>Ga0315906_10001769_pt1 | contig 31422 bp, 25 predicted proteins | sample LakEriMetagenome_4_FD_203526 | JGI IMG/M metagenome (GOLD analysis project Ga0315906, IMG submission 203526) | Freshwater fungal communities from buoy surface, Lake Erie, Ohio, United States - Buoy 2 MA122 | ecosystem: Environmental > Aquatic > Freshwater > Lake > Lake biofilm | place: USA... | reverse complement strand
GCAACATTCTGATGGTCGTGGATTTACCCGCTCCATTTTGTCCTAAAAATCCATACACTTCACCTTGCTGAACAGAAAACGATAAATCATCTACTGCAACAAAACTTCCAAAACTCTTTTTTAGATTTGCAACCTCCAGGATCATGATAGCTTATATTGATTTTGTATGTATTGGTAAGCCATACACAATTTAAACAATTAATCTTTCAGATAAGTTCAATAAAAAACGCCGGTGAATACCGGCGTTTTTTGATATTATCTTTTGCTCATTTTATTTGTACTGAGCAACGATTGTTTTTGCAAATTCAACCATTGTTTTGATACCATCCTCTGGAAGATTTCCTTTTTTGAATTCAGCAAGAATCTCTGGATGTTTCATTTCCATCTCAGAAAGGAATTGCTCTTCAAAATCTTTAACCGATTTAACAGGAACCTCTTTCAAAAGACCTTGTGTACCAAGGTAGATGATGGCTACTTGTTTTTCAACAGCAACTGGTTGGTACTGACCTTGTTTCAAAATTTCCACGTTACGTGCACCTTTGTCGATTACCGACTTGGTTGCAGCATCAAGGTCGCCACCAAATTTAGAGAAGGCCTCCAATTCGCGGTAAAGTGCCTGATCAAGTTTAAGGGTACCAGATACTTTCTTCATCGACTTGATCTGTGCGTTACCACCCACACGGCTTACAGAGATACCCACGTTGATAGCGGGACGAATACCTGCATTGAACAAGTTAGATTCAAGGAAGATTTGTCCGTCAGTAATTGAGATTACGTTTGTAGGAATATAAGCAGATACGTCACCTGCCTGTGTTTCAATGATTGGCAAAGCAGTCAATGAACCACCACCTTTTACAAGGTGCTTGATCGAATCTGGCAAGTCGTTCATCTTGGCAGCCACTTCATCCTTTGCAATTACTTTTGCAGCACGCTCAAGTAAGCGACTGTGCAAGTAGAATACGTCACCAGGATATGCTTCACGTCCTGGAGGGCGACGCAACAACAAAGAAACCTCACGATAAGCAACTGCTTGCTTAGAAAGATCATCGTAAATGATCAAGGCTGCATTACCTGTATCACGAAGGAATTCTCCAATCGCAGCACCAGCGAATGGCGCATAGAATTGAAGTGGTGCAGGATCAGCTGCAGGAGCAGCAACGATGATGGTATAATCCATCGCACCATTGTCTTCCAAAGTCTTCATCACACCCGCGATGGTTGAAGCTTTTTGTCCAATTGCGACATATATACAATATACAGGCTTACCTGCTTTGTAAAATTCTTTTTGGTTGATGATGGTATCGATAGCAATTGCAGTCTTACCCGTTTGACGGTCGCCAATGATCAATTCACGCTGACCCCTTCCAATTGGAATCATGGCGTCAATTGCCTTTAGACCAGTTTGCAAAGGCTCCTTTACCGGCTCACGGAAGATAACCCCTGGCGCTTTACGCTCAATTGGCATCTCATACAAATCGCCGGTAATTGGACCCTTACCATCGATTGGCTCACCCAATGTATTGATTACGCGACCAACCAAACCCATACCGGCTTTGATAGATGCGATCATTCCTGTTCTTTTTACTTTAGAACCTTCTTTGATGCCTGTACCTTCACCCATCAATACCACACCCACGTTGTCTTCTTCAAGGTTCAATGCAATGGCTTTAACACCATTCTCAAATTCAACAAGCTCTCCGGATTTTACATTGTTCAATCCGTAAACACGAGCAATACCGTCACCCACCTGAAGTACGGTGCCCACTTCTTCCAATTCAGCAGAGGTGTTGAAATTACTCAGCTGTTGACGAAGTATCGCTGAAATCTCATCGGGCTTAATGTCTATCATATCTGATGATTTAAAAAATGATTCTTGTGGTTATTTAATTTGACTAACGTACATGTTTTTGATAAACTGCTTCTTGATAAATTGAAGATCATGTTTAATACTCGCATCAAACAATTTATCATCCACTTGCAATACAAGTCCGCCTAAAATTGAAGCATCTACTTTTTCCTTTAACTCTATAGATTTACCAGAGAGCATTTTATTTTGCTGCAATTCCTTTACAATTGATTGTCTTACTTCATCAGAAACAGCAACAGCAGTTGTCATTTCAACAACCTTAATACCCTTGTGGATTCTGTATTTATCAAAATAGGCTTCAATGATATCCTTAATGGCAACGGATCTTCCTTTGTGGAAAATCAACTTGAAAAAGGAAATGGTTATAGGCTGTACATGTTGAGCAAAGACTGCTTCAAATATCGCCGTCTTCTTTTCACTACCAATAACAGGTGAACCAAGAATTGATTTTAATTCATTGTGGTTAGCCTGCTGAATAGTATTCAGATCTGCATGCACTTCATCTACCTTGCCTGTTTCCAGAGCAAGATCAAATAATGCTTTTGCGTAACGGTATGCAACTTTAGATTGACCCATGCTTTTCTATCATTAATTTCCAAACTGGTGTAATTCACCAGCCATTTGCTGAATATATTTTTCCTGCTCTGCCTTATTATCCAGTTGCTTACGAATCACTTTCTCAGCAACTTCAATGACCATATTGCCAATTTGGTTCTTTACATCGGTTAAAGCAGCCATCTTCTGTGTATGAATAGCAGCCTGAGCATCTGCTATAATTTTAGAAGCTTCAGCCTTAGCTTGTTCTTTTGCCTCATTTACAATACGATCCTTGGTCTCTTTTGCTTCTTTCAACATTTGCGTGCGTTCTTCACGTGCCTGAGCCATTAAAGCTTCATTCTCACTTTTCAACTGCGCCATTTCCGCTTTTACTTTCTGAGCAGAAGCCAAGGATTCAGCGATACCAGTTTCACGCTCTGATAATGATTTGATGATGATTCCCCACGCATATTTCTTTAGGATAAAGAAAACGAGAAGAAATGCAACAAGGGTCCACACCAAAAGACCTAAACCAGGTAATAAAAGATCCATGTTTTATAATTTAAAAGACTTGTTTTTAAAGTACTGCATCCTCCGCCCTGTGCTTTGGATGCAGTATGATTTTGCGAAATTCTTGTTGCTTATTTCAATACAGCAAGAAGACCTGCGATAACCGCGAAAAGGGCAACACCCTCAACGAAAGCGGCAGTCAGGATCATGTTCGCACGAATGTCATTTGCAGCCTCTGGTTGACGCGCAATTGATTCAACTGCACCTTTACCAATCTGACCGATACCGATACCGGCACCGATTGCAGCAAGACCTGCACCGATAGCACCACCAAGGTGGGATACGCTAACGTCTAACAGAATGTTCATCAGACTCATGATACTTGGTTTTAAAAATGAAAAAAGCGTTTAGTGGTGACCTTCATCATGGCTTCCTTCAAAAGCCTGTCCGATGAAAACAGCAGTCAGGTTAGTGAAGATGAAAGCTTGGATAAATGCAACCATTATTTCAATCAGATAAATGAAAACAGCAAAGCCAACAGATAAAGGAGAGAATCCCCATCCGGCAATACCACTCATTTCTCCGAAAATAAAAATCAGTGTAATGAAACTTAAAATGATGATGTGACCTGCAACCATGTTGGCAAAAAGACGCACAATCAACGCAAAAGGCTTGGTGAACACACCCAACAATTCCACTGGAAGCATGATAAAAATTCTTACTGGTGTAGGTACGCCAGGGAACCAAAAGATATGACCCCAGAAATGTTTGTTTGTACTGAACAGGATTACAAAAAAGGATATTACACCCAGCACAACAGTAAACGCAATGTTACCAGTAACGTTTGCTGAACCTGGAAGCAATCCGAATAAATTATTGATCAGAATAAAGAAAAATACAGTCAGCAAATAAGGCAAATATTTTTTGTATTTACCTCCCAAATTTGGTTTTGCTACCTCATCCCTCACAAAAGTAATCACAGGCTCAATTGCATTCTGCCATCCTTTAGGTGCAGTAGTAACACCCTGACCTTTTTTATATTTTGCAGCAATACTCAACATCACCACTACCAATAGTGTAAGTGCGATGAGCATCTGAACCACGTTCTTTGTTATAGACAAGTCATAAACATGTTCATTAGGGTCTTCAGCATGAATTTTATCATGCTCCATTTTGTACCCATTATAGGCTTCATGTCCGTGATGAAAATTTGCAGATGAGAAGACAGATAAACCTCTTTCTTTTGAATAAAGAATGATAGGGAGTGGGACAGTTGCATGAAACTCAGAGCCATCCGCTTTTTTCAAAGTAAAAAAATGGAATTCATGAGAATCCTGAATGTGCTCCATGATCACTTTAGCTGGATTAAGTTTCTCTCTAGGAACTTCCTCATTTGCGGCTGCAGGCAGGGAAATCAGTACCCAAAAAAGGCTGAAACACGCTACCAGCAAAGATTTTAGGCCATTCAGACGCATAATTGCACTCAAATTTTGCGCAAAGATAGTGCCGAAATGCCTAATAAAGCTAGGTTGGGGGAAAAAATATCAGTCAATTTTCGACTGTCGCTGGAGTTCAATCAATCGGGCATAGGCGCCCCCCTTTTGGAGGAGTTCCTGGTGAGTTCCAGACTCAAGCATTTCTCCCTGATCCAGTACCAAAATTTGATGGGCTTTTTGAATGGTTGAGAGCCTATGGGCTATCACAATGGACGTTCTTCCTGCTGTCAGTATGTCAATTGCATGCTGAATAAGTCCCTCTGTATGGGCATCCACAGATGAGGTGGCTTCATCTAAAATCAACAATGCTGGATTATATAGCAAAGCTCTGATAAAGGACAGTAATTGACGCTGACCGAGTGAGAGTGTTGCACCCCTTTCCATCACATTATAATCATATCCCCCTGGGAGCTGCATGATAAAGTCATGAATGCCTATCATTTGGGCTGCTTCTATTACTTCCTCCCTGCTAATTTGAGGATTTCTTAAGGTAACATTGTCTAGAATGGTGCCTGAGAAAAGAAAAACATCTTGCAAAACGACTGCTATACCGGATCTAAGTGACTGTATTTCAATGTCTTCAACAGGTATTCCATCCAATAAAATGCGGCCGGACTGGTGTTGATAGAGACGGTTGATGAGATTGATGATGGTCGACTTCCCACTACCTGTATGTCCAACAATTGCCAGTGTCTTCCCTGGAGGTACATCAAAACTGATGTTTTTCAAGACAGGATGCCCCTCCACATATGAAAAACCAACATTTTCAAACCTTACCTCTCCTTTTAATAAGACTTTTCTGGCATTGGGTTGAGAAGGCAGTACATCCTGATTATCCAAAACAAGTAAAATTCTTTCACCCGCAACCATTCCCATTTGCAGGACATTAAACTTATCTGCAATCACCCTAAGTGGCCTGAAAAGCAAGTTCAGCAACAAAGTAAAAGAGACCACCTTTCCAGCCATATCCATCGCCTGTGATTGTCCCATTAAAGCTGATTCAGTTGCAGCAAACCAAACCAAAATACCCATTGAAAAGGCCAAAACAATTTCGACTACCGGAAAAAAAACTGAATAGGCAAAAATAGCCTTGATATTGGCATCTCTGTGTTTTTGGTTGATGACAGTAAACTTTTGTTGTTCCCTTTGCTCAGCAGTAAAGGACTGAATGATTTGCATCCCAGAAATATGTTCCTGAACAAATGCATTGAGTGAAGCAATAGCATTTCTAACACTGATAAATGAGCGGTTCACACTTTCTTTGAAAAAGTATGTAGCGATTATCAAAAAAGGAAAAGGAATGATACAAACCAAGGCCAGCTGCCAATCGGTATAGAACATGGCCACTAGAATTGCTATAATGGACAAAAAATCAGCTAGAATTGGCACCAGTCCTTCAGCAAAAATATCATTGACAGCCTCGATATCATTGATGGTTCTTGTTGTTAGTGTACCTATCGGTGTTTTATCAAAAAGTGTAACATTGAGCGACAAAACTTTGTCGTATACTTTTACACGAATATCCTTCACCACCTTGTGCCCAAGCCATGAAGTGAGATAGGTGAATAAAAAACGCAAGCCTGATTCAACCAACAGCATTCCAAATTGGATTAATGTAATTATCAAAAGAAATTGACCAATTGCATCAAGTGTAGCATTGGAGGATTCGTTAGTTCTCCTCAGTGTTTCGTTGATTAAAACGGGACGAACAGGGGCGATGGCAGCAAGGACAACAGCGAGAAATGCAGATAAATAAAATTTTCCCTTATAAGGTTTTGCAAAAGCAAAAATTTGCAGCAATAGCTGTAAATCAAAAATCTTTTTCTTCTTTTCTTTTTCAGTCGGCACCCCCATATGATTTACTTCAAAGCTCTCTGTTGTTGAATGCCTTTATAAAAAGTGCACCCAGGTTTCTGTGCGGAGGAATATAGTTTTCAAATCTTTCCTTCGCTTCACTACCCTCAAATTGCTTGCCCAACATATCCCACATTTTTATCCAATCAATGTCATCTTGAAACAGAAGCGACTCATTAATCAATTTTAAAACAGGTTCATTTACCAAACTTGAACCAACTTCTTTAGAAGATACAATTTGGGCATCCGGACAAATCTGCAATACTGAATTCAAATTTTGATAGCTCCCGCAAGAACCTAACACAATTATTTTCGCACTATTAGATAGTTGTGTAATGGTATACTTTAAGTGGTAACTATGACCTCGGTGTATTACTATTGTTGGCGAGTACCCATTCTGCTTCATGTACTCAGTCAGTAATTTTTGAGCTTTTGCATCCGGATCATCGCCCTTGGAATTATCAAGTGGCTTGTTGGCAAAAATCAAAATGGGCTTTTCCACTTGAGATGCTATTTCAACCCAGTTCTCATTTTGAGTGATTTTCCATTCTTTCTTCCCCTTGAACAAGCCCATGAAATTTTGAAATGATTGTATACCGTCTTTATCGCCATAGAAAAAAACTTGTTGCACAACTCTATCAGCAGTATCCTTTAGCATCTCAATTGGCAACTGATAAACAGGTGGAATTTTATATTTAACAGTCAGCTGCTCACTGCTATCCTCAGCAGAAAGAAATAATAAATTTAAAATATCATAGATAGCTTCCCCCCTGCTGTTGTTGTTCAAAATATTTTGATTCAGGTTAGCAACAATCTCTTGCTTCATCAGTTGAACAATTGCTGGGTTACCAATGCTCCCATATGAATCAGCTACATCAACTGCATCCTCAAGATTACTTGTTTTTTCCAGTCCTCTTACAAATGCCTTCATGAGTATTTGTGCATTATCAGGCTGCATGGATGCAAGAAAGGCATCCAGTTTATTATAACTGGCTGCCATACGTATGAATTTTTTAAACCGATCAAATTTAACCTGCATGAGTAAACTATCTCCATTGCGTTGTGGAGATTTTGCCATCATGCGATTGTAAACACCAACATAACTTGAAGTATAAATTACATCTTCCCCTGTCACAATTATATAATAAAGCTCATTTGCGTTCAAAGGTTGTAACACTTTGAAACGTTTCTCGTCTGGTAAATCGTGCAGTGCATTGATTTCATTGATATAAAGTTCTTCTGCTTTACGCTTAATCATTGTACCTAACTCCCTATATAGAAATGGAGTATCTTTTCTTCTTACGTCATCAATATATTCAAGCTGTGTTTTTACCAGCAGACGATAATATTTCAAGTTATCTTTTGCGGTCTGCTTAATACTATCAATAGATAGTCTGCCTTTGCGAATAGCATGCAGAAAGGGGAAAATTAATCTTCCCGAGCGCTCATCTGAAATCTTAACAATAAGCTGAACAAGTGGATCATTTATCTTACGAATCTGTTTTCCGATTTTTGTCTCAACAGCTGAAGCATAATTATAGAACTTATCTGGAAACAAATAAGCACAACCGATTAATAAGCTATCAGCAAAGGGTTGATCAAGGTAAGGTTCAATCCTCACCAAAACCTCCCCTGGATGCATATCCGCAAATTGTTGAAACATTACTACACGGGCAATATTCAGGCCCGGGTTTTCAAAAAAAACTGTATTATCACCAAGTAAGATCTTATTGATAGGATAAGAATATTGTTCAACTGATTTACCTAAACCGATCCCAGCTTTGTCTTTCGAGTAATATACTTTGTAGGCTTCAAAAAGCTGAATGGCTGCTTCGGCAGACATTTTTGAAGTTCTCAATGCAGTATTGCAACCATCTAATGTTATTTTTACTCCAGTCAGATATTTAATCTTAGCACGATGGTCTAATTCAGTATCAGATTCTATTTCATTTTGCAAAAGATCAATTTGCCTAGTATATACATCTGTCAACAACAAGTTGAGATCAATATCCCTACTGGCCGCAATGATTTTATCTTGTTTACCATCAACTCCATATAATTTTATCTGTAGGGCATCTATATCTTCGTGAAGTTGGACCCTTCGGATATCAATTGCCAATTTGCCAGTATCTGATGAAGACCAGGCAAATGAGTTTATTGAACAGAACAGGAAAACTAGAAAAGTGATGCAACCACGCAGCATTTTGTAAAATTAGTATTTATTCGGGCAAGTCATTTTAGTGTGTTAACAATTTGGTAATCATGAAATCCTTTATCATCCCCTAAACTCATTGTAACTTCGTAAAAACCCATAAAATGGTCTCGGCAGGTAAAAAAATACTCATAGCGGATGACGAGCCAGATATACTTGAAATTATCAGCTATAATCTGCAACTTCATGGCTACGAAGTTGTTACAGCAAAAGATGGTGACCAAGCCATATTAAAAGCCAAACAAAGTCAGCCAGACTTGATCATTTTAGACATCATGATGCCTAAAAAAAATGGCATAGAAGTCTGTAAAATTTTAAGATCCCAACCTGAATTCAATGATACGGTGATCGTTTTTCTTACTGCCTTAAATGATGAGCTCTCACATGTTAAGGGACTAGAATATGGGGCAGATGATTTTATCAGTAAACCCATTTCGCCTAAAATAATGGTTTCCAAGGTGAATTCCTTTTTCAGAAGATTCAATAAGCCTGAAACCAATAACACCATAGAACTTGGAGATATTAAAATAGTCCCGGATGAATACATGGTCTACTACAAAGATCAGCCCATCAATCTGGCCAAAAAAGAATTTGAACTCTTAAATTACCTTGCATCCAAACCTGGAAGAGTTTTCCTTAGAAATGAAATTTTGAACAGAATCTGGGGCAGTGAAGTAATTGTAGGCGACAGGACCATAGATGTGCATATCAGAAAAATTCGTCAGAAATTAGGCATTGATTGCATTACAACTGTTAAGGGCGTAGGTTACAAATTCGAGATCTGATTTCGTACATTGCAGTATGTTCGAGTCTAAAAGCCCCTCTTCAGGAAGAATCTCTTTCTATATTTCAGTTGTAGCAGCAACTGTATTGACCGTTCTACTTCTTTTGTTGTCAATCAACAAAATTTTTATTCTCGCAGCAACAATTTCAATTTTATTGATCACCTACTTTTTTTCCAAATACATCATTGAAGAGTTCATCAATAGAAAAATCAAACTTATTTATAAATTTATTTACCAAACCAAAGCTTCGAAAAGAGAAGAATTTTACCTGAATAAAGTACTACCTCAGAAAAATCTGGAGGAAGTTGGAGAAGAAGTATTGCAGTGGGCAGATCAGCGAAAAGTAGAAATGGAGATGTTGGAAAAAAATGAAGCCTTTAGAAAAGAATTTCTCCAAAACTTATCGCACGAATTCAAAACACCTGCATTTGCCATCCAGGGTTATTTAGAAACCTTGATTTCTGGTGCCATGGATAATCCGGAGGTGAGCAAAAAATTTTTAAACAATGCCTTTCAGAATACTGAGCGACTGATTAATTTGATTTCAGATTTAGATGAAATTACCCGACTAGAAAGTGGAAAACAGGAACTGCATTATCAGCATTTTGTCATTCAAGATCTAGTGTTGGAAGTATTTGATGCCCTCATGATTAAAACACAGATCAAGAATATCAAATGCCGAATTAAAAAAGGATGCGAACAACCGATAACAGTTCATGCAGATAAAGAAAAAATTCGCCAAGTAATCACTAATCTGGTTGACAATGCTGTCAAATACGGCAACCAGGATGGAAACGTAGAAGCAAGTATCTATAAAACAGACAACAACAGTGTTTTATTTGAAATCAGTGATGACGGAATTGGAATTGCGGAAGAACATTTATCCAGAATATTTGAACGCTTTTACAGAACAGATTATGGAAGAAGTCGCAATATTGGCGGTACAGGTTTAGGCTTGGCTATTTGCAAGCACATTATCGAAGCCCATGGACAAATTATACATGTTAGAAGTACGCCTGGTATAGGAACAACCTTTGGATTTACGCTCAGCAAAAACTAACTCACAATCAATTTATAATCAAAAAAAGAACCCCGACAAGAATGCCGGGGCGTTGCAATTAAAAGCCTGTTTTGGGCCTTTCAGCCTAAACATAACTGGTATAAAGTTGCTCAACCAATGTAAACTGTCGGTTAAGTCTATATTAAGTGTTGATTAAATAAATGATAACAACTGCTATTGTAAATTTTCACACAGCTCTTTTGCCGCCCAGGTCTTTTTCTCCATTATCCATTGACTCGTATGCTCCTTTACTCCAGAAAGAATTGCCCATGCATCTACCATATGTTCCTTCCTGATCACTTTAATCTTATGAGTTTGACTTACTTCCACCTTACCAGCTATTTGACCATTCAATAGGTAGACTGTAGAGTTGAATATTTTACCAACCATTTTGTATGATTTTCCATACAAACAATCTCCAATTAGTATACCAATAACAACTTGGTCCTGAACAGAAAAAACAATATTGTTTTGTATCACAGCCACAACATCTTCACTCTTGTTTTTTATTATATACATAAAAAAGCTTTAGCACAAGATGAAGCTTTAGTGTTAACTGAATATTAATGTAGTATTAAAAAAAGTCCCTCATAAAAATGAGGGACAGTTTGCTTATGAGAAAACTGAAGACTTAGCTAGTTGTTGAAAATATACCTGACACCTAATTGTATCTGGTATACATCTGACAATGTTTTGGACTTTACCCATGAATCTCTAAGTAGTATAGTTCTGCTATCTACAACTTGTGTTGCAAGTCTGTAAATTGGTTCTCCTGCAGTTGTTCTTCCTCGATAATTTAAAGGTTGCGGAGTTGTTGATATATTACCAACACCCCAATTATTATTTAATAAGTTTCCGAAGTTTAAAAAGTCCGCCCTTAACCTTATCGTATTGGCTTTGCCCTGTTTTCCAACTTTAACAAACAAATCTTGTTCAATTGCAAAATCAAGCCTTGTTAACCAAGGAGCCTGTGCACCATTCCTTTCCGCATAATCCCCACGCCTATTTTTTAAGTATGGGTTAGCATCAATGAATGTACTAAAGGCCTCTGCCTGTTGCGCAGCTGTAAATGTGGTTGTACCAACAGTATAATCCTGGAATATCAAGTTGTTTCCAACCGCAGGAATATAAATAAGATCGTTGAACTGACCATCCCCATTTACGTCGCTGCTATAGGTATAAGAAAGCTTGAAGCCGCTTGCTGATACAACACCCAATGAGAAAGTAGTCGCTCCCCCAAATTTGCCTCCATAATTTAAACGGTAATTCAAATACCCCATAAAACGGTGTCTTAAATCATTATCAGAAAAACCCTCTCTTAAATAATTTAATCCATAAATACTTGGAGTACTCGCGTTAACTGTACTAGCAACAGAAGAGAGGTCAGTTGATTTTGAATTTGTATAGGCAATAACTCCGCCAAAATTCTTTGTAACTGGTTTTTCTAGTTTAGCAGTAACTGAATAGGAATATCCCACATTATTATTTGTAAGGACAAAAGCATTACCAATACCAGGATTTATAAATCTCGCATTGGTTGCAGCAGAACCTGCAAGATCTAATGCAGGATAAATATCACGTTGATCATTTCCGCCAAGTTGCCCAGAAGGACGTTTTAAATTGGCATCATAATAATTCAACATGTTGATATTCTTATTATAAATAGCTTCCAAAGTAGCTACTACACCCCATCCCAATTTCTGATCAATTGCAATATTTGATTTCCATATTTGCGGAAACTTCAAGTTTTGATCCCCATAATTAATATTATACCCTCTTAAACTATTGATGTCAGTTGTAGTTGGCGTATACTTTGTTGGATCTGTAGTGAAAGGAAAATTAAGCGCTGTATTTCCAGTAACATTTACTAAACCAATATTTACGCCATTATTACCCAACTGATTGCTAATCAATACATATGGTAATCGAGACAAGAACAATCCTGATCCACCTCTGATCTGGGTTTTTTTATCACCTTTTACATCCCAGTTGAAACCAAATCGCGGTGAAACATACAACCTTGATTTAGGCATGCTTCCAGTATTTATATTGAATGGCACTCCAGAAGGTTCTCTAAATTGAAGAGATGCAACATATGGATTAAAGTAATCTGAAGCTGTATTTTCAATATTCAAATAATCCAATCTTACACCATATGAAATTCTGAAATTATTTGTCATTTTTACTTCGTCTTGTGCATAGACGGTATAAAACTGGTTTTGGAAAGTTTGCCAAGGCAACTTGCCATCAGGTAATAATGTATATCTGTAGTTAAAACGGGCAATAGGAACAGGAGAAGTTGTCAAAGCGGGATTTGTTTTAAATGCAAGAGCCGCAGTTTTAAAATCGGCAATGCTGTTGTACACCCAAACACCGTTGGATGCGTAGAAAAACAAGTTATTGGACTTGAAATTTTCGTATGCTGCACCCAATGTAATTGTATGCCTTCCTCTTACCAACGTTGTATTGTTGGCAATGTTTAAAGTAGAATAATTCAATTTATTATTTGGGGTGAAAGGATCGAAACCAATTGATGTGTAAGTACTACCACCAACCCCACTTAAAATGTCAACAGTAGGAAATATTCCAGTTCGGTAAGCCCTGTCTTCCAGCTGCCTGTTATAAGTTGCAATCAATTGGTTGGAAACCCTATTTTTAAAGCTGGAATTCAATTCAATTACACCAGACCTTGTATTATCTTCAATGATGTAACCAGTGTTCTGTCCAGCAATTGCCAAGGCAAGATTCTGGCGGTTACCATTACCCGCTGTATTACCTGCATTACTGTTACTGATTGGTACATCACTTTGAGAATCATGATGTGCATATCTTAAGGTTAGTTTGTGGATGTCATTAATGTTATAGTCAATCCTTGCCAACATTTTTCTACTAAACGATTCATTATTGAAATTATCGATTGCACCAAGATCATAATCAAAATTGGATTTCATAAATGATTTCAAATCTTCTAGATCAGCAGCTGTTGTTCTGGAAACATTACCTGTAGCACCTGGCCGATTTGCTACCCAACTCAAAGCCGGATTTGTTCCATTGGTAAATTCACCATTCACAAAAAAGAAAAGCTTATCCTTAATAATTGGCCCACCTACTCTAAAACCATTTGTTTCAACATTGAATGGAGTAACTGGAATATTATCGATTTTACTTGCCACTTTTGTTCCGGCTAAATCACGATTGTTCCAAAACCTAAATACAGAACCTGAGAAATCGTTATTACCACTTCTGGTTACTGCATTAATTGCAGCTCCAGCAAAACCTGACTGACGGATATCATAAGGAGTAATATTGATCTGTAATTCATCTAATGCATCTAAAGAAATTGCTGTTGAATTAGTTCTACCACCAGCCTGAGCATCACTCCCCAGTCCAAATCCATTATTGAAAACGGCTCCATCTATTGTAAAATTATTAAATCTGCTATCCTGACCAGCAAATGATCGTCCATTACTGTATGCATTGTACTTAGTAACGTCATTAACATTTCTACCAATAGTTGGTGTTAGATTCAAGGCCTCTCTTCCAATTGTTACTTTTGCACCATTTGACTTTGAGTTAATCAGAGAGTTAACTTGCCCCCTTATTACAATACTTTCCATAGTGGTTGAAACTAACTCAAGTTTAGCATCCACATTAATAGTTGAACCCAATGGGGCATATATGTCGTACTGCTCAAAAGATTTAAATCCAACTCCTGATGCTGTCAACTTATAAGGTCCGCCAATTCTAACATTCAAAAAATCATATGCACCAACCTTATTGGAGGTAGTAGAGTATTTAGTTCCTGAAGGTTGATGAACTAAAACAATTGTAATTCCCTCAAGTGGATTATTTGTTGCGTCTTTGATATTACCTGATACATTACTGGTTGTAATCTGAGAGAAAGAGTAAGATGATACCAATAACAGAACAAGTGTATTTAATAATTTATTCATAATATTAAGTTTAATATGACTACTACAGTTTATTTGCCTTATAAATTTTTACAAAGCCGTCATTTTCACTACTAACTATAATCAGGCTTTGCTGAATTGGACTCTTCGAGGCAGGAATAAAAAGAACGCCCTCTGGAGCATCACCAGTTTTATACATTTTGATGAAAATCGGTGCTGTGGGGTTTGTGACATCATATATGGCAAAGGCATCTGCACGTTCCAATCCTACAATTGCAATTATTTTTGAACCCACACGCCCAATAGTAATGGCTTCAGGTTCACTTCCCTTGTCATCACTTCGTGCATCATCATATAATCCCAAAGTAAAGGACTCTCGATCCAACTGATCTTTACTGTCCCAAACAAGGTTTCCTGTACTTGCATCCCAGACTGTAAATGATCTAGAACCTAGACTGTAAACTTCGTCAAAGTCCCCATCTTTATCTTTATCTCCCAATGTAGTGGTCATGTTTAATCTTCCTAATACTGCATCTGCTTTTAAAGCCGCACCATTTGGAAAAGCAACAGGATCTAAGACTACTTGGTTAACCCTTTTAATTTCAGAAAAACCCGTATACTCTCTGGCATCACCTTCATTGGCTGTAAAAAGGTAAGTCTTGCCTTCAAATTGCATACTTGATATGGCATCAGGCATATATACACCGAACACTGATGCATTGGATAATCTAATACCACCATCTCTATCACTTAAATCAACGTTATTTCCATTCACTGCATAATTTTTGAAGCCAAGCGGGTATATTGTTCTGATGGTTGCTGAACGAATATCTATTTCTGCAATTGCGTTGTTCTCCTGAAGTGTTACCCAAGCTGTTTTACCATCTTCTGATGTGGTGATATATTCAGGCTCAGCATCTTTTGCTAATGAAAGTCCTGGGCCAAATACCCTAAATCCTTTTTCGCTTAGGCTACTTAATTTAGAATTAAAACCTGCAAAATCTATTGTTGTAACTGAATAACCATTTTTGACATTAATGATAGAAACACTGCCAATTGGATCATCAGTATAACTGTCATTAGGCTCACCTTCATTAGCAGTTAGAATAAAATTTCCATCCTTCGAATAGGTAATCATATCTGGTAGAGCACCAACTGTGATAGTTTTTAATGGCCTTAATGTCTCAGTGTCAAAGATGACTACTTTGGCATTAGCCTGTTTATTAACAGATTCAATTGCTGCAGCTAATTTACCATCCTTCACATCTACACTATTAACAAAACCTCCATAGGGTTGCATCAAGATTGAACCAACAAGTTTGGGAGCAGCAGGATTTACAATATCCAGGACATCAATTTTGTTGACTGAACTGTTGTTAACTGCAAAAAGCCTATTTGTTTTCTCGTCAAACGCAGTTATTTCTGCTGCACCTAGTCCACCTAAGCCAAATGATCCAACTTCTGCGTATGAAGTCAAGTCTTCATTCAAAGAATTTTCAAGTGGAAGGATTTCTTCATTTTTTTTACACCCAGCCAAAAGCAAAAGGAGATAAATAAAAGTTAGTTTTCTCATCTATTCAATTTTGCAACGAATGTCATACATCATTGATACAGAATTGAGAATATTAAATTATGATTTCCTTACCATTGGGTTAATAAATTAAAAACTAAATCTACCATTCTTAACACTCTACTCACATTAAACTCATATTAAGATAACTGGTGATTAACATTAATCTAATATTTCCATTTGAACTTTACTAAACTCCATTAATGAACAAACGCAAACTTGACATAGTTGTCATCAGCGATACCCACTTGGGAACCTATGGATGCCATTCAACCGAATTAGTTAATTACCTGAGAAGTATTGAAACAAAATTGCTGGTCCTAAATGGAGATATCATTGATATCTGGCAATTCAGAAAACATTTTTTTCCTTCTTCACACATGCAAGTGATCAAGGAAATATTTGCACATCTTTCAAGAGGGACAAAAATTGTTTATATCACAGGCAACCACGATGAGGCACTAAGAAGATACAGTGGACTGAAACTGGGCAATTTTCAATTGGCTGATAAACTAGTTTTAGAAATTGATGGACATAAAACCTGGATATTTCATGGGGATGTTTTTGATGCTACTACAAAAGGAAGCGCAAAGATAATTGCAAAGTTAGGTGGGCATGGGTATGATCTGCTCATCCTTATGAATAGAGGCATTAATTGGATATTAAAAAGTATTGGACGAGAAAAGATGAGTTTGAGTAAAAAAGTTAAGAACAGTGTTAAGAAGGCCGTAAAATGGATAGGCGACTTTGAGCAAACAGCTGCAGAATTGGCTATTGAAAATGAATATACGCATGTTATCTGTGGGCACATACATCAACCGCAAATAAAAGAAATAGTGACAGAAAAAGGAAAGGTTATCTATATGAATAGTGGCGACTGGATTGAGAATTTAACTACACTGGAATATGTAAATCACCAATGGGAAATCTATCAATTTGACGAAAAACAACATAAAATAACCATCGAAAAAGATCTAAAAGACAACAATAAAATCCCATCACTTAATGTGTTATCAGAAGAGGTTTCCTTTTTCTTTAATTCAATCTTACCCTCAGCTTAACATATGAAAATATTTTATGCAGTGCAGGCTACTGGTAATGGCCATATCAGCAGAGCGACAGAACTGGTGCCGCTTCTTCAAAAATATGGAGAAGTCGATGTTTTCTTAAGTGGATCCAATTATAGTTTGAAAACAATATTACCTGTTGCCTATAGAAGCAAAGGACTAAGTCTACTTTATGACCAAGTAAATGGGACTATTGATATTAAAAAAACAATTAAGAATATTTCATTGAGAAAAATTTGGAGTGAAGCTAAATTTCTTCCAGTTGAAAAATACGACTTGATCATTAATGATTTTGAATGCATCACTTCACTGGCCTGTAAATTGAAGAAAGTCAAATCAATTCATTTGGGGCATCAAGCATCTTTTCTTAGTAAAAACGTACCACGCCCTGATAAGAAAGATTTTATTGGAGAGTGGGTACTTAAAAACTATGCACAAGGAACTGAAAACATTGGCTTCCATTTTAAAGAATACGATTCCAATATTTATAACCCGATAATAAGAAATAATATTTTGCAGGCAGACCCAAAGGACAAAGGATATATAACCGTATACCTTGGACAGTATGCAACTTCAATACTTATTGAAGAATTTAAAAAATACAAAAATTATAATTTTGAAATTTTTTGCAGCGAGGCTAAAGAAATTCAAACTATTCATAATTGTAAAATTATACCTGTCAACCAGGAAATTTTCTCTACCAGCCTTATCAATTGTAGTGGTATAATTACTGGCGCAGGATTTGAGACACCTGCAGAAGCATTATACCTAGAAAAAAAATTGATGGTCGTTCCCCTAAAGGGACAATATGAACAGCTATGCAACGCTGAAGCTTTAAAGGAATTCAATGTGGTTATTGCTGAAAATATTAACGAGAATTTCCATTCTGTATTTGAATACTGGATACACAACACAAAACAAGAGAAATTGACTTTAACCAAATTGCCTTCAGAAATAATAGGTGAAATTATCGAAGGAAAACCCTTACCTCAAATAGGGAAAATTGATACCCAATGGCAGGTTCCAATTGGTTTTCATCATCAAAGAATTGCTGGAAATTAACCCGCAGAGAGTTCTTCATATAAGTGTTGAATCAGGCCATCTACTAGTCCAATCTTAGGAACTAATATTTCATCGATTGAAGCCCATTTCATCACTTGGGTATAAATCAATAAAGCAGGCACAATTACATCAGCCCTATCTTCCCTAAGTTGATATAACTGAATTCGTTCTTCCAGTGTACAGGAAGAAAATTCCTTAAAATAGGATTTAAGCAACTCAAGATCCAGGGTTTTACCATCCTTACGCTTACTCAATGAGAATATTTTATTGATGTTCCCCCCTGTACCAATTGCCTGTAGTTTTGGATACTCTTTAGTAGCGTCCTTTAATGTTGTTTTCATATACTCCCAGTCGGTATCACTCACCTGGCTTTTCAACAACCTTATTGTCCCGATATTAAAAGACTCTTTAAAAATAAGCTGCCCTTTAGAAATCAAGGTAAGCTCTGTACTTCCTCCACCTACATCTACATACAAATAATTGGTATCCTGATCGAGTTTTTCCGCAATATGTGACTCATAGATTAATGAAGCTTCAAAATCCCCAGAAATGATTTGAATATTAATACCTGTTTCTAAAAAAACTTTCTGCACAATTTCTTTTCTGTTTTTTGCATCTCGCATTGCACTTGTGGCTACAGCAATATGTTTTGTAACACCATAAGCATTCATGATGTGGCTGTATGCTTTCATCGACTGAAAGAGCATTCCTCTTTTTTCTTTAGAAATCTCCCCCGTTTCAAAAACATCGAACCCCAAACGAAGTGGTATTCTGACAAGATTTAATTTGTTGAACTTTGTTTGACCACCCTCAACAGAAATAACTTCGGAAATCAATAACCTACATGCATTAGTCCCAATATCAATTGCCGCGAGTTTCACTATTTATTTGCAACAGTTTTTTATACAGATAATTGAAGGTTTCAGCCTGAGACCGTATTTTTTTCTTACCCTGTGAAGATACATAGTTGTTGGTAAAATTAACATCCAAAATTCTCGACTTAACATTATCAGCCAACTGAATTTGTAGAATATCTGTAATCTCACGTTTTATTTCTTCATCAAAAATAGGACATGCAGCTTCAACCCTATGATCTAGATTACGCACCATCCAATCTGCACTAGAAATATAGATCATTTCCTTACCACCTTGATAAAAATACATAACACGGCCATGTTCAAGGTATTGATCAACAATGCTCATTGCAAATGGCTCCTTTTGACCTTTTTTTATTACACGTTTAAGGGAGTATATTCCGCGAATAATTAACTTCACTTCTACCCCTTCTGATGCAGCCAGGTACAATTTTTCCACCAGCGTAACATCACTGAGTGAATTTAACTTTAAAATTATCTTTGCTGTCCTACCTTTCTTGGCCTCTTTTATTTCCTTGTCAATTAAACTGTTGATCTCAGAACGCATATTCACAGGGCTCACCAATAAAGTTTTACACTCTAGCAATGCTCCTTTATGAGCAATTGGATTTTCTAAAAAATAGAAAATCCGATTGATATCAGCCATTACACTTCTGTTCGAGGTAAGTAAACAGAAATCACTATAAATATTTGAAGATTTTTCGTTTAAATTTCCTGTACTTACAAAGCCGTACTGAATTGTTTTATTAGCTGATCTTTTTTTAATTACGCAGATTTTTGCATGGACCTTCATATTGGGTATGCCCAATATTACCTTCACCCCTTCTTCTTCTAAAACCGACTTCCAGGCTAAATTAGCCTCCTCATCAAATCTTGCTTTCAGCTCTAACATCACCTCTACTTTTTTACCATTTCGAGACGCATTTATCAGAGCATTTATCACTTTTGAGTCAGAAGCAAGTCGATATGCAGTTATTCTTATAGAAACTACTTCAGGATCAATAGCTGCTTCTCTCAACAAATCAATGATTTTGCCAAATGAATGAAAAGGGAAATTAAGCAACACATCTTTATGTTGAATGACATCTGTAACCCTCAATGAACTCTTTAGTTCAGGATGTACAAAAGAGGTCACCTTTTTCTTTACCTGAGGAAAAACATTTGGGAAATCCATGAAATGTTTGAAATTATGTATACGTCCACCTGGTATGATACTCGACTTGGAATCAAGTTTTAGTTTTCTTGTAAGGAAATTCAATAACCCACTATCCATTTCCTTATCGTATACAAATCTTACTGGTTTTCCCTTTCTGCGCTTTTTCAATCCTTTCTGCATTTTTTCAACCAATGATGTGCTGATATCACTATCGAGATCAAGCTCTGCATCCTTTGTTACTTTAAAAATATGCGCATCAAACTGATCGTAGCCGAAATAAGAAAAAATATACGGTAGGTTTGCCCTGATAATATCCTCAAGTAAAATGATATGCGTTTCAGATCCTGAACTTGGCAGAATAACAAACCTACCAAGTGATTTTGAGGGAACTTCAATAAGTGCATACTTTTGTTTATAGGCAGATTTCTTTTGTCGCATTACTACTCCAAGATAAATGCTCTTATCCCTCAGATAAGGCATTTCAGGTATAGACTCTACCATCAAAGGAATAATGTTGGAACGAACCTCTTGCTCAAAATAGTCGACTACAAATACTCTTTGTTCTTTATTGAGCTGTTTCTCATTTTTGAGAAAAATTTTATTCTTTCTTAGCTCAATTTGAATACTCACCCAAATTCTATCAAACTCACTTTGCTGCTGGAGTACAATATGCATTAATTCATTAAGAATTTCTACAGGATAATCTTCCAGATGCATATTCAATTTCTTAGAGGTACCACCCAACTCATGCATCCTTTTTAAGGTGGCCACCCTCACCCTGAAAAACTCATCCAAATTATTGGAAAAAATCCCTAGAAATCTAATTCTGTCTTTCAACGGAACAGATTTATCGTTTGCTTCCTGTAATACACGTGCATTAAAACTGAGCCAACTGATATCCCTGGGCAAAAAACTTGCTTTAGCCATAATGCAATATAAAAAAGGAGAACAGCTAGTTTAAAGGTTCAAAATGAAATTTATGTTAATTTAAATGTAGAATGAAGAATCGAGCAAAAATAAAATACCTACTTATTGCCATTATAAGTTTGTCCTTAACTCATTTGAGTTATGCTCAAAGCTCCATTCCAAAAGACACTTTAAGTATTAATTTTTTAGGGAGCTCAATCAACATTGGTATTGAAAGACAACAGGTACAATATACAGTGCACAAAATAAAAAACCAGCAAGAAATTAATTATGGTTCCTTGATTACTAATATCTCTAGCTTAAAACAAAATATTGAGTTAATTCAAAAAAAATACAAACTACCGGATTGGCTTGTATATCAATTAATCAGAAGAATTGCTGAACAAGTCAACTCAAAATACATTGATTATGCTCAATATACATTGACAAAATATTTATTATTAGCAATCACAGGGTTCGAACCTGTAATTTTTACTTCAAATGATAAAATACTACTCTATATTAAATCGGTTGATACTGTATATAATCTGCCCAACAAAATTATAAGCGGAAAACAATACATCTGCCTCAATTACCATGACTATGGTTATCAAATCAATTTTGGTCAGGAAAAATTTATTCAAAAGAAAATCAACCTCCCTGATACGGGCAGGAACTTTCAATATACAATTGACTACCTGCCATCATTTCAAAAAGAATCTTATGCTGTTAAAAATGTTTCATTTCAATACAAGCATAAAAAAGAATCCTACAGCATTTTAGTAAATCCCGAAATACAGGATTATTTTACCAATTACCCTGTAACTGAATACAGATACCAATTTAATATTCCCTTTAGCGAAATTGCTTACAACAAACTTATACCTGAATTAAAAACAAAAACCAAAAATTTATCAATAGAAGAAGGAGTTCAATACATCATGATTTTTGTAAGAGACGGCTTTGAGTTTGAAACAGATACAAGGCTTTTCGGAAGAGAGAAAAGACTATCTGCAGAGGAAACACTAGTATATAACTCTAGTGATTGTGAAGATCGATCAGCGCTTTTTTTTCTATTAGTAAAAGAGCTATACAACTTGCCTATGGCAATTATTTCCTATCCTGAACATGTTAACGTAGCAGTTCAATTACCCAAACAAAAAGGCTTAACTATTGATATAGAAAATAAAAAATTTACTATTTGTGAGCCCACGCCGCAAAGAAAAAAGAGAGGAATAGGCTGGACACCAAAGGAAATAAGAAAACAACCTTTTGAAATTGCTTATATATACAACCAATAAAAAAGAGCTGCACCTGCAGCTCTTTTTTATTTTCAAGTTGATTATGTTTAGTAGGCTGTGGCCTGTGGATCCCAGTTTGTCCAACCAGTTGTCCAGTTTGTAGTACCCATAGCACCCCTGAATGTTCCAGTTGTAAAGAAAGCATTCATACCAGTATAGCTAGCTCCAGTAAGTGCAGGCGAACCTGTTTTAGGAAGAAAATTTGGACTAGTTGAATAATAAGGTAAAGTAAGTTGTGCATCATCAGCATTTGCAAGAGTAAGACAACCTTCAGATTCTGCTTTTGTTTGTAGCGCTGCAGCAGTGATTACCGCTAAAGCATTAGCATCACCACGATACGTTGCAGCAGCTGTATTAGAATGCAAAAGATTATTTCTGTATTCAGAAGTACCAGCAACATAGGCATTAGCAGTTGCTGCTGACTCCATTGAAAATCCACCTTTCTGCCATCCGATTATAATTGAGTTTCTCAATACAAATTGAGTTGCTCTTCTAAATCTAAGACCAAAATTATGGTTAGCCGCAGTACCAGTTGCGTTATTTGGACCAACAAAAGTAAAGTTACTCAATTGAGGTCTTGTTACTGGAGTTGCTGCAGAACCAGTTCCATCATTATCACACTCAATACCATTACCAGCATCACCGCCATCTACAAAGTCAGGCTTACGACAAGCAATACCATATTGAATTCTACCTTGATAACCGAAATCAAAATCGAAATCATCATCTGCTGTTACAAAAGCAATCAAATTCTTACAATTCACTGTCCCACCGAAAAATTCAAACGCATCATCGTTACCAAATGACACCTGTACATTTTCAATGATAGTACCAGAACCTACTCCACCCAAAGTCAAACCATTGATTTCAGATCCAGGTTCAGCAGCAATACCCGCAAATTCGATTCTTACAAACCTCAAAATACCACTATCATCATTAGGATCTGTACCACCATATTTTCTACCCACACCACCTTCAATTACTGGAGCTGGATCTAATGGCCTGTTTGTTGGTGCCTTACCCAACATGATAATTCCTCCCCAGTCACCTGGTGTTCTCTGACCAATTGGCTTACCACTTGTAAATACAATTGGTGAAGCTGATCTTCCGTCAGCAATCAACTTAGCACCCCTTTCAATGATGAGGGCTCCTTTCTCAGTAATATCACTAACAATAACAGAACCTGGGGCAATAGTTAGTGTGTTACCTTCTGTTACATATACGTATCCCTTCAAAGTATACTTACCCTTTGGTAAATAATAACTTTTGTTGATGATACCTTGAATAAGTCCACCATTAGCAGCAGGATCTTGAGGATCTGTCCCATTTCCCCCGCCAGTGTTGTTGTTGTTGATGGTTTCATCAAAATTCACTTTGATGCAAGAGCTTAGCGAAAGCATCGTGAACGCCATCAAACCAAGTACGATTCTTTTCATAATTGAGGTTTTTATCTTTTTTATTTTTTCTTGCCAATATTGAAGTCGTAAGTAAATCCTACTGTAATTGTACTTCCCTGCTTGTAGGAGTTGAACAATCTGTCAACTCCTTCTTGGAAGCCTGTATTCTCATTTACATTTTCATAGAAATAGAATGCGTTGTTGAGGATGTCTTGGAAATTGATTCTGATCTCACCCTGACCATCTAATACTTTTTTAGACAACTGGATATCTACTTGATTTCTCGGACGCTCGTATACGTTGGGGAACTCTTCATTTCCTACTAGCGTCAATCGCTGACCAACCCTATTGTACAATACCGAAGCATTGAACATATCACTGGTGTATTGTAAACCAGCATTGAGTAAGTAAGGAGATTGACCTTGCAATGGACGATTCGCTTTGATAGTTTTACTATCGGCACTCAAATCATTGAATAGAACTTCAGATCTGAGATATGTATAGTTTCCAAAGAAGCTTAGTGGTTTTAATGCTGGTGAAATAAATTCTAAGCCTTTTCTCAATTCAATTTCAAAACCTAATGTTTTTGCACTCAACGCGTTTTGATAAAAATATCTTCTTGTATCAGCGTTACTACCTGGATCAAGTCTGAACTCAATTGGATCAGTAAACTCTTTATAGAAAGCACCGAATGTAATCGCTTCACCAGCCTTTGGATAGATTTCATATCTCAGGTCGTAGTTTAATATAGATGTCCTTTTTAGTGCACTATCTCCCTTAACTCCATAGTTCATTTCATAATCAAAGAAGGCAAACTCCGCTAATTCCCTGAATTCAGGTCTCGCGACTGTTCTGCTTGCAGATGCCCTGAGGTTTTGTTTATCACCTACGTTCAACAACACGTTGATTGATGGAAGGAAATCCCATTTTTCAGTTAGTCTTACACTTCTGTTTCCAGTTTGCTCTTTAGAGGTAAGCAATTGTTGAAAATTCTCTGCACGAAGTCCCCATATTACTCTGAAATCACCAAACTTATTGTCCATCATTCCATATGCCGCATTCAACACAGACAATCCAAAATATCGGTCAGAGTTATTGGTAAATTCTTCTAAGATATATCCTGAATTACCCATGTTATCATAGAAAAAGGCTCTGTCAATTGGTTTAAAGGCATTTGAGGCAACAAAGGAATTAAAGTTGGTGATGTTGTACCTGAAAATGCGACTCCTAAAATCACGCATCCTTGCAAGTGTAGATCCACCAAATTTTAAGGTTTGCTTATCCTTACCACCCCAGTTCATTGGGATGATAAATTGTCCACCTCCACCAGCGCTATAATCTTTCAAATCGGAATAAAATCTCCTGGTGTCATCTGGATCAATTTCAAATGGTTCATCAGTATCGATTGCTCTGGCATATAAAGCACTTCTGAGATCTGGCTGTCTTTTCCAGTTCAAACCGGCATTACCATTCCACTTGAATTTTATACCTCTGGCAGTCAGCTGATGCTCTCCTTCCAACTGTGAACTGAATAAGCTACGTTGATTCAAATAAGAAGAATAGAATTGAATATCATTTCTTCTGTTTGTATTGAACCCTTCTCTTGTATAATAGTTGTCTTCATACAACTGATTGAAGAGGTTCTTGAAAGCAATTTTGTTTTTTCCCTTTACCCAAGCAATATTGATGATACCACCAAGATTGGTTTGGTATCTGTTTTGCTTATCAGTGTAATTGAAAACTGGAGAACCATCAGCTTCATAAAATGCTTTTTCTACATCATAAATTAACATTGAGTTTCTGTAGTTGATAGCAACCAGTGTTCCCAGATTAGCACCGTTCTTTAATTTATGGTTCTGCGCGTAAGTGAAGTTGAAAGTCTTGATTGGTGCAGCTTTTACTGTAACAGGGACATAAACGTCACCTCTAAACTGCTGTGTCAACTCAATTTGCTTATTCAATCCTGCAGCATCCTTACCAAGTGCTCGATAGATCTGTGCTGTTGCAGGAAAACTATCTGGAATATTTCTTGTGCCATCATCAAAACCTAACCAATCATATTTATTTCTTCTGTTACTTGTAAAGTCTCTAAAGGTTGATTGGTTGTTGTATCCTAGTCCAAATCCAACAGTAATTACATCTTTGCTTGGAATATCCTTTGTATTCACCTGGACCAACCCTCCAGAAAATTCTCCTGTAAATTCTGGCGTTGCTGTTTTATTGATAACAATATTATCAATTAAAGCAGCAGGGAACATATCGAATGAAAAAGCTTTTTTGTCAGGTTCACTACTAGGTAGAAGTGCGGAGTTGAGCATAGCCGAATTGTATCTATCACTCAAACCTCTTACAATCACAAACTTATTGTCTTGTATAGCAGCACCACTTACACGCTTCAAGACTTCACCCGTGTTTTTATCAGGTGTCCTTCTGATGAAATCAGCAGCCAAGCCACTTGAAAGTGCAGTATTTGTTCTTTGGAAAGTAAGTAGCGCGACTGTACTTTCTTGACGACGGGTTGATCTGATTACAATGGCTTCACTGTTTTTGGATTGTGGTTCCAGAACAATGGTTACTGTGTTATCAGCATTCACTCCAATTTCTATATCCGAAACCACTTTAGTGTTGTATCCTACACTGGAAACAGTAAATGTGTATTTTTTTCCAGCCTCTATAGTAATGTCGAACTGACCATCCAAATTAGCGACAACTGTCCTTTTTAATTCCTCAATAATGATTGATGCCCCAGCAACAGGTTCATTTTTAGTATTGATGACCTTTCCAGACACCTTAACCGATTGTCCAAATGATGCAGCCGTCAGCAATAGGCTGAAAAAAGTGAGGAACAACAGTTTATTAAAATTCCTTATTTGCATAACTCTCATTGTGATGCAAAGGAACAATGACAGCGTTAATAGGGTGTTAGCTAGTGGTTAACCAATTGTAACCTGTATGTTACCTCCATGTTAACAAGCTTCCATTTTGTTAAAAAAAACTGCATCTTTGTCCCCATAATAAAACACATGAAAGGCATCATTTTAGCCGGAGGTTCCGGCACCAGACTTTACCCTATTACTTATGCCATCAGCAAGCAAATCATGCCGGTCTATGATAAGCCCATGATTTACTACCCTTTGTCCACTTTAATGCTTTCTGGCATCAAGGATATTTTGATTATTTCCACACCTCAAGACCTGCCTCAGTTCCAGAAATTATTTGGAGATGGCAGTCATCTTGGATTGAATTTTAGCTATGCAGAGCAGGCCATCCCTAATGGATTGGCACAGGCATTTGTGATTGGTGAAGATTTTATCGGCAACGACTCTTGTGCATTGGTTTTGGGAGATAATATATTTTATGGCATGGGTTTGGGAAAAACCTTGGAGAAAAACTCTAATCCTGATGGTGGTATTGTTTATGCTTACCAAGTAAGTGATCCTGAAAGATATGGTGTGGTTGAATTTGATGATCAAATGAAAGCCATTTCCATTGAAGAAAAACCTATAAACCCTAAGAGTAAATTTGCTGTACCTGGACTTTATTTCTACGACAACAATGTGGTGGAGATTGCCAAAAACATACAACCGTCCCCAAGAGGAGAATATGAAATAACTGATGTCAATCTGGCCTACCTTAAAAGTGGCAAACTGCATGTATCAGTACTCGACAGAGGTACTGCCTGGTTGGATACAGGCACATTTGATTCTTTGATGCAAGCCTCTCAATTTATACAAGTCATCGAACAAAGACAAGGCATTAAGATTGCCTGTATAGAAGAAATTGCATGGAGAAAAGGATTCATCAATACTGAGCAATTGGTAAAACTTGCAACACCACTTTTGAAAAGTGGATATGGGAAATACCTAATGGACCTGATCAATTAATTCAACAATGAAGAAACTTGTATTGGTAACTGGAGGCACAGGATATATTGGATCGCATACCATTGTGGATCTTATTGAAAATGGATATGATGTTATTTCTGCAGATAACAATTCAAGATCGACCCCAGGAATGTTGGAAGGGATTGAACAGATTACAGGTAAAAAAATAAAAAACTACAAAGTTGATCTCTGCAATTTCGATGAGACCAGAGCTATTTTTGAGGAGAATGATGAAATAGCAGGTGTTATCCATTTTGCAGCGTATAAAGCAGTGGGAGAGTCGGTTGAAAAACCATTGCTTTATTTTCACAACAACCTCACTTCATTGGTCAATGTCATGCGTTGCATGGAAGAATTTAAAGTAAAAAATTTCGTTTTTTCTTCATCCTGTACAGTATATGGTAATCCAGATCAAATACCTGTTACCGAAGAAACACCAAAAAAAGAAGCGGCTTCGCCATACGGACTTACCAAGCAGATGGGTGAACAAATGATTGAAGCACTTACTGTCGCCAATGTGGAAGTAAACGCAGTACTGCTGCGTTATTTTAACCCAGCAGGTGCACATCCTACTGCACTTATTGGAGAACTTCCAATTGATAAACCACAGAATCTTGCTCCTGTAATTACACAGACTGCTATTGGGAAGTTGAATGAACTTGTGGTATTTGGAGATGATTATCCAACACCTGATGGATCTTGCATCAGAGATTTGATTCATATTTGCGACTTGGCGCATGCCCATACGCTTGCATTGAATTACATCATAGAAAAGAAAAACAAAACAAACTGCATCGCTTACAATATTGGATCCGGAAACGGAATCTCTGTTTTTGAAGCAATTAAAGCTTTTGAAGAAAACACAGGTGTAAAATTGAATTACCGTGTTGGAAAAAGAAGAGCTGGGGATGTTGTGGCGATCTATGCCAACAATGAAAAAGCGAGAAAAGACCTGGGTTGGGAACCAAAATATACCATCAAGGACATCATGACAAGTGCATGGAAATGGGAACAATACATCAAAGATCTACCAACCCACCTCGACTTAAGAGCATTCCGTTTAAATTAATCAGAAAATTTTAACCCCTTCACTCAAAATTAAAGGGCGAATTGGTGTTACTTTGCGTCAAATATTTAGAAAATGTTAGATGCAATTCAAGTAACGGGACAAAAAGACACCAGAAGTGGATTTGGAGATGGTATTTTTGAACTAGGTCAGACAAACCCAAATGTTGTTGCCCTTACAGCAGACCTTGCTGGTTCGTTAAAACTGAATGCATTTATCAAAGCGTTTCCTGAAAGATTCATTCAATGCGGAATTGCAGAAGCCAACATGATTGGTATTGCAGCAGGTTTAACAATTGGAGGTAAAATTCCATTTACTACAACCTTTGCTAACTTCTCCACGGGAAGGGTTTATGATCAAATCAGACAATCCGTTGCTTACTCCGGCAAGAACGTAAAAATCTGTGCATCACATGCAGGTTTAACCCTAGGTGAAGATGGTGCAACCCACCAAATTTTGGAAGATATCGGACTCATGAAAATGCTTCCCGGTATGACTGTAATTGTGCCCTGCGATTATAATCAAACTAAGGCTGCTACTTTAGCCATTGCCGATTTTGAGGGACCTGTTTATTTAAGATTTGGAAGACCAGTTTGGCCAGTATTCACTAATCCTGATGAGCCATTTGTGATTGGAAAAGCACAACAGCTGGCTGAAGGAAATGATGTCAGCATTTTTGCTTGTGGACACCTGGTTTGGAAATCGATAGAAGCAGCAAAAGTGCTAAAAGAGAAAGGTATTCATGCAGATGTAATCAATATTCATACCATCAAACCATTGGATGAAGCAGCAGTATTAAATTCAATCAAAAAAACTGGTTGTGCCGTAACTGCTGAGGAACACAATGTAATTGGAGGTTTGGGTGATAGCATTGCACAAACAGCAACCAAACACTTTCCTATTCCAATTGAAATGATTGGCACCCAAGATACATTTGGTGAAAGTGGAAAGCCCACTGAATTGCTCAAAAAATATGGGTTAGAGACTGAAAATATAGTAGCAGCAGTAGAAAAAGCCATTTCAAGAAAGCGTGCTTAATCATGCTAAATGATCTGAATGATATTGAACTTGTTCGGTTGTTTAAAGAAGACAAAAACAAAGAACAGGTTTTTACTGCCATTGTAAAAAGGTATCAAGAAAGAATTTACTGGCAAATCAGAAGACTTGTTGTTAGCCATACAGATGCTGACGATGTAATGCAAAATGTATTCATCAAGGCCTGGAACGCTTTGGACCAATTCAGAGAAGACGCAAAACTTTTTACATGGCTCTATAGAATTGCCACAAACGAATCCCTCACCTTTTTAGATCAGGCAAAAAGAAGATCTTCTGTTTCATTTGATGATGTGAGTGAAACCCTTGAAAATAAACTTCATGGCGAAAAAGATTTTGACGAGAAAAAAGCAATCTGGAAACTTCAGTTGGCCATACAGCAACTCCCTGAAAAACAAAGAGTTGTATTTAATTTAAGGTATTTTGAAGAGATGCCTTATGAAGAAATGAGCGAAATACTGGAAACTTCAGTAGGTGCCCTAAAAGCAAGCTACCACCACGCTGTTAAAAAGATAGAAGATTATATACTCAATCATTAAACTTACTGAACCTAACTAAGTCTAATCTGTGATGAAAGAACAACAAGACATATTGTTAGAACTGACATCGATAAGTCCAATTGTCGCGGATTTGCCCAAAAACACCCCTTTTGAGGCACAGGAGGGTTATTTCCAAGAATTCTCCTCCAGAATTATGGAGAGAATAAAAGTGCAAAATATTGACAATGAGGAAATTAGTCCATTTATGCAATCCCTGAAAAAAGAAAACCCCTTTTCAGTGCCAGAAGGCTACCTGAGTCAATTCAATGTTGACATTGCTCCAAAAAAGGCAAAAGTTGTTCCCTTGTTTGGCTTAAAAGCTGTGTTAAAATATGCTGCAGCAGCTTCAGTTATTGGAATAATTGCTACGTTTGCTACCCTCTTTTTCAGCAATACTGATAAAAGTACAATTGGTAAGTTGAATGGAAATACTATGATTTCAACTGATGCCTTTGCGCTTTATTTGAGTGAGGCTGATATGATAGAGGAAGATGATGAGCTGGAAACAGTGATGGCTGACTCACAATCTTTGCTTGTTCAGATGGACGCCAAAGTGATTAGCGAATTACTGACAGAAATACCAGAAACTGAAATATCTAATTATATAGATATCATGAAAAGTGAAGATCCAAATTTGATGAATTAACGATACGTCTAACTATATCAAAATGAAAACTATTTTATCATTTCTTTCAACTCTCTTTATTGTTTCAACTCTTCAGGCCCAGCCTCAACGTCCGGATAGAGATGCAAGAGTTGCTGAAATAAAGAAAATTCAGGCAATGGAATTGGCCTTTATTACAAAAGAATTAAACCTGAATCCTCAGGAAGCCCAAAAGTTCTGGCCAATATTCAATCAGTACAGAAACGACCTAAAGCAGGTTGCCCAAGGAAAAGACTATAAAGACAACCTTGATCGTCAGCAAAAGATGCTGGATGTACGAAAGAAATACAGAGATGATTTCGGTAAAGTAGTTAGCCAAGAAAGAGCAACTAAGGTTTTTGGGGCCGAAGATGAATTTAAATCATTGGTAAGAAAGGAATTTCAGAAGCGTCAGGCTGAAAAAAAGCAAATTGAGTCCCGAAAAAAAGGTTTCTAATTTGAATTTTTAATGTAATTTTAACCTGGTGTTTTTCATAGGTTAGCAACGGCTGGCTCTTTTCAGGGCTAGCCTTTTTTATTTTATTTACTATTCCAAGTAGTCCTCAGATACATATTAATACATATTGATATCTAATATATATAAAATTTATTTTATACACTACTAATTTGTGAGGGATCAATACTTGGAGTTGTGATATCATGATAGAATA
>Ga0315906_10001768_pt1 | contig 31450 bp, 18 predicted proteins | sample LakEriMetagenome_4_FD_203526 | JGI IMG/M metagenome (GOLD analysis project Ga0315906, IMG submission 203526) | Freshwater fungal communities from buoy surface, Lake Erie, Ohio, United States - Buoy 2 MA122 | ecosystem: Environmental > Aquatic > Freshwater > Lake > Lake biofilm | place: USA... | reverse complement strand
AATCCGGTTGAAGGAGGAGACACATGAGCGACGCCTCGAAGATCACGGCTGAGGAAGTGTTAAAGATTGTGATGGAACGCGGCCCCGAGTTTGCGGAGCAACTCGCGGCGGCACTCAACAACGCCCCGGATGGGCAATGGATCTCCGGAGGTGAAGAGGCTGTCCGGGATTCGGGACAGGAGTTTATCAGAGCCGCCTTCAAGGCGGCCTTGCAGCGGAAAGTGGGAGCGGCTGATGCCGCTTTTCCCCCTCCGCAGACAGCCAACGGAAAGCGGTACCGGAATAAGGGCCTGTAACGAACCACGTATCTCACGATCAATGGGCGGATCAGCGTGCGGCGGAGATGGTGGTACGATCCCGATGCCGGCAGCGTGGCACCAATCGACGACCGACTGACGCCGGCGGGTGAAAATGTGACCGTTGGTGTTCGTGAACTCGCTTGCCGCCTGAATAACGACGCATGCAGTTTTCGCCGAGCGGCTGAGAATCTGGCCCGTGCGGCCAAGATCAAGATGAGCGCGGAGCAGCCGCGGCAGGTGGTGGAGCGGGACGGGCAGCGAGTCCTGCGTGCTCAGGGAGCGGGAACTGATTGCGCCGGCGATGACGGCTGCTGACTGCAAGGTTCCCGGTGAGCGTAAAAGGGTCCGGATGTACGTGGGTGTGGACGGGGTGATGGTCCCGATGGTCACGGAACAGGAGAAGCAAAAACGGCGCAAAAAAGTGGTTCAGAAGCGTCGCCGGGTGGAGCGGAAGGGGCGGGCCCTTCGCCCACTGTTGCCCCGGGCAATCGGCTCGGACCAGCCATACAAAGAGTTCAAGGCGGTCGTATTCTATGACGAAACGAACACGCATCGGCACGTGGTTTTGAGTCGGAGCAAGCGGACGCGGATTTTACCACTGCTGAAGCGCGAAGCGGCGCGGGTCAAGTACGATGCTGCCGACGAGCGAATCGCGAATGTGGATGGGGCGAGTTGGATTGCCAACCAGCTGCACGACGCTGACTTGCGGTTGACGGGACTGGGCCTGGATTTTTACCACCTCAGCCAGAACGTCCAACGGGCACGACGTGAAACGTATGGGGACGAGAATGTCGAGGGCCGCAAATGGGCGGATGAGCTGATACACCTGTTCAAGCATGCTGGCTACGAGAGGGCCTACGAAACACTGTCAGTCTGGCGTACGAAGTGGCGAGGAAGAAAGCGGGCCGCCGCCACCAGGCTGCTGAACTACGTAGTCGAACGCAGGGACATGACCAATTATCCGCAATTCGTGAAACGTGGCAGGCAAATTGGCTCGGGACCGACGGAGTCCAGCTGCAAGACCAGCACAACGCGTCTCAAGCGGTCGGGGCAGCGCTGGAATCGCCGCTCTGCGGAACAGGTCGCCGCCCTGGCGAACCTGCATGACAACAATCAATGGGAGGCATTCTGGGCAAGTCAATTGCCCGCAAGAGGTTAGCCTCATGATGGAATCTGGGCGCACCCGGACTGACACAATGGGGGGGGTGGCTTTCGGACTGTGGAAAAAGATGCTAATCTGCCTCAGTTTTGCGCGCTTTCCGGGCCATCTCGGACGATCTGCCTCAACCCCGATGGTTGGAGCAGGTTCCCGGGGAATCGGCGAGACTTCGGCAGGGTGGGAGCAATCTCAGGCCGCCACCAGCCGAGTCTATCCGAGGGCTTGTTGCGCGCTGGGTGAGACTTCCGCGAACCTTAGCAGCGAAACATCAGACGTGCCGCGCCGAACCGACATTCACAAGATTCTGATCATTGGCTCTGGCCCGATTGTGATCGGGCAGGCGTGCGAGTTTGACTACTCGGGCACGCAGGCTTGCAAGGCGTTGCGGGAGGAGGGCTACGAGGTGGTGCTGGTGAATTCGAATCCAGCGACCATCATGACTGATCCCGAGACTGCGTTGCGGACATACATCGAACCGATCACCTGGCAGTTTGTTGAGCGGATCATCGCCCGTGAGCGGCCGGACGCAGTCTTGCCCACGCTAGGGGGGCAGACCGGGCTGAACACGGCTATGGAACTGGCCCGGCGAGGGATTCTGGAAAAATACGGCTGCGAGCTGATTGGTGCCCGCCAAGAGGTTATTGAGAAGGCGGAGGGGCGGGACTCGTTCAAGCAGGCGATGCTGAAGATTGGCCTGGATGTGCCGCGGAGTCGGACGGTACACAGTCTGGACGAAGCCCGGCACGCCGTGAAGGAGTTGGGGTTGCCGGTGATCATACGGGCGAGCTTCACGCTGGGCGGGGCCGGGGGGGGGATTGCGTACAACCGAGATGAGTTTGAGAGCAAGGTATCGCGTGGTCTGGCGATGTCCCCGGTGGGGGAGGTGTTGCTGGAAGAGTCGGTGATTGGATGGAAAGAGTACGAGATGGAAGTAATGCGCGACGTGGCGGACAACGTCGTGATCATCTGTGCGATTGAAAATCTCGACCCGATGGGGGTGCACACGGGGGATTCGATCACGGTCGCCCCGGCCCAGACGCTGACCGACCGCGAGTATCAGCGGATGCGGGATGCGACGATCGCAGTCATGCGGGAGATTGGTGTCGAAACAGGGGGCTCGAACGTTCAGTTCGCCATCCATCCCCAGACGGGACGGATGGTGGTCATCGAGATGAACCCGCGGGTCAGCCGGTCGAGCGCGTTGGCGTCAAAGGCAACCGGGTTTCCGATTGCGAAGATCGCGGCGAAGCTGGCGGTAGGGTACCGGCTGGACGAGATCCCGAACGACATCACTCGTGAAACGCTGGCATGCTTTGAGCCGACTATCGATTACGTTGTGACCAAGTTTCCGCGCTGGACCTTCGAGAAGTTTCCGGAAGCCGACCCGGTACTGACGGTCCAGATGAAGTCCGTCGGCGAGACGATGGCGATTGGGAGGACCTTCAAAGAGTCGCTTCAGAAGGCGATTCGTGGGCTTGAGATTGGGCACTTTGGCCTGGGGGGCGGGGTCAAGGACCTGTGGGGGACCGCGCAGTCGCCCCCAATGAACGAAATCGAGAACCGCTTGGCGACTCCGAACGCCGAGCGGATCTTCTACATCCGGTACGCTTTTAAGGCGGGGATGTCGGTCGATCAGGTGTACGAACTGACAAATATCGACCGGTGGTTTCTGCGACACCTGCGTGAGCTGGTCGAATTCGAGAGCGAACTGGAGGCGGTCGATCGGTTGGAGCAAGCGGGGGATGACCTGCTGCGGCGGGCGAAAAGGATGGGCTACTCCGACAGGCAGCTGGCGTGGTGGTGGGACGCCAGTGAGATGGAGGTCCGGCGTTATCGCAAGTCGCGCGGCATCGAGGCGGTGTTCAAGCAGGTCGATACCTGTGCTGCCGAGTTCGAAGCGTACACCCCGTATTACTATTCGACCTACGAGTCGGAGGACGAGTCGCCCCCGCCCGCGCCCCCCGGAAAGCGGCGGATCATGATTCTGGGTGGGGGGCCAAATCGGATTGGGCAGGGGATTGAGTTCGACTATTGCTGCTGTCAGGCTGCCTTCGCTCTTCGCGAACTGGGAGTCGAAAGTATCATGGTCAACTCGAATCCCGAGACCGTCTCGACCGATTACGACACCTCCGATCTGCTCTTCTTCGAGCCACTTACCACCGAGGATGTTCTCAACATCTGCGACCGACTGAACCCCGACGGGGTGATTGTGCAGTTCGGTGGGCAGACCCCGCTGAATCTGTCCCGCGGGCTTGAGGCGGCGGGGGTCAAGATTGTCGGAACCACGCCCGACTCGATTGACGCCGCGGAAGACCGTCAGCGGTTTCAGGAGATCATCGAGCGACTGCGATTGCGCCAGCCCCCGAACGGGACGGCCACCACGGTGGAGGGGGCCCGACTAGCGGCGCAGCAGATTGGCTACCCAGTTCTGGTCCGTCCCAGCTACGTGCTGGGGGGACGCGCCATGGAACTGTGTTACGACGAGTCATCGCTGATGCAGTACATGTCGCGAGCCGTCGAGGCCTCGCCCGACCACCCCGTGCTGATTGACAAGTTCCTCGAGGATGCCAGCGAAGTCGACGTGGATGCGATGGCCGATGGCGAAATGACTATCATTGGCGGGATCATGCAGCATGTTGAAGAGGCGGGAGTTCACTCGGGCGATTCGGCCTGTGCCCTGCCACCCTACTCATTGCCGCAGGCCACCATCGACGAGATCAGGCAGGCGACTTATGCCTTGGCGAAGGCCCTCAAAGTCAAGGGGCTGATGAACATCCAGTTCGCTGTCAAGGAGGTTGAAGGTCGACAACAGGTTTACATACTCGAAGTCAATCCACGCGCCAGCCGGACGAGCCCCTTCGTTGCCAAGGCGACCGGACTGCCATTGCCGAAAATCGCGGCTAAGGTGATGGCGGGAGTGACCTTGAAAGAGCAGGGAGTCACGACCGAGCCCTGGCCGACTTACACGTCGGTCAAAGAAAGCGTGTTTCCGTTCGTACGATTCGCCGGTGTGGATATCATCCTAGGACCTGAGATGAAATCAACGGGCGAGGTGATGGGAATCGACCGGCGGTTCGAGATGGCGTTCGCCAAGAGTCAGATGGGGGCGGGTAACGCACTGCCGACGTCGGGCACTGTGTTCATCAGTCTGGCGGGGAATGACAAACAGGCGTTTGTCGAAGCGGCGCGGTCGCTGCAGCGATTGGGCTTTCGACTGCGGGGGACTTCGGGTACCGGGCGGGTACTGCGGGAGGCCGGAATCGAGATCGAGACCACCCGTAAGTTGCAGGAAGGGCGCCCGAATCTGCTCGACTTTCTTGCCAACGGTGAGATCCAGCTGATTTTCAATACGCCGAGCGGGAAAGGGGCCCGGACGGACGAAGGGAAAATCCGTTCGGCGGCGGTGGCCCACGGGGTGCCGTGCGTCACAACGCTGGCGGGATGCCTCGCTGCGGTGCAGGCGATAGAAGCGCTGGTCTGCACGCCAGTACCCGATGTCTGCTCGCTCCAGGAGTGGCTTGGCCTGCAACACCCACTTACGTGAACAAGTCATGCAGCAGAGGCGGGGAGGGAGCGAGCGGCTGAAGGCCGTCTGTGCACTACTCTGCGGAGGTTTCAAGTCTCATTTTCGTCCCAGGGCTGTTATGAACCTCTGGCTGGCGTTGCCGCGACAGATTTTTCTGACTTGCCAGACCTTTTTCGGGTTCGGAAGGTTCGTAATGGCTGGGCGGAGTCACTCCGTCGGGGAGACCCGCACTTCTCCCTGATTATCGGCCAGCTCATTCCATGCGTCATTGAGCCTTAGGTACAACCTGCCGGAAATTGCGGGGGCCACGGTGGCCCGACTTCCGAGATCCAAATCAGGAGGGGTGGGGACTTGTGGATCGTCCGGCCAAATGCGGCCCACCAGCCGGCCGAGCGGCAGCCCGGCGTGATACCTGATGCTGACCCCCTCAGCAGTGCTGACCCAGGTTTGTGGTTCTGTTTGTAACTGAAAGCGACCGAAGGCCTCGAGTGTGAGGGGGCTTTGAGTGGTGAGGTCTAGGGGAGTCAATTGCCAGCCGCCTTTGGCCCGAATGATTAGGCTGCCTGCTGGGGTGTTGGAGCGATCGTCTTCAGGTTGCGAATCGGCATCGGCATTGGAATCTCGAGTCGACTTCCCCTTGGCGGGGCTGTCTGAGACGGAGTTGGGGAGTTTGTCGGGAGGGTTGATCGTCGCGAGCATCTGGTCATAGCCATGGCAGAGATCGCGGGTAAACCATTCCCACTCGCGGGCCAATGAGGGCTCTGAGAGTAGTTGCCGGAGTTTGGCATCAGTGCCCGCGGTTGTGACCGAGTGCGACGCCTCAAGGAAGGGGGCACGATACCGGGGATGGCCTGTCAGAAACTGGCAGAGCGCCCAGGACCAGGCATAAGCCTCGGGTTTCAGGAATCGCTCGTAAGGTTGCTGCTGCACTTCAGTGAGTGAGAGGAGATTGCCATCGCGGCGGGCCTCCTCGATCAGGCGGATGCGTCCGAGGCCGGGAAACTGCGTGCGCTGTTGGGGGATGTGGGCGAACTGAAATTGACCGTCTTTATCGAGATTGTGCGTCGCGAACAGTTCGGCGATCCCCTCCATATACCAACCTGTCTGAAGGAGTCCGTGCCGGACGACGGTGGTGTAGCAGTGGGTGAATTCATGTAGCAGCAGGTGGGCTCGGTAATAGGGGGTGGGCTGCTCGTTGAGCCAGAACTCGTAGCCGCGGTTGCGGCCATGATCGAACCGGGCGAGGTCGTCGGGGAGCAGGCCTGCTTCCCGGAACAGGGGCTGGCTGCGGATGAGGTAACCAGTGACCTGAAATTCGTCTCTCTCCCGAGACGGGGGGAGTTCTCCGAGTTGAGTGACGAGGTTGTTGTAAGCGGCGTCAACAAGCTGAGGGAGTTGAGCGACTTCCGGGTCGATGACATCTGTGAAGAGGATCAACCGCTTGCTGGCATGACGACGGATTCCCCGGGCTGCGAGAGGACCAGGGTCGATGGGCTGGCGGCGATCACTGAGGCGAAACGAACGGGCGGCTGAGTCGGGCTTTTGTACTGGCCCGGATGGGGCTCCGGCGCGAGGCGAACTTGCTGGCCTCGATGCCGAAGGTTGCGCCCACGAAGGCACAGCGAACATCGACAGCAACAGCCACACGCCCACGGTATGAAGGAGCCTTTCCGCGGACAACGAGGCGAGTTTTGGGATGCTCATAAGCAACCAGCGAGTGAATTTCAGGAGGTGGAGGAAGGGGGGGGAGGTCCAGACAGGCGTCCTAAAGAGGGCGGTGGCGAAATGATTGGGCGAGGAGTATTGGACGAGTCTGGAACCGCCCTACCAGCTCCTTTCCGGGATCGATCACCAAAGGGGCTGTTCTGTCAACAGCTCGGCCACAATACCACACAGGTATTCGAGGCGAGAGACCAAGGGCTTAAGTGAGCCTTAAGCGGGAGGTGAGTGGTGTAGCAGGTGCCGACTGGGCGTAGCCGACTGGGAAAACCTGCGCGTTAGAAAAGGCGGGATTTTCACAAAAAGTGGCCGATTGCAACTCCCCGGGAGTCGCGGTAGCATCGCACAGCAGCATATGGAGTTTCTGTCAATCGAATGGGGGCAGCAGCGGTTGAGGGCCCGAGGTAGGATCAGATGCGTGGTGATTTACGGCTCGGGCTCTGCCATTCTTACGGGTGCTTACGATGACTCTGGCCGGTGCTGCTCTGCAGAGTGCGGTCGAGTGGTCCTAGTGAATCAGGACCGATCGATGCTGGGGCGTGGCTAGCCTAGGCAGCCGAAAGCAGTCGTGAAGGAATCGTGTCCGCCGAGTGCGATTGGGTGTTACGACTTGACAGCGCGGGTTGGGGGGGGCGGAAGTGGAGTTGACCCGGTGTGAGGGCTGGCAGTTTGCCCGGTGGGTTTCGGCAAGATGGGAGTGCTGAGTGATGACTGGTCGCGGAACATAGGACAGGGGTTGAGCCAGGATTGGGCCATGTGACTGGATGAGCCGGGAGATCGAATGGCGGGGCTGAGAGGGCGATTGTCGCCCCTGTTGCGTTGGCTGGCTTCTATACCACCCGCGGAGCTGCTGGTGCTGAGTGGGTTATTTTTGATAGGACTGGCCTTGCTCGTCCCGTGGCTGCAGTGGTCGAGGGACGCCGCTCGAGGGGTGGTGGCTCGCGACAATCTGCGTCGGTTGGGGACGGCGATGGGGAGTTATCATGACAGTTTCCAGCGGTTTCCTCGAGTGGGGCGGGGGATGGGAAACACGGCGACAGAAGCTGGTCGGTCAGAGGCTATGCAAACGGAGCTCCAAGGGACCGCACGATGAAGCTGTTGATAACGGCGGGGCCGACCCGTGAATATCTGGACGATGTGCGGTTCCTGACGAACGCCAGCAGCGGACGGATGGGGCACGCGATCGCCCAGATGGCCTTGGCGGCAGGGCACGAGGTGGTTCTAGTCTGCGGACCGGTCGCGCTTCCTTCTGTGGCGGGCTGCCGGCAGATTGATGTCGAAACCACGCGGGAGATGCGAGACGCCTGCGCAGGGGAGTGGTTGCACTGCGATGGGTTGATTGCGACAGCGGCGGTCTGCGATTACCGGCCCCGCGAACGAGTGGTGGGAAAGCTTAAAAAATCCGGGGCTGGGCTGCGGTTGGAACTGGTAGAGACCGAAGACATCCTGGCGGGACTGGCAGGGCAGAAAGGAGGGCGGTTTGTGGTGGGTTTTGCGCTCGAGGCCGATGGTGCGCGTTCAAACGCAGTGGCCAAGCTGCGTTCAAAGAATTGCGATGCGATTGTGCTGAATGACCCCACGGCACTGAATGGCCTGACTACCAAGGTCGAACTGATTGTGCCTCCCGACCGTACAGTTGCCGAGTGGTCGGGAAGCAAACTCGATGTGGGGGATCGGCTGATCAAGTGGATTGGGACGGAGTTTGGGGCTGGGCGGCGTTCCCCCTAAGGGCGACTCCTAGGCCCGGTTTCAGTGCTCGCTCGCCGCAGCACCTGGGGCCATGCACAGGATATTCGTCCGCGAACTCTGGGTTACGACTTGGAGGGAATTCCAGCCACCGCCTTGATTGGACTCGCGCGGCGCGAGTCTACCGATCGTTGGCACCATTGATCCAGTGGCCAGGGGTCTGGGACCGGGGCTGCAAATTTGTCCACCCGGCCCGCTGGACCGACGGATGGTGAGTGTGAGCTGGCAGTGTGATCATGGTTTGGGGCAGTCGAGGCACTACAACCGACACATCCGCAAAAGTCACTGCGGAAAACCGGGCCCCGTGACTGGATGGAGGCAGTGTGTGTAAGGAACCTCGCTTAGGCTTGAAGCTGGAGGTTCTTCATGATGCTTCGCCGCCGATTGATTGTGGACCTGCTGGCCTTGGCCCTGCTGGCACTGGTGGTGTTTGTTGGCCTGTCGCTGTTCAGCCACGATGTCGCAGATCCCCCTGCGGACGGGTATTACCCCGCCCACGCGGAGGTGGAGAATCTGTGCGGCCGGGTAGGCGCGTTGGTCGCGGCCAACCTGTTTCGAACTCTTGGGCTGGTGGCCTGGCTCCTGCCCCCGGCATTGGGAGGGTTGGCCCTGAGCTGGCTGCTGCGTTGCGAGCATGACCGACCCTTACTGCCGCTGGTGGGCTGGGTGCTGTTTGTGCTGGCGATATCGGCTGCCGCGCAGGGCTGGGGACTCGTGGGGTCGCACACACCCCTGACAGGGAATGGTGGTCTGGTGGGGCTGGCGGTCTGGACGGCCATCTCAAGTCGGTTCGATTCAAGGGGGCAGTTGTGGCTGCTGGGGAGTCTGGCGGGGGCAGGGCTGCTGCTGTGGGCCGACCGCTGGACCGTGGCCCTGGCCCGACATTTGGTGGTGTGGCCAGCCGAGCTGTTCCGCCGGGTGATTCTGGCTGGGAGACAGGAGCGTCGAGATGAGCCCTACTGCCGCCGGGAAATCTCGGTGCCGCAGACAGGACTCGAGCCAGCGTTGAGCGGCGGGGAGTTGGCGGGTCAGGCACGAACGACGGAGCCGACAGTTTCTGCTTCTGCGTCGTCTGTGGCCTCCCGTTTCGGCTGGTTGAGTTGGAAGTCACAGTTGGTGACTGCGGCGGAGCGAGTGGGGGCTGACCAGGCCGATCTCCAGTTGGACAATGGGGCGAGTATGGCATCGGTGGCTACGGCCCGACGGAGGGAAGTGTTGTCTCCCGAGGGCGTTGGCAAGCAGGTTGAACCGGCGATTGGCGTGATGCCCGCGATTCGTGGGGCGGAAACTGTCAAGAAGGCGCGCGCGCTCGTTGAGACCGCGGAGCTGGGTAGTGCGGCACTGATTCCATCTCCGATGCGGCAGGTGGGCGCACCCATCGCGAATGGAAGCTCGGATGTCGTCGCGGAAGAGTTTGCCGAGGGGGGCGGAGAGGACTTCGGCGGGCACTTGAATGTGGCGGGGGCCGAGAACTCTGACAAAGAGCAGGAGACTACTGTCACGGTCGGTGACGTCGCGGAGGGAGCTGGTTCAGCAGTAGCCGTGCCGACGCGAGGACAGTTACGGATCAATCCGCCGATCAGCATTCGACCTTCGGTCCGGCCAGTAGTTGTGAAAAAAACCGAGTATCAGCTACCCGGAGCAGAGTTGTTGGAGTTCCCCGAGCCATTTCCGTTCGAGCTGCTGGCCGAACGGGCGCGGGGGGCGGCTGCGGTGCTGGAAAAAACCTTTCAGGAATTTCACCTGAATGTTCGGGTGGTCGAGATTGACACGGGGCCGGTGATTACGCAGTACGAGCTGGAGCTTGAGCCGGGGCTGAGGCTGTCGAAGGTGTCGGCGTTGGCCGACGATCTGGCGATCGCGTTGCGGGTTCCCAGTGTACGGGTGGTGGCGCCGATTCCCGGAAAAAATACGGTTGGGGTCGAAGTTCCGAACGACCGGCAGGTGATGGTTCGCCTACGCGAGCTGCTGGAAGCGGCGGCCGAATCGCAAGAGAAGAAGCGGATTCCGATCTTCTTGGGGAAGGATGTGAGCGGACGGCCGCTGGTGGTCGACATGGCGAAGATGCCGCACCTGCTGATCGCGGGCCGGACCGGAACTGGGAAGAGCGTCTGCTTGAACGCATTGATTCTCTCGATTCTGATGACGCGGACCCCCGCTCAAGTGAAGCTACTGATGATCGACCCCAAGATGGTCGAATTGAGCCCGTACAAGCGTGTGCCGCACCTGATGCATCCGGTCATCACCGACATGAAAAAGGCCGAGGCGGTGCTGGCCTGGGCGGTCGATAAGATGGAGGAGCGGTACGATTTGCTGGCCCGCTGTGGGGTACGGCATCTGGACAGCTACAACGAACTGGGCCTGCCCGCGATTTGGAAGAAGCTTGGACTTGAGCCCGACAGCGAAGAGGCGGCGCAGATTCCGGCAACTATGCCCTATATTGTCATCATCGCGGATGAGATGGCCGACATGATTATGACCTCGGGCAAAGAGGTTGAAGGGCTAATCATCCGGTTGGCGCAGAAGTCACGGGCGGTGGGAATTCACCTGGTGCTGGCGACGCAGAAACCAACGGTCGACGTGATTACCGGGTTGATCAAATCGAATCTGCCCGCGCGGATCGCCTTCCAGGTCGCCAGTCGCGTGGACAGTCGGGTGGTGCTGGACGAGATGGGAGCCGACAAACTGCTGGGGAACGGGGACATGCTCTACTTGGTGCCAGGGACAAGCAAGTTGACCCGGGCTCAGGGAACATATGTCTCGGATGCGGAAGTAAATGCGATTATCGGGTTCTATTCCGACTGCGAGCCCGAATACAGCAGGGAGTTGGCACAGTTGGGCATGCGGGCACCGGGGAAGAGCGGAATCGAGGCGATTCGCAGCCGGGATGAGTTGTACGAGCAGGCGATCGACGTGGTGGTCCGCGAGGGGCGGGGGAGCGTGTCGCTGCTGCAGCGGGCGCTGGGAATTGGCTACGGACGAGCGGCGCGGCTGGTCGACTACATGGCCGAGGACGGGATTGTGGGCGACTACAACGGCTCTCAGGCTCGAGAGGTGCTGTACACCCCGGAGCAATGGGCCGAGGTGGTGGCTGGCGGGCGCGTCCCCGAGGTCTCCGGAGCTTCTTAGGATCCGAAACGAGAGGGCCTCGTAATCAGCGTGGCGCTTGGGAGCGCGGCGGCGCAAGTCCTGATAGTGAATCTCACTGCCAAGCTCTGAAAGCTACGGTTGGTGGTCGGGAGGGGACGAGCCGGAGGGAGGGGTCAATTCCACGTGCGCGATGCGTTGGCGTCGCCAGGTATAGACCACGTGGACCTGTCCGTCATCGGCCTGGATGATCGCTGGGTAGGAGTATTCCCCGGGCTCCGACTCGAGCGTGTGGATGGGTTTCCAGGCACGACCGTCGGCGGAGTGGGTAACGACCAGCGGGGTTCGTTCGCTAGTAGAGTGGTTGTAAACCAGCAGGTGCCCCCCGCGGACTAGGGTCACGCTATCGATTCCGCTGTTGGGGTTTGGAAGCGTTGTGGAGCGAGGTTCTGACCAAGTGCGGCCAGCGTCTTCAGACCACAGCTCATAGATGGACTGTTGCTGGCTGCGACAGAGCATCTGCAGGCAGGTATCGGAATGTCGGAGCAGCGTGGGCTGAATCAGTTGCACTGCAGGAGGCTTGGAGAGGGTTGCGGTTTTGGTCCATTCGGTGCCCATGGGATCGCTGGTTTCGAGATGAATCTGCCAGTCAGGGTGTTCGCTGCTCGAACCGCACAGCAGCCGTCCGCCCGGCAGGAGCAGGGGCTTGTTCTTGATGGGACCGAGAAACCCATTCGGCAGGCGTCGCGAAGGTCCCCAGGTCCGCCCACAGTCGGTGCTGACAGTGATCAGTCCCCACCAGTCCCGGGGCGAGGGGCCCGCTTTGTAGAACAACAGCAGCGAGCCATCTTCGCCGTGCCATAGGACGGGATTCCAGCATGGGACGGGGCGTCCTGCGGCGTCAGTGGCGGTCAGCAGCCGTTTTGGGGGCGACCAATGCTCATCCACCCGGCGGGAGAGCCAGACACCGACATCAGCGGCACCCTCGGCGGAGCCGGCGAAGTAGGCTACCAACAACCCCTCACATGTTTCCACGACCGAGGCGGCGTGGCACTCGGGGAATGGAGCCTCTGTGAAGCAGAACCCGCGCTGGGGGGTGACGCTTGGGAAGCATGCCAAACAGGCCAATAAGGGAGCCAAGCAGGTCGAACAGAGCATGGGACATCGCGGGAGGCTGGTGGCGGGTGAATGGAACTGGCCATATAATCACAATTGAATGCCTCGCGCGGCAAACAGGGGCCAATATCGAAGCTTGCGAGCGGGGCGACGGGCAAGAGTCGGCCGGTGCGTTGAGGTCGATGTGGGGTTGGGGCAGCACCGGTCTTCAGGACATGACCGGCGAACAGACGGATTAGTGCAGCGGACTGAAGCAGATGGCTACATCGGAATTGCCGGGCAGTTTACCGGACCAACTTGAGTCGTTGGAAACCACTTTTGTCCGGGTCAATACCCGGCTGGTGGTGATCGCGCTGGCGTTGCTGGGGTTGGTGGTCGGGGCGGGGGTGATCTCGCGGCACCTGTTCATGACGCGGGCGACCCGCGGTTTGCGGGAGAACGCACGACGCCTGTACGCGAGTGATGAGTCCAAGCAGAAGCAGCAGGGACTACGGGATCTATCGCGCTACGTCCAGTTGATCCCCGGCGATGTGGAAGCAAAGCTTGAGCTGGCGAACTGGATGTTGGAGTCGTTTCCCGAGGGCGAAGCGGGGGAGGCGGCTCTCCAGCACATGGCCGACTATTACCGTGTGCGGAGCGAAGACCGGGCGACTGGGCGGCGGCTGATCGAGTTGGCCCTGAGATTGGGCAGAACGGCAGAGATCACTGGGAACCTGACGCCGGAGCTCGAAGCTGAAATTGAGAAAGATGCTCAGCTTTCAGCGCTGATGGGCTTGTGTTTGGTAGAGGAGAATCGAGCCGACGAGGGGGCCAAGCGGTTGGTTGCGAGCATCAACCTGTCCCCCGAGACTCCCAGTTATTACCGGACTTTGCTCGCTATCATCATGAATGAGTCGTATTCCCTGGGAGGCCTCGACGCGTTGTATGCGTCGTTGGCCAAGCCCGGGGATGCCGGGACCGATGTGAAGTCAGGAGAACTGGGGGCACAACAGGCTAGAACAGCCAACGGAGGCTCCAGAGAACCGGGCTCAACAGAGTCGGGGGCTGGTGGGACGGGAGCGAGCAGGAACGGGGCGAGTTCAGCGGGAAGCGGGGCGTCTTCTGCGGCAAGTGCGGAGGGCGATCTGGAAGAAGATAGGCCGCTGATTTCGAGGGAAATGCTAGTTGAGCGGCTTTTCGACCGGATGCAATCGTCGGTCCGTCCGATCTCGGAATACCGGGTTTTGCATTCGGAGTATCTGCTGCAGCGTGGTCGGATTGAAGATGCCGAGCGAATGATCGAACTCGGTTTGATCCAGTATGGCAATGACGAGGCGGTCTTGATGCAGGCGATACTGGTCAAGGAGGCCGCCGTGCAGATGTTGTACGGATGGGAGGGACGGGATGAGGCGAACCCACCTTTGGAGCAGGCGCTGTCACTGGCGTTGCGGGGAGTTGAGGTGTCGCCACAGTCGTTGCGGATGCGAGAAGTGCTGGCCCGCTTGTACATGCGGCTGGAGCGGTTCGACGACGCGGTGGCGGCGTTTCGCGGTGGGTTGGAGGAAGTCGAATCCCAGGCCGAGGCAGGTTTACTGCCCGATATTACCGTCTATCGGGGGGTTCGGTTCCTGTTTCAATGGGGGCTGGCCAACGCGCTGATCCTGCGGGATTACCTTGAGACTGGGCGGATTACAGGAGGCGTCGCCGATGAGCTGAGGCAGATTCGCGAGAGCTTCGAGTTAAACAAGGTGCGGAGGCCGCTGATCGATTACCTAGAAGGGCGGCAGTTGATGGTGCAGCAGGAGTGGCGGGAAGCCCAAAACCTGTTCGAGAAAGCCCGCGGGCAGCTTACGACCGAGCGTGAAGCGATCCGAGGGGTCGACCTGGCACTCGCGGAAACTGCTGACAGACTGGAAAACCCCGACGAGGTCGTCCGGCTGTTGACGCGTGGGTTGTCACAAGATCCGGGCTGGCAGTCGGGACGCATTTTGCGGGCTGAGGCCCTGTCCCGTCTCGGGCTAGATGAAGAGGCCTTGGAGGAGTTCCGGCGGATCATCGATCTCGGGCAGGTCCCTTTGCGGCTGCTGCGGTTGATGGTGCGGGCCCAGCTCAAGCGGGCGAAGAGCTACCGATCTTGGCGCGACATTGAAGTGGCCCTGGGAAACCTCGAGCAGTCGATGCCCTCGGATCTTTCGGTGCAGGCCTTGCGGGCCGAGGTACTGTTTCACCAAGAGCAGTTCGAGGCGTCCGATCGGATGCTGGAAAAGGTGACCTCCGAGAACCCCATGACCCTAGAACTCGCCGAGACGCACATGCGGGTCAACCTGAATCGGACTGACATCCCCGAACAGGAGCGGGTGGATCGGGCCGAACGGGCACTGCTGCGATATGGGCAGGTGGCGAGCGATGATGTTGACCTGCGGCTGCTGCGGGGCGAGTTGCTGACCACCACAAATCGTCCCGGCCGGGGTGAAGAGCTGTACCAGCTGACGGTCCGCAACGAGGAGTCTGTGGGTGGGGAGGATTCCCGTGAAAAGTACACCGAGTCGCAGGTCAGGCTGTTGATGGGGCTGGCGGCCCTGTGCAACTCGGCGGGCATGCGGACGGAGGCCGAACGATTCTGGCGGGAGGCGCTCGATCTCGAACCCGCCAACACGGCACTGCTGCTGGTTTTGGGGGACTCTGCGGTTGGTGAAAATCAATTGGATGATGCCCGGCGATACTTAGCTAAGCTTCGCTCAATTGAGGGAGAAGGGGGGGCCAACGGGAATTTTCTGGAAGCCCTGATTCTGTCGCGACCGTTTCCGCTCGAACAGGTGGCCCGGGACAAGCTGGATTTGAAGGAGTCGGAAACTCTCGGGCAGATCCGGGAGTTGCTCGTCGAGACCGTACGCAAACGTCCCTCGTGGATTGATGGACGGCGGCTGGCCGGCCTAGTGGCCTGGCGGCTGGGCAAGGAGGATGAAGCCTTTCAGCATCTCAATCGCGCCCTCGACCTGGGAGATCGCTCGTCAGTCCCACAGCTGATTGTCTGCGAGTATCTCTATGAGAGAAACCGGGACGAGGATCTGCTAGACCTCGTGACGCAACTTGAGCGGTTCACCCAAGCCAAGATTCCCGACTCCGTTCGTCGGGCGGGTGCGATGTCGGCAGTACGACTGCGCATGTGGGACAGTGCCATCAATCGGGCGGGGCCCGAGAGCAATGACGATGATCCGCAACAGGCCACCGCCCAGGATTTGCTGCTCAAGGCTTATGTCAAGATGCTTCGGGCAGGCACTCAGGATGCGGAACGCGATGAAGTCGCCCAGCTTCTCGGTCAGGCCACCGAACGCGATCCGAGTCTTGGCTTCGCTTGGATTTTGCGCGTCTCGTTTCTCCACCAGCGATGGTTGCAGTTACAGCCACGCAGCTTTGTCGAGCGGTCCGATCCTTCCCTGACGGAGGATCCATCGCTGGCAGTGATCGAAGAGGCCGCTGAAAAGATTCCCGGAACGCCCGCTTCGGGACGGCTCGTCACGCTGGCGCTGTGTCACGAAGCTCGGGGTAATCTTCCCGACGCGGAACGGTCATTCGTGCAAGCCCGTGCCACAGATGCCTCGAACATTGAGGCAGCGGTCGAGCATGTCAATTACCTTGTTCGGCAGGGCTACAGTGAGCGGGCCCTCGAATTGCTGACCGATCTGTTGGCCAATAGCCGTAAGATTCCCCGAGAGCAGCAGACCCGCCTGGTGCGGTTAAAGGCGCGTCTGACTGCGGCCACCACCCGGCGTTACGGCGAGTTCCAGGAGGCAATGGAAGTGCTGGGCGACTCGATCGATATCGACCTGACCGATACCGAGGACTTGCGGGCTCAGTTGTATGTGCTTTCCCGCAGTACGATTCGGCAGGATTTGCTTCGTCGCGCCCTGATCTTGCAGGTGCTGGTCCGACGTGGGGCCACAACGAACTCCGAAATCATTGAAATGGCCGACCTGTTCAATGCCGCGGGCCGTTGGACCGAGGCGTTGGGCTGGTACCGCGTGTTGCTGAACAAGGAGCCACGCAATCCAGATTTTCAAGTCGCTTTTCTGCGATCGGCGATCGAGCAGCCCAAACTGGCCGAGAACCAGCCACTGTTCCGCGAGATCGAGAATTCCTTGGGGATTCTTGAACAGGTCGAGCCTGGTGGGTTTCGCCCGACGGCCATGCGGATCCGGTTCCATGTCAAACTGGGTGAGCGTGATCAGGTGACAGCCGTGAGTGAGTCATTTCTCGAGAAGCTTCCCACGCGTCAGGCGACCGATGTCGCCCGCGATTTGGCGAACGAACAGCGGCTTGTCTATGTGCTCGACGCACTCCAGAACGCAGAACCCCCTCCTTCGGAAGCCGACAACACCGCCATCAACGAACTGCGAAGTACCCTGGTCGCCCGACTTGAGGCGGCGAGCGAGCAGTCTCAGCTGTTGCTGGCCAGCGCCCCGGCCCGACAGCTGATGACCGCCGAATTGGCAGGTCTGCTGGCTCCTGATCTGGAAGAAATTGGAGAACTGGCGGTCGCCGAGCGACTGTTCACTCAGTTTGCCGAGCAGGGGGGTGACCCCAAGGCGCCTCTGTTCCTCGCCGCGTTCCACGCCCGTCGGGGGGAAGTGAGCCGAGCACTCACGATTTTCAACGAGACCGCTGGACGGGTAGATCCGGTTCTGCGTTCCCGATCTCTGGTATCGTGTTTGCGGGTTGGGCGGGCAAGTGCCGCGCAGGTCGAGTATGCCCGGGCCCGGCTACAGGAGCTGCTGACCGACGCCTCGACACCGATGCAGCGTTCCGACCTGTTGATTTCGGTCGCGGATCTCGAAGTACAGCATGGCCAAAACCAGCGAGCGCTTGAGATCTATCAGGAAATCCTCGCGATCGACCCGGAAAACGCCACTGTGAGCAATAATATGGCGTGGATCTTGGCATTCGATCCCAATCGCTTGCCGGAGGCGCGGGAGCGGGCTCAGAAGGCGCTTGAACTGGTCGGTCCCGCCGCCGAAGTCTTGGACACGTTGGCCGTCATACATCTGCAGTCGCGGGAGTACAACGAGGCATTGCAATTGCTGCGGCAGACGCTCGAGGCGCCGACCCGCTGGATCCGGTTCTACTGGATGCACATGGCGGTGGCCCAGTTCGAGAGCAACGATCTCAATCAGGCGCGCGAGGCTCTGGAAAAAGCGCGGAATGCCGGTTTCCGAGAGACCGAAATGTCCACCCTCGAAGCGACTCGTTTCGGTCCGGTCATCGAACAGATTCGGGCTAACCTTACCGAAGAAGCCACTCCCGCCACTTAAGTTTAGACGGGTTCCACTCCCAGAGGTGGACAGACCGGAGTGGATACCATAAGAGTCCAGGTAGCGCTGTGGCAGTGCAATGGTGCACCCTGGCACCGCTCCGCCTGTTCATAGTGGGTATCAGGCACCTGTGAACCGCTGAGCCAGGGCAGTGGGGGAGGCAGCGAACTGTGTCGACCCTGGCTGAAACACTCGATCCAATCAACGTGGCTCCGGGGCGACGCTTGAAGCTTGTGGTTTGACTCCTGGCCACTGCGGGCTGAAAAGTGGCTGGGAGTTTGGCTCGACAAATTTGTGCTGGGCCAGCTTGAATCTGGGGCAGGATGTTCCAGCCTCGGGCCACCGCCCTCGGACTAAATTCGGGCCCAACTTCCAAGGCCGACCACCCCCGTCGCCTCTTGGGGCGCGTGTTAGGCCCTGCTTTACGGCCGAGTCGAGCGTTTTTTTAACGCAACCCTCATTGAGCGTGGCCTTTACAGCCAGAGTGGCCCTGAAATATGTAGCCACTATAAACACGTTTTGTCGGTTGACGTTATGGCGAAATCGTTTATTTTTTTTGGCATGCCCTCCAGAAAGGGTTCCGTCCATGTGGCCACTACGAGACGCGTCTACAAGGATCGCGTCTACGAGACCCATCTGCTCCGGCGGTCCTTTCGCGATGATGGGAGGGTCAAGCACGAAACCTTGGGCAACCTCTCGCACCTCCCCGCCGACCTCATCGACGTCATTCGGCGGAGGTTGCAGTCGGGGCAGCCTGAGGTGTCGGGGAATTTTGAAATCCTGCGGTCACTTCCGCATGGCCATGTGGCCGTTGTCCTGGGCCTCTTGCGGCAGTTGGGGCTCGATCGTCTGCTCGCCTCCCGGCCCTCCCGTGAACGGGATCTGGTCGTCGCGATGATTGTGGCTCGCATTCTGCAGCCAGCCTCGAAGCTGGCCACCACCCGGGCCCTGAGAAACGAGACCTGTGCCAGCAGCCTCAATTCGGAATTGCAGCTGGACCTCATCGAGGATCGCGAACTGTATCAGGCGTTGGACTGGCTGCTGCAGCGGCAGGAAAAAATCGAGAGCCACCTGGCCGAGCGGCATCTGCAGGACGGAACACTGATCCTGTACGACGTCAGCAGCAGCTACTACACCGGCCAAAAGTCCGAGCTCGTCCAGTATGGGTACAACCGCGACGGTCGCCGGAACTTTCCACAGATCGTCTATGGCTTGATCTGTAGCGCCGACGGCTGCCCTGTGGCGATTGAAGTCTTTCCGGGCAATACCGGGGATGCCTCCACCCTGCGTGCTCAAATCGACAAATTGCGTGAACGGTTCGGTCTGCGGCAGATCATCATCGTGGGCGATCGGGGACTGATTACCAGTCGGCAGATCAACGAGATCCTGCGCGGCGAAGAGGGGCTCGACTGGGTCACCGCGCTGCGGGCCGAGAACATCAAGAAGCTCGCCTCGCAAGGCAAGATCCAGATGTCTCTGTTCGATCAACGGGGACTCGCGGAAATCGAGTCGCCCGACTATCCCGGCGAACGACTGATCGTCTGCCGCAATCCCGCCCTGGCGGCGGAGCGGCACCATCATCGCCAGGAGCTGTTGGCGGCGACTGAGAAGGAACTTCAGGCGATCGTCGTGGCCACACAGCGGGGGCAGCGCCCGCTGCGGGGTAAGGACAAGATCGCGATGCGTGTGGGGCGGGTTCTGAACCGCTTCAAGGTGGGCAAGCACTTCGTCTTGGACATTCGTGAAGACGGCTTCGCCTGGCGACGCGACGAAGACAAGATCGCGGCCGAGGCCGCGCTCGATGGGATCTACGTCATCCGCACATCGGTGAAAGCCCAAGAGATGAGCGCGGAGCGCGTCGTGGGGGCTTACAAGCAGTTGAGCCGGGTGGAGCGGGCGTTTCGCAGCCTCAAGACCGTCGACCTGAAAATCCGACCGATCTACCATTCGCTTGACGATCGGATCCGGGGTCATGTCTTTCTCTGCATGCTGTCTCATTACGTGGAATGGAACTTACGCCAGAAGCTGGCACCAATCCTGTTTGACGACCATGAACGCGAGGCCGCGGAAAGTGGCCGGGCGAGTATCGTGGCCCGGGCTCCCCGGTCCCAGGCAGCCCGTCAGAAAGATAAGACGAGGCAGACGGCCAACGGGTTGCCGGTGCACAGTTTTCAAACCCTGCTGGCGGACTTGGCCACGCTGGCGAAGAACCGGGTGCGATTGCCCGGCTCGCAGGCTGAATTCGACGTCCTGAAGCAGCCCACGCCGCTGCAGAAGCGGGTCTTCGACCAGCTGGGCCTCCAGCCCCAGCTGTAGCCAGAACCTCGCCTTCGCGTTTTCCGCAACCCGTTGCCCGGCATAGGGTTTGACTGGAAACGACCAAAGTATGGGTTAGGTGCCGACAGTGCTCGCCGAAAACTTGCATGCCAGGGGCAAGTCCCTGTGCTGAAACCGATCCACTCGGTCGGGCCGGAGATCCGAAGAGGTTGCGGTTGATTCGCTGGAGGGTCTCTCGACGCTTTGGAAGTTATCTTCGTTGGGGATACTTCGATTCAAAGTCAGCCTTGGAGAGGGGGAATGTTAGGGTAATTCCCTCCCGCTCGAACTGAGCCTTCACCGAGACACTTCGTTCCCATTCCTCTTCGCTCAACGAGCCATTTTTGTCAATGTCGAGGGCTGTGAAGGCGCGCTCGGCCGGGGGCATTGAGCCGCGGCCCGGTCCTCCCCCCCGCGAGCGGTCGCCGCCGCCCCCACCCCCGCCAGACTCGCCGCTTCCCGGTTGCCTGATAGGCTCGGAACGGGCGGGGCTTCCCCAACCCCCTCCGGCGGCCGGGGGCCCACCTGCCCCTCCCATGGCAACAGTCGAGGCTCCTGGGTTGACCGAGGGAGCGGCCGCACGGGGTTTGTCTTTGCGAAGCAATTCGGCGGCAGTCACGAAACCGTCATTGTTCAAGTCAAGCTTGTGGAATGTGGCGAAATCGGTCCGGGGCCATTCGTAGAGCCCTAACTGTCCGTCGCCATTGGTGTCTTTCGCGACATACTCCTCGGGCAGGGTGGCGGACCGCTTTCGAGTCGTTGTGGGCTTCGAGCCGGCCTCCGCTGCTAATCGAGGAGGGCCGCCGAGGGAGTTGTTGGCTGGTGCAGGTGCTGGACCGCCGGGGGCGGGAGTGCCTGACTGGGGCACTCCGGGAATCGCAGCGGGAGGTGCGGCGGTCCCCGGCGGGTCGGAGTTGGGTGGAGTGGGAGCTCTTGGAGAAGTGGGGCCAGCCCCAGGATCTCCCCCCTCGCCGTCACGGCGCCCTCGGCCTCCTCCACGAAACCGCTGCATGAACTGCTGGGTGATCTCTGTGAATTCCGCTTTAGTGATCGGTTTCGATAGGTCGCGTCCCCCGGCTTCGAACATCCGTCGCATGGGAGAGGCCTGCAGCTCTTCGGGGTCGAGTTGCTGATTGCCATTTGTATCGATGCGATTGAAGAATTCATCGGGGTTACCGCCCCCACGGCCGAATCCCTGGGCATAAACCGACTGCGACGCAAGAACCGCACAAATGGCACAAACCCAGCTTGCCCACTGCGACTTGAGCGACATGAAGAATCGTTCCGAAACTTTCGAGGAGGGTTGGTGGGGACCCAAGGTGGGGGCGGATGTCGCACGGCTTGCCCAAGCGCCAAAATTCGGCGGTTTGAGGAAACCGACAGCGACATACTAGAGTAGTACTCGGCTGAGTGTGATGGGAGCTTTGCCTCATCTGGCCAATTTCCATTCATTCGGGTTCCCAGCGTCCGGTGTGGGGCGGGCGGGGGGAGTGGGTGCAGCCGGCGGTTGTCGGCCACGTGGTTTGGGCTTTGGTCGCTTGGCTCCCAGGTCTAGTTGACATGCGTCAGTTTTCCGTGGCTTTGCGTACATTTTTCCTGGCGTGGCTGGCGGCGGGAACATTCGTCTCGTCGGCGGAGGCGTTTTTTCAGGGCGGGCAAAGGGGCGGCTTCCGTGAAAACTGGATTTTGGAATTCCTCGCCCGAGATAACATCCGGGCTGAGTTGAAGATCAGCGACAGACAGCGGACCGATCTGGAGGAATTGAGCAAGACCTTCGAAGAGCAGCGTCAGGCGCTGCGGCAGGGCTTTCGCGGGATGACCCGTCCCGAAGAGTTCCAGGCTCGGATGGAGGAGGTCCGAAAGAAGGGTGAGGAACTGGGCAAGCAAGCCGAAGAGAAAGTTAAAGGCATTCTTGACGCTCAGCAATTCACCCGGTACCGGCAGGTCTTCCTTCAATCACTGGGCGGTCAGGCACTCGCTCGCGAAGAAATTATCACTGAGTTGAAGTTCACTGATGACCAGAAGCAAAGACTGCAGCAGGTTCAGGAAGAGTTTCGGGGAAAGCTGCAGCAGCTGGGATTCTTTGGAAACCCAGAGGAGCGTCAGAAGCTTCTCGACGAGCGTGACGCGGCCCTCAAGGGTGTCTTGACCGCGAGCCAGCAAACTGTGTGGGAGGCCAAGCTGGGGCCCAGGTTTGACGCCGAAGCGGCCCCCGGTAGTCCCACGACGGCGGGGGGCGGGCCTGGGGCTCCCGTGGCGGGAAGTGGTGATTCGGGGAACGCTCAGGCCCCGCGTCGCACCGATCGCAAGCAGGTGGTCGAGTCGGCTCCCACGGGACCAATCGTTGCTGACTTTTCGGGTAAGCCAACCGGTCCGACCGGCGGTGAGATGTCGACCGACTCTTCGGCGGGCGAGGGTGGGAGACCCGAGATGAATCCCGATGGGGTGGAAGTCCGCTTCAACTTCCGGTTCGCCCCTTGGGAAAACGTCCTGAAGCTATTTGCCGAGACAGCAGGGCTGTCGCTCGATATGAATGAGGTTCCCAGCGGCACTTTTAACTACTTCGACAGCAAGACTTACACCGTGCGGGAGGCGCTCGATGTGCTCAATGGCTATTTGCTTCGGAAGGGCTTCACCCTAGTGTACCGCGATCGGTTCCTCGTGGTGTGGAATCTGGATGAACCTCCTCCGCCCAACTTGATTCCCCAAGTGGCCCTCGAGGATCTAGGGGATCGGGGCAAAAACGAATTGATGTCGGTGATAATCCCGTTGACAGGAACCGACGCCAAGACCGCTGCGGAGGACGTGAAGGAATTGCTGGGCCCTCAAGGGAAGGTCGTGCCGCTGGCAAAGGTCAATCGGTTACTGGTCACCGACATTGGTTCCAACCTGCGCCGGGTGCATGAACTGCTCGAGGGATTGTCGAAAGTCGCCGATGCCAAGGGGAACTTCCGGCAGTTTAAGTTAAAGCATGTCTCGGCAATGGAAGCCGAGCGAACCCTGCGGGATCTGTTCGCCCTGTCACCCCGGGTCAATTCGACTCGTATGTCGTCGGGACCGCCGACGACACGCTCGCCTACTAGTCAACCACAGCCCTCGCAGCCTCAGCAGCCTGGCTGGCCCCAGATGGGCTGGGGCGGCGGTGGTTTTAATGGGTTTGGGGGCTTTGGAGGCCCACAGATGAACTTTGGTGGCGGCGGGGGCGGGGGTGAATGGTGGCGCCGTCGCGAGGGACGCGACGGGGGAGATCGTCGCGAGGGGGGAGATCGCCGTGAGGAACCCCAGCAACAGCCACAAGGCGGTCAGCCACAAGGTGCGGCGAATGTCGGGCAGCGTATTCAGCTGACGGTCGACCTCAGAACCAACAGTCTCCTTGTCACCGCCAACCCTGACGACATGGCGCTGGTTGAAAAGACCATCGAGTCGATCGACGTGCCCGAATCGCCCGAAGCAGTCGCGGGGCGTGGAGCGAATCAGCCTCAGCTCGAAGTCTATCCTCTGAACGCCGCCGATCCGCGGATGGTTGTTGACATGTTGAATGCCACGGTCCCCGGGATGGTCATGTACGAGGATCTGAAGACCCGGCGGATCAACGTGTACGCCTCTGCCGCCGACCAGGAGCAGGTTAGAGCAATCATCAAGCAACTCGATGGTGGGGCTGGAGAGTCGGTGACAGTGGTCCCATTGAAAAAACTGGAGCCGGTTGCAGCTGCTACAAGCCTGCGATCCCTCTTCGCAAAAGATGCCGCCGACGCGCCCAGTATCGAACCCGATGCAGTGGGGCGGCGGTTGATGGTCCGCGGTTCGCCGGAGCAGGTCGCTGAGGTCCGCAAGGTGTTGGAGCAATTGGGTGAAGATGGTTCGGGGGGTGAACGTCGAGAGTCGACCGGCGGACCGCTCAGGACGATCGATCTGGGCGGGCGTGATCCCGAGATCATTCTCGAGATGGTGAGCCGAATGATGGAATCGCAAGGACGGCGATTCAAAGTGCTGCGTTCGCAACCAGAGCGTGAATCGGGACCGGTCTCAGAACCTTTGAACGAAGCGCCGCAACGTGGCCGCGCGAGCTCGATGTTCGAACGTCGGACTTCCCCGCGTCCGGTGACGGAGGACGTGGAAGGGCGTACGCCGTCGCAATCCATACGCGAGCGTTCGGCACGTAGTCCAGAGTCGAACGAGACCGACGCCAATCTTGACGCTGCGACCCGAGAAACTGGGAGCCGCGGTGGAGATCGGAATGGCGTGAAGACACGAGAGATTGAGGAAGTCGGAGCGGGGGCGATTGAAGATCTGGCGCGTGAAGTCGATGAATTACTCGAGGAGCGGCCAGCAGCGGCGGAGCGGGCTGAGGCTCCGCAGGCGCAGGCGACCTCTCCGGGTACCGATGCCGAGCCCCGGAAGAAATCGAGATTCTCGGGACTTTGGGTTCGCCGGGCCTCGCAGGGTTCGACCGCTGACGAGGACAATGCGGGGGAGTCTTCGCGGAATCTAGAGACGAGTCGTCGGGAGCAGGCGGCGGAAGCGATCGACGGACCCCTTCCCGATTCTCCCCGGCGAGGGAGGGCACCGTCTGATCGGCAACTTGCGGGGCGGAACGGGGGAGCGGCGCCCAAGGGGGGCTCCGATGTCAGCGCGAGCGTGGTGGGTGGCAAGTTGCTTCTTGCAGGGAGTGACATGGAGCAACTCGACGAGGTCGAATCGATGATCGAATCGTTTGTGCAGACATCGCCCAATCAGTCGCGGTGGATCGTCTACTACTTGCGGGCGGCTGACGCGACCGAGACGGCGACCACCCTGGGTGCGTTGTTTCCGCAGGGGTCGGTCACACAGACTGCGACTCAGAATTCCGGCTTTTTTGGCAGTCTGACAGGAGGCCTTTCGTCCCTGGGGGGCAGCCTGATGGACATGACCGGAATGAACTCGCTTGGAGGGGCGGCCCAGCCGCTGCGGATTATTCCCGAACTTCGTTCAAATTCACTGTTCATCAGCGGGCCTCATGATCAAGTGCAGGCAATCATGGAGGCACTTCAGGTTCTTGATGCGGCGGAGTTGCCCGAGTCATTCAAAGATCGAGTTCCCCGGTTGATTCCATTGGAATACGCCGATGCGACCGAGGTCTACAGCATTTTGCGAGACGTCTTTCGCGAGCAGATTGACCCAACCATGGGGAACCCTTTGGCCGCAATGCAACGCGGTGGGGGGGGCTTCAACCCGCTGGCCATGATGATGGGGGGAGGTGGGGGCAACCAGCAGCAGGGCGGGCGTCGTCCGCGGGCGGTGGACCTCACACTGGGGGTTGATGAGCGGACCAATACCTTGATTGTCAATTCGGGGGAACAGCTTTACCGGCAGGTCGATGCGGTCGTTGCGGCGCTTGACGAGTCTGTGCGCGATGCGAATCCCACGGTCAAGGTCGTCGGTCTGCAGAATTCAAATACGGTAGTGGCCAGCCAGGCACTCTCCTCGTTGCTCGGGAAGGTGCGCGTTGGCTCCACCGGCGCGGTCGCGAACCGTGGCGGAACGGGGGGACGTGCTGGCGGCTTTGGTGGCGGTGGCAGCATGGGGGGAATGCCGGGCATGGGCTTCCCGGGTGGCGGCATGGGGATGGGCTTTCCTGGAGGAGGCATGGGGGGAATGCCCACGCAGATGATGATGAACCCCGGAATGGGCGGGGGCTTTGGAGGTGGTGGTGGCCGAGGTGGTTTTAGCGGCGGGGGGAACCCGTTCGGTGGCGGTGGCTTGGGCGGGGGTGGATTCGGCGGCGGTCGGGGAGGTGTGGGGGGCGGCGTGAACCCATTTGGTGGCGGAGGCATGGGGGGGGGATTCGGTGGTGGAGGCCGCCAGGGGGGCGGGGGTGGAGGTCGGGGACGCGGACAGTGAGCCTGGTGGTCACTTCCCTCCGCCGGGGGACACCCATCACAATCCTTGTCTGAAGTTCGGACAATCCTTCGAAGTAATTCCGATTTGCAGCTGCCACGTCCCCGGCCTGCTGCGACTGCGGGAATGTCTTTGCATACTCCGTCAAGATTCCGCCAGCACTGTCAAGAAACTGCAGTCATGGACATCGGTGACATCCTGCTGGCCCAAGGCGTGGTCAGTCGCGAGCAGCTCAATACGGCCCAGCACGCGGCTGGCGGTGCCAAACGCGTAGATCGTCAACTGGTCGACTCAGGACTTCTGACGGAAGATCAGGTGCTGAGGGCTTTGGGCGATGAGTTGGGAATGCGATTGGTTGACATCGACAAGGTGACCGTCGATCGCGACCTGCTGGCCAAGTTCCCCGCCCGTGAGATCTTTAAGCACACCCTGTTTCCCGTTTCGAGGCGGAATGGGAGTGTCGTGGTTGCCACCAGCGACCCGTTCGACCTGGAAGCGCTCGATGAAGTCAGCACGCTGAGCGGGTTCCGGCTCGAACCGGTGCTGGCCCGTCGAGGCGATATCGCCCGACTAATCCGTGAACAATTGGGTGTGGGGGGCGATACGCTGACTGAGATGGTCGCCCAGCGGGCAGAGGAAGATGTCGAACTGCTGGAGGGGCTGGGGGAAGCCGAGGGCGAACTGGCCGAGATGGCCCAGGCCGCATCTGTGGTCCGACTGGTTAACGAGCTGCTGATTGAGGCGTTGGCTCAAAACACCAGTGACGTGCACCTTGAGCCCCAGGAAGCCGGGCTGGTGATCCGCTTCCGAGTAGACGGTTTGCTGCGCGTGCAGCCAATCTCGCAGGAGATCAATTACTTTCAGGCCGCCATCATCAGCCGACTTAAGATCATGGCGAAGCTGAATATCGCCGAGAAACGCTTGCCTCAAGACGGCCGCATCAAGCTGCGAGTACAGGGGCGTGAGGTCGACGTGCGTATGTCGATCATCCCGATGATGCACGGCGAAGGGATCGTGCTGCGTCTGCTCGACAAGGGGCGAATGGTCTTCGACCTGAAGAACGTCGGCCTGTCCGACGTGATGTCGAACACCTTCCACGAGCTGATCAACATGCCGCACGGGATCATCCTGGTCACCGGCCCGACTGGAAGCGGTAAAACGACCACACTGTACAGTGCCTTGAATGAGATCAAGGATCCTGCGATCAAGATCATCACCGTCGAAGACCCGGTAGAGTACCAGACGCCGGGGATCAGCCAGATCCAGGTGCATTCGAAGATTGGGCTGACGTTCGCCGCAGGGCTCCGCAGCATACTGCGTCACGACCCCGATGTGATTCTGATCGGGGAAATTCGAGATGGCGAAACAGCGAACGCTGCGATCCAGGCAAGTCTAACGGGGCATCTCGTGTTCAGTACACTGCACACGAACGACGCCTCGGGGGCGTTCACCCGGTTGGTTGACATGGGCGTTGAGCCCTACCTTGTCGCGAGCACTGTCGAGGGCGTGATGGCCCAGCGTCTCGTACGGCGCCTGTGTCGGCACTGCAAGCAGCCCTTTGTTCCGACCGAGGACGATGTCCCGAATGACTTTCCACGCCCGCTGCCAGCGCAGTTGTGGCGGCCCGTCGGTTGCCGCGAATGTAGCAACTCGGGCTATCGTGGTCGTGAAGGGATCTTCGAGCTGTTGCGGACCGACGAGGGAGTCAGGCAGCTGTGTATTGAGCGGGCCAGCTCAGTGCAGGTGTTGCAGTACGGTCTGCGGAACGGATTGACCACCCTGCGGACCGATGGCTGGCGGAAGGCGCTGCTCGGCATCACCAGCATCGAAGAGGTCAACCGCATCACCAAGCCCGACTTCCTGAGCTGACCCGCACCGGAGGGGGGAAATCATGCCCGATTATCAATACTCTGCCCGCGATCTGTCGGGAAAAATCGTCAGTGGCACGCTGGCGGCCGCCTCCGAGCATGAACTGCTGTCACTTCTCGCCGGAAAGTCGCTGTTTCCGACGCAGGTGCGGCAGCAGGCGGGGCAGGCGGTTACAATCCGGATGGGGGGGCGGCGGATTTCTGGCCGCACACTCTCGGTGGTGTATGGCCAGCTCGCCGACCTGCTGCACTCGGGGGTGCCGCTCATGCGCTCGCTGGAGGTGCTGGAAGACCAGTCGTCGCAGCCTGCCTTGAAGACCGTACTGGCCGACGTGCGCCAGCAGGTGTCGGAGGGGAGCCGTTTGGCCGACGCCATGCGTCGGCATCCGAAGGCCTTCAACGAGCTGGCGGTCAGCATGGTGCGTGCCGGCGAGGAGGGGGGCTTCCTTGAGGATGTGCTCAAGCGAATCGCGCAGTTCACCGAACACAGCGAGGACATGAAGTCGCGGGTGACCGGGGCGATGGCGTATCCGGCCTTCCTGATGATCATGTGTGTGGGGGTGGTGACTTGGCTGATGGTCTATCTCGTCCCCAAGTTCGACCCCATCTTCAGTCGCCTGCGTGAACTGGGCCGGCTCCCCGGTCCGACGGTGGTGCTGCTGGGGATCAGCGGTTTTGTGCAGTCGTACGGCCTTTGGCTGCTGCTGGGACTGGCGGTCGCGGGCTGGCTGCTGCGGGGCTACCTGCGGTCGGAAGCGGGCTTGCTCGCGATCGACACCTGGCGGCTGAAGCTGAAGGGGATGGGTCCCGTGGTTCGCAATCTGGCCATATCGCGGTTCTGCCGGATGCTGGGGACCCTGTTGAAAAATGGAGTGCCCATTCTGCAGTCCCTCCGGATCGCCAAGGATGCGACGGGCAATCGAGTACTCGGACAGGCGATTTCTGCGGCCGCCGACAATGTGTCGTCGGGTAAATCGCTGGCCCGCCCGTTGGCCGCCAGTGGTCACTTTCCCCGCGAGGTTGTTGAGATGATCGCTGTGGGAGAAGAGGCAAACAACCTTGAGCAGGTGCTCATCAACGTTGCTGACAACATGGAACAGCGGACGATGCGGGATCTCGATCTCGCGGTACGCATGATTGAGCCGTTGATGTTGCTGGTAATGGGGGCGATCATTACGTTCATTATGCTGGCCCTGCTGATGCCGGTGTTCCAAGGCTCGGATGCCTTGGGGTAACTACGGCCATGGCAAGACTGGTTCGACGCCCGGCAGGGGCGGCTCAAGGCCGTGCACGATGATCATCGTGCACACTTTAATCTTCAGAGCCGCATTTCCCTCTCCACGACTTGACTGTTCCCTGTTGGGGCTGCTCGCCTGCAAATCGTCTCCATCAGTTTCGTGTGGCTAAGTGGACTAACCTGAGCCAGCGCGGCCTCCGGAGCAGTCGATCTCCGCACAACGAACACCCGAACTCACGAATCGCTAACCCTGTCCGCTCCAAGGCGGATTTGTCCCAAAACCGAGAGGAGTCCACCCCATGCAGAGACGTGCCCATCGACCCACCCGCCGTTCGTTGTCCCGCGGGGGCTTCACCTTGATGGAACTGCTGATTGTGCTGGCGATTATTGGCGTGATTGCCGCCATCGCTGTCCCGTCGTTCCTAGGCCAGCAGAAGAAGGCCAACGTCAAGGCCACGCAGGCTTCGATCCATGGTCTGGAATCGGCGCTCGACTACTTTGCGACCGATCATGACGGCGACTATCCCGCGTCGCTCGACCTTCTGATCACCAATCCGGGGAACGACCCCAAGTGGTCGGGACCATACCTGAAAGGAGGCCGACTGCCTCTCGACGCATGGGGCAACGAGTTGATGTACATGTTCCCGGCGCAGAACAACTTGGACAAGCCAGATATTTACTCGGCTGGTCCCGATCGTCAGCCCAATACGGCCGACGATGTGACCAACTGGCAGCAGATGTGATTTCCATGCTCGCACAGCGTTCCTCTCCGACTGGTGATCATCAGTCCGCTCGGTCGTTTCCGGAGCGGCTCCTGGGAGGGTTCACGCTGTTCGAAATGCTGCTGGTGCTGGTGCTGATCTCCATCACGCTGGCGTTGGCCTGGCCCGCTTTGGGCCGACTCAGCACCCGGCAACAACTGATTCAATCGGGAGAACTGGCACGCATCAGACTTCTGGCGGCCCGAGTCCATGCGATCGAGCAGGGACTACCCTATCAGTTTCGGTTTGAACCGGGCGGGCAGCGCTACTGCATATTGCCGGGCGATACTTCCGCCGATCCCGCGGTTGACTCCGGGGGAGGGACAGTTAAGCTGCCCGTCGCGTCGGGGAAACTGCCGGGTCGGGTCACTTTTGATGACCTCGAAACGGGCACAACGGGAGGGGGGATGATTCCGCAGCCTCGTTTCTCCGCGCTACCGGACGCGCGGGATCTAGCCATTGTGAGCTGGTCGCCTCCCATCGTGTTCCAGGCCGATGGGACCGGGCCCGATCAGACCATTACCCTCACCGATCCTCAAGAGTCGCGGTCGGTGGTGATCGCACTTCGGGGACTGACTGGCGGAGTCATGGTGTCGGATAAGCCATGACTCGCTCCCCCCCAGGCCAGATCCGACGTCTGATGGCCAAATCGCACTTTGGCACACTCTCCAGCGCTCGGAACTCGGGCATCAGCCTGTTCGAGGTTGTGCTGGCGCTTGTGATTCTGGTTACCTCGCTCGCCGCGATTGGACAGCTGATCTCGAGTGGTGGCCGAGGAGCGGTTAGAAGCCGACTGCTCACCCAGGCGGTCTTTCTCGCTGAGTCAAAAATGGCCGAGATGGCCTCGGGAGCCGCACCTCTCGCTTCAGGCGACAACGAGCAAATCCTGTCCGACGATCCGACCTGGGTCGCCAACATCTCGGTTTCCTCGGGACCACAGACCGATCTGTATATCGTGACTGTCGAGGTGGTGCACCAGGCCAACAGCAGTCTGGGCCGTGTCTCGTTCGACTTGACGCGCATGCTTCGCGACCCCGGCTCGCTGATTGCCGAGAGAATTGCCGAACAGGAGCGACAGGGGGCTGAAGAGGCTGAGGCTTTGCAGAGTTCGAGTGCCAGCACTCCCTCTTTGGGAATAGGCGGGGGGGCAGGCGGAGGCGGTGGGACGGCTCCGGGATCGGGAACTGGAGGTGGCCGATGAGCCGCCGCGGCTTCTCGCTGTTGGAACTGGTGGTCGCCCTCTCGCTCAGCGTGCTGCTGCTGGCGGGAATTTACGCTGGCCTTGATCTGTTCTGGCGATACTCAACCACGGGGCAGGACGAAATCGAGCGGGCGCAGATCGCCCGCGCTGTGCTCCGCCAGATCGAATCCGACCTTCGGGGAATTGTCTTTAAGCCGGGCGATCAGGCGTCGCAGTCCGCAGATCCTGCCGCAGGCGGGACAACTCCCGG
>Ga0315906_10001765_pt1 | contig 31471 bp, 44 predicted proteins | sample LakEriMetagenome_4_FD_203526 | JGI IMG/M metagenome (GOLD analysis project Ga0315906, IMG submission 203526) | Freshwater fungal communities from buoy surface, Lake Erie, Ohio, United States - Buoy 2 MA122 | ecosystem: Environmental > Aquatic > Freshwater > Lake > Lake biofilm | place: USA... | reverse complement strand
GCTAATATAAATCTAAATAACAAAAAGATAATAAACTTACCTGCTCCAGATATTAATATTAACACTGACATTGCAACAGTAGGTTTTGTTAAGCAATTTGCACCTTCTCAAGATATAAGTTTAATTGGTGCTGTAACAGGTGAGTTGTTAAATGGTGTTATAAACACTAGTTTAACGCCTATTAGTACTTCTCAAATAACAGATTTTGTAACTGATGTTGATACTCAAGTTAAAACAATTAGTTTAGATCAGTTTGCTGTACCTCAAGCTAATATAAGTTTGAATGGCTTTAGACTTACTACTTCTGGAACGCCAAGTGGTTTAATAGATAGTGATGTTGCGACTGTAGGTTATGTTAAACAGTTTGCAACAGTTCCCAATGTAAGTGTAACTGGAGCTGTTACAGGGCAAATAAACGCTCAAGGTGTTATTGATACAAGTTTAAGTGCCGCTCAAAATCTACCAAGTAAGTTTTTACATTTAAACTATGAAGATACTGGGATTTATGGTGATCCATACTTTTTGTCTAATTTTTTACCGATCACTGACCCCGAGCCTATTTTAAGGTTTGTAGCTCAAACTGGTAGTTCTTCATCTCAAACGCTTAGACGTTGGGATATGAACTTTAAAATGGGGTTAGGTGACTCTGTGACTAATGAGTTTGAATTGTCTATGTATCATAGCTTATTGCCTGATAATAGTATTACTCCACTAAGAATCTCATATTCTATAGCCGATTCAACCCCTGTTATAAACATTGCAGGGTTGTTAGATATTGGAAATAATAATGCTAGAAGTACTGCATCGCCTACATCAGTGTATCACTTAGCTAACAAGGGTTATGTAGATTATACTGTAGCTACATATCCTTTGAACTTACTAGTACCTACTGCTGATTTAGATCTTGGAGGTTTTAAGATCTCAAGTAGTCCATCTCCTACACTTAGTACGCATTTAACTAATAAAAGTTATGTTGATGCAAAAAAACTAAATGAGTTTGCAGTAAACAATGATGTAGATCTTGGGGTCTATAAAATGTCAAGTAGCACTGCTCCCACTCAAGGTAATCATTTTTGTAATAAAACTTATGTTGATAGCAATACTATAGGAGGTAATATAAGAACTGGTCAAGTAATAGTAGGAGATATTGGAGGAACTACAGGAACTGTAGCTTTGACAGTTTCAGGAGCGATAATAAGTGCAACTAAAAGAAATGGTTATTCAAATAGTGATAGTTTTATAGATATCACTTTTTCAAACAAATCTTATATACCTTTTGTTTTTGTTACTATAAATAATAATATGGGTAATTCTAATTCAAATGATATAGCATTGCCTGTGACAATATTAAACACCAGTACATCTGCAAGAATATATTTAGAAGAAACTGTAAGTACTTTCCAAAGTGTTTATTTAGGAATACTTTTAATAAATCCAAATTTAAGTTAACAACGACAACAACAAAAAGGTAAAAATATGTCAAAAGAACAAGCGAAAACATGGATTGTCACAGAGTTTGCACAATTCTATCTAAGTGAACAAATATCTCTAATTGTAGATTCTTTAACTGAAGAGAATTTTGTATCTTCTGTATCTGATTTAGTGACTGCAAACAAATCTAGAGTAGAAACTGAGATTAGAGCTACTCATACAGAAGAAGAAGCTGATATAATCATATTACGTCTAGAGAGTTTGAACTATGAACTTATGAAAATGGATTATTTTAACTTATATAACCAAGTAGAGCCTAATATTCTTCCAATAAACCCTGTTGGTATTGAATATATGGAGTGGTTACAAGCTGATTTGAATACTTTAAAGAGATATGCTCCTGATATTTTTGCAGGAGGTTTAGATGCAAACAAAGACACTACAAAAGTAAAAATACAAGCTTCTTTAAAAGCACTATTGGAACTACAAGATGATGTTAATGTTTTAAAGACTACATTAGAAGCTATAACAACAGAAGGTAAATAATATGTCTATAACAGAAACACAATTATTATTAGAACAAGGTAAAAAAGCCTGTTATGAAACATTTGAACACGACAAAGCTTTAAATTTATATGAAGAAGCTATAGCGATTTCTCCTGATTTTGCAAATGCATATGCTGAAAAAGCTAATGTTTTAAGATATCAATATAAATATCAAGAAGCTTTGGATTTTGCAAATAAAGCAATAGATCTAGATGAAAATTGTTGGCTTGGTCATTTTCAAAAAGTGAGAGCTTTAGCTGGTTTACAAAAAACAGAAGAAGCTGAGGAGTTTTTTACTAATTTTATTGCTGATTTCTATCTTAGAAACCCTAATAAATATGATAACAACGAAGAGTTTTTGTTTCAATTAGCAACTATACTATGTGAATTAAAACATTATACAGAAGCTATAGAATCTTTTGATGAATTGATAAAAATCGACTCAAATAAGCCAATTTACTATAATAATAAAGCAAGTTGTTTTTATTATTTAAAGGAATATGAGAAAGCTATTGAATGTGTTACTAAAGCTATAGAGCTTAACCCTAATTATGCTAATGCTTACCACAGTAAAGCGAATTGTTTTTATTGTTTAGAAAGGTATGAGGAAGCCTTAGAGTATTGTACTAAAGCTATAGAGCTTAATTTTAATGATCCAGTATTTTATAATACTAAAGCAAATTGTTTTTATTATTTAAAGGAATATGAGAAAGCTATAGAGTGTTCCAATAAAGCTATAGAGCTTAACCCTAATTATGCTAATGCTTACAACAGTAAAGCAAGGGCTTTAGAGAAAATAGGTTTGAAGCAAGATAAATAGATACTATATTATATATACAACCAACAAATAAAGAGAAAACTATGAAAAAAGAAACACTTGATGCTTTAGATGAAGCTATTATGAATTTAGTAACTAATACAAGTATTATGCGTAATGATATAAAGTCTCTAATGGCATTATATGATGAAAATAGAAAGCAAATAATTATAAATACTTTTGCTACTATGAAAGCTAAAATTGATTTTTTAGAAACTGAGATTAATTTAATTGATGGAAAAAATCATTTTGTTGAAGCTTAATTGTTTATATCTATAGATTATGTTAAACTAATTATTATTTATTAACTAGTTTAACATAATGACAAAAAACCTTATTTTATTTTTTATTTTAAGTGCTTGTGTTACTAAGCAAACTTTAAAATTTCCATCTTATATAAATCCTCCTACGGACGAGTTGAATCAACAAATCAGTTCAATTTGTAGATTTAATAATTGCGATCATATTATAAAATATCTAAATCAAAGCCATGATTTTAGACTTAGATATGATTTGTTTGTAAACAGATATCAAAACACAGTTTTAATAACTATAGAATAATGAAACTTGGTAAATTAGTCTTATATCCCAAAGCTATTGAAATTGCTTTTGCTACATGTCTTTTGTCTATGATGAAAGAGACTGTAAAGGTAATCAGAACAGATTATATCGGGAATTTATCTACTTTAAACAAATCTAATCGTCTAGATGCTATACGCACTGACGACTACATAGATGACCTTCAGAAAATGCAAAGGAAGACTGAGAAGTCTTTGAATATAGACAATGTGATGTTGTCTGGTTGCGTAATTCTTTTTGGAAAGAGGCTTTTAAGATTTTCTAAAAAAGAACTGAAAAAGACTTTTAAGAAAATGAGGGATCAAGACACTGGGGAAAGTAAAGATTTAGATCAGATGCTTAAGTCTTTCATTACATCTAACCAAGATTTAATGAGGATTATAAGAAGAAATCTTTTATATAAAACTGTAAAGACAATCAAAGATGGTTTTGCATCTGGAGATGATTTAGAAGATATAGAAGAAGAAATCAACGATCATATAGAGTCTATGGAAGGTTTGGTTACATTTAGTGCTAAAGAGAATATAAAGCAACTACATTTAAATTACTGTAGATATAAGCTACTTAAGTTTGGGCTTGATCTATATATATGGGCAGATGTCGGAGATACTAAGGTTAGACCTAGTCACAGAGTTTTGAATCAAAAAATCATGACATGGAAAGATGCAACAATCTATAGAACTCGTGGTAATGATAAGTGGAGAAAAAAATCATCTATAGGAGGGGTTCAAAAACAAGTAGGAGAAGATAATAATTGTAGATGTAGTTTTATACCCATAATTTCTTCTTATGAAGAAGATGATGATAATTATTCTGAAGAAAGCGATGATGATTTAAGCTAAATCTCTACTATATATTGTATTAAAAATCTATAGATATGTATTTATCTACTATATCTAGTGGTTTTGCGTGCGTTTTTTATATATTTTACTTGAACTTTACCTTTTCTTAATATACTATTAATGTAGTTAAATTAATATTAATACATTCTTAATGATTGAATTCAGAGAAGATGCTACTTTCAAACCTAAGTTAAAAAAGACTAAAGAGGGTTATTTAAAGGGCACTGCTTACATATCAAAGTTCAATAACGTTCAAAGATACTTTAATAACGATGGTTCTGAAAGGCTTGAGTTTAGACCTAAAGAGGAAGTATTGAAACAAGAAGCTTTGGAGTCTCTTAAGGGTATAGTAATTACCTGTGAACATCCTAGGGGTAGTTTTGTAGATTCTACGAATGTTGATAAATTCACAGTTGGATATACTGGAGAATCTATAATTATCAACGAAAATAAAGTTGGTATAAATCTTACAATCACACATAAAGATGCAATAGCTCAAATACAAAGAGGCAAGCGTGGTTTATCTGTTGGCTATAGTTTGACTTTAAGAAAAGAAGATGGTGTGTTTGAAGGTAAAAAATATACACATGTACAAGAAAGTATTATAGCGAATCATTTGTCTATAGTCCAAGAAGGCAATGCTGGACCTGATGTAAAAATTAACACAGATTCAATGCAAAATAACGCAGATTCAATACAACAATATCGTGTTGATAGTTTTGAATTTGAAATGGAAAACAAAGAGGTAGATATGGATTCCGCACAAGAAAACGAAGTTAAGGAAGTCGTTGAAGACAAAGTTGAAGTTAAAGAAGTTGTCGAAGACAAGGTAGAAGAGAAAACTGAAGAGAAAACTGAAGAGAAAACTGAAGAGAAAACTGAAGAGAAAACTGAGGATAAAGTAGAAGCTTTTGCGACTGCTAATACTGATTCTTTAGAATCTGCTATTAAGAACCTTAATAGTTTAGTCGAGAAATTAACAATTATAAAAAATAACAACGACTCTGATAAGGGTTTTCAAGAAGCTGTCTTTGCTAGATGTAGTCTTCTAGATAACGCAAAAAGAGTAATGAACGTTGATAGATTACATGACAAATCAGATAGGTTTGTGATGGAGGAAGTTTTAAAGTCTAAAGATAAAACTTTAAATTTAGATGGAAAAAGTGAAGATTATGTAAAAGCTAGGTTTGATCTTTTGATTGAGTCTGTAAAAAAAGATCCGATTAAAAAACAAATACAAAACTTAGATAGTAGTTTTTATATAAAACCAAAAGCACCTGAAGAATTAAGTTTCCAAGATTTAATTAACGAAAAAAGACAAAGCAAATAAAAGAGGAATTATGACAAGTTTTGCATTAAGTATTGATAGTTTACAAGTTGGGCAAAGACCTAACACAAATATATGTATGATAGATTCATACATTGCTAAAGAAGATATTGAATTCGGAAAGCCAGTTCTTAGAGAGGTGGTAAATGGAGTTATGGTTGTAAAAAACTGGGTTGCGGGAACTGCTGCTGATCTTGCAAAAACTTTTGCAGGTATATCTTTCTATACCCAAACATCAGCAAATAAGTTTTATGACGATACAACTGGGAGTGTAATTTCCGCAGGTACTCTTGGAAACTTTATGAGGTTTGGAGATCATTTAATAACAGCATCAGTTGCAGTGGTAATTGGAGATGCTTGTTACATAGATGTAGCAACTGGGAAATTTACAAACGTAGCAACAAACAATTTAAAAATCGGTAGATTTTATACTACAACTACAGCTGTAGATCAACCAGCTTTAATTTATTTAACTTTTTAATAAGAGACGATTATGTACCAAACTCAATATAATACACACAACCTTGATGATAAAAAAAGATTTAAATCAGAAAGATTTGTAAATTTTCAATTTCAAGATGGCAATACATCGTTGTCAAATAGATTTAATACCGACGCTTCATTCTCTGCTTTATTTGAAGAACAACTACAAATGTTAGATAATACAGTAATGGAAGTAATGAAAGCCGATAGGACTTTCTTGCAAGATATACCAGTACAAGCAGGGCAATTAGGAGCTACTACACATACTTGGTTTATGAACGATATAAACGGTAAAGCGGGTTATATCTCTGATTATTCAACAGCTTTGCCTAAAGTTGGTATGACTGGAGAAGCTTATACTGGTAGATTTTTAGATTTTGGAGTTGCTTATGATTTAAGCGTTAGAGAGATACAAGCTGGTAATAAAGCTAACGTAGACCTTGAAGATGGTTTATTAAGATCGGCTACTAGATCTTTAATAGAGCTTCATGATAACACTGCTTATTTTGGAGCGCCTGCCAAGCAAGTTTATGGCTGGTTGGAATATTCAGATAAAAACACAAAAGCTCCTTCTAGTAGAAGAGTTACCACTCTTGAAGCGAGTGGAGCTAGTGTGTCTGCCAAAAAATGGGCAAATAAAACTGCGGATGAAATCATGAAAGATTTAACTGATATAGTAAATGCAATAGATCTAAGAACTAATTCTAAATTTATGCCTGATACAATCTTGTTGCCTACAGAACAATATCAAAGAGCTAATGATGTTAGGCTTTTAACTACAGCTACAACTAGTGTGTTAGAAGAGTTTAATAGAAAATATCCAGATATAAATGTTATAAAAAGACCTATTCTAAAATATGCAACCGATCCAATAACTGGTCTTGTTATTGGTGGATTGCTTGGTAAAGATGCGATGATAGCTTATAAAAACGATAAACTTTGTTTTAATCAAGTAATTACAGAAGTAATGAATGTTTATCCAACTCAAGCAGTTAATTTGGCATATACAACAAATTTCACAGGAAGACATGGTGGTATTCAAATGAAACTACCTGAAACTCAATGTTTTATGTATGGCATCTAATGGTTAAAACACCAAAAGAATTAATGGCAATAATAGCTCCAGAGTTTACATCTCCAAAATACGATGTAGACGGAGCTATTATTGTTGCTAAAATCAGAGTAGATAGTTCGCTTTCTTTTGCCCCGCCAGAAGAAACATATAATATGCTTATAGCATATCTTGGGGCTCATATACTAAGTATAGGCGGTAGACCTCTTGGAAGTAGTGGGGATATATCTAGTATGCAAGTTGGGGCAGTTTCTGTTACATATTCTACAAACAAAACATCTCCAAAAAGTGCCATGACTGGTTTAGCTCAAACTGTTTTTGGTAATGAATATATACAACAAAGTCGTCCTTATAGATTCTCACCAACAACTTAAATTAAAGTATTTTATGTCTGCTTATTTACAAGATGATGATTCAGAATATAAAAAATTCAAAAGTAAAATAGACGCTTCTAACGATTTAGAAGTAGCTATTGGTATACATGAAGATGCTGGTTTTAATGAAGAAGGAGAAGATATTTTACAATATGCTATTTGGAATCATTATGGAACAGCTAATATACCAAAGAGACCTTTCGTAGATTTAGCAGCCGATAGAAATAATAACTGGCAGAAATATGTTGAGGAGGCTTTAGGTAATGTCATAGATAAAAATACATCTTTGAAAATCGAAGCTGAGAAGGTTGGAGTTATTGCAGTTAAAGATATGAAGGCTATTATAGAAAATAAAGAAATTCTGCCTATGAATGCTCTTTCTACTATTAAAAAGAAAGGCTTTGATCATCCTTTAATAGAAACAGGGGCTTTAGTAGACTCTATAAAATACAAGATTCATGAATGATTATTCAAGTGATGATATAAATGAGTTTTTAAGATTACATCTTCCAGCTTGGCTTAAAGCACACGACCAACCTAATTTTTTTCAGAAACATTATTCTTATATATATTTAGCAGGCGGAAGAGCTAGTGGTAAAACTTACATAGTTGCTCTTTATCTTTTACTACAAGCTATATCAAAACCAAAGCAAAAGATCTTGTGTACTAGACAGTTTCAAGAGTCTTTGAAAAAAAGCGTTGGAGCTTGTTTGATAATTATGATTCACAGTTTGGGACTTAGAAAGCATTTTAAGATTACAAATTCTGAGTTTGTATATACACCGAATGGTTCAGAGTTTTTGTTTAAAGGATTTGATAGAAACAAAGATACTATTAAGGGATATCATGCATTAACCCATGTATGGATAGAAGAAGCAGATAGTTTAACTCAAGAAAGTTGGGATTTACTAACACCTACTGTGTTTCGTACTAGCGAATCTATGTTCGCTTTGTTTTCTGAGGAAAGTTATAAACAAGAGCAAAAAGAATCTGACGCTCAAATTATTATTACAATGAACCCTAAATATGAAACAGATTGTTTATATAAATCTTTCATGTTAGCTAAAAAAGTACCTCCAAATTCATATATTAAAATACTGAACTGGTATCAAAACCCATTTTTTAATCTTTCAATGCATAAAGAAAGATTACATTGTCTGAAAAATGCTCCAGAAATTTATAATCATATTTGGGAAGGAGAGTTGCTACAACATTCAGATTCTCAAGTATTCAAAGATAAATGGTTCATTCAAGATTTTGAAGAAGATGAAAACGCTGAAAAATATTATGGTATAGATTTTGGTTTTGTGCATCCATTGGCTGTAGTAAGATGTTATATTAAAAATAATTGTATTTATGTAACCGATGAATTTAAAGGTGTTGGTGTTGAAAATCATGAAATTTATGATTTATGTATACAAAATATTCCAGGTATTGCTCAAGGAAAAATATACGCAGATTGTGCAAGACCAGATACTATAACTACTTTAAAAAGGCAGGGATTAAACATAAAACCAGCTGATAAAACTTCTGGTGATAGTAAATCATCTTATACAGAAGATTCTATTTCCACTATGAGATCTTATAAAATAATTGTTAAACCTCATTGTATTAACATGATTAGTAACCTGCAACTATTCTCTTTTGAAAGAGATAAAAGAACTGATGAAGTTAAAAATGTTTTAATAAAGAAAAACGATGACTTTATTGATGCTTTAAAATATGCAGTATGGCCAGTCATTAAACAAAGAAAATATGATTATTCTGGTTATGCAACTTTAAATAAAATGTTTTAATTATTAATTAAGGGCTTATATAAATTATAGATAGTTTTAAATCTATATAGTTTATTTAAAAAATTATTTATGTTAATACATTTATCTATATTATAAGAACATAAAAACTCTAAATCATTAGCTACTAAATCACCTGCAACAGGAAAATCAGGTAGTACTATGCTAGTTATACTTGGATTACAAGTCTTTTTTGCGCATGCGCTTAATGTTTGACTTAATATCAACATCATTAACATCTTTGATAGCTTGTATAACATCTTCCTTAACTTGTATAACATTTTCTTGAGATTTATTAATTTCTATATTTTCATCTAAAGTTTTTTTTAATTCTTGTTTTTCATAAATAAGTTTTAAATTTTTTCTTACTAAATAAAAGCCAAAAAAAGCTATGATTACACCAAAATATTGACGGATAAAATTAAAAACTGCGGTAAAAATTTTAATAAAACTAAACATCTAAATCCCATAATTTAGCTTCTAAAGCTCTTCTATTTACCAGACCATTTATGATTTTATTACCTATACGTACAAAACCTATTTTACTATCAAACAATTCAACTTTAGCTTTTTCTAAATTTTTCTCATTAATAAGCTTTAAAGCTTTACTACTAGCAAATTCACCACATCCAACATTAAATACTAAAGATATTAAAGCAGATATTTGATTTGCAGTTAAATTAACTTTTATTAATTTTTTCAAACAATTAACTGCATCTTGTAAATCTTCGGTCAATAGATCATCTGCTTGTTTTGGAGAAATGCCGTTTTTATATTTAACTTTTTCAAATTCATTTACTACATGACCATATCCAACAGTAAGTTTGCCTGCTAAACACGGATATATAGCACTACTAAACTTTTCAAACTTTTTAACTAAACTAATTGTAGCGTCTGTAATTTCAATCTTCATCACTTGTAAAACCATCTTTAGTACTTAAATCTGAATCGTTGTTAATTGTATCATCTTTTGACAATTCTTTTTTTACAGAACATATATTATTAACAGATCTTTTAGATTGACCATTTGGCAATATAGAATGTTGAAATTCATATAACTCATCAATATTATTAATAGTTTTTAACAATTTAGATAAACAATTAAAACTATTTTTAATTTCTCTTAATTTTTCAAGAAAATCATCATATTCTTCATAGTCTTTTTTTGTATATTCTATAGGTAACTTTATTCCTATGTTATCTGGTATAAAGGTTCTAAATAAATTATCTAAAGTAAATAATGCAACTGATGCCTTTAAACTTTTCTTCGTTAAATCATCGTACGCAAGATCTGCGGATTCTTTTAACAATTCATACATCGGACCTTTGAATCCTTCTATAACATAACTTGGAAGTGGAAATTGAGGATTTGGGTAATTTTCGCTATCAGATTGCCATATTTTTAGGTCAACTTCGGAAATTAAAGCATCAAAACAGTTCTTTGAATCTAAAAAATCCTTAGCATCATGAAAAAAGAAGTTTGAGCCGTTTTGATTCTTATAAAAATATAGATATATATTAGACATTGACTATTTGACCTCCGTTGATTGCACTTGTAGATCCTAAAGTTCCAGATTTTAGGTATAAATAACCATTGATACCAGATATTTTTATATCTGGTACAGTTAAAGAGTTTGTATTTACATAATTATTGCCGTTTAAATAACATAAGCCGGTTTGATTATATGTATTTGTGTTTTCAAAAAATAAACTACCTTTTGTATTGTTAATATTATCAGCATATTTAATATTGCTATTATTTATAGTAACAACGTTTTGTTTATACTTAGGATCTATATAAAATAGATTACAATAAACAATCTCACTTTGTGTAGCCTCTGATATTTCAATATTAGTATCTGATAAATTAAAATTACCAGAGTATAAAAAAATTATATTATTGTAATTACTTGGTTTAGTAATATTTAATATTAAATTAATTATTGTTGAATTCATATTTATTTCAAGAAGATATGGAAATGACCTTGTTGCATTTATTGTATTTGTAATAGTAATATTTGTAGCTATTAATTCTCTCATACCATTTAGTATATTAGAATTTCTAGCAAATATTTGACCAAAATTTACAAACTCTGAATTTTTAATATTTAATCTACCCATGTAGTCATCAACAGGGTTCAAAAAAGTATAATTTTGATTACCTTGGTTTACATTAATAAACAATGCATTTACTATAGAAATAGTACAAACAATCAGATTTGTACCAGCAAAAACATTATAATTTAATTTAAAAGTAGAATCTGTTATGGGAAAATTTGTTTTCCACGTCCCAGTAAATATAGGACAAAAAATACAATTAGAAATATTAAAAACACTCCAGCAAAAATTGTTAACATTTTGATTAGGTAACATAGTAACATTTACATTACCCTCAATAGTTATCCAATTCAGCTGATTCGCACCAATGTCCATCATCCCATTTGAAGGCATTGCAACTTTTAACCCTTGCCCAGTATAATTATCTCTAAATTTTATTAAAACTCTTCGTCCGCCTCCATTTCTACCATAATCTTTTATTATTCTGTCGTAAGCTGTCTGTAACAACCTATTACTTACTTCTGGCTCATCTGGACCAACATACACAGTTATATCATAACCTGGCGGGGGATTGTCTGGATCTACAGGAACTGGTAATTCAGGCTCTTGCATAGTGAACATGTTCTTGATGAACTTTTCACCATCATAAATTCCCAAAATAGTTTCATTTGGCTGTAGACTAAAAGGCACACCGTCTCCGTCTGGGTCTGATAATAATTTTGGACCTAAGCCGTCAACATTAATATAAATCTTGCCATTACTCATATTTTCTACACTATTATTTATAATGCCAGAAGTAAAAACAATGGACATACCCTCATAATATGAAGTTTTATAATATGATGTAGCAGATGTTAAGGTATATAGTGTAAAATATTCTTGAGTAGTATTATCGAATATAATTTCTCCAACAGATAAATATTCGTTAGTATATTGTCTATCTATGTTTGTTTGTATAAAAGAATTATTACTGTAAATAGCTTCATAAAACTTTCCAGTTTTTAAAACTGCATTTTCTATTACATTAGTAATTGGGTTTGTAAAAGTAGTTTTAAAATCTATATAACCCAAAGATCCAATTTTAATTTTAACTAAATCTGTAGAATTAATAGGCGATATAAACTTTATAGTCATACCATCGTAATACTGATCTAAAGAACCAGAGTTTGAAGGAGTTAGCAATAGTCTATTAGCTAAAGGACTCGTTGCATTAAAACCGCTTACTACAGAATTACCTATTTGCTTTACTAAATTAGACTTAGTAATTTTATAATCTTCGTTAGTTTCCGTTTTTCTTATATGAAAAACTGTAGTGTCTTCCAGAGTAGTTGTTGCTTCTAAATCAGAAATTCGTTTATCAACCATAATTACCTATACGATACTATTATCTTTTACTTTACGCCAATTAGTGCCATCGCTAAATGCAATACATCCGCCTGTATCTAGATCTGATATAAAAATCGTACTTCCAGCTGGTTTTGTGGACGCAGCGGGTTTATTTGCGTTGGTATAAACTCTATTAGTTCTTTCATCTAAATATTCTATCCATAACGCATTATAATACTGTAAATAGTTATAATCCCCCCTAGCTAAACCTTTGTTTATTGGGATGCCTTTATCAGTAAATAACTCAGGTATAGAATCTGGTCTGTTCCAACCCTGTGCTTCTTTCCCAGTTACTGGGTCTATTCCAGTTTCGAACTCTTGTATTTTTGCAAGATAAGGTATTTTATCGGGTCTATTTACCATAATATTATTTATTTATTTATTTATTTATTTAATCGTTCCATTAATCTTCCACCTATAAACTCTACTTCCTGTCCTTCTACCGTGAATTCATCAGATAACGAATAGAGTGAAGATGGCTCAGTTACTTCACCAGTACTCAATAGTACATTATACTCTAAACCCTGAGAATCCACAATTATTTTATCTTTATTAGGTCCTACGACTAAATTAAAATCTTCTAAATATCTTTCTGCAAAAGTAAATTTTGTATCTGAAAAATCTTGATATAAGAAAATCTTTTTTATACCAGCTAAACATAATTTTTGCATTTGAGAATGTAAAAATGGATCAGATTCATCGCTTCTAAAAGTTATAATAATTTCATGTTTATATTCAGTATATTCAATATTCGTAGCATTCATTATTAACTTCAAAGCTGTAATTAAAGTTTCAGCTTCTCCGTTGCTACAGTTTAAAACTATTTGAGCATAGATGCGTTTTCTATAGTCTTCATCGTTTAAACCGTATCTTTTTATACCAGGAATAGTTCCTATTCTATCTAATTGAATACCAAAAGCTGTGTCTAAATGACATAAAGTAGAAACATCATAAATTGCATCTTCTAAAGCTTGCTCTTGCTCCATAATGACTTCTAGAATCATATTTATAACAGAGCTATCTTTATACTGAGACATTAAGCGTTTTTTAGCTAACTCAATTTTATTTGTAATTTTTTGAATCATATTTGTAAAATAGTTATTTTGCTTATATCTGTTTTTTGAACTTGAGACTTTTGAACAATAATATTTTCGCTAATTAAAACACTAGGTTTTTGCTCGGTTACAGAACCAGCTAGTGTTATTATTGCAGAAGTTACACCAGGAACGCTATATATACTTGTAAATAAAGATTGATATAAAACACTTTCGCCCACACTTAATTTCGAAATCTGAGACACAAGATTACTTTTAATCAAATCATCTCCATCAATTGGAAATATATTAACATCTTTTGTTATACGTACATCTACATAAATATAAAGAAAAACAGGTCTTGAGAATTTAATAAAATGCTCAAATCCTGTACTGTCTTTGACTGGGACTGATAAGTTTCCGTAAGCCTGTATACCAGCTCCTTTGTTATCCCAAATAGTTTGAGCTATTGTTAAATTATCACCACCACTTACTAAAGCTTCAAAACTATGTGGTGGTATATTATTTACAGTCGCATCAGTGGCATTTTCTATAATTAAAACAGATGTAACCCCAGTTAAGTTTAAAAGTTTACCTCTTATAGCATCAACAGTCCCAGATCCGATAGACCCTAAAGATAACTCCCTTCTAATTCTTAATTCTTCATCCGTTTCTAAATTTCTACCAAGTTCTGGTGAAAATTCATTTATTACAGATATCCAACCAGCAACAGGCGTTTGTATATTTACTAAAGAATTAATTGCTAAACTTATATAACCTGCATCTGAAGCAATAAAAGTAGAAAGAACACTTAGTTTGTCTATAGAAATATATTGAGATACATAAACCTCCATTGTTAATTCAATGTCTGTACTTTTTATAAATAATTGATTATTTACATTACTAGCTTCAACTGGTTGATTACTTTGATTTATAAAAAACATCAGCTGATTTGTAATATGTTCTACAGTATCATTTTCTTGTTTTATGTATGAAAATTTTTGATCATTTATAAACACAGAATATTCAAAATTATTTTGTACAATATCTTTAACATCTAAATATATTTCATAACAAGCTTCATTTGTAATAGACTCATCTTTCGTTAATAAAAAAATTGTATTAACATTATTAGCAATAACCTGACTATTTGAAGGAATTAAAATTTGATTTTTACCAGTAAGCTTTGCTAAAGTAGTTGTTTTTGTAGCTTCCAATCTTTTTATTTTTGCATATGCACAGATACCATCTAAAGCTACACCAAAAGCCGTATCGGGAAATATTGAATTATAAGCGCTTTCTATAGCTTCCCAGCATCGAGCCTGAGATTCTGCGTAAATTGTAACATATTGCATATTAACAGAATTTGGATCTGTATTAACATCTCCGAATTTATCTATTAAACTTTCTTGTATTTCTTCAGTTAAAACTTCAAAAGTCTTTCTATTAAAACCAGTACTAGTTACTCCGTAAGTCATGCTTCACCTTCAATTACAAAACCGTTTCTATCTTTTACTATAAAAGATACATTTATTAATTCACTTCCTTCTTTTCTAAGGATTTCAACTTCTATAATTTCTGCGACTTCAGGAATTCCTTGTAATTCTTTTATAAAAAGATTTCTTATTGATTCTTCAGAACTTGATTTTGTAAAAACATATTTTAAATAATCAACACCATCTTCTAGATTTAAAAAATTATCTCCTGTAAAAAACAACAATCTAGTTTTAATTTTTTGCAAAGTAATCTCTCCATCTCGAGTAAATCTAATATCTCCATTCTCTATCACTAAATCATGAGTAATTGGATTTAAATATAAATCTTTAATAGTCATATAGGAGCCTCTGTTTGAGCTGGAATAGCAGCAGTTGGACTACTTCCAACAACTGGTTTTGAGTACATATGTTTATGATCTTTCAATGAAACTATACCAGCTTTTACATCTCCAGTAGCTTCAACATCTCCAGCTACTTTTAATTTAGCGCCAACTTCAAATGTTTGATTATTCTTTCCAAATGCTTTACCGTCCAAATGTAAATCACCCTTTATATTTAAATTTGCAGTGTCTAAATTAACATTACCTGTAGATTTAAGATGAACATCTCTACAATTAATTGTAGCATCATGGTCTAAATTTATCTCAGCTGTTTTCGAAGAAATCTTTAAATGATTTTTAGAATCAATTTCAACATCTCCGTTTTGTTTTATTTTTATAGTTGTACCAGAGTAAAAAATATTTAAATCTTCGTTATTTTCTATAAGATTAGGTTTGTTAAATTGCTTCAATCCCAAAATTGCAACTGCATCAGATAAATGATGAGTACGTTTCGTTTCTGGTTTTTGATTAGATATTCCAGTTAACCAATTTGTTATATCTTTATCTGCAAAAAATACTATACAGGAATCTCCAGCTTTAACTGGCATAGTTATATAAGCACCGCCAGAAGATGGCATTATAATAGGCACTCCTGATATAACTGGATATTCTGTAAAAGAATTATCATCCTCTTTCTTTTTAGAATCTATTTTGATATTTGCTTTTTGCGTTTTAAAATCATAAGATTCAATAATTCCTGGCATACAAACATTTATAGAGTTCGTAATTTTTGTTTGTAAAGCTTCTAAAAACTCATTATACATTTCAGCTTATCTATCTACTACAATAAGTTTAGTATACCACTCATTACCCATATTGTCACCAATGTGAGTTAATTCTTTTATCAAAAAAGTACCTTTTAAAGAGCTACTATCTATAGAAATTAAATCTCCAACTTCAAGCTGTGGGTTTAATAAACAAACTACTGAATATTCACCTTTTTCTTTTTTTTCAAAGTCTTTGTTTTTAATTGTTCTATTTGGACTTTCTATTAAACCCGTTTCTGCAGATAATAAAAAAGCTTTTAAAGTTGTCGATGAGTTTTTTGTTAAAATTTGTATTTGCCCATTTTGTATAGACCATTCAAAATCATATTGCATAGCCAAATCTTGCAATGCATCAGATACAGTGCCTACAAAACTATAGCCGTTTTTTATGTTCTGAGGTTTTAGATTTGAAAAGCGTAAAGGTAAATTTATTTTTTGAATTATAGTATCAATTATAGTTTTAGTAGATGTATTTTCAGCAAATGAAAGCTGAATATAATTGTTTTTTATAGCTTTAAATCCATCTTTAGAATATATAGTAGTTACAATATCTGGAGCATAAATATAATGTGTTACATCACTTACATTACCTTGTGCTATTTTTATCAAACCCACATCTTCTGAATATCCGCACTGCATTTCAAAAAAAGCATATTGCTCACTACTAATAGCATTTCTCTCTTTCTCTGATAAATTATAAATATCAACTCTAGAAAAATTACTTTTTAATTGCAAACTTTTTTTTATTTCAAATTTTATTTTTAGATTTTCTATTAATAAATTTGGAGATATAGTTATACTATATATTCGATTAAAACTAACCATCAAAAAATCTTTAAATTTTGCCAAAAAGGATCTTCTGCCAAATCTTGTTCAGTTAAATAAAACATAGAAAATTTATCTGCTAAATTTTTTTCATCTATTTCTTCTGAATTGTCAAAGGAAGGTAAAACAATTAAATAACCTTTTGGCTTCTTTACACTTTGTACATTTTTTAAAATATTAGTATAAGGAACTAAAGAAAATCCACTTACAACATCTTCATCATCGCTTTTTATATCGAAGCTCCACAAACCAACTCGTTCATTCCATTTAAAAACAAATGTAAAAACTTCATTATCTATGATCAAATTTTCTTTATATAAAAAATTATTTTTTAATATTATTTGAATCATTATTTAAAAGGATTTAAATTAGTTAATTTATCAAGTTTTTCTTTTAAATTTGTTTTAGTTTTTTCCTTTTCTACAGTGTTTAACTCTTGAGTATCTCCCTTACCTAAACTTGCTAAATTAGAAACTCCAGGTAATGAAGATGGAGCGATCGCTCTTTTAACATTAACTATTTTACTAGTTACAAATTTAATCTGTTTTAAACTTATACTAAACTCCAAAGCATCTCCAGTCTTTTTATCGCTAGAAAAACTTAAAGTCTCTATAGCCATATTATCATATGTTTTCATCTTTGAAACTATACTTACCAAAGTTTTATTTTCTTTTAAAGTCTCTAAATAGTTAAAAGCTAAAATCTGTTTCTTACTTGGTCCAGTAATATAATTATAGATATTACTTGCTATATTACCTTCAAAAAAACCTGTCAAAGTATTTATATCTGATAAATATAAAGAATTATTGGTAATCAAACCGTCCATTTTAATGACAGTTGGATTGCTATAAATATGATCTGATATATTTGAACCGTTTGAAATTGGATGGTTTGTAATAGTGTTAGAATAGTCAATAACTTCAACCATTGTAGCATCTAAAAGCAAATCTCCAATCTTTCTTTTAGAACCAACAAGATAGTTTTTTCCAAGTAAAGCTATGCTACTTATTGAAGCTATGAGTGAAGTAGTAGACATAAACTATATACTTTATATACTTAGATTATTTACCAAATCAGAAAAATTTAACTCAAGTTCTTTTTTTATTAATTCGCTAATGTTTAAAGCCGTAGATCTTGCTTGGTCAGCAGTGACATTATCACCTACAGAAACATTATCTATTTTTATAGAGAAATTAGGACTTAAATTTATATTTTGAGATTTGGTTGTGTTTTTATTAAAATTAGAACTTATAAAATCTGGTTTAAAAGGTTCTGGTGTAAAAAATTCACGATTAGGATTAAAAAAAGATTGTTTTGATAATTCTTTTTGATTTAAAAATTGTGTATTTAAAGATTCTTTATTTGGTTTAAAAAAAGAATTTTTAGAAACTAAATTAGAACTTAATTTTGAATTAGAATCTTTATCATTATTTTGATTAAAACTTGGAAATTTAAAATTTATATTACTTAAACCCTTAAACAAAGTCATAGTTTGATTTGTTACAGATAATACAGATTTAGAAAAACTATCTAATACACCTTGCCACTTTTCAAATTTTCCAAAAACCAAACCAAATACTGAATCTATACCTTTAGTCCAACCTATTAAATCTTCAAACACATCATTTAAAGCTATAACACCAACAGTTATAAGTTTAAAAGTTCTAGAAATTGGTAAAAAAAGCGGTAATACATAACTAAATATTACTCCAACTCCAGACATAGTTTGTTGTAAAAAGCCAAATTCTTTTTCTAATTTTGAAACGTAATTAATTAAAGAGCCAATCGGTTTTAAAACAGAACCAAAAATATCACCCAATAACATCAAGCCCTTTCCTAAAACATTTGTTAAAATGTTTGATAAATTTCCTATAAGTTCTTTATTTTGTAAATACCAATTCTTAAAACTAATAGTTAATTTATTAAAAACAGGCATATAAGATAAACCGATTGTAGTTCTAATATTATCTAATATTGTACGAAACTCAGCCCAGTTTTTAATATATTCTTTAGAATCAGCAATGTTTTTAGGCGTAAATATATTTGTTAAATTAGAGGCTTCTAACATTGATTTCTTAAAAGAATCTGATGATTGCTTAAAAACATTTGCTAGTTTTTTATTTTTATCAATCATTAAAGATTGTAATGTATTTAATCTTAAGAGAGGATCTTTTATTTTAGAAACTTTATCTGCAAATCCAGCCATTGTCTTAGTAATCTCTCCGTAAGAATTACCAAATTTTTGAGACACTAATTCTAAAGCTTGGATTTTTCCAGATGTTAAACCAGTTTTTTTGGAAAGCTCATCTAAAGAATTTGCAGTTTTTGCAACACCCAAAGCTACACCAGATAAAACGACATTACCAAAGAAAATCCCCCTAGTTGCAAATTTTAAACTGTTGAAACTTAAATTTAATTGATTAACATTCTTTTTTAAAGAATTGATAGATTTTTCATAATCACCAATTCCTGTTTTATTAATTCGGAAACCAAGGACTGTAACTAATCTCCTTAAAACTGTGCTCATTTTAAATTCCTTGTTTAATTACGTTCACTTTGTTTCATAGCTTTAATAAATTCTAATTTTGTTGCTTGATTACTTTTATTATTTACGTTTTGTTCATTTTTATAATGTTGCTGACAATCTATAATAGCATTTAATTTCATAACATCTTCATAGTTAGAATCTAAAATAGCTGGATAAGTTGCATATCCTTCCACAACCAAACGCCACATCGGCCATTCGTTTATAATCTCTTCGCTTAATCCGAAATTTTCGCAGGAGTTGAATTTACTTTTATCCCAGAACTTTTTTTTTGTGAATATTGCGCATGAGTTAATAAACTTCCTATAATTATTACATGTGCTTCGTCTATTTTGCCTTTAAAAATATTATCAAAATTATCTTCTGTAATAAATACACCATTTCGCATAGTATTTTTTAATATTTCCAAATAATCATTGAAAGATAAAGAAGCAATAAACTCATCAAGATCTCTAAGTCTTGATCTATATTTTCCAATCAAAAGAGCAACCTCTCTTGTTGTTAGTTTTAATACTTCGTATTTCGAATCAATTGAATTAATTAAATGATGTTCTAACCCTGAATCACTAAAATCTATTTCTATAAAGTCTGGATTTGAATTTTTAACTTTTGTATCTTTTGTCATAATTTTATACTATTTCTTTTAAAGAACCAAATGATTTAGTAGCCTTCATCATTTCTATTGTAAAAGCTGTATTCCTCGTTGCGTTTGAAGATAAAACCCCACCTAGTAAGTTTACGATGCATTCAGCACAATCAAGCACTGTATCAGTACTTGAATCAACAAACCTGACAGGAAATGAAATGCCATTTTCAGCCATGTTACTAAGAAAACTTATAGAACTTGAGCCAATACCCAAAGTCACTGTTAAAATTATATTTCTATTATGTAAAGCTCTTCTAAAAGAATTACCATCTATATCATTATCTGTCTCATATAATGGACCAGCTACTTCATAAGTAATCCAATCTCCAATGATACCACCTTCTATTCTTTGAGGACCTACAATAAGTGAATGTTTTTTTGTATCTTGCGTCTCTGTTGTCATTTTTATATTCCTATATTTTTAATTAAGCATTTAAAGCAGTTACTATTCCATAAATAGTCCCAATTTTTTTGATTGCATAACTTAATGTAAATCTAAAACTAATACCATTTAAAATTCCAGATGCACGGTCTTGTTCAGAAATGTTATTTAAATTTGGCATTGCCACATCGCTACTTAAAACTCTTTCTATCACTCCTCTATTAGCAGCTTCAATTAAAGCTTGCATAATAGCTCCAGAGACCAAAGAAAACCCAAATGCGTTATAAGGAACAATAGGTTTAGATAAAAAAACATTAAGTAGATTTTCTTTAATTGTTGTTATAACCCAATCTTCGAAATAAGAAATTTCAAAAGCATTTCCATTAGCAACTTTACCGCAATTCACACCGACTCTTGGGTTTGTTTCGTTAGAAACATAATCATAATAATTTATGTTATTAGTCTCAAGGGCTAATTTTTGAGTACTATTTAAACTAGCTGGCTGAACACCTGAAACATCTAAGAAACTCAAAGTGTAAGTTCCAGCATCCCTAGGTAAAATAGAACCCATAATAGCTGCGTTTGGGTAATCGTTATTAGCATCCTTAAAAAAGGTAACAACTCTTTTATAATTTTGATCTTTGAAATACTTAGCCAAAACAATTTCTTTCCCAGGAATTATATTGACAGCAAAAACTTGCTTGTTAGCTTCTGTTGCTACGGCTAAAGCTTTTAACTCATCGTCTATAATATCTGCAACTGTAGCAGTAGGGGCAACTATTACGCAATATGCATATTTACCAGAATTAATAAATCTTGTATGTAATTGAACCCAACTTTCTGCAGATTTTTTTTGACAAATAAAAATTCTAGAAGCACTCGGTTGTTGTAAAAATATTTTTGATGCACATTTATATTCTTCAGTAGAAGCACCTTGCGCGCTCGGTGGGTAATCAACCAAAACTTCTCTTAAAGATTTATATTCTTTAATAGTTTCATCGTTATTTTTCGAATTACCAAGTATTAAAATTGTAGAAAATTGCTGTCTTGTAACTCCGAGACTTTCTCTCGTAATAATTATATCTCCAATTAAATCATTTAACATTTATATTATTCCTTTATTATTGTCTCTGTCGTTAGAAAGCTCTCAAAGCTATCTAAACTATTGTTTTGACTATCTATATTATAAACTATATTATCATCTTTATCTACAATAATCGTATCGTTATTTACTTCATCTGTAATTTCTATATGCCTTATAGAGTTAATTATGTTTGAAATATTTTGATTATAGCAAATTAAAAAATCATAAACAGCTCGATATTCATTCTTTGCAGATAAGGCGGTAGGTAAATATATAATATCCGATAAATCTCTTACGTAAGCTATCTCTCCTTGAAATACGCGATAATAAGAATAATTATCAAACCCAAATTTTATTTTGTTAAGTAATTCTGTACATTGGAACATATCGTCGCAAAATGCTTGTATTTGTACAGTACCATTCATTAAATAAGTTCTCTTTTCAACTGTATTTAAAAATTGATCTGTCTCGTGTTTTGTTATACGTAAACCTTCTATTTTTTGACTAGAGATACTAACTGTAATAAAAGGTTTTGTAGGATTTGGAGCGTTTTGATTTGCTATGTTAACTTTAACTGAATTATCATCTACACATTTTATAACAAACTCCAGTAATTTTTTATAAAGATCTTTTTGTAGCATTATTCTAACTCTACTGCAATTAATTCATAATGAGATAGGTACGTCATATCAAATATTTTCTTTTTCAAGATTAAATATTTCTTATTATATAACATCACTATATCTGGATTTGTTTCATTTTCTTCTGATGAAAATAATTCTGTATCTGTATAAATTAGATAAGATGATTTTTGTCTATAACCTTCTGGTAAAATTTGAGTGATTTCTCCAGGCGCTGGTTGGACCGACGCTTCTATATCAAAAAACGTTTCCTCTCCATCTTGCCACAAACCAAGATTTAATGAGTCTACATTTTGTACATAATAACCAGGTTGTTTTCTAAAAACTTGAATTTTTCTTTTAAAAATGTTTGGAATCATTAATAAATCTATATTTCTTATAAAAGAATAATAAACTCATTGAAGTTAATAGTAAACTAAATATGAATACATATGAAAAATTATAAGAAACTAAATACCCACCTATCAATGCAGCTATAAAACTTCCAAGCCCTACAAATAAATTCATTACACCGCAAGCTGTGCCGTATTTTTCTTTTGAAACATTATTAAATAGTAACTTTGTAAAACAAACTTGACTACCTACTCTTTGTATACCCCAAAAAAACAAAGCTAAAAAAGCCATTTTTAAATCTAAAGTTTTACAAAATATAAAGATTGTATTAAAGATCACTAAACTAAAAAAAGTTATATAGACAGCTATTTTTTTATGTTTGGAATCTAAAATCATTCCTAAAAACGGAGCGATTAAAAATGATATACTATTAAATATTCCTATCGCACTTAAATAGAACCATGGTTCTATAGAGTTTTGTTTTAAAAACAATATAATTAAACCGTCATTAAACCTTGCACAGAAAAATAAAAATATTATTATATATAGTTCGTAATTATCTTTTATAAGTTCAATTGATGAATATTTCGCAGTTTCTTTTTTTATAATTTTCTTTGTAAAATCTTTCATTAAGCAACTTAAAACAAAAGATATAAAACATAAGAATGTAGCAAAGATTATTAAATTAGCAATTAATGCAAAACTTAGTTCTTTTGACAGATAAAAAGATGTAACAATAGATCCAAACACACACCCTAAAGCTCTAGAAGAGTTTAGTATACCTAAAGACATTCCTTTTTTATGACCACTCATAACACCAACGAAAGCATCTCTCGGCGATGCAAAAAAACCATTGCTAAGCCTCTCTAAAAACTTTGTAGATATTAAAGTATAAATATTTGGTATTATTAATAGAAGTTTTGAAAAGAAAGCTAATATTATTGCTATAAAAAACAATCTTTTTTTGTTTTTCAATTTATCGAATAGATATCCAGATATTAACTTTATAATATTTGATGAGAACTCCCCTACTCCTTCTATTAAAGCAAAAAGAAAAAGAGATATACCGATTACTTCAACGCTTAACAAAGGTATAATAGTCATGCCTATCGTAGTTGATGCGGCAAGTAAGAAGTTTATTATATATAGATTAATCATTTAAATAAACTGATCAACATAATAGCTACACAAGTAAAAAAAATAGTTAGACAAGTAGTTATAGCAATGTCAAATATGTCAAATGACAACAACCATAAATAAAATACTTTTAACAAAGGTGTTTTAGGAATTGGTGAGTTATATAATTCTAGTAAATCAAGAGGATTGTTAACTGTACTTAATTTTTGTAGTATTATGTTTTTTAAATATTCTCTTACTATAGAATTAGTTTTATAAGATTTTATAGATGGTTTAATTAATTTATCTAAATAAAAAGTAAAGTTATTAAGAATTATATTAGTTATAAATAATTCAAAAGCTTTTATTTGAGGACATCTTCTCATATAGGGTTTTCCTGAAAGTAAACATGGTTGTTTATAATCTGGAGATCTCATTAGTAACATTTTCAATAAAAAAAACTCATCTACAAAATCAAGGTGTGCAAATAATTTTTCAGATATGATTTTTTCTAATATAAAAATTGATTTTTCTGTAACTTCGTTAGAGTTTAAAACTATATCAAACGTTGTTTTGTTTAAAAACTTATTGTTCTTATTAACTATTTCAAATAATATATCTATATCAAAATCATTTTTTGCAATTTCAAATAATTTATCAACACAAATTTTAGAGTCTTTAAAAAGACCTATTAAAACTTCAGATTTTGTTTTCATTTTATTATAAATCGTATAATGTTTTAAGGGTTTTTTCTAAAATCCTAATGGTTATTAAAATAATAAAGAGTACAAGACTAATTGATATATAAATATTTGTAAAATAACTTATTATAACATAAGTACTTTGCATTGCTACAAACAAAGCTAATGATAAAATAAAAGGAAGTAATAATATGTCTAACGATGTAATTAATATTTTTTTTAATAAATCCATACTTTTTACTCCTTTTTAAATAGATTGGGCTTTGATAAATCCGAACATTCTTGAGTTGTACCATCTGGGTTTTCTATCCATACATATCTTTGAACATTATGGAACTTTGCTTTTGTTTGTATTATTTCTTCAGGAAAGTAAAAGTGTACCATATGCTGTTATTTATTTGAATTTGATTGGGAAAAAGAATAACAAATAAACCAAACGGAAAAACCTATTAATACAACAAAGGTAATAAAACCAGTCATCAATCCAACGATAATCTCTGATGTTATCCAAAATTTTAATAACCAAAAAAATGCTTTAGATATAAACACTCCTAAAATCATTATAAGAAACATCAAACCAAAGAACTTAAAGCCTGACGGAAGCATTGACTCAAGAGCCAAATACTCCATTTCTCTTTCTAACCTCTCTCTTTCTCTTATATTGCTTTCATAGCCATGAATTCTTACTCTGCAATCAAAACAAATATAATCTCTACAACAATCAGGATATGATTTTTTATTATTCATATTACTTACTATGTATCATCATAAAATCTTGTAACTCTTTTAAGTGAGAGTCTACTTGTTCAGGCTCATCGCTCAAATTAATATCTTTTCCAGTTTTTACAAAGTAATAAAATTCAGCAACTTCTTCTATTAAATTGTTTGGTCCTAAAATATATTTTGAAAAAATCCCAAAACATAAAATTATTCCAAAAATAAATTGCTTAGTTAAATATTTTTTTATAAAATTTATCATTTTAAAACGCCTTATTTTTTATTACTTTGTTTTATTATATCAATCGCTAAATCTATATAAAGAAGTATTTACTTTTTTAAATTTAAAATCTCGATCTCTCTTCCCAGTCTTCTCATCTCACCTATCATATTCGCATATTCAGCATCTTCTTCATCTAACTTTCTCTTTTCTTTTACCTTTTTAATTTCTATTAAAGTTTCAGATGCTATTTTTTGTACATGTAATTTTGAATGAGATTGATAAGAATTAATCAAATCAATCATTTCTTTATCAAATTCTTTAGACAATTTGTATAAACACAAAAAGGCTTGTTTGACAAAAGACACCCTGTCGTCATCAAAATATGGCTTCATGATTTCTAAGATTTGCTCTTTTAAAAAAGGAAATGATTTAACAAGTTTTGATTGAAACCTTAAAGTTTCAATTTGTATATATTCGTTTTTATTATCCAAATAAGATTTAGATAAATTAAATATTTTTTGTATAACTGAATGATCTTTTTCGTCTTTTAAGTAAATGCGAATAAAATTAAAAAATTTGTTTAGGTCTTGAGAGTGATATGAAAAATCACAACCGAAAGTCTCAAAAATTGAAATTATAAAATCGCTCCTTGTTTTTTCTGGATATTGGTTTATCAGCGGTATTAAACAGTATTCTCTATATATGAATTCTACCTCCTCCAAACTATCTTTGTAGTTATAACTATTTTTCAACAAATTAATTATTTCAGATTGAAGAGTTTTAGAATGCTTTCTGATAACGTTTGAAAGATCGTTTACAATACTCGACCCATGTTCGTCTACCATAGTAAAAAAAATTAATTTTGAAATTTTTTCTAAAATAGATTTTTCGGATTCTTTTGAAAGATTAACTCTTTTATAATCTTCTTCGTGTATACTATTTAAATCAAAGTAGAATTGTTCTATATATTTTCTTTTCATTTTTTTTTTCATTAATTTAGTTATAATTGCTTTATATAACAACGTTAACAGTAAGTCAATAAGTTTTATTTAAAATTAATGAATTTAAAAGATTTTCTTGTGTTAAGTTTTTGTTTAAAAGAGCTTGGTAGATTCTTTCATCTATGCAATTTTTTGCAATTAAATGATTAATTTTTACAGATTTTGTTTGTCCTTGTCTATGTAGTCTAGCGTTGAATTGCAAGTAATGTTCAAGGTTCCAAGTCATACCAAACCAAATTATTGTAGATCCTCCATTTTGTAAATTCAAACCCATTCCAGAAGATGCAGGATGACATAAAAGTAATTTTATTTTTTTTTTATTCCATTGTTCTACAATTGTAGAAATATTATCTGAACATAAGATTTTAGCGTCTGGAAATCTTTTTTTTAATCTTATTAAGTCACTTTTAAAATTGTAAGCAACTAAGATATTTTCATTTTTATTATTTTCAATAATATCTTCTAAGGCATCTAATTTAGAATTATTTAACTCAATTATATTTTTGTTTTCATCGTAAATAGCGCCATTACAAAATTGCAGAAGTTTATTACATAAAACTGCTTGTGTTTGAGCAACTACAGTATCATTTTTCAATTCTAATATAAAATCTTTCTCTAGTTCTTTATATTGTTTTTCATTTTCTAGATCTACATAAGTAACTAAATCAATTCTTTCTGGCAAAGAAATATAATCAGAGGCTTTCAAAGAAAAAGCTATATCTGAAATTTTATTAAATAAATCCTTTTCATTTTTAGGAAAACAATCATAAAAGAAAAAAGATCCAGAAAACTTATTTGTCTGAGTTTTGTAATTAAAATTTTCAGAAATAAATTTACTCATTGATTTTTCAAGCCTTTGCCCTTTGTCCATCAAATAAATTTGCGCCCATATGTCCATCAGACCGTTCGGAGACGGTGTGCCTGTTAGTTCTACCAAATAATCGCTTTTGATCTTAGAAAGTGCTTTAAAACGCTTAGATTTGGCATTTTTAAAACTAGAAGCTTCATCAATGACAATCATATCGAAATTAGATATAATTTTTTTATTTAAAGACTGTAATAAATCTGGGACCGTTTCTCTGTTTGTAATGTAAAGTTGAGTATCTTGTTTAAAAGCTTTATCTCTTTTTGGTTTTAACCCAGTACATATAGTATATGTAATATCTTTAGTATGTTCCCATTTTGATAATTCATTATGCCAAACATTTTTAGCGACTTGAAGCGGAGCTATTATTAAAACTCTTTTAACTAGATTTTCTTTTAAAAGATCTGATATAGCAGTTAAACTAATTATAGTTTTACCGCATCCCATATCTAGATGCAAAGCACATTTTTTTATAGTTTTGATTTTACTGACTAAGTTTTTTTGATAATCATGTAAATCATCTTTTAATCTCATTTACTCTTCTTTGTTAAGATGTTCAAAATCTTTTTCAATTTGCTCTTTTGTTTTAGAAAAAGAGGGGTTTTGAAAAGTAATACTAATATTTGCTGGAGTATCAGATTGATTCTTTAATTTCGATAATTTTTCATCTATATATTTAGCTGCATCAAGTCTAAGTTTTTCTTGAAGACTATTTTTCATAATGTCTATTATTATTTTTATTGAATCAATAGCATATTTAGCTTTTGAAATATCTATAGCATCTTTTAGTTCTTTGTTTCTAGCTTTTAAACGTGAAAGAGTTTCATGACAAACCCCAACATATTGCTTTGCAATTTCTTTTTCTGAATATCCTTGAAGTACTAACTCACTTATTCCTAATATTTTTTCTGATATTTCTTCTTCAGAAGAACCTAAAATTGATAAATTATTTAAATTAGTTGAATCGCTTTTTTTATCTTTTGATATTGTTTTTTTTTCTTTCATAAAAAATAATTATATAGATCAAACTTTAAATTTGTAATTATGTCAAATAGTACAAAACCCAAAGTACATTGAAAAGCAATTAAAGAAAAATTAATTTGTTTTATTTTGTTTTCTAGAGCCGAAGAAATTGTTTCAAGTAATTCTTCAGAATTAGAACTAAAAATAAATTTTTTATATTTAAAATTGCATTTGATAGATTGTATACAAGAAATCAAACAATAAAATAATAAAAACTCAATTATAATTAAAGTTAAAATATCTTTTATATAAAAGTTAAAAGTTATTATGCAGATTAAATATATACAAAGTAAGGATAAGGATTTTTTATGTATTTCTTTAACATAAGAATTTAAAAATGTACTTTTAAACTTTTGCATTATTACCGACGTTAAAATTTAAGTAAAAAGGAGAAAGATCATAATCGACAGACCCAGATAAAAAATTTTGTTTTTCTTTTATGAAAGAAAGGCAGGCAAAAGTTGCAAGCAGACTTTTAGTTCTAGCGTTTAAAATAGCAATTTTAGTAAGTTTATCAAATGGATAATCAGCTAAATGTATCCTAACATCCTTTTTGCCCTTTTGTTCTTTTATAAAATCAAAACTTTCTAAAGAGGTCGGTTGAAATTTGTTATCGTTAACAATTACCTGTGAAAGAAAATTTAAAAGAACTAATCTTAACATTCCGCTTAAAGAAGAATTATATAAAACTGCTAATTGCTCTAAAGAACTTTCTGTAGATTCACAAACGCTAAAACTAACACAATGTAGTTTTTTCTTAATTAAATTAGGTTTTAAAAGCTCTTGTAAAACTTCTTTTCTTTTTACTTCGTTTATCATTTTAAACCATTTACTAATTCTTTTATTTTATCTGTTGTCATTAGCTTAATATATTTGTTATATATATATATATATATAACAAATAATATTGCTTTTGTCAAAAGTTTATTGGTTTTACATTTTTGAAATCAATAATTTGTCTGAATAAATTAATTCGTTCTGAAAAAATTTAATATCTGGATATTTTTTTTCTAAAAATTGTAAGATAGTCTCGCTAGAGTTATGAACACAACTCTTATTCATAATTTTAAACATTTGAAAAGATATGTAATAAGAATCTATTTTAAAAACACCGTTTGTAACTGTTACAAATGAAGAAATTATAAAATCAACATATTCTATGATTTCAATAGTAGTATTACGTGTAGCATACTCACTAACACAATTGCAAAAGCATAAACCTTCTAAAGGCTCGTTAGTTTTAGAAACTGTTGTAAAAACCGATCTAAAAAAGGTTTCTAAATATCGTTTTTGTTCTTCATTCATATCATTTACCTTTAGTTGTTTAAAAAACTACGCGTGCACTATACATAGCATCTTCTATTTTTTTAAATCTATTTTCCATTTCAATTAATTTTATTATTAAAGAAGATTCTTTGTTAATTTTAATATTAAATTCACGAATAAATTGTTTTAACAATTGAGAATTATTAAAAGCATTATCGCAAATTCTTGAATTTTTGTTAGATAATTCATATAAATACCAGATCAAATTGTCGATAATTCGATTTTGCTGTTCAATTGTAAAATATTTAAATATTTGACCAAACTCAATATGATTATAAATATAATTATATTGATTTAACACAAAATCAAAAATCATGTTTATGTCTGTATCTCTTTTATTAATTAAACTTAATACATATAAATGTAAGTTGATTTCATTTTTACATGCTAAAAATATTTTTTTTGTTACTTTAAAAAGTTCGTTAAAATTTATTGGAAATTCTAAAATTTCTTTAAAAAAATGACCAAATGATTTTACTGCAACTCCATCGTCTAATAAATATTTAATTTTCTCATAGACTTCTAAAGTAAATTCAGATTTTTTATCTTTAAAAAAATCAAATATTGTTGTAATATTATCTATGTCTAATTGTTCATTTTTTTTCTTAAAAGAAACGATAAATAAATCTACTGCTTTTTCTAAAGACATTTTTTGTTTTACAAATAAGTTTCTTAAAACTTTTGAGATAAGAGATATGATCTCATCTTTATCTTTAGATTTATTAAAATTATATAGTTCTATAACTGATTGAGTTTGTTGATTTAGATCTAATTTAAGTATTTCTTCTTCTAAAAAATAAAAATTCCATCCGGATTCGATAGAATCATTATCAATACAATAAAGTAAAAAATCAATTTGTTCTTTGATACTCAAACTTTCAAAAATATCGTAATAAGCATATTTAATATATTTTCTATCTTCAAATTCTTCGAGTTGGTATTTTATACCTTCTTCTAATTTTGCTTTTAATTCATTTAATTTTTCTTCATTCATATGATTCACCTTTTAGTTTTACGAGTTTTTTTTCTATGTCGTTAGTTTCTATAGTTTTCTTTAATTCATTCATATCATTTACCTTTTGTTATATGAAAAATTTCTTTCAAAATCACCTAATATACATTTAGCCTCAAATCTTACTTCTGGATTTATATGATTTATAAAATTACTAATTAAAGTTTTTGTTTCTAACGTTCTAAATTCTTGATGGTCTGTTAACAGTGTTCTACAAACAAATAAAGCCCAATCTTTTATATATTCATATTTATCATTCTTAAGTAAGAATTGCATTAAATCCCATTCTTCTTTAAAAGGTAGTTGTTTTTGACCTAGTATTAAAGTTTCTTTTGCTAAATAATGTAAATCAAAAGAATATTCTTTACTAAAAAAAGGAATTATTAATTTTAAAAGCTTTATTATTTGATCTTTAAAAATTGGCTGATTGTAAGATTTTGCAATATCTCTAATAAAAGATAACCCATATTCTTTTAATAAATTAATTTCAGGAAGATTTTTATTTTTTAACAAATACTTAGTTATATAAAATATTTTTTCTTCTTCTGAAAAGCAAGATCTAGATAAGTATTTTGCATATGAAGTTTTAAGATCGTATTGCAAAGATATTTTAACATTTTTATATTCAGGATAGCTTAAGAGTTTT
>Ga0315906_10001764_pt1 | contig 31472 bp, 41 predicted proteins | sample LakEriMetagenome_4_FD_203526 | JGI IMG/M metagenome (GOLD analysis project Ga0315906, IMG submission 203526) | Freshwater fungal communities from buoy surface, Lake Erie, Ohio, United States - Buoy 2 MA122 | ecosystem: Environmental > Aquatic > Freshwater > Lake > Lake biofilm | place: USA... | reverse complement strand
TTTAGCACCTTTATTCCAACCACCTTGTCCTTTTAAAGCTTCATCACAATAGGGCGTGCCATAGGTTTTTTCACGCACCATAACGCTGACTGGATGTAGACCTAATTCATCTGCAATTTCACCCAGCGTTTTATTGTATCTCTTTTCCCAATGACTGGGCTTTTTACGCCGTTGAAATGGCGTGCCAAAATTCATAACACGCATATGTATAGCACTAACACTGGTCTCTTCAACCAGTGCTAGTTCATGTGCAGTGATGCCCCATTTGTTTAGAAATTCAGTTTCATCTCTGTGAAATTGTGTGGGTTTGCGTGGCATATATGCTCCTTAAAAATCACAATGATCAGTTAACAACATGGCTAACTGCCAGCTTTGACTGCGGGTAAATGGTTGACCTTTGCGTGCCATTACTTCAACGCCCTGCACAAAATTTAAATCATATTGACTTAAATTTCCGCCATTGCAATATTGATAGCGCAGAATATTAGCACAGACCTTAACTAATTCAGCATCTTTGCATATGCTGGCCATTTTATTACCAATGATGTGATATTGTTTGCTGTCCTGCCAATTAGGATGCGTTTTTTTGCACATGCCCATATTGGCTAATCTTTTATAGTAAGATAAAAATTCAATTACCTTATTGATATCATAACCTGTGGGATTGATATCAGCAAACTGTACGTCTTTGTGAACATATGTTTGTTTGATTTTCATTTTACTCTCCTCTTAACAGCTGACGCAACTGTTCCATTTGTTCATGTGCAGAAGGTCTAGTGTTAGAGGCCTTATACTTGCTGATGATGTCACTGATTGTTTCTTTACTTGATACAGTGGGATGATCCACATCTGCAAATCTATCTGTGAGTGCATCTGTGTAATGTGAAGGCAATACATTCAACTCAATATAAAAATTTGGACCTGTATCTGCCCATTCATAATTGCTGCCCCATGCTTGAATTCTATCCAATACACTTTCTAATTCATGCTCATAAACTTTAATTTGAACTTTCATTTTGATATCTCCATGGTTGTAAGCAAAACTGTTGCTTACATTTATTTATACATCATTAAATAAAAACATAGCAAAAGTGGCGTAAAATGCTTCAAAATAAATATCTTGCATAAATAGTATGGGTGATTGAACATGTTAAACTCCTAAATTTAATTTACGCTGATATCTTGCCATCTCAGTTGCATCAATCACCCACCCTTTACTAATAGAGACTTATGGAGCAATATGAGTAAATCACCCTATATCACTTTTATTACAACCACCAATAGTCTCTATGACAGATATGAAGCAGACTGGAAGCTGTGCATCAACAGCTATTATGGTGGCGTTGAATATAAGAATGGTAGATATCTAAGAGCCTATCTCGGTGACACCAACGCACCAGGTCAAACCATTAGCAGTTATATTACTAATGCAGATGGAAGTGTTGTTTCAAAAGTAAAAGCCAAAGTAGAATATGGCACTAGTGCCAATGACACAGACCGTGGTCAGGATCTACTTAATGGTGGCTTTTATAGGGAAAAATTAGATAACACACCACTGTATAATTATGTAAAACTAATTACCAGTGAATATAATGCTATTCTTTTCCGCAATCCTCCACAGCGCACATTGCCTGATACACCAGAAGTAAATGCATTTGTTGATGATGTAGATGGAGAAGGTAACTCAATAAATGAGTTCATGAGTCAAGTGGATATCATGACCACTGTATATGGTGTATGTCATGTAAGCTGCATCAAGCCCATTGGCAGTGATGTGCCAAAATGGCGCATACACAGTCCTTTAGAAGTTACCAATTGGCAATACAAATATAATCTAGATGGTAATTTAGAATTACATAAAATTGTTATTGTAGTTGAAAAATCAGATGTACACACAGTATACCGTTTGATAACTCCATTAACCATTGAAACAGTTTTTGTTGGTAAAGATGATTCATATCTACCACCAATTGATGATCCCAGCTTAGAATTAGTTGATGATTACACATATAGAATTGTGCAATCCAATGAGCTAGGCTATATTCCCGTACAAACATTTTATCAAAGCACTAAAGTCTATAACAACATTGGTACAACCATTATCCAAGACGTAGCGCAAATACAGCGCAGCATCTATGGTGACATGGCAGAAGTATATGCAGCCATTACATATGGTAGCCATCCTACACTGGTAGTTGATGAAAATACAGCAATGTTGAACAACGGTGAAGTAGGTGCAGAACCAGGCAGCGTAATTAAAGTACAAAGCAGCTTAACTGGTGAGTCATCCTACACATATGAATTTAAAGCTCCTCCCTTGGATGCTATTACAGAAATCAGAGAACTTGTTGATAACAAAGTTCAAAAGCTAAGTCAAATTTCCATGTTACGCAGTGAAGACCTAGTCAAAGCAGCTAACAGTGGTGTTCAACTTGAAATATATGATGACAAACTCAGCGCATTGATACGCCGCAAAGCAACTAACCTAGAGAATGGTGAAGCTAAACTTTGGGATATTTGGTTTGATTGGCTGAACATGATAAAGCCTAAAGATTTTAGTATTAGCTATAACCGTCAATATAATAGACGTGCGCTTGAAATAGAAATCAAAGAAATTGATATGCTAATGGGCGCACTAGAACGCTATGAAGCAATGTTTGGTGAAAAAGAATCAGAAGAAGAAGAATCACCAGAAATGGAAATGGAAGATTCTGAGGAATATGCCAATGGTGCAAGTTGCCCAGCTGCCACACAAGATGTTGCACTAAACCTTGCCAACCGCCAACATGCCATTGATACCGCAAACTATGGTCCTCTAAACCCCGCGCAGCCCAATGAAGACTTTTGGCAGCGTTTAGCAGACAAGTGGGGCGTTAGTGTTGAACAAGCCAAACAATCACGCTGTGGGAATTGCGCTGCATTTGTGCAAACATCAAAAGTGTTGAGCTGCATTGAAGGTGGCCTTGCTGCCGGTGGTGTCACTGGTGGTGAATGGGACACAGTTGCAGCCGGTGACTTAGGTTACTGTGAAGCATTTGACTTCAAGTGCGCCAGCAGCAGAACCTGTGACGCATGGGTTACAGGTGGACCAATCACAGATGCTAATGCACCTGCAATGGAATCAGAATCAGAAGAATATTCAGCTGAAGAACGGGCAGAAGAAGCCGCAGAAGATGCTGAAGAACAAGAAGATAACAAGTTTAAAACAGAATTCCGTAACAAGATACGGGAGAGATTAAGGCAGTTGTTGAATAGTTCAACCACTGACAATGGTTTCTAAATATCTTGACATAACCACGCTAACTCTAGCGAGAAACAGGAGAAGTTTATGAGTGATGAGCTCGTAGTAGGTACGCCAGTTGCAGGTGAGAATGTGCAGCCAGTCAATACAGCTACTGATGCGGAAGCAAATGCAGAAGCAGGAAAGTCTGAGAAAGGTGCAAATCCCAAAGTGGAATTGCGTGAAGGTAAAATGTTTGTTGATGGAGTCCGTGTGTATACACGTGATGACACCAACAGAATTGCAGCAAGAGCCCAGGAAGATGCTAAAACACGCTTGCTAGGTGAACTTGAAGTAGATAATTTTGACCAAGTAAAAAAGGTTGTAAAGAGTCTACAAGGTCATGAAAATGGTGACTTGAATGTTGCCAGCTTACGTGATGCTGTAAAGAAAAAAGAGCAAACAGTTGAAGAACTTAGAGCAGAATTGCAAAGAGTTAAAACAGATGCTGCTCTTAAAGAACACATTGGTCAGATATACAACAGTATGCCTGGTCAATGGAACGCTGAACAAAGATCAGCAGTTGTGGACCTCATGAAGGCACGCAACATGCTGCATTTGGAAGGTGAAACATTTGCCATACGCAATGGTGATAGTTTCCTAACACAGGATGGTGAAACACCAGACTATGCAGGAGCAGTCACACTAATTGGTAAGACCCTAGGTCTGCCAATGGCTAAAGCAGGAGTTGCAACATTTGACGCAGCTGATAAGAGTCCTTTAGAAGGCGTATCCAGCAAGTTAGTTGATCAAAACAAACTGGCTAAGGATCCGGCTTATAGAGCAGCTTATATTCAGGTGCGTGATAAAAACAGGAATCTCAGCAGAAGTGAAATAACAGATGCTATGGTCCGTAAACAATTAGAAAGCCACAGAATGGGCTCATTTGCTGAAAGAAAATTAACAGGCGGTGTAGCTCAGGCTTCAGTAACAACTAAAAACAGGAGATAAAAAATGGCCACAACAACCAGTGGAATTTCAGAACTGTATGAAGATGTTGTTGCGGATTTAATGCCATACTATGACAACGCAGTATTGCTTCCAAATCCCAGTATCATCATGAATACTTTTAACATCAGCGGCGCCCTAGGTAATACGGTCCGCGTGCCAAAAATGAACGCTTTTGGCGTAGCTAACGTCAGCATTGCTGATAACGCTTCAATCCTAACTGCACAGGGTACACAAGGTGACTTTGACCCAACAGCAGTTAGCATCACTGTGCTCAAGCGCGGTGCTGGTACACTAGTATCAGAAGAATCACTAGAAGATGGTGGTTTAGCAACAGTACGTCAGGCAGTTCTAACACGCCTATCACGTTCACTTGCTCAGTCAACAGACGTAGCAGGTTTCCGCATTGCTTTCACAGGCGCAGAAACAGCACTAACAGATATTGCCAACGTTTCAGGTATTGGCATGGATGGTTATGCTGCTGCTGCTCTAACAGGCGCAGACCTTTCAATTGTTATGAGCCCAGAAGCACTAGCATACGCTGTAAAGCGTGAGCCAGTGATCAAGATGTTCAATGACGTTGACAAGGACAACTACCAGATGGTAGCAACAGTACGTAACGGCTTTGTGCGTGTATACGCAGACATGATCCGTGGTATTGCTGCTTCTAACGTAGCTGGCGCTGCTGCAAACATCAGTGCAAGTTTAGACCAGTTCTCAACTTCAGTTGCAAACCTACGTGCTGCTAATGCTCCAACAGACGCAGCTGGTTTCTACATTGCCGCAGTAACACCTGTGCATGAACTAGCACTAGCCAAGCAGTTAAACCAAGTTGGTATTTCAACTGGCGCAGTTGGTGCACTAAGTGACATTGGTAACCAAGCATTGCTAGATGGTCTCATTGGCCAGGCAGTAGGCTGCAGATTCTTCCGCAGCAACAACCTACCAAAGAACCTAGCCACAGCTTAATTGAATAGGGGATAAGTCATGGCATTCATAACATCAGGTGGAACAGTAATTGCTTACGCAGAAGCATCTGACGTGAAAGATAAAGACCAACGTCTGTTTGAACAGAATGAGGTCAACTTCACTGACGTACCTGATGCGCCAGGTTCCTTAAACAATTATATTGAAGATTTAACACAAAAGAGCACAGCACGGATCAATCAAAAGATCCGTGCTAGTGCTCAGTGGAGAGAATATTTGGGTATTGCTGGTGCTGGTTATTCAGACATCAACAATATACCTGATTTCAATCCCAGTTTAATCCTTGCTAGAAAAAGTGATTTTACTGACATGTGTTGCTATTATACACTCAAAGAATATCTGCTACCAAAAGTAGCAGACTTTGGCAATCCTGAAAGTGCAGAAGTTCAAAAAATTAAATACTTTGAAAATAAATTCAATGATTTGTTTCAAGAACTGTTAGCAATGATGGATTGGTATGACAGTGACGCCAGTGGTGCTGTAACAGATGGTGAGAAGCGTACACGCTTTGAACTTACACGCAGAACCAGAGGGCGCCGTTCAATAAGTTGGGTAAGATAAAATGGCTATAAGAGATACATTACTTGCAAATCTAACCACAAGCCTATCAGGCAGCAATGTTACTATTAGTAGTGAGTTGCCGTTTGAAGCTGGTGGTATAAGATTATATGATAAGAACATGAAGAAGTTGTATCTATCCTATGATAGAACCGCAATGACTGAAATGTTTAATACATTAAGTCCTGCAACAGATGTATATCAAAAAGAAATAACATTGAATGCATATTTTACTGTAGATGCAAAGAATCAACCCAGTGACATAGACACAGTTGTTTCTAGAATATTGAACAGTAGATTAAGTGTATCAAACTGTCATTTAAATGAATGCACAGTTTCAAATGATACATTTGATGACAAAATCACCTATACTTTTGAGTATAGATTTTTAACACTATAAGGAGAACCAAATGGCATATATTGCAGTAAATGATACAGCTAACTTTGTACGTTTGGATATCAATGCTAGTGGAACTTTTGCCAATGCCAACGCCGCTATGGCCCAGGTTGCTAACGTAGTAAACATTCCCGCTCTCACAGACGTGACTGTTTCTGCCTCACCTGGTACCTTTAGATGGCAGCAGCTAGACAGCCTAAGTGAATATGTTGTAACAACACCATCAACCAATGAAATTTCATTGACACTGGTATTGGATGACACTTCATTCTATACAGGCGCAAACAGTACCCCTGGTATTTTTGCCATAACAAACAATAAAACATTAACATACTTCCGTCTATACTGGGCTGGTGCCAGCACCGGTGATAGATACATTGAAGGTTCAGGCTATCTAACAGCCTTAGCCCCAACTGTGAACCCAGGTTCACCAGTTTGGACATCACCTTTAACTATCTCAGTTACAGGTGACTTTGTAACAGGAACTAAGTAAATGACTAACGCTTATAGGGGGGAAACCCCCTATAAGTTTATTAGTAGGAGAACAATATGAAGTTTCACCCTAAACATCATAGAGCTTTTGAATCATTGATCCGCAAGGATGAAGATGATCAATGGATCTGGCAGGGTAGTGTAGATGCGGGAAAACCAATTATAACAATTAATGGTGTAGAATGGGATGCAAGATTATTTGCATTAGCAAGAGAAGGTCATGAAGTTGACACAGATGCTGAAATACTAAACAAATTTGGCAGCAGTTTAGATTGCAATCCAGACCATAACACACTAAAAACTAAAATTTCAAATAAATATGTAGGTACACAAGATGCAGATATGGAACAAACACACCACTCAAGAAATTCTGCAGACACTTGAGATGGAACTAGCCAAGACGCAGGCTGAATTGCGTTGTGCAGAAACAGATATACAAAAATCAAAGAATAGAATTGCGTTTTGTTTAACAGCAATTCATCATTTGCAAAATACAGATATGGAGAAATAAGATATGAAGTTAAGTCAACTTGCAGCAAAACCAGTACTAATCAAAGTAGAACTAGATGATGAGGACACCATTAAAGAATATGGTGAGCCTCTAGAGTTTTGGGTCCTAGACCGTCAACCCATTGACAAATATGTTGAAATGGCCAAGACAGGCGCAGATAATATTGGGGAAATGGTACGCATTGTTAATGGATTAGTATTAGATGAAAATGGAGAAGTCATTGCCCGTGATGGTTTGGTTTTTCCAGGCAAACTAATGGTTAGAATTTTACATAAGGTGGTAGAAACACTGGGAAACTAACACGCGAGCATTTGCCAGAGGAGTCAGTTGAATTAAACATGGTATTGGTAATTGACGCATTGGGTAAAAGATATGGACTGTTACCCAGTCAAGTAATGCAAGAAGCCAATACATTTGATATTTTTATTATGGATGCAGCACTAACATATGAAAATCATCAACATGAAAAGGCAATGAATAAGAATAAAAAATTAGCAGCACCTAAAAAGGTTACAGCAGTAACAGATGAAGAAATGTTAGAGAAGTATAAGAAGTTTAAGGAAAAGAAATGAAAATCAGCATTGACCTAAAAGATTTTAAAAAACTTATGCAGTTAAATCAATCTGCAGGTCAACACATGCTGGATGATGCTTATATTTTCTTCAAAGAAAAGACTCCAATTAAGTCAGGCAATGCTCGCAGAAAAACAGTTAAAGATAATCAAAGAAAAACCATAACAGGTGACTATCCTTATGCACAACGTTTAGATGAAGGTTGGAGTAAGCAGGCACCAGAAGGTATGGTCCAACCTACCATTGATTATATCAATCAAAGGCTCAGCCGCTACTTAAAAGGAAACTAACATGGCATCAATTAAAGTCACACTTGAACTAGATGACAAAGAATATGTAAGTAAGTTAAAAGCTGCTGAAACACAGACAAAAGCGTTAGGTGCCGCTGGAGCCAGTGCTGGTACTGCTGGTGCTGCTGGTATTGGTGCAATGACTGTTGCAATGCGTGGCTTACAAGCTGCTTCAATGGCGGCAATGTCAGCTATGGCTCCACTGTTGGCCGCGGTTGCTACATTTCAAACTATTAGTGCAGCATTTACGTTAGGTGATGATATCAGTGACCTTGCAGCTGGTAGTGGTATTGCTGCCGCAAGTATCATTAATCTACGTGCTGCATTAGCTGCAAGTGGCGGTAGTGCTGATGACGCAGCATTAATGATTGCTAAATTGACCAACAACTTGGAAGCCGCTACCGAGATGGGTAGCCAAGCACAAAAGAACCTGTTAAAGTTGGGCTTTAGCCTAGAAGATATTCAAACAATGACGCCTGAAGAGGCATTACGCCAAACCATTGTAGGTCTATCACAGATGGAAGATCCTATACAGCGTAATGCTATGGCCTTTGACATGCTCGGCAAAAGAGCAGCTCAAATTGATTGGAATAATGTTGAGCAAAGCACACGTACAATTACAGCAGAACAAAAAGCACAAGCAGAAGCAGCAGAACGTGTAGGTGAAGCATTTGATGTAGTAGGCGCAGCATTTAATAGTACAATGTTAGCACTTATGGATTTACTGTCACCATTTGCTGATTTAATTACCGCTCTAAGTAACAGCAGTGAATTAAGTGGTGTTACTAGTGTTATCTTCACTACGCTTAAGGGTGTTTTTGCATCAACAGCAACAATAGCATATGGCTTAGCACAAACTATTATTGGTTTGGTAGATGGCATTTATAGTTTAGGTAAAGCAGGCGTACAGGTATTGTCACGTGATATAAGTGGTGCAAGCAATACATTTAATAGTATGCTTGGACGCCAAGAAGAACGGCTTAAGAAAACAGGTGATTTTGCTGTAGGACAATGGAATAGAATTGTTAACCCACCTGCACCCACCGGTAGAGATAACAATACACCACGCCGCGCACTTAGACCAGGCGCAGGTGATGCAGCCAAAGCTAACAGAGAAGCTGAAGCATATGAACGTCAAATAACACAGGCTATTGAACTTGGTAATGCAATTGAAGCACAAACAACTAGTTTATCTAAAAAATATGATGTTGAATTAAAGAATATTGGTCTTACACAAGATCAAATTAGATTAAACAATGAACTTGCTGCTTTAAATGAAAAACAATTAGCTGATATTGCAAAAATTGAAAGTTTGAATAAACTTTCTGATGCTGAAAAGGCAGCAAGAATTGAAGAGATCAATAAAAAATATGCTGATCAAGAACAAACAATTAGAAATGGCAACCGTGCTGTAAATGATGCTGTATTAGCAGAACAGCGTAGACTGCGTTTACTGCAAGAAATTTCAGAAGCCCAAGCACGTCTTGTAAAACGTCAATATGAAGGGTATATTGTACAACAAGAATTACAACAAGCAGTAGGCAATCAAGGTTCTAGAGAAACACAAAGAAATATTGAAAGACTTAGAATTGAAGGCAATTTTCTAGCACAAAGAACACAGTTAGAAAAAGATTATGCTAACGCCATTGAACAAAGTCAAAAAGATGATATTGAACGTAGATTAAGAACTCTTCAAGATGGTTATAATGAAGAAATAACTGCCTTAAAAAATAAAATTTTAGTAGAAGATACCCTGCGTCAAAGTCAACGTGCTGGTATGGTAAGCGTGCTTGAAAATTTAGCTGATAGTGTTACACCATTCCAAGTTGCTGTTGATGCTACCAGTGCAGTCTTTGGTAATCTAGAAAATGCAATCAGTGACTTTGCTAAAACAGGTAAGTTTAACTTTGGTGAGTTTGCTAAGAGTGTTATCAGAGATTTAATTGCTATTACACTAAGAGCAATCATCTTAAGAACCATTCTAGCTGCATTTGGTAATATATTTGGCGGTGGCGGTGGTGGTGGCACAGCAATGACATTGAATACTCAAGTACCTGATACAGGTATTAGATTTGCAGCAGCAGGTGGTCCAATCCGCGCTAACCAAGGTTACATTGTTGGTGAAAAAGGACCAGAGTTCTTTATGCCTAACACATCAGGTACAATGGTACCAAATCATGCATTGGGTGGTTCAACTGTTGTAAATTATAACATAAATGCTGTTGATGCAACAAGTTTTAGAGATCTAGTTGCACGTGATCCAGAATTTATCTACAGCGTAACACAAGTTGGCGCACGGAGAATACCAAGATGAGCTTACAAACAATAATTAATGATGCAGTAGGCATAGAATTCATTAGAAGAAAAGTTGCAGGCCAAACAATTAGCCGCAGTGGACAGGTTAAAATTGCCAGCATTGCTAGTAATGTGCCATGGCAAATGATTGTTGAGCCACGGCCCGGTATGATTTGGGAAGATTACCGTGATACGCTGGAAGAAATTGATAGATTAGACCGTGTATTCATTGAAGTAATTGATATTGGTAATACTAATCCAAATTTAAATTATATTACTGCATACCAAGGTGGTTTAAGCACAGCACAGATTAACCAAGTGAAAGTAAGCAGTGGTGCAAACCTAACGCTTACATTGAATATGGCAAACGTAACTGGTACAACTGCCGGTACAATATGTTTTGAACCAGGTGATCTAGTTCAATTGAATGGTAATTACAAATATCCATATACTGTGACCAGCAGAGTATTACGCGGTAGTGGCAGCACCATTGCTGTGCCTATTCATAGACCATTTATTGATCAAGCTGGTTATACTGAAGCAAACGCAGGCATTGTTGTGGGCAGTAATGTAACTTGGCAAATGGTTATGACCAAAAAGCCAAGTTACAAAGTTATACCAGGTAGATTTATAGAATGGTCAGACAATTTTGAATTAGTTGAAGTTATAGAGGATTAAAGATGGCAACACCTATTACAGCAGTACAAGATAATAACATTAGTCATGCACTATTCATTGATTTAGATCTAGATGGCAATGTTTATTATATTAGTAATGCTTACAAACCAATTACCATAGATGGTAACAGTTATACTGAACTTGGTGCTTTCTTAGGTATTAATGAAATCCGTGATGACCTTAAGGTTACTGGTGGTGATTTAGCCATAGCACTTACTGGTATCCCTAGCAATGAAAATTACGTTGACATAATGTTAAGCTATCCAATCAAAGGTGGTAATGTTGTGGTACGCAGAGGTTTTTTCAACACAGATACACTAGTGCCAATTAGTGGTCAAATATTTGAAAGATACAGAGGTATCATTACTAATTTCTCTATTGATGAAACAGAAAATATTCTAGAAGGTGATTTAGTTTATACCATTACTGTTACCTGTGCAAATATTAACACCCTGTTAGGTAATAAAGTCACAGGCCAAAGAACCAATAGCAGTGATAGAACAAGATTCTATCCCGGTGATATTAGTTTTGATAGAACAGCAGTAATTGCCAACACTGGCTTTGACTTTGGTAAGAAATTTACAGGTGGTACTGGTTATGGTGGAGGAGGCGGCGGAGGCCGCGGCTTTGAAGATTTTAATTATAATTTAAATTAAGGTGTAGGTATGATTAGATATGCAGGTATAAAAGATTTTGATAGGATCATGCAATTAATGGTCAACTTTGCAAATAGTGCGCCATTAGCCAGCTATCATGATCCTGAATATAATTATAAAGGTGTGCAAAATTTCCTAGCAACTGTTATGAATTCAGGTTGCATTATTGTAGGAGAGCGTGATGGACAAATACAAGGAATGTTAATTGCACAAATTTGCAGTGATCCTTGGTTACCACATGTACGCACACTAAAAGAATTAGCTTGGTGGGTAGAACCTGAATATAGAAATACAAGTTTAGGTTATAAGATACTCATGAAATATATTGAAACAGGTAAAAAGATCAAGGAGCGCGGAATGATTGATAATTTTGTGTTAACCAATATGTCAATTAGTCCAGACTTTGATTTAGCTGCACGCGGATGGCGTGCAATAGAAACAAATTACGTATATGAGGGTGCATAAATGGCAATTTTTACAGCAATAGCCACAGCCATTGTAAGTGCAATTGGTATCAGTACTGCTACCATTATTGGTACACTTACTTGGGCTAGTTTAGCAACAGGTATTATTGCCACTGGTCTTGCATTAGGTACTGCAAAACTTCTAGGTGTATTCAATGTGCCCAAAATGGACATGAAGGATCCTGGTGTTAAAATCCAATTACCTCCAAGCACAGACAACAAAGTACCGCGCCTTTATGGCCGCAATTTCACAGGCAGTATCATTATAGATGCTGAAATTAAGAATCAAAATAAGACCATGGCCTATGCAATGGTTATCAGTGAACATTCACCCAATGATACTTGGAGCATAAACAAGATCTATAGAGGTGACACTGAATTAGTATTTGGATCAGGTGCTAATGCACATGTGGTACAAAGTATTATTGATCCTAATGCAACTGCAAGTACTGTGGTAACAGGCAAAATGCGTTGCCGTGTTTATGCAGGTGGCAGTGGTAGTGCTAAACAAATTTTCCCAGTGCCTGGTGGTAGCGTAACAGCAGCAAATGCATATGGCCTTGGCAGTGGACAGTTTAGCAATTGGACCAGCGCCAATACAATGGATGGATTGGTCTTTGCTATTTTTGAAATAGATTATGATCAAGAAAATGGTTTGTTGGGTTTAGATAATATTACTTTTGATATCAATAACGCACTTAATGAACCTAGCAATGTGCTCTTAGACTACTTACGCAATGAACGTTATGGCGCAGGTATCAGCAACACAATGATTGATACCACAAGTTTTAATGATTGGTTTACATATGCTAATACACAGGTAAACTATACAGATAGCAGCAATGTTACACAACAGCACAGCAGATATCAAATTGATGGTGCGCTCAGCACATTCAATACCTGTAAACAAAGCATTGATAAAATTTGTCAAGCTGGTGGTGCATTTTTTACATATAATCCTAAGAAAGGACAATTTGGTGTAGTTGTTAACCGTGCAGCTACAGCAGGTGAACTTGCAAATGCATTTGTGCTCAATGATGATAATATCATAGGCAAAATACAAATTACTTCAACTGATTTGTTTAGTTTATTCAATCAAATTGAAGTTGAATATGCCAGCGTGAATCAAAAGGATCAAACTGATGTTTATTTTGCTGAAGCCAATGTAAACATACGTAATCCTAATGAACCAGACAACAAACTACAATACCGTTTGGACATGGTTAATGACAGAACCCGCGTTGCACAATTAGCAAACATTGATCTTAACCAAAGCCGCATCAGCACAGTTATTAACCTAACCGCAGACTTTAGCGCAATGCAAGTTGATGTAGGTGATGTGGTTAAACTCACTGTGCCTCTATATGGCTATACAAATAAACTATTCCGTGTAATGCGTACCACTGAAGTTGAAGATGCAGATGGTATGATCACAATCAAATTGGTATTGTTAGAATATGATGCAGATGTTTATGGTGATTTGTTAACGCAGGAAGACTTGCCAGGACCAGTAACAGGTATTACAAACTGGTGGGTATTGAATAGTAATGCTGTGTTAACCATTGGCAATATTACAATTGTAGATGACCCAACAGGTTCAAATGCTGAACAATATAATGCTACAACAGGTAGCTTTGTAGGCAATATTTCTCTAGCAACTGCAAAAAGTCAGTTTGGCAGCTTCTATGCCAACAGTACATTTATTAATGTGCCTATTAAACCACCTGTAAACACAAACTATAACTTTGCCCGTGTTGCTGTTGTCAATAGTACAGGTAATGCTACACCTGTAGTTTATACTCAAACACCAACAGCAGTTACCAGCACAAATGGTTACTTTACAGATGATGAATTTTACAATTTCTCTATAGGTACTGCGTCATTGGTAAAAGATGCACCAATCTATCTAGAAATACAAATGCAGGACACAGGTAGTGGTGCAGCCAGTAGAACATTTACCACTGCAACATTGAACATTTTACCTGTAAACACAGTAGATGGTAACACTGATATTAAACCAGGCACAGTAACAGGTAATGTTATTGCACCTAATACAATTACTGCAAATAATTTTATTATCTTTGCACCAGGCGCACAAATTCAAGAAGGCGGCCTTGCCAATACCAGCTTACCAGGCAACGTAGTATACCGTAAACTTATTACTCCAGTAGAATATGATCTCAGAGGACTAGAGGCTAACGTAGATTATAGTATTGATGCTGTTGCAGAAGTAGTGGGTAGTTTGCCACCGGTAAGTGGATCAGGTGGTGGATATACCATAGCATTTAGAACCAAAGCCAATGTTACTTACAAATACAGCGGTAATAGTTCAACTTACACATATGATTATACACCTGCTAGTAGTGTGCTTAATTTAGATGATCCATATCCACCTACAGCATTCATTCCAGCTGGTGGTGTTATTACACTTAACCCAGCTGAATTCTTCCCAGGTGATGCAAATGGCACATTGGTAAGTGCAAACATTTGGTTAGAAGGTTATAACACAATGGGCAATGCAATTGCTGGCCGAGGATTTGAAGGAATGAAATATCAATTTCTAAAACTCAATAAGGGCAAAAAATAATGTATAGAATATTATATCACAGAGATACTGGTCTTATTGAACGCTGCATAGATATGAATGATGAAATGTTAGCAAAAAATCTTGCTAATAATCCTCATTGGTCATATCTAGATGGTTATCTAGATAATGCTAGTAAGAAAAAAGTTAATTTACAAACCATGGCAATTGAAGAGCGTGAGCCATTCCAACCTAACATTGCAGATTACATACGCAGTAAGCGTGCTAATTTATTACGCAATAGTGATTGGACAGATACTTTATCTGCTAAAACTAGACTAGGTGATGACTTATATAACCAATGGCAAACATATAGACAAGCATTACGTGACATGCCAGATACAGTCTCAGTAAATACTGTTGAAGAGATTGTTTGGCCCGCAAGACCATAAGGAATTATTATGTCTATTAGTAGAAGATTTTATTTAGATAAAACAAAAAATTTAACTACTATTAGTACCACGCTGACTCTTACACCTTCATTAAGTAATTTTGGTCAAACAGTTACCTGGACCGTATCAAGTAATTTAATTTCAAAAACATTAAGATTTGAAATATTAGGTGCCAATGTTGAACATTTTGGTAATGCTGCACTTTCAGGCACACTAGTAACCAATGGTGCTGGTACAGGGACACTTGTAAGAAATCTAGATAAATTTTATGAATATAATAGTAATACAAATGTTAGTGTGCAAGTTAAAATTTTTAGTTTAGCAAATACACAATTAGCTACAAGTACTAGTAATGTTCTAATTAGACAAGCAAATACATTTACTGCAACTGGCGGAAATATTTCAACATTTACCGGCGGAGTAGATAATTTATCAGGTGAATATACTGTACATAAATTTGATACAATAGGTTTAGCTAATCTTACTGTTACAAATGTAGGCACCTATAGTGGAGCAAACATTGACGTTGTTGTAATTGGCGGTGGTGGCAATGGTGAAAGTGGCTTTTGGACAAATTCTCCTTCAGGTTTAACAAATGCACAGCTAACAGCAAAAGAATTAGGATCTTTTACAGCTAATTCTGGAGCAGGTGGTGAAGGAGGCCGAGTTACCTCAACAACTATTACTAATAACGGATTTAGTTTAGCAAATTATACTATTGGTGTAGGTAATTCTACTTTAAGCAGTCATTTTAATACTCCATTTTCAAATATTACTGCAGCCGGAGGCCGCAGTGGTCAAATTAGTGGCAGCGGTGGTGCTGATGGTATTAGAACATATGGCAATGCTACACTTACTTGGAGAGAAACTTCCGGAGGAGGTGGCCATGGATCTGCTGGATTAGGTACCGGTGGTAGTATTACTACTGGATTTTTTGGTCCAGCTAATAATACAGGCGGTAATGGTGGTAATGGTGGTGCGGGTACAAGAATTACAATTACTGGTTCAGAATTTTATGCTGGTGGAGGCGGTGGTGGCGGTACTTGGAATCCAATCAGTGGAGCACCTGGTGGATTAGGAGGCGGCGGTGCAGGTGGTAGCCGCCTTGTATTCAGCACCGGTGGTACTGATGGTTTAGGTGGCGGAGGCGGTGGTGCAGGACCTAGGTTTTATGGGTGGTTCACAGGTGCTATCTTTAAGACAGCAATCAATTATTATACAAATCCACTTGATGGTGTATCATATAGTGGTGCATTTGGTGGTAGTGGTGCTGTTTATATAAGATATCTTAGAAAATACCGTGAAATGATTATTGTTTAATACTTATTTTTTAAAAACAGCTAAATAGTATATTAGCATCATAAACCTCAGTTTTGATGCAGTTCCCTCAGGAGACGCCCATGTCAAATAGACTTTTAGATTTTGCGGACTATATTGGTGGTCCAGACACTATTGTTGTAGAGTTATTCCCACGCAGCCAAAAAAGATATACATTTAATTTTGGTGCAAATGTAAGTGGGTACACTTTTAGCAGTGACTATCAAACTATTGTACTTGATCAAGTAGCGTATGATAGATCTACAGGTGAACCAAACTTTACAGAAACCAGAGTCAAAGGATATTTTGCCAACGTTGGCGTTGTTCCATCCGGATATATCAGTACTTCAAACACCACAACTGGTGTAGTTTCATTCACTATACCACCCAATAGATACACAGGCAATGTTTTTCCAAATGCCCGCGCTAATGTGGCTGCAACTGTGGTAAGTTTTGAATGGCAAGATGGCGCAAATACATTTACTTCAAATAAAAATGTTGTGCGTTTTCTTGTTATGGAGCGTTGGGAACCAGGTGTGAAAACCGGAGATCCTTCACAGGAAACAGTTCAGAATGGTGGATTCATAGCTCTAGATACAGCATCAACTTAAGGAGATCTAGATGGCTAATGTAACCGCTTTAATTAGCAATGTACAGGTAAATGTAAGTACAACCACTGCCAATGTTACTGTTACTGAAGCTGACAGTAACTCAATTGTCAGTAATATTGTTGTTGCAAACACTTTAGTAGCTGTTTCAACTGATGAAACAAATTTAATAGTTTCATTAGGTGCTGTTACTGAAGCAGATGTTAGAGCTGCTATAAGTGGCAATGCACCAATTAATTTTAACCAAGTAACCGGTGTAATCAGCATTGATGATGCTGCTTTATTCAGTGGCAAGACCACAGATGATCTTGCTGAAGGCAATACAAATCTTTATTATACCAATGCTAGAGTATTAGCATATGTTGTTGATGCAGGTTTAGACTTCAACGCAGAAAAAGTTGATGACCGTGTTGCAAACTTGCTACAAACATCAGGTAATTTAACATTTACTTATAATGATGCTGCAAACACCTTAACACTAAGTCAAAGCCTTAAAACACAGGATATTGTTGAAGGTTCAAACCTTTATTTTACCAATACAAGAGTTGTTAGCGCCATTGAAAGTAGCGCAATTACACTTAAAAACTATAAAGAAACTGTTTATAACCATGGTAATGTCAGCGGTACAGTTACATTAGATGCTGCACTAGGTACTGTGCATAATATGAGACTAGTAGGCAATGTAACCAATGTTGCATTTGCCAATGTTTCAACTGGACATGGTTTAACGGTTCTTATTCAACAAGATGATATTGGTAATTGGTTATGGGGACCAAGCAGTACAGCCAATTGGGATTTTGCTGGTAATTCTTCTGTAATTAATACTATTGCTGAATCTAATACACTTATTAGTATTATCTATGATGGTGTAAATTATAAAGCATCCTATGTCAAATTTGATGGTGGTGGTTTAATACCAAATAGTGATTTATCTAACAGCAATGTTATTATCAATGGTATAACAATACCATTAGGTTCAAGTGCAACACTAACCACAGCAAATATTGCTGAAAATACAAATCTATATTTTACTGCGGCAAGAGCACGTGGTAATGTTAGTGCAACTACTCCATTATTGTATAACAGCAGCACTGGTGTATTTTCATTAAGCAGTACAGCAGCAATTACTACCAGTGGTAACATTACTGGTGGTAATGTTATTGCTACATCAAATGTTAATACTGTTGGTATTGTTGCTACAAGTAATGTTGTTGGTAATTTCTTTATTGGTAATGGTAGTTTATTAACAGGCTTGCCAGCAACTTACAGCAATGCTAATGTTGCAAGTTTTCTAGCTACTGGATTTGGTAGTAATACTATTACTACATCAAGTAATATTAGTGCCGGAAATGTAAATGCAACCACAGTTTATACAAATAATGTGCGAACTTTAATAGGCGATTTTAACTTAACCACTAATAGTGGAAATACCACTATTAATACTGATAAACTTTTTTTACTAACTGGTCTTTTAACACTTAATCCTAATTTTGCAATTACTACGGCTAATGATGATAGCAAATTTGCAGTAATTTCAGAATCATTGAGACCAATAAAAATATCTGTACCTGCTGTTTCAACGCCACCAGGCAACAATAAAGGTATTATTCTAGATACACCTAATGTGCAGGCCAATGGTACTTTAACAGTTGTTGGTAATGTTACTGCACCATATTTCATTGGTAATGGTAGTTTACTAACCGGTGTAAGTGGTTTAACTAACGCACAAGTTGTTAGCTACATTGCTACACAACCATTAACAGTTGGTGGCAATTTACAGGTTAATGGTAACTTAGATGTTACTGGTAATGTTAACTATCAAAACGTTACTGACCTGTATGTGCGTGATCAAATCATTGTATTAAATGCCAATGCTTCTACAAATTCAAATGTGCAGATCATTGCTAACCGTCCAACTGCAACTAACACAAGCCTTAGATGGAATGAACAAAGTGGCCGTTGGGAATTTACCAATAATGGCACAACTTATTTCCCAATTCCAACTAGCACAACTGATCTAATTGAAGGTGCTAACCTATACTTTAGAACTGATAGAGCAAACACCAATAGTAATGCTTGGTTAACAACTAAAACAACCACTGATTTAGCTGAAGGTGCTAATCTTTACTATACCACAGCCCGTGCAAACTCTGCAATTGGTGCATACCAAGGTGCAATTAGCACAGCAGGTAACATCACAACCACTGCCAATGTAAGTGGTCAATATATTTTAGGTAATGGTGCTTTCCTAACTGGTATCACTGGTAGTGGCACAGTAACGCAAGTTAACACTGGTGAAAACCTAACCGGTGGTCCAATTACCACAACTGGCACAATTGGTATGGCCAATGCGCTGGCCAATGTTAATAGTGTAAGCAGTGAAACTGCTGCAAACCTAACACTGGCAACTAATAAGCAGATTACTGTAACCACACGCCAACGCAATAATGATATAACCAACAGCGCAAATATCAGAGGTGAAGGTTTTGCACTTAGCCAAACAGATAATTTCTTTAATGCGCCATTCTTTAGTTATAGTGGCAGTGAACAATTAAAGACCATTGGTATTAACGGTAGCACTACCGCGGGCAGCAATGTTATCAGCGTAACCAGTTTACGGGACATGCAGAATAATGCATTAAACATCAGCAATGTCAAACCTTATTATGCTTTCACTGATCAACCCCTTGCTACAGTAGCCACTACCATATTCCCAGCTGGCACTTATGTGGTAAGCGCCAGTGGCAGCAATATCTTTATGAGTGCCAATGCATTATACAGTGAACCACTTAATTTTGACCCAGGTGACCCATATGGTAACAGTTTTGGTGCGCTATCACCTGGTGCATATGATGCTACCACAGGATTATTAGTAGCATTAGAAAGTGATTTTGATGGTGGTGGTGCAAACGCACAATTAATTACTTTTAACTTTTTAAATAATCTAGATCTAAAATATGGTTACGGTCCAAATGGCCCTGCTACTACAAATTTTGCATACAGCATTGGCACCAGCAGTGATTATAGTATAAACACCAATGTTATCAATAACTTCCTATTTGGGCGCACAGACTTTAGTGCAGACCAAACAGTAGCAAACTTCCGCAGAGGTGTAACAATTGGTGATGCTGACCTAACCAACCGCGGTGAAAATGATGGTATTCAAACATTTGGTCTAAACATTGTTTGGGATGGCACAGCAAATACCAATGCAGATTACGGAACCACTGGCGTGTTCCCACAGATGCTGTTGAAACAGTATACCACAGGAACATACCAAGCAACATCATTAACCAATGCTGGTCCACGCTTGTTATTCATTGGTGCTAATGGTAAGAACACAGATGATCCATTAACAACTTATGCAAGAAATAACCAAGAGTTAGGACGCATTAGTTGGTTGTCAACTACATCATTTAACTCAGCGCCCGGCACACTTGGCACTCCTGCATATATTAGTGTGGTATCAAATAGAGATCAAACTACCGGTCCTGGTGGCGTTGGTATGTATTTTGTTGCTGCACCAACTGATTCTTCATTGGGTGCAGTAGGTCAAGTTGGCGCTGGTAATGCTAGACAATTATGGGCAGCAGCACACAGAGGCAATACCATTATCAGTGCAGGTGCACCATTTAATGGTAACAGCGGCAATGTGCTATTTGCACCAGCAAGACAAAGTTCAGGTGAAGGCAATGCTGTATTACTAGCACAGCGTATTGTTGATGGTGCTTGTGCTTCACCACATTGGGCTACAATTGGCTATGATGTGCCAACATCAAATACTGGTGCTAGAATCAGCGTTACCAATGGACATAATACTGCAAGCGCACGCAATGGTAACTTGTCAGTTGCACTAAACCGCAGAGACAACGCTGTAGGATTTGGCACTAAAGAATGGGCTCTAAAACTACGCAGTGGTCAAACAGACCTAGTGCTTACAGAAGATGGTGTTATTAGAACAACATTTACTGGTGCAAACATTACCACTGCTGGCAATGTTAGCGCAAGCACATTCTTAGGCAACATAGTTGGCACTACTGGTAATTTTACAGGCAATGTCAGTGCAAGCACAGTAAATGCAGCTTTCTTTGTTGGTGATGGTAGTAATATAACCAACATTAATTATAGCAATGCTAATGTTCAACAATATCTAGCATTTGGTCTTGGCAGTAATAATATTAACACAACTGGTAATATTACTGCTGGTAATACAATTGTAAATGGTGTAAGTTTTAACACAGCAGGTACAACAGCACCAAGCAGTGGACAAATTGTTTACAATTCAACTTATGGCACACATCAAGTTGGACTAGATGGCAGCAATGTCATGCTTATGGGACAGGACCTTGTTGTGTATGCACTCAATGATGAAGCAAACACACTAAGCAAAGGTGAAGTAGTATACCTCAGTGGTGCTAATGGTAATCACGCAACTGTTAGACGTGCAGTAAACAACACTGATGCAAATAGCGCCACAACAATTGGTATTGTTAAAGGTGACATTGCCGCTGGACAGTTAGGTTACATTGTAAGCCAAGGTGTTGTTGATGGATTAAACCTAGGTTCATATACCGCAGGTGACAAACTATACTTAGGTAATGTTGCAGGCACATTTACCAATGTTAAACCTCAATCACCAGAACACTATGTATTCATTGGTGTAGTTCAGCGTGCTAACGCAGGCAACGGTCAAATATTGGTGCGTGTGCAGAATGGTTTTGAACTTGATGAAATTCATGACGTTAATGTAACCAATGTTCAACCCAATGACATATTATTCCGCAATGCAGGTAATACACTTTGGGTCAATCAAAACCTTGGCACAACACTAACCAATACAAATATTACTCTAAAGCAGTTCAATGAGACCCGCGTTAACCTTGGCAGTACCGGTGGTAACATTACGCTTAACATGGCAAATGGTTCAATCTTTGCAATGACAGCAACCAGCAACATCAGCAACATTGCACTAAGCAATGCCAGCATTGGTGCAAGTGGCACGCTGATCATTACGCAGGATGGTACTGGTAGCAAAACACTAACAACTACCAGCGCATGGAAGTTTGCTGGTGGTTCTAAGACACTAACCACAACTGCTAACGCAATTGACATTGTAAACTTCTTTACAGATGGCACAACAGTATTTGCAGCGTTGAGTAAAGGATACAGTTAATGTTTGCAGCTAGAGGAGGCTTTGTTAACGCAGCAGTGAGTGGTACACCGCAATGGTATAACATGACCACTACTCAAATTAGTAATGAAGTTGCTACATGGGTTTCTACAGGAACCAGAACATTGTCAAATAGTGTTGCATTGGGCAATGTTATATGGAGCACAAATGATGCTTACAGAGCAGCAGTAGCATTTCCTACAAACGGAAATGTTTATATGTGTCCCAGTGCCAAAGGTGCAAACACTATTTTAGAAATAGATCCTAGAACATTATCAGCCAGAGAAGTTAACACCAATCTTAACCTGCGTGCAGTATCAACAAATAACTTTGTTGGTGGTTGCCTAGGTGATGATGGTAAAATTTATTGGCCACCCTATGATCACAACAAGGTGCTGGTTGCTGATCCAGCCAATAGTTCTTACAGTTTGCAGGATTGGGGTATAAGTTTATCTACTAAAAAATATTTTACTGCTGTGGCAGCAAATAATAAAGTTTATGCTATTGGTCAAACAGACATGTTGGTAATAGATACCGCAGCTAATACAGCATTTACCAGCACATATGGTGTGTTAAGTGGCACTACAGCAAATAGACATATTGCTGGTGTTAGAAGCATCAAAGATGGTAATGTGTATTTTGGTCCCTATGCAAACACACACTATTTGCGTATGGATATTACAGCAAATGTGTTAAGCAGCAACACATATGGTCAACCTGCAATTAGTCAAAATACACAGGGTGCAGCCAACGGCAAAAATGGCAATGTATATTTTACAAATTATCTAACTTCCAGTGGACGTTCTATCCGCGTATTAGATCCTGCTTCAAATACTATGTCAAACTTAGCTTTAAACTCAGCAGTAAGAAGCATAGGTGGTTGTATGGGACCTGATGGAAATGTGTATGCAGCATTCCAAGCATCAGGCAACAGCACATTTATTGATGTAACTACTGGTAACGTTGTAGCAGGTCCTAGTTACTTGCCAGGAACTACCGCTAGAGGTGGTATGTTATTTGTTAATAATAAATTACTCACTGTGCCCAGTGCAAACACCAATACACATATAACTATAACCACTGTTCCTGGCACTGGTGATAGTGGTGACTTTAGTGCCAACATTCAATTAAGTTCATTTATGAATATGGAAGGTTAATATGAGTCAATATTATCTAATGTATCTTAAATCAACAGGTGTATATGGTGGTGCAACAGATGATACCAGCAATCCAGATTGGGGATATACATCTGTTCAATTACCACCAGATGACAGAGACTTATTTGATCAATTTTGGCGTTGGGATGGCAGTCAATGGATTCCTATCACAGCAGAAGAACACAATGCTGAACTAACAGAATATTATAACGGGAAGAAATAAAATGCCAGTACAAACAGTAAACAAAAATGGTAAAACATTTTATAGATGGGGACGTTATGGCAAATTATATCCCACACGCAGCCAAGCAGAACGTCAAGGCCAAGCAGCTTATGCTGCTGGTTATAAACCAAAACAGGAGAACTAACATGAAAACATTAAAAATGGCAAAAGGACGCGGACGTGGCAAGCCAAAACCAAGACCAAGACCCTCACGCTGATTGGGCAGAATATTTCTATAGAATACGTCAAGACTGTCCATGGAGTTATGCCGCTTGGCAAAAAGACCTCATAGACATAGTTAAGACAAAAGAAATATTACCCTTAGGCAAATACAAAGCCCGTGTTTATGTGTTTAATCTCAATAGACGCAAACTAAAAAAGTTATGCAAAACTAGAGATGAAGGTGAATATGAATGGTTGTGGAGCACACCTAGTTATGGAGTAAACGGCACACCTAAGCCTTGCCTTATACAACAGAGTAGACGTGAACTTACAGAAATAAGAAGCAAATTATCTTAAGGAATAGTTATGACATTTGAAGAATTTTTAAATGATCTCACAGAAGAAGAAGCAATTAAGGCACAGGAATTACTAAGTCAAAATCCTAATTTGACTGTACTTGCTTTATCAATTTTATTAAACAATAATAGGAAGTCTGTGCCATGAGACCTAAATCACTCAGCAATGAACATCAATTGCAGTTAAATGATCTTCATAATGAAATACGCATTATAAAGGAAAATCATTTGGCTCACATGGCAGCAGATATTGATAACCTTAGTGTAGAAATCAAAGATGCCAAAGAACTATTTGATAAAAGATTTGATAAACTAGATAACCGTTTGTGGTGGATTGTGGGTATTGCATTAACCACACTGATTGGTGTTGTTGTGGGTGCAATGTAATGGCAGTTCCACCAAAAGAACTACAGGATGCAGCACGCAAAGCTCTTGAAACACGCAGAGAACTAGCGCCTAGCGCCCGTGCTGGTACACCTGTGGGATTGGCCCGCGCCAGAGATATTGCAAATGGCGCAGACCTAAGCCGCAATACTCTATTGCGTATGCACAGTTATTTGAGTAGAACTGAAGAAGAATATAAAAGAGCAAGGTCACAAGGTAAAGACATTACCAATAGCAAGCAGATCCTTGCAACTTATCTTTGGGGTGGTCCCTCAGCATTGGCTTGGGTGCGCCGCCAACTTAATATAACCTAACCAACCAAACCAAACCAATTTCTATAAAAGGAAACCCCCCGGTCTGTTGTACCGGGGGGTTAAATTGTGCGGCGTATGTTTACCTGTTTAGGTTGGAGGCCTACAGAAAGAAACATAAGTTGCACTATGGCAGATGCATGAGGAATGATAATGGAGTATCAATGCCGCACACATATATTTAGTAAAAAGCGTCAAAATCACCTGTTTTAGTGGTGTTTTCACACTTTCATGATAAGTATGTATGGAGGCTACAGAAATTAAAACATTTCTGTATTCTCCAAAAAATTATTTAACACATAAGGTTGGTGGGCCAGTTTGTAATACCACTGTGGAAAAAGTCCCCTGAGAAGGACACACGTAACATAATGATCCACCCCCATTGCGGCAGCAATTATCCTGAAAGGGAAGCGGGTTTGAGAGTGAGAACTAGGATACTCAACGGGTTGTTATAGCATGAATGTTAACATGCGGCAACACTCACATAATGCATAAACAGGCAACATATAAGGTAACGCAGTTGCTAGTGCTGAAAAGCATGCCACGGCAGGTAGGGAATGAGCGTGAGGTCCCTTGCATTGAGTGTATAAACAAATACCTGCGTCCTTCCAGACTAGACGGCTAATCATCAAGTCTTTTTTAAAAGGAACCTTGCAACAGGTTCCTTCTGACTGCCACTTGCTATCATCAAATCTACAACATTACTTGTTTAATTACACGTATTTGAAGAAATAAAAGCAATGCGTAGTGAATACGGAGCAATTGCTTTTATGATTCAAACTGCTAGATGCGTAGCAGATGGCAGATGTATTAAACTTTCACTTGACAAATAATTAAATTCATGTATAGTATGATTATGAACAAAAATATATACAACTACAAACATGTAACTGAGTACATTTTACCAGTAATTGATAGAACTAAATTTGCATATGACTTTGCTATAGCTATAGGTGATAAGCAATCATATGTGGATAAATTTCTAGGTGATCAGTTCAATCAAATTATAACTGATGTAGTCTATTACAGAGACACAGCTAAGTCATATAAAAATATATCCCATATCAAATATCCTAGATTATGGAATGCCTATTGCTTCACTTATTGGAGTAAATGGCATTTGGATCAATCAACTATTGATCAATGGGGTTATATCAAATGGAAAGATGAAATGGGCTTTGCTCCAACTGCTATTGACTCAGGTCATGATGCATATGAACGCAGTTACATTACTGCAAGTTCAGAACCAAAATATCATGAATGATTGCTGGCTTTACTGGTAGTGCTTACAAATTGATTTAATTTTTCTGCTTGAATAATTATTTCTTCTGTACCAGGCATTTCTTCTGGTTTGGTGGATCTAGCACTTAATATGTCACGTGCCAGCTTTAGTATTTCTAATCTTATTTCAAATGGACTCATAACTCATATTTATCTATAAAATAGTGGTTGACAACTGCACTAAAGATGCTATTATATGTGTATAGTAAAAACAAACAGGAAATTACTATGCGTATATTTTTAATTGCTTTGGCTTTTATTGCAGATCCGGCGTATGCAATTAATCATCATCAACCTCCACAGGGTGTAAGTGTAAATTATGTTGATAGAGAATTATGCAGTGATCTAAATTATGCTTTGATGAATCAAAGTAACCTAAGTGCATTTGATGCTATTTGGTATAAAAACAGCAAAAATGAATATGTGTCATTTCAATGTTTTCATTTAGAATATGACAAAGAAAACATACAATACAGTTACAGTATTATCTATACTGCATCAGATGCTACAATTAAGAATCAAATTAAATTACAACGTCAGCTCAAACAATTTAAACATGATATGAAGTTAAAACGCATGGAAAATTCAGGATTTTTATAAATAAAATTGAAGGGGTGGTACCCTTCAACTTCATAAAAAGAAGGTTGTGATAAACCCCAATACTTAACTGTATTGGGGTTTTTCTTTTTTAAATATTAACTATGAATCACAAACAATTGCAAGAAATAGCTAGAAGAAAATTAGATTGGGGAACCAAAGCAGACACCAGAATTGTGCAATATGTGGCAATTCATGATCTCACACTAAAGACTGAGCCACTTACTGATGCTGACGTAGCACAGTTAGAACATTTTATCAACAGCAGTAACTACACACTTAAGAACACAGTTTATCATGCTAACAGCATAATCAGTCCAGTTACCACAAATATAAAACTGCACAAAATCACAGTTAAAAACAGTTAAAAAATACCATTACGCTAAATAGTAGTGCAATACAGAAAGCACCGCTTTCTGACCTACACTCAAAAAGTGAGCATGACAATGAGCAAAACTAATCCCACTACCCCAAAGAGAGATCCCAACCGCGCCCGTAAAATGGGCACCAAGACGGTTGAGGGTGTAGTTGTGGGCCGAGACAAAGCAATTATCCCACCAGAAGAAGTTTACAAGCTAGCACAGATTGGCTGTAAAGATATTGAAATAGCAGATTGGTTTGGTATTGATTCAAATACGCTGAGATATAACTTTAGCGCAGAACTCACAAAAGGTAGGGTAGCACTTAATATTAGCCTACGCAGAGCACAAATCAATACCGCACTTAATGGTTCAGCAGTGATGCAAATTTGGTTAGGCAAGCAGTACTTGGGACAATCAGATTCACCAATCAACCTTGATGAAAATCAAATCCTACCATGGATTACACAAAGAGAAAACAATGAAGATTCTACGGATGTGTAAGACCTAAATGTAATGTGCGTTACGGTTAACACAAGGGAGGTTAACGTGATTCAGAGATTAAAAATCCCGCATTACATTTAGGCAGCTTTTTTTAACAGGAGATATAGATATGAAGGAAGTGTTAAACAAATTAAATCAAGACAGCAGTCATCACACATTGGGACTAAACACTTTTAGTTTACTCAGTGCTGTGTTAACTTGGGCTCATCTTACAGATCATCTAACTTGGTGGGCATTTCCCATTACATTGATTTGTATCTTTGTGGGTTGGGGCACTGAAATTAAATCACGTGATACCAAGAAAAGCAAAACACTAAGTTTCTAATTAACAGCAGTTAATTGATGTTAGATATTATTCCAATACACAGCAAAGACAATCACACTTATTGGGTAGATGCTACTGATAAGTTGTATATTCAACGCCTGCGTAATGGACAATATCAAGGACATAATTGGCAGTTTGCACAAACATTAATTAAACAATACCGCAATGCTATTGACATTGGCAGTAACAATGCCTGCAATGCTATCCACTATGCAAAAAGATTTAATCATGTGCTGTGCTTTGAACCAACAGGTGTAACACAAACATTATGGAAAAATACTGTTAGAGATAACAATGTAGCCAATGCCACGCTGTATACCACTGCACTTGCAGAAAAAGCCTATGCCACAGAAATTGTATTGTTTAAACATAACCTAGGTCATAATCATTTAGAAAATCAATACTATTGGGATCCTAGTAGAACAAGGCGTAGAACCAGAGCTACACAAGCAGTTCAATGTGTTACGCTAGACAGTTACAATTTCTCAGATATAGATTTTATTAAGATAGATGTTGAGGGTTTTGAATTGAATGTGCTTAAAGGTGCTGTGAATACTATTAGTGCTAATAGACCTGTATGCCAATTGGAAATAGTAGAACACCAATGCAAATTATTTTATTATACGCCACAGGATCTATTTGATTATTTTAATAATTTAAATTATGTTGCAGTATGTAGAAAGCGCGGAATCATTAATGAATACAGTCCTTTCAAAGGCTGTATGGATTATTGGTTTGTGCCTAGAGAACATTTATGCAGTTAACACCGCCACAGCAGACTATCAGTGATTGCGCTAGCCGCTTCCGCGTAGCAGCCTGTGGCAGACGTTTTGGTAAAAGTTATCTCAGTATAAATGAAATGGCCAAATATGCACGCCATCCAAACCGCAGGATACTTTATGTTGCTCCAACTTATAGACAGGCTAAAACAGTTATTTGGGATGAACTTAAAACACAGCTCATCCAACGCAACTGGGCTAAAAAGATCAATGAAAGTGATCTTTCAATACGCCTTATTAACAACAGCATTATTACTGTGCGTAGTACTGACAGCTATGACAATCTGCGTGGCGGCAAGTATGACTTTATTGTATTGGATGAGTGCGGTGATATCCATAACCAAGCATGGTATAGTGTATTGCGGCCAACGCTGTCAGACACTGGTGGACATGCTCTTTTCATTGGTAGCCCCAAAGGCCGCAACTGGTTCTATGACCTCTGGATCCAAGCAGGAAACACTGAAGATTGGAGTAGTTTCCAGTTCACCACGCTTGATGGTGGAAATGTCCCACAGGAAGAAATAGAAGCAGCCAAACGTGACCTAGATGTAAAAACATTTGAAGCTGAATACCTAGCACAGTTTGTTACTGATACTTCAGTTATCTTTTACAGCTTTACTGAAGAAAATATCAAACCCTACACTGATTTATTGCCAGATGTTGGTGCGCTGCACGTAGGCATTGACTTCAACGTGAATCCAATGAGTGCAGTGGTATGTGTCAAAGGCAAAGATTGGTTACATGTTATTGATGAAATAGAAATATACAGCAGTGATACCAATGAACTAGCACAGGAAATACGCAGGCGCTACGGTTATCAACGTCAAATATTAGTTTATCCAGATGCCAGTGGTGCAAAGCGCACTACCAACAGTCCCGGCATAAGTGATCATATCATATTACAAAATGCAGGATTCAAACTACAGGTAGATCCAACTAATCCTCCTGTTGCTGAAGCCATTGCCAGTGTTAATGCACTATTCTGCAACACAATGGGACAACGCCGTTTGTTTATAGATCCAAAATGTAGAAAACTGCGTGAATGCATTCTTAAGTATAGCTATAAATCAGGCACAAGAATTCCAGACAAAGAATCAGGATGGGACCATATGGCAGATAGTTTGCGCTATGTGTCACATAGACTGTTCCCATTAAGAGTTTTACCACAAACAACATTTGTGGGATCATTACAAAGAAACATAGGGAGAATGGTATAATGGCAGGTAATAATTTTTCTCCTATACAAATTAGAATTGCAGAAACGCTTGAAGATAAACGCATAGCCAATGATATGGTTGTGCAATATCACAGTTATGTTAAAACACCGCGTGTGGTAGGCCGTTGCATAAAATATATTATTGCATATGATAGCATGGACATTGCTACCTTTTGGTTAGGCAGTGGATTCAAACCTACACCTAAAAGCATTTTAAAATATTTTAATGTTTCACAAAAAGAATTTGACAAGATGTTCAATGAAGTAGCAGATAACAAAAGATTCTGCATTATTGCTAATCCTATACCTAACCTAGGCACACAAATATTAAAACAAATCAGATCTAGAGCAAAGCTGGATTGGTATAACAAATATAAGAATGATTTGAAAGCAATTGTTACTACTATTGGCAATGGTAAAAAAGGCAGCGTGTATCTTGCAGATAATTGGGTTGGTATTGGAGAAACAGCCGGATTGCCCAAAGACAAAAAAAGTCTAAGTCTAAAATGGGACAGCAAAGAAACTATTGCAGATAGATATACTAAGCCAACAGGTGAAGATAAGAAAATTATTTTAATTACGGATAGGATTTAGACATGAATAACAGTTGGCACGGAGGCAAGGGCAGTAAACCACGCCCCATAGAAGACCGTAAACAGTTTGAAGATAACTGGGATAATATTTTTAAAAAGAAACCGGAGAAACGCAATGAGCAAAAAAGGTCCACCCGCAGAAGGGTCAAGCCAATGGAAGAAGAATGAAAAGATTATCAACAGTAATCCATTCTTACGCAAGTTGAGAGACAAAAGCCATGGCCATAGTGGTAGTATAGGCAGCACAGGTGGATGGACACCTAGCCAAGCCTATAAAGACAACTATGATGCAATTTTTAGAAAAGAGTCTAAAGATGAAGAATAAAACTGTAATGGCAGAATTCAATTATGAATATGATGCTAAAGGCTATCAGGTTCACCGTGCGTGGCCCTGTGCTGATAAAACAGATGGTGAAATAATTGTAAAAGGCCATGCGTACAAAACAGGCGCACTAGGCTATAGATATGTAGTAGAGGATAAAAGCTATGAAGAAATTATCAAAGAAGCAGCAAGCAAGAGCAGTGAGATTGCAGAAGAAAAGGACCCTGCACAATCTATCCCGCAAGGGTAAATCATACAAGGGTCCTAGATTTATACAACCGGTTGAAACTAAATCTACAGCTGAAACACTAACGTTTTAATTTCCTAAGACGTTTTAGTGCGTCTTCCAGTGTAAAGTATGTGGCGGTAGATGTTTTATTATGGCGTGGTAAGTCACGCCAATCATGGTCTACTCTTTTGGCACCTTTATTCCAACCACCTTGTCCTTTTAAAGCTTCATCACAATAGGGCGTACCATAGGTTTTTTCACGCACCATAACGCTGACTGGATGTAGACCTAATTCATCTGCAATTTCACCCAGCGTTTTATTATATCTCTTTTCCCAATGACTGGGCCTTTTACGCCGTTGAAATGGCGTGCCAAAATTCATAACACGCATATGTATAGCACTAACACTGGTCTCTTCAACCAGTGCTAGTTCATGTGCAGTGATGCCCCATTTGTTTAGAAATTCAGTTTCATC
>Ga0315906_10001761_pt1 | contig 31481 bp, 14 predicted proteins | sample LakEriMetagenome_4_FD_203526 | JGI IMG/M metagenome (GOLD analysis project Ga0315906, IMG submission 203526) | Freshwater fungal communities from buoy surface, Lake Erie, Ohio, United States - Buoy 2 MA122 | ecosystem: Environmental > Aquatic > Freshwater > Lake > Lake biofilm | place: USA... | reverse complement strand
TTCAAGCCCACATCGCATGGCACCCGGGAAGGCATGCGACCCGGAGTCCCCCGGCTCCCGCCGGGGGCTTTTTGTGGAAGCGACGCGCGTTCCAAAAAGCCCCGGGTGGAAACCCGGGGACACCGGGCGTGAAAACCACCCCGCCGTCCATGCCGGATGACCGCACGCAATGTCCCGGTTCAAACCCGCGCAGCATGGCACCCGGGATGAGATGCGACCCGGAGTCCCCCGGCTCCCGCCGGGGGCTTTTTGTGCCGTTCGCGCGTTCCAAGAAGCCCCGGGTGGAAACCCGGGGACACCGGGTGTGAAAACCACCCCGCCGTCCATGCCGGATGACGGCACGCAATGTCCCGGTTCAAGCCCACATCGCATGGCACCCGGGAAGGCATGCGACCCGGAGTCCCCCGGCTCCCGCCGGGGGCTTTTTGTGGAAGCGACGCGCGTTCCAAAAAGCCCCGGGTGGAAACCCGGGGACACCGGGCGTGAAAACCACCCCGCCGTCCATGCCGGATGACCGCACGCAATGTCCCGGTTCAAACCCGCGCAGCATGGCACCCGGGAAGGCATGCGACCCGGAGTCCCCCGGCTCCCGCCGGGGGCTTTTTGTGGAAGCGACGCGCGTTCCAAAAAGCCCCGGGTGGAAACCCGGGGACACCGGGTGTGAAAACCATCCCGCCGTCCATGCCGGATGACGGCACGCAATGTCCCGGTTCAAGCCCACATCGCATGGCACCCGGGAAGGCATGCGACCCCAAGCGAACCGCGGCACGAGGCCGCAGGTTCGCGTGCAACATCCTCCCCGGCTTCAAGGGCAAGAGCGCGAAACCAATAAGCGGCGGCGGTCTCTGAACCGCAAATCCGGCCGGTGGCTCCACGCCCCGCATGCGCAAGCCTGGAGGCTTGCGCCACGTGGCCTCGGCTCCGCGCCCCTGGTTTTCAAGCCGCGGCTCATGAGCCGGGCGGTTTCGGCGGGATCGCCGCCGGCAGGGGCGTGATGCCGAACCGCACCCGGACGTCGGGGTGCGTGGTGTAGAGGCGAAACCGCTGCCCATCGTGCACGAGCGTCGCGCTCGATCGCTTCGGCGCCGCGGGATCGACCGGCAGGATCGGGTTGCCGCGATACTTCGTCCAGTGCACGAGATCGGTGCTCGTGGCGAGGCAGGTCTGCCAGGTGGCGCGGTCCTCCCGCGGGCTGGCGTGGTAGTAGGCGTAGTAGCGGCCGGCATGCCGCACGATCTGATCGACGGCGATCGCGTGGCGGTCGTAAGGCTCGGGGCCGCAGGCCAGCACCGGCTGGTCATCGACGTTGGTGAACGTGCGGCCGTCGGTGGACTTCGCCAGCCAGACGCCGTCATCCATCCGCTCGTAGAAGAGGTGCCAGACGCCGCGCTCGAACCACACCGCGGGCGTGCCCCGCGGCCCGTCGGTGATCGGCCCGCCGGCGGCGCGGCGGATCTCGAGCGGTCCGCAGCGGCGCCAGTGGACGCGGTCAAGCGACACGAGCAGGTGGGCGATGTCCCGCTCGCCCTCGGCGAACATCCGATAGCGGCCCGCATGCCGCACCACGCAGACATCCTCGACCCAGGCGTCACGGACGAGGGGATTCGCGGCCGCACGCGTCCAGTTGAGGCCGTCCACGCTCGTGGCCATGCCCAGCCGCCGCACCGGATCGCGGTCGGGGTTCGAGCCGGTGTACCAGAGCGTCCAGCGGTTTCCTTCCCGCATGATCCAGCCCCGCTCGCGCAGATCCCGATCCCACGCGGCGGGGCCGCCGCCAGCGAACAGCGGCTGCTCTGACGGCGGCCCGAAGTCGACGAGTTCCGCCGGAAACGGCTCGGCACCCCGCACGGCCGCGGCGAGCAGGAGGAGGCCGACGACGCATGAAATCGCGAACCGCAGCGGCATGCGTGTCACCCTCGGGTATGTCGGCGAATCCCGGATCCTGCTAGGCCGCAGACTGCGCATGACCGTCTGGCTGCCAGCGGCGATGGCCTGCGCGGGCAAACCAGATGTTGACCAGGCCGGAGACCAGCATCGTGATGGCCGCCCCGGATGGCCTGCGGCTGCCGCGACACGCAGCAACCGACAACGCGTCGAGTATACCCGGTTCGTGACCGCATGGCTCCGTGTGAGCCGCAGCGAATCATGGTGCATCCCCGTCGCGGATCGCGCCGGCTGCCGGGCGGCGGTGTCGGCCGCGGGCAACCAGCTCATCGGCGCGTCGCTCCACCTCGGCAGGCCGATGCTTCTCCTGCCGGAGCAGGCCCACGTCGAGCAGTCGATCACCAGCAGCTTCCTCGTCGCGATGGGTGCGGGCGAGTTTTGCCACCTCGAGGCCATGTCGCCGCGGGGGGGCGGGGAGAGGGGAGAGGGGGCCGGGACTTCGTCGGGAGGCTGGACCGATATCCCGCCGCGGCCGACGCCCATCGCGGACGGATGGACGGCACTCCGGCCGTGCTCGACGTCATCGCCGCGCGCCTGGCCGCGGCCGCCCGCTGACTGACCGCGTTCAGCGCACGGCTTGATTGCGGCCCAGGGCGGCCCGCTCCTGCCAGCGAAGCGCGAGGATCGTGACGACGGTCGCCACCGCGATCTGCGTGGCGAGCGCCGCGATCGGAATCCAGAGCGCCGGGTCGTAGGTGCCGAGGCTCTGCCAGAACATGGGCACGCCGTCCCCCTCGCTGCGGCAGCCGCGATGCGCCCAGTAGAGCGGCGAGAAGAGCTTCGCGAGCACGGCAAGCACGCCCCCGCGGATCGGCAGGATCGTGGCCCCGAGCAGGATCTGGGGCGTGATCAACAGCGGCACGGCGAGCACACCCTTGTCGGTCGAGCGGACGCAGGCCGAGACGACGAGGCCGATCGCCGCGCAGGCCACGGCGGCGAGCCAGTTGCAGGTGGCGGAGACGACACCGCCGCGCCGGTAGATCGCGGCGGGGCCTTCACCGCCGAGCGCCTCGCGGACCAGAAAACCTCCTTCGACCGCGCTCTCGAAAATCGCGACCTGCACCGCGAGCACGACGGCCAGCGCCGCGACCTTCGCGATCACATAGGCGGCGAACCGCAGGCCGTGCCGCCGCTCGAGGTCGAGCATCGGCCGCTCCTTGACGATCTCACGAAATCCGGTCACGAACCCGAGGATGACCATGCAGATGCTCATCAGCGAGAGCCACTTGAACGTGCCGCCGGGGTCAATGATCTCGCGATCCGGCATGATGCGGAGCGTGTCCGTGAGGGCATCGCGGACGAGCCGCTGCGTCGATGGCTCCCGCAGATGGGCGAGCATTTTCGGCTGGCTGTCGAGAAACACCCGGATCTGGCCGGGAATGCTGGCATCTTGCTCGGAGACCGATTCGGTGGCGATCGCCTGCGACACCTCCCCCCAGACGTCCGCGAGCACCTCCTTCTCGCCGGGGTCGAGGAACCTGGTCAGCATGAGCGGATTTTGAAATCGCACGTCGGCGAAACCGGCCAGCACGACGCCCGCGAGCGCGAGCGGCAGGAACAGCGACATGACCAGACCCACGCGGTCACGGACGACCGTCTCGAGTTCGCGGCAGAAAAACGTGGTGAACTGGCGGAAGAATCCGGGGATCGAGACTGCCGCGAGCGCGGCCACACGGTCCGGAGCATCGCCGCGGGGCACCTCGTCTGCCGGCCGGGCCTTCGCCAGGACCCGATCTTCGGCGAGCCGCTCCTGCCAGCGGGCGGACCAGAAGCCGCGCGGCCTGTCCTCGATGGCGACGTAGACGTCGGCGAGGCGATGCACGCCGAAGTGGCCGAGGGCCTCCACGCGGGAGCCGAACCACACCACCTCGCCATGGCCCAGGATCAGGAGCTTGTTGGCCTGGTCGACGTTGTCGAGGTGGTGCGTGACCGCGATCACGGTCGTGCCGGCGCGGGCCCGGTCGGCGAGCAGCGTCATGATCCGGGCCTCGGTGGCCGGATCGAGGCTGGAGGTCGCCTCGTCGATCACGAGCAGGCCCGGGGATGCGAGCATCTCGGCCGCGAGGCTTGCCCGCTTCGTCTCGCCCCCCGAGAGGCCGCCGATCGGCTGGAGCCGCACTCTGTCGAGACCGACCTCAGCGACGACCCGATCGATCGCGGCCTCTCGCTCCGCGCCGGACGCACCTGCCGGAAGCCTGACCTCCGACGCATAGTGGAGCGCCCGCTCCACCGGCAGGGCCGGCGGATTGACGTCACGCTGCGGGACGTAGCCGATCGCGCCGCGGAGGGCGTCGGCCTCACGAAACACGTCGTGCCCGCCGACGAGCAGCCGTCCGGCGGCGATCTCCCGGTCGCCGAGAAGCGACCGCACGAGCGTGCTCTTGCCCGACCCGCTGGGGCCCAGCACGCAGACGAACTCGCCCGGATCGATTCGGAAGCTCACGTCCTCGAGCAGCGGTTTCCGCCCCCGGCCGCCGCGGCCGTCAGGCACCGACACGGTCACGCCCTCGGCCACCACCGAAAGACCGATCCTGGCTGCGAGTGTCATCATCGAGAGCAGGTGCGCTTCTGAGTGCGGGGGGCGGGAGTCGTGGTCGCTGTCGCCGGCATACCCATTCCTGCTGCCTCCGCAGGATACCATCTTGCTCCGCTTCCATCCCCACGCCGCCCGAAGGCTTTTCGCATGACACAGCGACGCACCGATCTCGACGCCCTGCGCAGCTTCGCCATGCTGCTGGGGATCGCCCTGCACGCCTCGCTAAGCTTCTTCGCGTTTCCCTGGCCGGTCCACGACACGCGGCGCAGCGATCTCCTGCCGCTGTTCCTCGTGGCGGTGCACGGCTTCCGGATGCCGCTCTTCTTCCTGCTCAGCGGCTATTTCACGATGCTCGTCTACCGCCGCCGCGGGCTCGGGAGCCTGCTCCGGCAGCGGTTCACCCGTATCGTCCTGCCGCTCGCGGTCGCGGTCGCGACGATCGTGCCGCTCGACACGGCCCTGAAAGGGCTCGCGCATCGCGCGATCCGCCCTGAACCGGCCGTCGCGGAGATCCTCTCCGGTGACGAGGCTGCCGTGCGCCGCAGGCTCGCCACGCCGGGAGCGGCCGAGCGCAAGGACGCCTTCTACGGCCGCACGCCGCTGAGCTGGGCCACGCTGCACGGCGACCCGGCAGTCGTGGCCGCGGTGCTCGATGCCGGCGGCGACGTCAACGAGCGCGACGGCAACGGCAACACGCCCCTCCACGCGGTCGCCTACTTCGGCCGGGATGCGGCCGGCCGTCTGCTCGTGGAGCGGGCCGCCGATCCGCTGGCCCGAAACGTCGTCGGCCGGCTGCCGGCGGCGGTCATGGCGCTTCCCGCCGACGTCGCCGCCGAGTTCGCGCCGCTCGTCGGCCTCGACACGCTGGCAGTGGACGATGTCCTGCAGGGCCGCGGGCGGCTCCGCGAAGTTCTCCCCACCGGCCCGTACGCGGAGGGCACGGAGGGCGGCCTGCTCGACCGGCTGACGCTCGCCTGGTCGCGGATGCTGTCGTCGGAGCGGCTTCGGGTGCGTGTCGGCTCGTGGTCGCTCCATCTCCTGCAGACGAACGTCTTCGACCACCTCTGGTTCCTGTGGTTCCTCTGCTGGCTCGTCGCCATGTTCGCGGTCCTCGCCGTGACGGGCCTCCTGCCGACTGGCCGCGGGCGGTGGTGGCTCGTGGCGGCCTCGTGCCTGCCGCAGGCGGTGATGGGCATGTCGCTGGCAGGGGGCTACGGCCCGGACACGTCGCTCGGGCTCCTCCCCAAGCCGCACGTGCTGGGGTTCTATGCCTGCTTTTTCCTCTTTGGCGTCGCAACGTTCGCGGCCGAGGGCATCGATACCCGGCTTGGCTCCCGCTGGAAGCTCCTGCTGCCCGCGGCGGCGGCGCTGCTCGCCGCCGGAATCGCGACGATGAACGACCGGCTGCTCGCCACCGTCCTCCAGCCCGCCTACGCGTGGACGATGTCGCTGGGCCTGATCGGCCTGTTCTGCCGCCTGTTCCCGCATCCCCGTCCCGCCGTGTCGTGGCTGGCAGATGCGTCGTACTGGATGTATCTCGTCCACGTGCCGCTGGTCATGGTCGCGCAGCTGCTCGTCCGACAGTGGCCGCTCCCTGCGGGCGTGAAGTTTCTCCTGATCCTCGGCATGGTGACGCCGCTCCTGCTCGCGAGCTACCGCTGGTGCGTGCGCCCCACCGTGATCGGCAGCCTCCTCAACGGGCCGCGGGCGCTTCCCGCGGACGGCCCGGGGCGTCAATGGCCGTGGGCGTCAGGGTCGTAGTCGGGCGCGAGAACCACGTTTCCCTGCGGATCGGCCACGTACTTGTAGCGGTGGTCCACGAGCCGCCGGAGAAACCGCGACCGCTGGATCCAGGAGACGAACCGCGCGAAGGTTTTGCCTTTGCCGTCGAGCGGCTGCTCGGAGGCGAACGCGAACATCGGCAGCAGCATCTCGTCGTGGATCGATTCGTTGTGCCAGACGTGCTGGGGCGGATCGAACGGGTTTCGCGGGTTGGCGGCGGAGTTGTCGAAGGAAACCTCCGCCTCGAACCGCGTGCCGGCCGGAAACGTCCGGGGCTCTTTCAGGTCGTAGGACGACTGCCAGTTGTAGTCCCACTGCGGCACCCGCAGGACCAGCAGCGGCCGCTGCTCGCCCGGCAGGTGGGCCCTGATCTCGAGCCACCGGGCGAGCTGGTGCGTGTGCGGCACGACGCCCACCATGTCGGCCTCCTTTGGAAGCGTGTAACTGCCGCGGACGCGGAAGTCGGTGACGCCCTGCGGGACGACGGCGAAATCGCCGTTCACATAGATCATGTTCATCACCCTGCGCGGCTGCCGCCTGTCGAGCCAGATGCCGATGCGACTGGAATCGGTTTCCAGTTTCCCGGTGCGGGCATAATGCCCCTGCACCACGACATCGCAGCCCGCCGGAATGACGATCGCCGCATCGGCGGGGGCGACCGTGGCCCGAACCCCCGGCACGAAGCCGCTCATGAACGCGGCCCGCGGCTGTCCATCATCGCGGATGGGCGGCACCCGGAACCCGACGCCGTGGGGCTCCCAAAAGCCACCGGCCCGGTCGTCGGGATGGCTGAGGCCGGCGCGGCCGCCGTGCTGCCGCACGGCGTCATTCGCCGTCTCCCGCGGCAGGTGGCCGGTGAGGGCGTGATGCACGACGCGGCGATTTCCCGGCAGGAACTGGATCGCGCGGAGCCGCAGGTCCTCGGGCCTGTTCAGCGGAAACACGAGGTGGCGGTAGATGTCGTCGCCGTGACCGCCGATCTGCGTCGGCTCCGGCTGCTCGAGGATGATGTCGGGGGGGCCGAGATCCTCCTGGAAGGCCGCGTAGTCGGGCAGCGGCGGGAGCTGCGGCGTGTCGGCGGGATTTCCCTCGGGCTTGCCGGCGGCCACCCACTCCCGCAGCATCGCCAGCTGCGCGGCGGTCGGCGGCTTCGTCCACTTGTAGTCGAGATCACTCTCGATCTGCGCCGGCGGCATGCGCCGGGCCTCGATTTCCTCGATGGCCACCTCCATCCATTCGACGGCGTCGTCGTAGGTGAGCAGGTTGAACGGGCCGGCCTGGTTCGGGCTGTGGCACTTCTGGCACTGGGCATGAAGAAACGGGAGCACGTTCTTGGCGAACGTCGGCCCATCCGCGGCGGAGGCGGCCGCCGGGGCGATGGGCCGTTCCGGACGGTCGAGCGGGCAGCCGGCGGCCTTGGTTCGCGGTTCGCGGATCTCGCGGCCGGCGAGCAGATCCTGGATCGCGTTGGCGAGTTCCGGCTCGGCATCGCCGGGAGTCATCACGCCGCGGATCTTGTAGCGGTCGTCGATCCGGCCGGCGTACCGAATCCTCCGCTCCCGATCCACGAGCACAGCCTCGGGCGTGACCGTCGCGCCGAGGGCCTCGGCCAGCGTGAAGCCGGTGTCGAGATGGATGGGAAACGTGACTCCGAATTTCGTGCGATAGGCCGCAACCTCGGCGGGGTCGTCGCATTCGCAGACGACGCCCACGAAGCGGATCCGCTCGGCGGCGAACTCCGTCGCCAACTTCCCCAGCACCGGGCCGTATTCTTGCGCGAGTGGGCAGGCGGGGTGGAGAAACGCGAAGCACACGGCGCGGCCGTCGGAGCCGAGCAGATCGGCGAACGGGATGGCCGCGCCGTCGCTATTCCGCACGGCGAGGCGGTCAGCGGGCAGCGGCTCGGTTCCCGAGACGACCGCCACCATCGTCACCAGCCAGCACCACAACAGGGCGTCGACGGCGTGCTGCTTCATGCCCGCAGCATAAAGGCAGGCCATCTCGGCCGCAAACACCGCATCGCTCGTCAGGCACGCTGACCCGACCGCGCGGCTGATGACCGCAGTGGCGCATGGTAGGCTGTCGCGGTCTGCGATCGTAGCCCGCGTGGCTTCGCGCGGGGAGTTGCACGGAGCGGAAGCATGAAGACGATTGCGGGCTGCTTTTTCGGCATCGGTGCCCTTCTGGTCGCGATCGATGCCGCCGCGCAGACGCTGCCCCCGGCGAACGCCTACATGGGTCCGGCCGGCACCGCCACGATGCACGCCAACGCGGCCTCTTCCAACGCCACCACCAACCGTGGCCCCGGGTCGGGGGCCGTCTCGATAACCGGCACGAGTTTCGATGCCGTCTTTCCGACGATCCTCATGGGGAGCGATGGCATGATCGTGTCGGTCGCCACCAAGTGGACCGACCGGACGCCCTACGTCTACCTGCTCAACCCGACCACGCTCGAGCCGCTGGCGACCATGAGGCTCGTCAAATCCACCACGAGCGACATGGCCGGCGGGATCTACTCCTATCTCGACAACAACAACCGGCTCGTGCTGGTGACCGCCGCCGGCGACCTGGATCGCATCTCGTACTCCCAGCAGTCCAGCGGAACGTGGTCGCTCAACGTCGAGTCGACGGTTTCGATCGGCTACCCGGATGTCGTCGGCCTCGTGCCCGACTATCAGGGGCGGGTCTGGTTCGCGACCGCCCAGGGAACGTCGGGCACATCGGGCGCGGTTGTCGGCTACTACGATCCCGCCACGAACCAGACGTCGGCCTACACGCTCCCCGCCGGGGAACAGGTCGCCAACAGCATCTCGTCCTCGCCCAGCGGCGTGGCCGTGGCCTCGACGTCGGCCCTCTACCTCTTCCAGTCGGGTTCGAGCGGCCCTCAGCAACTCTGGCGGGACGCCTACGACCGTGGCCCCGCCCGCAAGCCGGGGCAACTGAGCTGGGGCACCGGGGCGACGCCGGCGTTCTTCGGGCCCAAGACCGGCTACGAGTACCTCACGATCACCGACAACGCCTATCCGCAGGAAAACATTCTCGTCTACAACACGACCTCCGGCTCCCTCATCGGCTCGGTGCCGTTTTTGATCTCCGGCACCAACAGTGGCAACGAAGACGCGGCGATCGCCGTCGGCAACAGCGTCTACTACCCGAGCACCTACGGCTATCAGTATCCCCAGTCGGCGGAGAGCGGCACCAGCATTCCCGCATCGGCGCCGTTCGTGGGAGGCATGCAGCGGGTCGACGTGCTGCCGGACGGCAGCGGGCTGATATCCCGCTGGCAGAGCGCTGTCGCGTCGGCCGGCGAGCCGCGGCTGTCGCTCGCCGACAACCTCATCTACACCATCGGTCTCGACACGACGACCGGCACGTACAGTCTGGTCACGGTCGATCCTGACACGGGCGTCCAGGTGAGCAGCACCCCGTACGGCTCATCGTTTGGCGACAACCCGCTGCAGATGGTGAGCATGATCAGCCCGTCCGGCGTGCTCTACCAGGGGACGTATGCGGGAATCTTGCGGGTGGAGGCGATCGTTCCGGAACCCTCCACGGCGGCGCTGGCCTGCGGCGGGATCGCCTGGCTGGCATGGCGGTGGCGAAGACGACGGTGCCGTCGGCTGGGGCCAGCGAGATGTGCGAGTTCCGCCCTTATGGCTTCGAGCGCTGGAAGATCCACAGATTCATGTTGCCGTCGGAAAAGAAACTCTCCGGATACTTGCGGGACTCGGGCGGGTCCTTGCCCCCCCAGCCGCTTTCGCGGAAGCACAACCACGCGGTGTCCTCGTCGAGGAACTCGACGATCCCGGGCATGAATCCGTCCAGCGGCGTGGGCGTCGCCCCCGTGCCCGGTGGCGGATTGGTCACTTTGAACTTGATGCGGGTCGGCCGGGCCGAGGTATCCAGCGTGTAGCCGCCGGCGAACCCACCGGCCTTGTCTTCGGGCCTGCCTTTCCAGGCGAACGTATCCGGCCCGAACTCCACCACCGAGGTAGAACGGTCGCCTCGGATCTTCTCCAGAGAGTCGTCCAGGGCGGTCAGCAACTTCCATTGTCCCTCGAGATTCACCTTGCCGGGCGGGCTGCCGAGGGGCTGACGCCTCAGCAGCAGATATCCCTGAGCATGATCGCCCGCAAAGCCGGTCGGGCGGCCCTTGTCCAGGCGGGCCTTCCGTCGCCAGGAAATCTTCAGCACGTCCTTCTCGAATAGGCAGGCGACCCCCGGCAGCTCGGGGTCATCCCCAGCCTCTCCCTCCGGCTTCAGGTCCACCATCCACCTGGGGCTCGCCTGCTGCTTCCATGTGCAGGCGGCCGAAAGCAGCGGCTTGCCGTCGGCACCGGTCCACTGCAGCCGCTTGTCGCTGATCGTCACCACGGAGTTCTTGGCCTCCGGTTTGTCGAGCAGATTTTTGTTGTCCTCATGGGCGAGAAGCACGTGCCATTTCCCTTCGATCGACGGCCACTCCTCCTCCGCCGTCGGCGGAGTCGGTTTGGCACGCTTCTCCGCCCACGAGGTGCCCGCGAAACTCATCGCCAACGCCACCACGGGCAGCACGCCGAGCCATCGAATCTTCATCGCAGCGCTCCTTGAAGCTCTCGCTCTCGCCACCCGACCAAACCGCCGGCTGGCGACCCATCAAACTACGGGCCTTGGAGGAGCACGTCAATATCTGGCCCGAGCCCGATACTCGTCCGCGGCCGACTGAACGGCCGGACGGAGATTTGCGGGCGATGCCCCGCCGCCGGGCGTCGCCTGGGGCGGTTGATTTGGGCATTCTGGCGGTTTCTCCCCCCGGCTGCCCACCGGGCCGACGTTCCCAGCCCTCTCGGACCGACCAGCCTCCTCCCCTCCAGCCTCCAAAAAATCCTGTCCGTTGCACTTCCGGCCACTTGCGGAAATGCCTCCGAGTCCGTACTATCCTTTTAAGAGGGGATAAGCGAACCTGGTTCGAGGGGGAGTTTGCCATGGGCAGTCACCGCTTCGTCAGTCTGCTTCAAGCCGCCGCAATCGCAGTCGTGCTGGCTTGTGTCGGGCCGGCTGCCCACGCGCAAAACGTGACGTGGACCGGAACTTCCTCCAGTTTGTGGAGTGACACATCGAACTGGTCTACCCTCGCCGCGCCCCCATCAGGTGCCTTTCTCTTCTTCAGCGGCGGCGCCTCGGGGACCACGACGTCGAACAACGACTCGTCGCCCCTGACGCTGTCGAGCCTCACGTTCCTCGATAACACGTTCACCGGCCCGCTCACGCTCAGCGGCAGCGCACTCACGCTGTCGGCAACGACCACGACCGGCGCCAGTTTCGCGCGCAGTACCGGTTCTTTGGTCACCGTCACTCAAGCCAATCATGGACTCGTGACCGGCCAGTTCGTGACCTTCACCTCGAGTCAAACCAACTACAACACGGTCGGCCGAGTGACCGTCGTGGACGCCAACACGTTCACCTACACCGGCGTCAGTTCAGGAGCGGTGTCCACCGTCACCGGCACCTACACCCCGGCGACGATCAACAACCTCAACACGACCGCCGGCCGAAACGTCACGATCGGCAATAACCTCTCCCTCTCGAACGCCCAGGTGTGGGCCTCCGCAAGCAACGCCTTCGCCATCACGATCGTGTCGGGGAATCTTTCCGGCGCCGGCAATCTCACCATCGCGGGTGGTGTCAATTCAGGGACAACAGGGTCGCCACTGCCAAACTTCCGGCTCACCGGCAACAACAGCAGCTACACCGGCACAATCAGCTATATCGGATCCGGCCAAGGCTTGCTGCTGGGCAGCCCCGCCGCGATGACCGGCGGCCTGATCACCTTCGAAAATGGAACAGTCGGGGTAGACAATCTATGGCTGACGGCCGGCAGCGGCACCTACACCTTCGGCATCGCCACCAGTCTCACCTCAGGTTCCGGCGCCCGAGTGCTGTTCAGCAGGAACGGTGCCCAGCGCCCCTCGGGAATCCGCCTCACCGGGGGCGACGTCTACTGGAACCCAGATGGTCTCCAAAATTACGACTGGTCGGGCACCGGCCCCGGGTCTAATGACCCGTCTGTTGGAAGCATCCAAGTCACCGGCGGCGTCGACCCCACCACGTCCAACCCGTATCGGCTGTACCTTGGGCAAGAGAACGGCACCTTCACCATTTCGGGCGGGGGCAAGAGGATCGGCGGCGGCTCGGGTACGGAAGGCCGTGTGACGCTGCTTTCGGCCCTTCGCAGCAGCACCGACACCATCGCCCGGACGTTAGAAGTCGATGTGCCGGTGCTGACGCTCTCGGCCTCGGCCGTGAGTCAGTCCGGCACGCTCAACGTCCAGGTTGGGAATCTCGTTGGAACCGACTCGGGCCTTGAGATCTCAAACGTGAACCAGTTGCCGAACGGCAACCTGAACCTTGCCTCGACAACTGGGACGCTTGGAGGTGTTTTGATCCTCAACAACATGGGATCATCGTTCAATCGGCCCTACGGGTCCGGAACCGGCCAATGGCAGATCACGGGTCCGAATAACAGCGGGAGCGCAAATTGGGCGGGATTCGCCGCGACGGTCTCCTCCGCCACGATCCCCAATCAGGCTTCCGGCACGTCGGCATTCGACAGGAACTTTTCTCTCGGCTACGGCCTTCGTAATCCCAATGGAACTTTATACGCGGACAAAGGCGTCACGATCGCCCAAAACACGACGCTCACGGACACGCGTCTCGTGTCGGTAGCCGCCAACGGGATGGACGGCTTTGGAATGTCGGGGACGGCAGGCCCGAAGGTGCCGGGGCCGAACGTGCTGAATGAAATTTCCGGCACTCTGTCCGGCACCGGGGCGCTGGTCGTCCTTGGGATGGGCAATAATGCCGTTACCGTTCGCGGCATTTTGACGCTCAGCGGGTCGAACTCGTGGGAGGGTGCACCGAGTTCCTCGCTACAAGGCCCTAATAGTGCCGGCCCGGGCGGGCTTATCGCCCACCAGAGCTTTGTCCGGTTCGCAAGGCCTGAGTCACTGCCCACGGGTGCGAACAGCGGCACGTCGTACATCGCCGCCACCCGACCTATTCTTAGTGGTGCAGCAGCAGGCCTGCTGTTCACGGGCGGTGGTGCCACGAACGTGGACTATGACCTGTCGGATAAATACCGATTTTTGTTGGGGGGCCCCAACGTTGGTGCCCCATCCGTATCCAACACGGTTTTTCTCACTTTCGGGGCTGATGGCGGAAAGGTGACAGTCAAAGGGTCGAGCCTGCTGTTGAACGTGTTCAGCATCGCCACCACGGGCACTTTGAACTCGTCCTTTAATGTCGTCGAGGGCTCGGAACTGACGCTCGGAACAGGAGGAGCACCATTCAATCTGATCCCAACTACCGGATCTTCAGCCGCAGGAACTCCTACCAGCTACAGCGACGCAACAGTGGGCCAGAGATGGCTTTATAAGTTCGGCGAGGGGCCGCTCGTCCTCGGAAACGTCAGCTACACAGACGTGGCGCTTAGTGGCAGCAACACGCAGAGCTTTTTTCGATGGCAGATCGGCGGTTCCGGTTCCAGCAGCCGTACTGGTGTCCCCGAAGGTCCGGTCCGCGGCCTTTCCGTGAGCAGCACCGCTGCCAACTCATCCAACTCGCTCCGCGGCTTTTCCGTGACGTTGGCCGGTGGCGTTTACGAGGTTGACAATTCCCTCGGAACCAGCGGCACGCTGTCGGCAGGGGCCGGCTCATTCACGGCCGAGACCACCTTTGTGTGGGCCACGGGCGGCGGCGGCGGCGGATTTTCTGCGTACGGCGGCGACGTCGAGGTGATCCTGAGTTCCGGAGCCAATCCATGGATAAGATGGGACTCTGCTTTCGGCACTAACCCACTCATTTTCGGCTCGCGGACGGCCAACAAAATCATCACGTTGACGACCCCTCTCAGTTTGTACACCGCCTCTGCCACACGCGAGATTCGCGTCCTCGACAACCCTGATACAAGCAGCGACTATGCCGTGATCAGTGGCACGATGCAAAACAACATAACGGGCGGGAACTTCAACAAAACCGGTCCCGGCCTCCTCGAACTCCGGGCCGCCAACACGTTCACCGGCACAGCGACCGTGTCGGAAGGCACCCTGCTGCTGGCGAACAATCTGGCCCTGCAAAACGCTTTTCTCAACACGTCCGGCACCGGTCTTGTCGCAATGTCCGGGAGTGTGACCACGCCGACCTTCGGTGGCCTTGTCGGGTCCGGGAATCTCTCCACCGTTTTTGGCAGCAGCTACAGCACCCTCACCAGCATCACGTTAAATCGCACCGGAGCTCTCACCGGAACCAGCACCTACACCGCCGCGATCACCGACGGCGCTTCGGGGATGGCAATTACAAAGTCCGGTACCGGGGTCCAGGAACTCACCGGGGCAAACTCCTACACGGGCACGACGACCATCACCGCCGGCACGCTCCGGCTGGGCATCGCCAACCTGCCGGGCAACATCGCCAACAGTGCCGGGCTCGAAATCCTCCAAGCGAGCGTGACGACGGGCACCGCCAGCGGCGTGATCTCCGGAACGGGCTCGCTCACGATGATCAATGGCGGCGTCGTGCGGCTCGCAAACACGGCGAACACCTACACCGGCGTGACGACGATCTCGTCCGGCGTCCTCGAGGTCGCGGCCCTCGCCAACGCCGGCAGCAACAGCCCCCTCGGTGCACCAACCGGCGCAAGCGCCACGATCGGCCTCGGCTCCTCGACGACCTCCGGCACGCTGAGCTATGTCGGCGCCGGCGCCGCTTCGACCAACCGTTCGTTCAGCCTCGCCGGCAACGGCGGCATCGCGGCCAACGGCGGCGACGCCCTGACGATCTCCGGCACGGTGACGGGCGCCGCGACGAATTTCACGCTCAGCGGCACGAGCACGGCCCTCAATTCGCTGCCGTCGATCGACGCTAGCGTCGCGAGCGTCACCAAGAGCGGGGCTGGCACCTGGCGACTCACGGGCAACAGCAGCTACAGCGGACAGCTGCGGGTTCTCGATGGGCGCGTGATCGTGGGGTCGGTAGGCCAGACGGGCCCTAGCCCTTTCGGCGGAGACGCAAACGTTTTGCCGCTTGTCGGCGACTCGTCTGCGACGACAGGCACCGCCGGACTCCTCGTGGAGAGTGGAACGGTGTCCCGTGGTCTTGCCGTCAACACCGGCAGTAATCAGGTCGTGGTTCTCGGCGGCTATGGGGCCGGAAATTCGCGGTTCAACAGCGTTGGGACGGACATCAGGCTCGGCCGCGACGTCACGCTTCAGGCCTCAAACAGCGGTACTGTTGAGTTCGCAAGCACTTGGCAAGACTCCACCGGCGGAACGTCTCCCGCAGTCAACTTTACGATCGGCTCCCTCGGCAACGCAGGTGAGGTGGTCTTTGCAGCGAGCGTGCCCGCGTCGATCCAGTCCGTCAAAGTCGTCGCCGGAACTCTGGCGATCAACAGCGACAACCGGATGGACCCCGGCACGCCCATGACGCTTGGTTCGGCGTTCTCAAATGGCACTTTCAACCTTCGCACCTTTTCGCAGAGGCTCTCGAACCTTTCGTTCACGGGCACTGGCAGTACTGTCAGCAGCATGGCCGCCGGCACGCTGCGGCTGTTCAATAACGGCGGTACGGCCGCCGTAAACGTGGTCGGCACCGGCCACCAGATCTCCGCGAGCGTCGCCCTCGACGACAACAGCACGTTCGACGTGGCTGCCTCGGCGCGGCTCGCCGTCAGCGGCGTGATCGGCACCGGCTCGAGCGGTGCCAGAAGCCTCACCAAGACCGGCCTCGGCACGCTCGAGCTTTCCGGTCAAAACTCTTACACCGGCAACACGGCGGTCAACCAAGGCACGCTCGTCGTGAACGGTCGCCTCGCGGAAGGCGCCCTCTCCGTGGCTGCCGGCGCGACGCTCATGGGCTCGGGCACGATCGGCGGCAACGCCACGATCGCCGGCATTCATTCCCCGGGCAACTCGCCCGGCATCGAGACGTTCTCGACCAACCTCACCTATACGGGCGGCACGTCGCAGGTGATCTGGGAGCTGTGGGGCAATACCGATTCTCTCGGCAGTCGGGGCGCTTTGTACGACGGCATCAACGTCGGCGGCACGCTCGACTTCGCTGCCTTGACAACGCTGACCCTCAATTTCGGTGGCACCGGGGTCGGCGTTGTTGACTGGGACAATGCGTTCTGGAGCGAGTCCCGGCAATGGACGCTCTTTACCGTCACCGGCACGACGACAAACTTCAGCAACTTCCAGCTCGCGAACAATCCGGCAAGCTGGGTCGACTCGACGGGTGAGGCATTCTCCGCCTCCTCCCGCAACACCAACACGTTCAACGTCGTGCAGTCGAGCAATAACATCGTCCTCCAGTATGTTCCCGAGCCGACGGCGGTTACCCTGGCCCTCATCGGGATCGCGGCTTCGGTTTACGTAGCGTCTCGGCGGCGGTCCTGATTGGCCCGCGAGCGGCGTTCCGAAGCCCCCGCCACGGCCAGCCGGGGGGCGTGCCATGGGCGACGCGTTCGACTGTTCCCGCTTTCCGTTCGCGGAAGATACGGGTAATATTTTGGAAGTGGCCGGGTCGAAATCGTCTGATGTCGGCCGGGGGGCCACACCCAACGCCCGGGGCAACGCATCATGTCGCAAGCACGGCTGACTGATCTGGCCTGTTCCCGCCGCCGCGGAGTCACGCTTGTCGAACTGCTCGTCGTGATCGCCGTGATCGGCATCCTCGCGGGCCTGCTGCTGCCGGCGGTGATGTCGGCCCGCGAGTCTGCCCGTCGGGCCCAGTGCGGCAACAACCTCAAGCAGCTCGGGTCGGCCGTTCAGCAGTTTCACCATCTGAACGACTCGATGCCGCCTTACTGGGGCAGCATGAGGAATGCGGGCGGGCAGAGGTTCGGGCCCTGGATCTTGCACCTGCTGCCACACCTCGGCGAACAGACGTTCTCTGACGGGTTTCCGCTGTCGACGACGGGAACGATCAAGTTGACCAGTTTTACCACGGGCACAATGATTTCCCCGGCCATTCCCCAGAGCCCGGACTACGAACCCCCGACGTACACCACCTCTACGAACGCGGTTCTGGTCTACTCTTCGACCAACGTTGGTCTCGTGATCACCGGCACCATCTTCGAAGTGCGGTCGATAATCACCAATCCGGGCAGGGGCACTCCCGCGATACCGGCCGTATTTGAGCAGATTCCGCAACCGCCGACCGACGTTCTCACGAACAGTGGCCTTCCCCCCGGTTTTGACACCGCACAGGCGGCGAAGTCACTCGACGTGCTGCAGTGCAGCGCCGACGGTTCCGGGGTGCCGCCGAACACCATGCGGATGACCGCGGAAGCCTCAAACAAGAGCCGCGGCAACGTGCGTTGGTCGCTCACCAACTACATGGCCAATGCCCATGCCTTCGTCAGGTTTCAGCGATGTAGTGGCACGGCCCCTGGCACGGCGTGCGCCGGAGGGCGGATTCTGAGCGCAGCCGGCGCGTCGCCGCTGGATCAGAACATGGGCGGGCGATTTCCTCGGGCCCGTTCCGCTGCTGCGGGTTCTGGTTTGCCGCCCGAGTTTCACCACATGAGTTCGGGCACGCTCGGCCTCGATCCGCGGCGGTTTGCCCACATCGTGGATGGCCTGTCCAACACGATCATGTTCGGCGAGGGCATGCGGCGGTGCGACGATGGCAACTCGTTCCGGTATGCCTTCCTTCCGACGAATGAACCCGGCGACGAACACTCATTCGGGATCGACGTGAGGGCGTCCGGCACCTCGGCAGCCGATCAGTGGTACGCTTCTGCCCTGTCCATGGGCTACGGCAACACGCTCATGTTCCAGCAACGGCCCGCGCTCTCCGGCTGCAATAAGTTCCGGCTACAGGCCAACCACGAGGTGCTCAACGTGGTCATGTGCGACGGGTCGGTGCGGGGCATTTCGCCGCGGGTCACCCGCCGCGAGCAATGCGATCCCGACGTGGCCGGCCGTGAATATGGCAGAGACACCTACAATCCCACCGGCCTCGGCGGCATCCTGATGTCGGGGACGGTGCAATTTCGTGACGAAATCTGGGACATGCTTATGGTGCCCAACGACCCCCCCGGAAACGTGCTCGCCAATACCGGGGAGATTGGCAGGGAAAAATAGCGTCCCATGAAAAACCCTGCGCCTACTTTACTCCGCCGCGGCTTCACGCTCGTCGAGATGCTGGTGGTGATCGCGATCATCGCGATCCTCGTGGCGATGCTGCTTCCGGCCGTGCAATCGGTACGGGAATCGGCCCGGCGCACGGTCTGCACCAACAACCTCAAGCAGATCGGCGTCGCGATGGCCGGCTACGAGTCGGCGGCGGGTTCCTTCCCCCCGGGAATCTTCGCGAGCGCCTGGCGATCGGGCGACCAGGAAACCGGTTCGACCGCCCTCACCGGCCCAGTCGCAAAGTTCGGGTTTTTCGACTGGACGTATTTTTTGCACGAACTGCTGCCGCGGGTCGAGGAGCAGGCCTACTACGACGGTCTTCGCGGGCCTCTCTTTCGCATTCCGAGCCCGGCAAATCCAAGCCTGACAGAAGCCGACGTCCGCTCCCTTTACGCCCGCGTGAATGGCAGGTCGATCCAGCCGTTTCTCTGCCCGTCCGACAACCAGACCGGCCCCCTCTGGTCGTCGCCGGTGATCGGGAATTTGCCGCAGGTGGGCGTGCTGCGACTCGCCAAGTCGAACTATCTCGGCATCTTTTCAGGCACGAACGTGGAAGGAGCAATTAGTCGCCTCGATACGACCGGTTGGACCAACAGGAGTCTCCTGCCGCTCCCTCCGCGCGCATCCTCGGACCGCCGCGCTGTATTTGGCTTTTCGCAGGGTGCCACGGCCCAAACGATCAAAGACGGACTGGCAAACACGATTGCCGTCGCCGAGTATCTCCGCGGCGTCTCCGATCGCGATGGCCGTGGTGCGTTTTGGTTCAACGACGCGGGCATGCAGATGCTCCATGCGGCTGTGTCGCCGAACGCCACCCAGCCGGATCGGCTTCCGCGCCGCGTTGAGGATATCGATAGCGTCAACGACTGGGGGTGCTCGGTTTATTCCAACTTGCCCTCGCCAAACGACAATCCGGTGATGAATCTGCCCTGTGAGTCGGGCGCGACGAGCGGCACCCGTCTCGGCATCGACGGCTCCGCGACATCCCGCAGTCGCCATCGCGGCGGGGTGAACGTGCTCTTTTGCGACGGCCATGTGGGGTTCATCGACGATACGGTTGAAAGCCTTGTCGACTTGAGCACGACTCCGCCTCGCTACGGCACCTGGCAGCGGCTCGCCTGGATCGACGACGGCCGACCGGTGGATCCGCCATAGACTCCGCCGCACCCTCTCGCCTCGGTGCCGATCCCGAAGGGAACGTTGGGCGAAACCGGCCAACGACACCGGCGCGACGACCGATCAGACCCCTGCGACCTGATCACAACCCCTTGCCAACAGGTCCGAACAACAGGATTCTTCCGGCCCATACCTCCCCGCACGGTGGCTGGTTTTGAACCGCCGAATGACAGATACCTCGGCATCCCGTTCTCTGGAGCAGGGGGGCCGCGAGACGACAGCGTGGCGCCCGGTAAAGAGACGGGCCCGAGCCGACTCGGGGGATGTTCAAGCCGTGCCCTTGGTCGGCATCGTCGCGGGTCAAGGCAGCGGTCACGCCGGCGGGATGGTCGGGTGCTGCGGAGTCGGGGTGATGGTGCGCCGCACACCGAGCCGATACGCCCGGGCCACCAACGCCTTGTACTCGGCCTCAGGGATGTCCTGGTCACGGGTGAGGATGGATCCCGAGGTCCCGGTCGGGTCGCTGACGATCGCCCAGCTGTAGTCCGGGGCGTAGTCCAGGATCCAGTAGTTGCCCGGCCCGTCCCTGCTGGGCTCGCCGGAGAAGCTCACGTTGAGGCGGGTGTTGGCGGCGTTGACTGGGACCGCAGAACTGGTGACCTTCCACGCCGGGCCATTAGGCCCGTAGGTGCCGGAATTCTCCACATCGATGGTGCCGTTCGGCTGGGGCGTGAAGACAGCCGTGGTGTTGACCAGCCCGATAAGGGGCCCCTGCTTCACGCTGCCCTGTTCGTGCCACGTGCCTGCGTACTGATTGATGTCGACCGGCGGCGGCGCAGGGAGTACGGTGACCCCCGTCCCGCCCATGATGATCGGCTGGTTGGCGACGAATGAGCCGTCGTTGGGATTCGCGTAGATGCCGTACCGCGGAGCGGTCGGTCCGTTCCCGGCGTAGATATCGTTGATCCAGCCGGTGGCGAGCGTGACTATGGCGTCGAGCGTGCTGCCGTCGTCAAACTGAACGCCGACGAATTGGTCGGGGTGGAGTGCCGCAAGCTGCTCCGTGGTGCGGCCCCAGTGATTCGCGGCCTGCGGCCGCGAGGCGATCTGGTAGACCGGGATGCCCAAGGAATCGATCGTCGCGAGCGATGCGGGGAACTGGTTCGGGCTGGCCACCCCGTCGAACATCACCACTCCCAGCACGTGCTCGGCGGCGCCGTTGTCGACGGTGCGTGCCGCCACCTCGACGGCAAAGCCGCCGCCCATGCGCTGACCGGCAAGCAGGATCTTTTCGGGCAGCACCCCCTGATAGCCGGCGGCGGTCGCACTGATGACGAGCGCTCCGCGATCGCCGAGCATCATGCCGGCGACCGCCTGCTGCATGGCTGCACTGCCCAGGAAGCACCCGGGCCGGGTCGGGATCTCGAAGGAACTGATCGCGGCCGCGACTACGATGCTGTTGGTCTGCCCCGCGATCCGGGTGGCCAGCGCCGCGAAGGCCGCCGCGTCGCGGACCTCGCCGGGCTGGAGCCAGATGACGCCGTTGGCCGAGACCTGGCCGTCGACCTGGGTCGGGAAGTACCAATCCGCCGACGTCACGTAGCCCCTGGGGCCAAGCGGAATGGCCAGCGACGCGGTGCCGGTTTTCACGCCGGTCACGCCGTTACTGAGCGACGGGGTGGAGGCTCCAGAGAGGCCGTTGCTGCCGCTGTTGACCGCGGGCTCCGGCTCAAAGCCGGACAGCCCGCCAATGGCGGACAGTTCCGCATCGAGCCTCCACTCGCCCGCCGACCACATGTTTGCGACCGGGCTGGGGAGCCCGGTCGCCGCGGCATCGCCCAGCAGGAGCGGGCGATTCGCCGCGGCATAGAAGCCATACGAGGGATCATCCGGCACGGCGCCCGCATACAGGTCGTTGATCCAGCCGGCGGTCAGCAGGCGGGCGGCCGCCGCATTGCTGGGCAGCGACCGCGTGGTCACCCGCTGGGCCACGATGTCGTCGGCTAGGTTGCTGCCCACGATGGCGTCAACGTGCGAACCGCCGGTGAGCACCACGCCCCGAAACCTGCCGGGATCCACCGTCAGAAGCGCGCTCGTGGTGGCACCGTAGGCGTTCCAGAGCTGCGCGGGCGCCGCAAGCTGATAGACGGGGATGGAACGGGAATCGAGTGCGGCCACCTGCGCCGCGAAATTGCCGCTGCCGTCGAACGCGCCGTACGCGACGCCGTCCTCCATGATCACGCCGACGAGGTTGGTCGAACCCGGGTTGCGGTCCACGTAGGCGGCCGCGACCGCTGTCACGAAGCCGCCGCCCGCGGAATGACCGGCGAGCACGAACTTCCCCGTGAGTCCGCTGGCCTGCCCGGCATAGCCGGCCACCGCCGCGCTGCCGACGAGCGCCGACCGGTCGCCCTCGAACAACGACGCCACAGCCTGCCGGACGGGTTCGCCAGCCCGCGACCAGTTCATTGTGGCCGGCAGCGACGGCGCCACCACGATGCTGTTGGTCTGCCGGGCGAGATCGACGGCCAGCGCGGAGAGAGAGCCGCCGGTGCCGCCGGATGCATGCTGCAGCCAGATCATGCCTTGGGCTTCGATCCCGCCGTCGGCCTGCGTCGGGAAGTACCAATCGGCAGGCGCCTGCACGCCGCCGCCATAAGGAATCGCAAGCGTGGAGCGGCCCACCTGCACGCCGCTGACGCCGTTCGACGTTCCGGGCAGGCTTGGACCGCCGCCTCCGCGGATGCCCGCAGCGGCCGGAGCCGCTCGTGCGGTGGCCACGGTCACTGCCGCGACCGGCGCCGGGGCCATCGCCGGCACGAACCCTGTCGCACCCTGCCCGCGCAGCGACATCGTGAACGTGCCGCCCGCGAACGCACCCGCGATCCGGGTCACGTTGCCCTGGGCGTTCACCCACACATCCACCGGCACGGGGCTCCCGTCGCGGCCGATGCGCGGGGCAGCCTCCAGATCGGCCAGCGGGATCATGCCCGCGAACGTCGAGAGCCCCACGACGGCCCGATAATGCCGGCCATACGAGTCGCTACCGACATACTGCACGCTCCTCGCGAAGCCGATCCCGGGAAGCGTCTTCAAAGGCGTCAGCGACATGGCAAGACGGTTCTCGCCGAGCACGGTCCGCTGCATCCCCGACGGGATCATCGTCCCCGGCGGCGGCACCAAGAATCCGACGGAGGCATCGACGTCGAGCGCGGCGGTGCGGGTGTCGAGCCACCCGGTCGAACGGGCTGACACCACGAAGGCCTCGACCCCGACGTCGAAGGAATAGCTTCGCGCCTTCTGCGCCCGATAGACTGCCCGCCCCACTTCGTTCAGTTGAAGCCGCAGGCGTGTGGCGTTCTGGATAAGCAGGTTGCCCGAGAGGGTGCTCGCAAGGTAATTCTCGACCTCACCGAGTGCGTTGTCGCCAATTTCGGTTCCCACCACGAGCGAACCTGTGCACGGCCCCATCGCCGCGACACCGAATCCACCGTTGGAGACGATTTCGTTGCCGGCACCCGAATTTCGACCGCCGATCGTGAGGCCTCGCGCAGCCTGGAGCGACACGCCGTGGCCGACGTTGCCGCTGAAGGAGCTGCCGGAGATAACGGTGCCCCGATAGACGCCGGGGCCGACCAGCAGCCCGACACCATTACCCAAGCTCGCCACGTCCGTGATCCGGGATCCCGTCGATCCGCCGACGAAGCGAATGCCGGCACCGCCGAATCCGCTGATCGTGCGGGCGTCGGAAAGCCGAGAGAACACGACATTGTGGACGTTCGCCCCGATCACGAGACCGCTCGTGCCGGCGGCGGTGCCCGATCCGTCCAGCACGAACCCTCCGCCGACGAGCACGCGGCTGGCTTTTGCCAGCGTGATGCCCTGCAGCGGCAGCCGACTGCCGACATCACCTGCCATCGTGATCGCCCGTCCGGCGGTGAGCCGCAGCCTGCCGAACCCATCGACCGAGGACGCGAAGGCGATGTCGCCGCCGGCCTGAAGGGCCACGCCGTTCAGGAGCGTGACGGCGCCGCCGAACGACTGAGAGCCTCCGGCGGTCACCACGCTGGACGCCAGCAGAATCCCGTGCGTCACGCCCTCGGACTTCGTCGCGAGGCGCACGCCGCCCGCGCCCTTCGCCACGATCTGACCGGCGATGGTGATGCTGTCGCCCATCCCCGCGCCGGTGTCGATGACCAAGCCCTGCGCGGCCGCCCCTCGGCCGATGGCGGCGAGGTTCACACCGCCGGGGCCGATCGTGACCGAATCGGTGTTTGCTCCTCCGACGATCGAGAGGCCCGCGAACTTCCTGATCTTTTTCAGGTCCACCGTGATCGTGTCGGCCAGGGCATCAACGGAGATGCCGTTGACCGGAGCGGCCATGGCAAGCGAGCCCGCCGTCGCGGCGGTGATCGTCAGCCTGGCTGCCGGTGCGTCGTACTTGGTGGCGAGGTTCGTGATCGTCGCGCCTCGCGGGTCAAGCGTGAGCACGACCCGATTGCCAACGAAACCGACGAGGACGTCGTCGGCCGCGAGCATGGCCCGCGGCTCTAGGCCCTCGAGGCCCGGGGTGCCGCCTGCCGAACGGCGGCTGCGCCGCCGGCCCCCGTCCGTCATCCGCCGACGACGACCGAACAGGATGAATTGCAACAGCAGTGCCATAGGGTTCTCGTCGCAGAAAAGGCCGTAGAAGCGGCCAGGACTCGCAGTCCGGAACAGGTTATGGCACGCACCTCCGATTTTAGCATCCGGCGTTTTCGCTCGCGAATCCACTTTTCCTGCTCGTTTAACCTTTGGCCTCCTGAGCAGAACCTTCGGGTGACTTCCGGCTCCGGCAGTTCGCCGAGGACGTGAAGCCTTCTAAGGATTTAAGGATTTGAGTTGGGCGTCACTCGCGCATCGCTGCGCTGTCGTTGAGCCGGTCTGCCTCTTGGGACTGGTGGTGCGTTTCCGGTCTGTCGGGTTCGGCAGCTCCGTTTCTTGAAGCCCGAGTCGCGAGTTTTGGTGTTGCGCGTTCTCCAGTCATGCGCTCGGCATGACATGCGCGAACGGCACAAAAAGCCCCCGGCGGAAGCCGGGGGACTCCGGGTCGCATGCCTTCCCGAGTGCCATGCGATGTGGGTTTGAACCGGGCGATTGCGTGTCGTCATCCGGCATGGACGGCGGGGTGGTTTTCACACCCGGAGTCCCCGGGTTTCCACCCGGGGCTTCTCGGGCGCGACCATCGCACAAAAAGCCCCCGGCGGGAGCCGGGGGACTCCGGGTCGCATGCCTTCCCGAGTGCCATGCGATGTGGGTTTGAACCGGGCAATTGCGTTGAGTGATGCGGCATGGACGGCGGGGTGGTTTTCACACCCGGAGTCCCCGGGTTTCCACCCGGGGCTTTTTGTGCGTGCCAGGCCCGGAGGGCCGGGTTGATTCCAAGCGGGCGGCGGCCCGCCAAGCGAACCGCGGCACGAGGCCGCGGGTTCGCGTGCAGCATGCTCCCGGTTTCCACCCGGGGCTTTCTCGGGCCGGTGACGGGACCGATCGCCTGTGTACGGGTGGTCAAAACACGATTCGCTGCTGGATCCCTGCAGCGGCGCACCTTTGTTGAACTCCTCCGCGCAACACCAAAAGCCGCGAGCCGATGGAATGCGGATGGCCTCCCGTGGAGCGACGCGGGTTCCCTCATCCGACGATTCGGGCTGCCCGGCAGCGGCGCCGGCCTGGCCCGCCCCCGTCTGCCCGCGGCTGAGAATGTTCCTGCGGGGCCGATTCACGAGCAGGTCACCAACACGGGCCTGAATCTGCTCGAAGTCTCGGGCGACTGTCGCGCGGAGCCTGTTTGAGTCCCTGAGCGTCGGCGGCTCGATGCCCGCAATCGTCTGCTGGCCCTGTTCGACGCGGGCATCCAACTCGTGACTAGACCGAATGTTCAGCCGCCGGGATCGCGCGAAGAACTGCCGAGAAGCTCCGCGGCACCTCCCCGATCGGACCGCATCCAGCCCGACCAGCTCAGGCGGCTGCTTCTCATGATCCACCCCGCTCGGCAGACGCTTGCCGAAGTCCCGTTGGCCGACCTATTCTCAGTGCCCATGGGTAAAGCCGGGCACGTTACTCGAACCTTACCCAACGAAAATCAAAAGCCTTGTCAGGGAGGTGCCTCGTGAAACGCTGGTGTGCCGTGCTGTCGTGTCTTGCCTACTGCGGCTTGCTTGCCTGTGCAGCCGACGAACCGGTCAAGGTGGTGATTGGTCCCGCCAAGGCCAAGCCCCAGATGAAGATTGAAGGGGAGTACAAAGCCAGGATAACGGGCGTCAATGCGCCGCCCCGGACCATCGCCGCCCAGGTGGTCGCCCGCGGCAACGACCAGTTCGTCGTCAGCATCTTCGAAGGCGGCTTCCCCGGCGAAGGCTGGGACGGCAAGACCAAGCAGGAAGCAACCGCGAAGGCCGAAAACGGCAGGGTCACGTTCGCAGGGAAGGCTTGGAGCGGAACCATTGCCGATGGTGTCCTAACGCTCAACGAAGAGAAATCCACCACGCAGTTGAAACGCATCGAGCGGAAGAGCAAGACGCCAGGGGAGAAGCCGAGATAGAGCCGCCCCTGTTCCGTAAGCCTCGGCAGCAAAATCTGCTGGTGAACGTGGGCTCCGGCAAACTGCCGTGCGTGTGGAAGAGGGCGATGTCGATGCCATGCGTCGTCTGGAAACCGCAATGTTTTCTGGCTCCCAGGCCACAGCGAAAAGTCGGTCTCCCTGATCGGCGAGTGCGACTACCCGGAAGACCAAGACGCGGTCCTGCAGGAGTCACCCGCGGCGATCTTCTATGAGGAGGTGTCGGCGCGGCATCTGGACCTGGAGCAGCGCCCAGACTTCCACGACTTCGCCCTCTTCAAGGCATGGTTCGAGACCGAGTATTTCGACATGCTCTCGGACGCTCTTGATGAGCCGCTGGCGAAAGGCGACTGACTGGTGCTGGCCGCCGCGCAGACTGTCGTCGGCCCGGGCTGGAAAAGGTTCTTGGCTGGCGACGGTGTGTGTGAATAGTAGAGGCTGTGATTTCCTACCAATCACCCGGCGCTCATTTGTTCACTCGTGTCCCGTGTCGTGATCCCAGCCCCACGATCGGCAGGAGCGAAAGCAGTGAGAAGACGAGTGAAGCCCACTGATTTGAGTTGGGCGTCACTCGCGCATCTCTGCGCTGTCGTTGAGCCGGTCTGCCTCTTGGGACTGGTGGTGCGTTTCCGGTCTGTCGGGTTTGGCGGCTCTGTTCCTTGAAGCCCGAGTCGCGAGTTTTGGTGTTGCGCGTTCTCCAGTCATGCGCTCGGCATGACATGCGCGAACGGCACAAAAAGCCCCCGGCGGGAGCCGGGGGACTCCGGGTGGCATGCCGTCCCGGGTGCCATGCTGCGCGGGTTTGAACCGGGCGATTGCGTGTCGTCATCCGGCATGGACGGCGGGATGGTTTTCACACCCGGAGTCCCCGGGTTTCCACCCGGGGCTTCTCGGAACGCGCGCGAACGGCACAAAAAGCCCCCGGCGGAAGCCGGGGGACTCCGGGTCGCATGCCTTCCCGGGTGCCATGCTGCGCGGGTTTGAACCGGGACATTGCGTGCGGTCATCCGGCATGGACGGCGGGGTGGTTTTCACACCCGGTGTCCCCGGGTTTCCACCCGGGGCTTCTCGTGACACGTGCATGTCAAGCCGAGCGCACGATTGGAGAACCGGCAACAGCAAAAGCCGCGAGTCGAGGGAATGCGGACGGCCTCCCGGGGAGCGACGCGGGTTCGCTCATCCGACGATTCCGGCTTCCCGGCAGCGGCGCCGGCGTGGCCGCCGCGGCCACCGCGTTGCTGGTTGCGAGGCTCAACACCTGTTTCATCCGCTCTCGCTGCATGCATGCAGCGGCTCGCGGCCGGGAAACCTATGGCGAAATCGACCGTTCCGTCGGCCGGGGCAAGCGAGATGGGCGAGGTACGCCCATTTGAGACGGGCTGGCTTACCGGGCCCTCTCCTTCTGCCTCGCTTCCAGCCACTCCGGGATCACGAAGTCCTCGGTAGCGCTGCCGTCTGGTTCCGCGATTATTTCCAGCGTCTCGATCAGTGGAATCTCGACGTCCCGCTTTTCGATCAGGGCTGTGAGCGTCTTGGGGGAGATTTTCTTGAGGTTGGGCAGGAACAGCGGGCGTTTCGTTGCGGCGAGGGCCTTGGCAATGGCGACGGAGTCAGGGGAGTCGAGGGCGGTGATGCCACTGAGGTCTCCCTGCAGAAAAAGGACCAACGCCTTTGCGGTCTGGGGGCTCAACGGTTGCCTGGCGACAACCTCGTTCCGCAGAAGTGCGTTTATGGAAACCGGCCCCTGGTGCAGCCCCAGGGCTTGGATCGCCTCGTCGGAGAGTGTGGTCAAGCTGTCGAGATACAACTCTTGGCCCTTGTGCGCTGCCAGGGCCTGGGCCGCCTCGGCGGAGAGCGCGGTTAGACCCCTCAAAGAAAGTCGTTCGCCTCTGTGCTGCGCCAGCGCCTGGGCCGCCTCGGCGGAGAGCCCCTTCAGGCCGCCGAGGAACAACGATTTACCCTTGTGCTCCGCGAGCGCCGTGGCCTGCTCGCGAGAGAGCGCGGTCAGTCCGTTGAGGGCCAGCCCTTCGCCTGCGTGCTGCCCCAGCGCCCGGGCCGCCTCGTCAGAGAGCGTGGTCAGGCCGTCGAGGGCCAGGAAGCCCTTGTGCTGCGTCAGCGCCACGATCGTCTCGGCGGAGAGATTGGTCAGGCGAATCAAGCCCAGCCCGCCGCCCCTGTGCTCCGCCAGCGCCTGGGCCGCCTCGGTGGAGAGCATGGTCAGGCCGTTGAGGCACAACTCGTTGCCTTGGTGCTCCGCCAGTGCCTTGGCAACCTCGGGGGTGAGCGTGGTCAGGCCGGCGAGATGGAGCCCTTCGCCTCGATGTTCCGCCAACCGCTTGGCCGCCTCGGTGGAGAGCGTGGTCAGGCCGTTGAGCTGGAGCCCTTCGCCTCGATGCTCCGCCAGCGCCTGGGCAACCTCGGGGGAGAGCGTGGTCAGGCCGTTGAGCTGCAGCATGCCATTGAACTGTGCCAGCGGCCTCGCGGCCTCGGCGGAGAGCGTGGTCAGGCCTTTGAGGCTCAGCCTGCCGCCCTGGTATTGAGCGAGCGCCGTGGCCGCGTCGGCGGAGAGTTCGGTCAAACCATCGAGCCGCAGGCTTGCGTTTTTGCGCTGCGCGAGCACCTCGGCCGCCTCGACGGTCAGCCTCTCGATCTTGCTCGTGTTCTTGGGCAATTCGTCGGCCAGCGAGCGAGAATGTCCGAGCCAACCCCCAGCCACGATCACGGCGACAGCGAGCGGCGAAAAGCGAGCGCGGATGTTCATGGCGGGCCTCGATGCGGTAGGCGCGGGCAGGCGGGTTTGCAGTCCAGTAGCCAACCCGAAGTTTACCCCCAGCCCAACGCCCGGTGAACGCCATCCGCCGCTCCTCAACGCTCAATTCACCCCCGGCTCCCGCATCATTCTCCGCACCCGACCACCACTGCCACCCTCCTCCCGCGCATACACCCCCGCCCGATCCGCCGACAAACATCTTCCGGAAGCCCAATGGCGAAGAGCCTCGATCTTGTCGCCCGCAGTGACAGCCACGGGCACGGCGTGCTGCGCGGCCTGAACGAGCGGAACATCGAGCAGCGACGCCAGCCTGCAGCACGACTTGCGGCGGGCTGGCTTACCGGGCCTTCTGCTTCTGCCGCTCTGCGAACTCTCTGGGAATCACGAAGTCGTCGGTCGCGCTGCCGTCGGGTTCGGGGATGAGTTCGAGCATCTCGATCAGGGGAATCTCGACGTCTTCCTTGGTGATCAAGGCGGACAGGGTCTTGGGGGAGATTCTTTTGAGGTTGGGGAGCGACAGCGAACCTTTCCGCGTGGCGAGTGCTTTGGCGATCGCGACGGAATCAGAGGATTCGAAAGCGGTGAGGCCCGGGAGTTGACCATCCCACTTGTCGATGGCCGCGAGTGCCTTGGCGGCTTCGGCGTCGAGCGCGGTCAGTCTTGGGAGTTGACCATTCCACTTGTTGATTGCGGCAAGCGCCTTGGCAGTGTCGGCGTCGAGCGCGGTCAGGCCGTCGAGGGACAGACATTCGCCCTTGAGCTCCGCAAGTGCCCTGGCGGCGTCGGCGTCGAGTGTGGTTAGTTTCGGGAGTTGACCATCCCACGTGTTGATGGCGGCAATCGCCTTGGCAGTGACAGCGTCGAGCGTGGTGAGGCCGTGGAAGGAGATGAGACGGCTCTTGGACTCGGCGAGCGCCTTGGCGGTGTCGGTGTCGAGCGTGGTCACGCCGTTGAAGGACAGTATTGCGCCCGTGAACTCCGCGAGCGCCTTGGCGGTTTCGGCGTCGAGCGTGCTCAGGCCCTCGATGAACAGATATCCGCCCTTGAACTCCGCGAGCGCCTTGGCTGTGTCGGCTTCGAGCGTAGTCAGGTTCGAGAGGGACAGATATTCGCCCTTGAACTCCTTGAGCGCCTTGGCAGTGTCGGCGTCGAGCGTGGTCAGGCCGCTGAGGCCCAGAGAATCGCCCTTGAACTCCGCGAGGGCCTTGCCAGTGTCGGCGTCCAGCGTGGTCAGGCCGTTGAGGAGCAGAACCTTGCCCGGCTTCCTCGCCAGTTTTCCTGCCTGCTCCGGCGTCAGCCTCTCGATCTTGTTCGTGTCCTTGGGCAATTCGTCAGCCAGCGAGCGCGAATGTCCGAGCCAACCCCCAGCCACGATCACGGCGACAGCGAGCGGCGAATAGCGAGCGAGGACGTTCATGGCGCGTGTCACAGGGAAAGACGGGGCGAAACGGGCTCGAGACCCAGTAGCCGACCCGAAGTTTACCCCCAGCCCAACGCCCGGTGAACGCCATCCGCCGGTCCCCAACGCTCAATTCACCCCCGGCTCCCGCACACTTTCCGCACCCGACCGCCACTGCCTTCCCCAGCTGCGAATACGCACCCGCCTGATCCGCCGACAGGCAGCGTCCCGAGGCCCACTGGCGAAGAGCCTGGATCTTGTCGCTCGCAGTGACCGCCACGGGCACGACGTTTGGCGCGGCCTGAACGAGCGGATCATGCGAGCAGCGACGCCAGCCTGCAGCACGACTTGATTTCGGCGCCGGTCCAATTGACGCCTTCCGGCCAGGCCTGCTTCGCGACCGGACCGTAGTGCCGCGCGTAGATGGCCCCGATCGCGTCCTGCTGGTCACGCCCGGGCGACAGTGAACTTGCGAACATACCTCAAGCGGAGCATTGCTCAGGCTGGACACGAGGTGTGGCCGCGGCTCTTCCCGAACCTGCGGGCCTCATGCGCGGCCGACTGGTTGGAGCGGGACCCGTCGCACGTCGTCGCCAAGTGGCTCGGACACTCGCCGAAGGTCGCGGCGCAGCACTTCTTCATGTCGCGCGACCACCACTTCGAGGACGTGGTGAAGGGCGCGCCGAGCGTCGCGGCGGCGATCGCGGCAGAGGGTCCGAACGGGGTGGCAGCCTGCGACGCGATTGCGACGCGAAATGCGACTCCGCAGGCAGCCGTATCGGACAGCACAGAGCCGCACGAAACGACAGAACCCGCGGCTACCGTTGAGGTTGCAGCGGGTGCCTCGGAGATTACGCCGGTTCTACGACCGACCCCCGGCAGGAGGCCGCGCAAAAAATCAGCCCGCCGGGGCCATGACGGTCGGGCGGGCGTGAACGCGGCAGGAGGCCGCGCAAAAATCAGCCCGCCGGGGCCATGACGGTCGGGCGGGCGTAAACGCGGCAGGAGGCCGCGCAAAAATCAGCCCGCCGGGGCCATGACGGTCGGGCGGGCGTGAACGCGGCAGGAGGCCGCGCAAAAATCAGCCCGCCGGGGCCATGACGGTCGGGCGGGCGTGAACGCGGCAGGAGGCCGCGCAAAAATCAGCCCGCCGGGGCCAT
>Ga0315906_10001754_pt1 | contig 31556 bp, 17 predicted proteins | sample LakEriMetagenome_4_FD_203526 | JGI IMG/M metagenome (GOLD analysis project Ga0315906, IMG submission 203526) | Freshwater fungal communities from buoy surface, Lake Erie, Ohio, United States - Buoy 2 MA122 | ecosystem: Environmental > Aquatic > Freshwater > Lake > Lake biofilm | place: USA... | reverse complement strand
TCGTGCAGGGTGGCGACGCCGGCGCGATAGGGCAGCCTGCCGGCGAGCGCCTCGAAGAGCATCACGCCGATCGAGTAGAGGTCGCTGCGCCAGTCGACCTGCGCGGGCGATGCGAACTGCTCGGGGCTCATGTAGGGCAGCGTCCCGATGAGCGCGCCGCTGCGCGTGCCGGCGCTCGCGGTGCGGCGACCGATGCCGAGCTTGCGCGTCAGGGTGCGAAGATGGTCGGCGGCGGTCTCATCGCCGGCGAACGCAGCCACGCCGAAATCGAGCACCTTCGCGCGACCCTCGGCCGTCACGAGCAGGTTTCCCGGCTTGAGATCGCGATGCACGATGCCCGCCGCGTGCGCGTAGCCGACCGCGTCGATGAGATCGATGAAGACGCGCAGGACCGCGTGCGAGCTGCGCGGCGCCGAACGGAGCCAGGCGGAGAGGGTCTCGCCCTCGATGTACTCCATCACGAAGTACGGCTGCATCGCGACGCCGGTGGTGTCGGTGCCGGCCTCGATGATCCGGCCGATGCACGGGTGGTGCAGCCGCTCGAGGAGGCGCACCTCGCGGCGGAACCGGGCGAGCGCCGAGGGGTTCCACGCACCGCTCGCAAGCACCTTGACCGCGACCGTCTCGCCGGTCGACGCATGCCTCGCCCGCAGCACCACGCCGGCCGAACCGTAGCCCACGACGCCGAGCACCTCGTGCCCGCCGATCTGCGCCGGAACCGCCGGCGGCTCCAAGGCCTCGTCGATCACGCCCGCGACGTCGACGATGGTGCGGACCGCCGGCGCGTCGGACCGGTCCGCCGCGATCATCTCCTCGATCTCGGTGCGAACCTCCTTGGGCTCGACGAGCTCGAGGGCGCGGCGAATCTGATCGGGAGGGAGGTCCCGCAGGCTCTCGAAGAGCTCGCTCACCCGTTGGAATCGTGCCGCATCGTCCATCAGAGTTCCGATCGATCCGGATGTCCCGGTCGCACGCCGCCGTGCCTTCATAGACAGGAAACCGGGTCCGAACCGTGGTCCCGAGGGCGACAATCCGCACTTTCGTCGCACCGACGGCTCACCCGCGACCGGACGACGGCCCTTCCCCGCCCGACCCCCGCAGTTCCTTCGCGAGCCACGCCCGCGCCGTCCGCCAGTCGCTCTCGATCGTGGACTCCGAGACCCCGACCACCTCGGCGATCTCGAGGGTGGTGAGCCCGCCGAAGACCTTCGCCTCGACCACATGCGCCTTCCGCGCATCGAGCGACTCGAGACGGGTCAGCGCCTCGTGCAGCGCGAGCAGATCCACCACGCCGATCGCGTCGCCGGACAGCGTCAGCCCCTGCTCGATCGGCTCGCGTCGGGCGCCGCCGCCCCGCTTCAGCGCGAGACGAGCCTCGGCGTGGTTGATGAGCACATGGCGCATCGCCTTCGCCGCGACGGCGAGGAAGTGCGCCCGGTTGTGCATGGCCTGCGGGCTCGACTGCGCGATCTTGATGAAGGCTTCGTTGACGAGCGCCGTCGGCTGCAGCGTGTGCCCTCGGCGCTGCGAGGCCATGAAGACCCCGGCGAGCGCGCGGAGCTCGTGATAGACGAGCGCGGTCAGCGCCGCAGCGTCGGGTCCGGGCCGTGCGCTCGGCGGGTCGGCGGGAGGCTCGGCGTGCGGATCCGAAGGCATGCGCGCCCGATGGTACACCGCGGCGGCCGGAATCCGAGGGATGCCGGCGTCCGCCGCCGCTCAGGCGGTCGTCGGGCGCGCCGGCATCACGATGCCGCGGCATTCGCCGAAACCGATCCGGGGGTAGCCGTCGCGCACGCAATGGCCGCGCATCACGACCTCGTCGCCATCCTGGAGGAACTTGCGCTCGGTTCCATCGCCGAGCGCGATCGGCTCGGTGCCGCGCCAGGTGCGCTCGAGCAGGCACCCGCGCGATTCCTTCGTCGTCCCGGAAACGGTGCCCGAGGCGAGCAGGTCGCCGATCTGCATGTTGCAGCCGTTCGAGGCGTGGTGCGCGAGCATCTGCGCCGGCGTCCAGAACATGTCGCGGAAGGAGCCGGTCGAGACGACGGTCGGCGCGATCTTCTTCTCGCGCATCGCGGCGCTTGCGATCGACACCTCGAGCGTGATGTCGAGGTTCGAGCCGGCGGGATCGTCGAGGTAGGCGAGCGGGCGCGGGTCGTCGGCCGAGCGCGGCGGCCCGGGCACGCGGAACGGCTCGAGCGCCTCGCGGGTCACGACCCACGGCGACACCGTCGTCGCGAAGTTCTTCGCGAGGAACGGCCCGAGCGGCTGGTACTCCCACTTCTGGATGTCGCGCGCCGACCAGTCGTTGACGAGCACGAAACCGAAGATGTGCCGCCATGCGTCCGCGACCGGGATCGTGGTGCCGAGTTCGTTGCCGGTTCCGACGAAGAAGCCGACCTCGAGCTCGTAGTCCATCAGTTTCGACGGACCGAACGACGGCGGGCCGTCGTCGCTTGCGACCGTCTGCCCGAGCGGGCGGACGATCGGCGTGCCCGACGCGACGATCGAGCTCGCGCGGCCGTGGTAGCCGATCGGCACGTGCTTCCAGTTCGGCAGAAGCGGATTCGTCGGGCGGAACATCGAACCGACGTTGGTCGCGTGGTGGAGCGACGCGTAGAAGTCGGTGTAGTCGCCGACGACGAAGGGCGCTTCGGCGGGGCCGTCGTCGGCCGGCCGGAGCAGGCGCTCGACCTTCGACTTCGCGGGCGAGCCGTGGGCGAGGAGATGCGCGAGGTTGCGGCGCAGGAGCGAGAGCGCCTCGGGCTCGAGCTCGGCGAGGCCGTTCAGCCACCCGAGGTCGACGGCCATCTCGAACTCCTCGCTCGTGGAGAGCTTCTTCACGAGGAGATCGGCCGCGAGCGCGTCGCGGAGAAGGAGCGCGCGGTCGCCGATCCGGACGGCGGGACCGCCGTCGACGATGCCGTAGGCGAGGTTCTGGATCGGGAAGTCGCCGGCGGGATCGTTCGCGCTCTCGACGAAGGAGCGCAGCGCGGGATCGTTCGGCTCGGCAAGCTGGTTCTGGCTCACGACGCGACCTCCTCGGCCGCCGGCAGCAGCCCGAGGGCGCGAAGGTCGGCGAGCGGCTCCTCGAAGCTGCAGGAGCCGAAGCTGTGGGCGAAGCGCTCGCGCGCGACCGCGATCTCGTCGAACTTGAGGAAGCGGCGGCGCCACGCGAGTCCGGTCGGGCCGAACTCGAAGGCGGAGGCGCGCTCCTCGACGAGGATCTCCTCGATCTCCGCTTCCGACATGCGGTCGTCGTGCCAGAGCATGCAGCCGGCGACGAAGACGTTGAGGAAGCCGAACTGCTTGCAGCCGACGTCGGTGGCGAGGTGGCGGCACGGATGGTGCAGGCCGGCGGTCGCCTTGAAGGGCACCTCGGCCGCGCGGCAGACCTTGAGGAAGCGCGCGACCTGCTCGGGCGTCGGGTGCGCCTCGGGCGTGACGCCGCCGGTGCGGATCTTGGCGCCCGTGTCGAGCGACGCCATCGTCGCGACGAGCCCGCGCGGATCGGCCTCCGCGGGGATCTCGAAGTAGGCGAAGATCTCGTCCGGCACGTACTCGAGGGCGCGGTCGATCTCGTGCGGGGTCGTCGCCTTCGTCTCGATGGTGTCGACGACCGCACGGCCGTGGGCGCGGCTGAACTCGCGGTCCTCCATGCGGGCGTTGAAGCGCTCGATGCGCTCAAGGTCCTCGACGATCTGGCGGTCGGACGCGTTCGCGACGAGCACGGAGAGCGTCCACGGCTCCTCGCCCTCGACATCGGCGGTCTTCGGCAGGAACGGATCGGCCTCGTTCACGAACTCGGGGAATCGGGTGACCGGCACGATCAGCCGGGCGAGCATCCAGGCGTCGGGCCCCTTCCGGTAGCGGTCGTAGTTCCGGACCGTCGGCTGCATGTCGAGCTTCGCCGGGGGGAAGAGCCCCGCGTAGTCGAGGACGGAGTCGAGAAGAAGTCGGACGGCGTGCATGGGATCTCCGGGAACGGCGCGGGAACGGCGATTATGCCCGAACGGCGCTGCGGCTGCCGAAGGTCGAGGGCGGGGCGGAATCCCCCGCCACCGATGCGCCGTGGGCGAATACGCTTTCGCCCCCGCGCGTCCTGAGGGCGCCCTCGAGAGTTCGTCGCTCCGAAAGCACCGCCCCGAATTCCATCCACCGTGCCGCTCCGTCGCTTCACCAGCATCTGCCTGCGCATCGCCGTCGTCGGCGTCGCGGTCGCCACGACCGCGTGCAGCCACAGGGAGCGCATGTCGCCGGTGCTCGACGCATTCGAGCGCGGGCGCTACGACCGCGCCGCGGGGGCGATGACCGAGCTTCTCTCCGATCGGCGCGAGAGCGAGAAGGACCGCACGCTCTACGAGCTCGAAGGCGGGCTCGTCTACGCCGCCGCGGGCGAGCCTTCGCTCTCGACGCAGGCGCTCGCGGCCGCCGATGCGCGCATGTGGGAGTACCTCGACGAGGCGCCCGATGTGCGGGTGAGCGAGCAGGCGGTCGCGATCCTCTCGAACCAGACGATCATCGCCTACCGAGGGACGACCTACGACCGGATCCTGTGCTCGACCTACCTCGCGCTGAACCATCTTGCGCAGGGCGACCTCGGCTCCGCCGGCGTGTCGCTCCGGCGCGCGCTCGAATGGCAGCGCGATGCGGTCGAGAAGAACGCGAAGGAGATCGAGGCGCTCGAGCAGCAGGCGAAGTCGGCTTCGGCGAGCAAGTCCTACGACGTCGGCCGCGCCACGAGCGACCCCGCGCTCCGGCGCGGGCTCGACTCGGCGTACGGACCGCTGCGCGAGCTGCCGGGGTACGGCGAGTTCGAGATTCCGTTCGCGACGCAGCTGCGCGGCCTCCACTTCACGCTCGTCGGCGGGCGCTCGGAACTCGAGCAGGCGACGGTGGCGTTCCGCCGCGTCGCGGGCATGCTTCCGGAAGGCGAGCGCGCGCCCATCCTCGCGGACGCGGCGGCGGCGGAGGCTGCGGCGCTCGGCGGTCTGCGCGCGCCGTCGGTGCACGTCTTCCTCGAGTCCGGCCTCGGCCCGCGGCTCGAGGAACTTCGCATCGACATTCCGCTCTTCCTGCGGACCGTTCCCTACGTGGGGGCGGCGTTCCCGGTGCTGCGGCGGAGCGACACCGCGATCGAGGGCTTCTCGCTGCGCGCAGGCGGCGAGGCGTATGCGGCGGCGCTCCTGACCGACATGGACCGCGTCGTCGGCGACGAATTCAACCGGCGGCTTCCGGCGATCATCACCATGACCCTGGTCTCGAGCGCGACGAAGGCGATCGCGACCTACGCGATCCAGGATTCGCTCGCGAAGAACAACCGCGACGCGGCCGTCCTCGTGGCGGTGCTCGGCGGCGTGTACCAGTTCGCCGTCAACCGGGCCGACCTGAGGATCTGGTCGACCCTTCCGAAGCACGTGCATTACGCCCGCTGCCCCGCGCCCGTGGACGGGTCGGTGGCGATCGAGCTCGCAGACGGGCAGCGCCTCGCGCCGATCGCGGTGGAATCGGACGGCGTCACCATCGTCCATATCCGCGCGTCTCAAGCGGGCGCGCCGCCCGTCGTGCGTACCATGCGCTTCCCCCTCTCCCGCTGATGGCCGCCTCTCTCCGTACCTTGACCCGCATCAGGAACCGAACCATGCACCTGAACCTGCCGAAGCTTCTCGCGACCACCGCCCTCGCCGCAGCAGCCGCCGCAACCGGCTGCAACACCGCGAACACCGTCCAGTCGACGCCCTGGCGCTCGGCCGGCGAGGCTGCCTCGAAGCAGATCGTGACCAACGGCTGGCTGAACTACAAGGCCAACGTCGCGTCCGTCCGCGAGGCGACCGTGAACGGCGACATGAAGCGCGTGGCGATCGACGTCTACAGCGACCAGTTGACGACGCAGCGCTTCAGCTACCGGTTCGACTGGTTCGACGACGCCGGCATGCCGGTCGCGAGCGCGACCTCGTCGATGACGAGCGTCACGATCAAGCCGAAGGAGACGATCACCCTGACCTCGGTGTCGCCCGCGCCCGCCGCCAGCCAGTGGCGCCTGACGCTCCTCGACCAGAAGCAGTGAGTCAGTGAGTGAGTCAGTGAGTCATCGAGTCCCGACCGGATTTCTCCGACACCGCAACACGGAACACCCATGCGCACACTCGCCATCGCCACCGCCTCGCTCGCCTGCCTTCTCTCCGCCAGCGGATGCCAGAAGGCGCAGTACGTCGATCCCAAGGGGAACGACCTCATCGTCAACGTCGATCGCATGAACATCCAGGATTGGAGCATGCTCGCCGACCAGACCGTGCAGTCGATGATTGCGTCCGGCGTCCTCAGCCGGATGCCGACGCAGCCTGCCGGCATGCTGCTCAACCCGGTCATCAACACGACGACCCAGCAGTTCGACACCGATGCGATCATGAAGAAGATCCGCATCGCGCTGCTCAACACCGGAAAGGTCGAGGTCATCATGTCGGACGACCTCTTCGGAGGCGCCGAGGACCGCATCGCCCGCGAGGCGCAGCGCCGCAAGGACCGCGCGGCGGGGGTCGACACCGATGCGACCAACAAGAACGTTCCCGACCTCACGATCACCGCAAAGCTGCTCGAAGACCGCACGCGCGCGGGCAGCATGCGGCAGGTCGCCTATGTCCTGCAGATGAGCCTCACCAACACCTCGACGGGCCGCGCCGTCTGGGAAGGCGAAGCGAGCATCGTCAAGCAGGGCGAGAAGGCGAGCGTCGGCTTCTGACGCACGCGACGGCGATGCATTGCCGCCATGACACGGATTTCTCGACGGCGCGCCCGCACGGGCGCGCCGTCGTTGTTCCAGAACGGGCGCTCGGGCGCTTCGCCGGCTGACGATCAACCGACGCCCGGCGGCGTGGGCGAGGCGGGCGAGGCGGGCGCGGGCTGCTTCGCGCCACCCGCGGGGGCGCCGCCGGCGGCGCGGGCGGCTTCGACCGCTTCCTTCGACGGGACCGGCTTGCCCGCCTTCGCCGCGATCCACGCAGCGAGCGGCGCGGGCGCGGGGTGCGAGACGACCTGGTCCTCGAGGACCGCGTAGGCGTCCGCGGGGTCCTTGGTCGCCGCGAGCGCCTCGAGCGCCTTCAGCCAGCGCTCGCGCACCGCGTCCTCGAGCGCGGACTCCCACGCGCAGTACTCCGCGAGCGGCTCGCCCTCGAGGACGACCGCGCCGAAGACGGACTCCTGCCGCTGCGACGGCAGCGACCAGAGCGCGAAGTACGGCGCGTTGTACGGGGCGTAGCGGTACTTCGCCTCGTAGAAGTCTCCCTTGAACTCGACGCGCTTCGTCTCGTCGTTCCAGCGGCCGTTGGTGAGGTAGGGCTTCGCGCCGGTGTCGAGGAAGACCTCGGCCGCGGTGACGGCCGGGCGCGACATGGTGCGGAAGCCGAACGGCGGCGGAAGCTCGAAGTCCCACTTGCCCCGGCGGATCGCCGCCTTGGTCGCGTCGTCGATCGCGGGCGACTCGAGGACGATGTCGCGGTACTCGCGGCTCAGCTTCGTCCAGAGAACGAAGTTCACCACGATCGGCACGAAGTCCGTGAGCTTCATGTCCTTCCGGTCGGGATCGAAGCGCTGCACGATCCGCCCGAGGGCCGGAGTAAAGAGCCGCTCGCCGGCCCAGTCGCGCTCGCGGCGCGAGACGTTGCCGTTCATCGCGAGGAGCTGGACCCGCGCGACCTCGTCCGGGGTGAGGAAGCCGCGCTCGGCCATCAGGATCGCGATCGGGGCGAAGACCTGCAGCCGGAAGGACTCGTCCTCGGTGCGCGGCGAGAAGTCGCCCGGCTTGCGCGGCATCGCGCCGATGCGCTGCGCCTGCGACACCGCCTGCATGCCCGAGTACATCAGGTAGAGGTCGGACACGAAGGGGATCATGTCCTTCTCCCACCACTGCTTGAACTCGGCGCGGCGGGCGTCGTCCTTCAGCTGCCTCGTCTCGATGTAGCGGCCGAAGAGACGCATCCAGAGGATCCCACCCTCGACGCGCTGGCGGAACGCCTGCCATTCCTCGCGCCGCTCGGCGAACTGCTCGTAGTAGCTGCGCGCGGAGCCGAGCGCGGAGTCGACGCGGCCGATGGCGCCGCGGTTGCCCATCTCGGAGGGCAACTTGTCCTCGGCGAAGGTGCCGGTGAAGCGCGTTCCGAGCGTGGCATCGCTCTCGCCGGTCGCGCCGTAGGCGGCGGCCATCTCGTCAAGCGCCTTCCGATCGGTCTCGTTGGTCGAGAAGATCCGCGAGGTACCCGCGCCGGACGCCGAGATCTCGACGCGGACCTTGCGGCTCTGGCACCCGGCGAGCGCGCCGACGAACGCGCCACCGATTGCAACACCGACCGCCGAGATTCGGAGCAGCCGGACGGCGGATCGGAGCATCGAGCTTCGCGTGTCGCGCATGGGTCGAAGGGTACCACGCGCTCCTCGGGAACCGAAGCGGCGGAGCCGGTCCTGCGCGGCCGGAGCCCGTCGATCGCGGCGACGGCGGCGGCGGCGGCGCGCGCTGGCCGAGCGCGTGCTGCAACGCGTCGGCTCGGTTGCGGTAGCCTGACCGCTCCGGCGCACCGTGCCCACCGCCTCCGACGAACAACGCCAACCCGCGAAGCATGATCCCTTCGCAGCCATGCGCGAGCGGAACTACCGCTACTTCGCGTTCACGTTCGTGACCTCGAGCATGGGCCTGCAGATGATGGCGACCGCCCTCGGATGGGAGGTCTGGACGCGCGAGAAGAGCTTCATGGCGCTCGGGCTCGTCGGGCTCGCGCGCGCGCTTCCGGTGCTGGTGCTGACGCTTCCCGCCGGGACGCTGGTCGATCGGAGCGACCGGAAGAAGGTACTGTCGATCACCCAGATCGCCTTCGGAGCCGTCGCGTTCGCGCTGGCGGTCGCGAGTGCGAACGCGGGCTCGGTGTGGCTCCTGCTCGGTCTGGTCGTCGTGTCGGGCTGCATCCGGAGCTTCAACGCCCCAAGCCGCGGCGCGCTGCTGCCGTCGCTGCTGCCGCCCGAGCGGTTCGAGAACGCGATCGCGTGGCAGTCGGGGTTCTTCCAGTTCGCGGCGGTGGTCGGGCCGCTTCTCGCCGGGCTGACGATGTACCTGACGGGCGAGATCTGGCCGGTCTACGCCACCACCGGCGTCCTCTGCACCTGCGCCGGGGTCGCTGCGATCTTCCTCAATCCCCGTCCGGTGGTGCGGTCGTCGCCGCCGCCCGGCCTCGGCGGCGTGCTCGATGGGGCGCGACACATCTGGCGCGAGAAGACGATCCTCGGAGCGCTGACGCTCGACCTGCTCGCGGTCCTGTTCGGCGGAGCCACCGCCCTGCTTCCTGCCTACGCGGATCGGCTCGGCGTCGGGGAGATCGGGCTGGGCGCGCTTCGGGCAGCGCCCTACGTCGGCGCCTTCGCGATGGCGATCTGGCTTGCGGCGCGACCGACCTTCCGCAACGCGGGGTTCGCGCTCTTCTCGAGCGTGGCCGGATTCGGTGTCTGCATGATCGTGTTCGGCCTCAGCGAGTGGTTCTGGCTCTCGCTGCTGGCACTCGCCGTCAGCGGCGCGCTCGACAACATCTCGGTCGTCATCCGGCATGTGCTCGTCCAGATGCGCACGCCCGACGAGATGCGCGGCCGGACGACCGCGGTCAACACCGTGTTTATCGAGAGTTCGAACGAGATCGGCGCCTTCGAGTCGGGTCTCGTGGCCAAGCACTTCGGCCCGGTGTTCTCCGTGGTCAGCGGCGGAATCGGCACGCTCTGCGTCGTCGTCTTCGTGGCGCTCGCGTTTCCTCAGCTGCGGCGGATGAAGCAGCTCACGGAGTCGAAGGAGGATGTGCGCCACGCAGAGGAGGCGGAGGAAGAGCATCGCCGTGCGGGCGCCGACGCCTGAGACGCGCGCGAACACTGCCGTGAGGGCGACGGCGAATACGACGGCGAACACGTCGGCGAATACGACCGCGACGTCGCCGTCGATCAGACCGCTTGCGAAGTGGCCGATTCGCTGCCGGTAGGTGCCGGATACACGGCGCCAGGCCGCTCCTGCAGGATCGGCCGATCGGTGCCGCGCGCGTTGGCGCATCCGGCGGGAAGCGCGCAGGCCGCGATCACGGCGAGCACTGCCGCGAATCGCGCGGCGAACCGGATGTTGCGCGGGCGTGTCGTGCCGTGGTCGCTGGCGTCCATGGGCGCAGGGTAGCGCGGCGGGTCGATCGCCGTGTGCAGGGCCGTTGTTCATGACTCCACCGCCGTCGTCATGTCTTCCGCCGTCGCCACGATCACATGGGCGACGCCATCGCGCCGCTCGACCTTGCCCCGCACGCGAAGCACCACCGAGCCGCGCAGCGCGGGACGAAGCCGCGCATAGGTCTTCGGCCGGACGATCAGGTTCGCCGTGCCGGTCTCGTCCTCGATGGTGATGAAGAGGATGCCCTTCGCGGTCGACGGACGCTGCCGGATGAGCACCATGCCCGCGACGGAGACGATGCGGCCGGCGGGCGTGCGCCGTTCGTCGCGGAGGAAGCCGCAGGGAATCACGCGGAGCCGCTGCAGCTTCGGACGAAGGCACGCGATCGGATGGCCGCGGAGCGAGACGCCGGCGGACTCGAGGTCGCGGGCGATGCCTGAGAGTTCGCGGATCGGCGGAAGGCTCGGCTCGCGCGGATCGATCGCCGCGATCGAGGCGGATGGCGGCGAAACCTCTGCATTCGCCGCTTCGGCGGACCGCTCCGGCACCGCGCCGAACGACCACAGCGCGCGTCCCCGGTCGCGCAGGGCGAGGATCTGCCAGGCGGCCTGCTGCCGGTCGAGCCCCATCGAGCGGAACGCGTCGGCGGCGGCGAGCCGGCGGAGCGCGGCGACGCGCACGCCCGACGCCTCAAGCAGGTCGGACAGCCGCGAGAAGGGACCATGCCGCGCGACGGCCTCGACGATCCGGTGGCCTTCCTCGAGATCGAGGCCGCGCACGAGCCGAAGGCCGAGACGGACCGCCGGCTGGGTCCTGACGAAGTAGAGCGATCCATCCGATGCGGATCCGACGGCGGCGGTCCTGCCATCCTGCGACGGGCGGCGGATCCGGTCGATCGACGCATCGGCGGCGGTCGCCGCGCTTCGGCCGCGGCCGTGCAGCCGACGGACCGCCGCATCGATTGATGACGCGGCGGATGAAGCGGCGGCGGATGAAGCATCGGCTGGCGGCGGCTCGCGAGTCCCGAAGACATCGGCGAGGAACCGCCATCGCCTGGCGCCCCCGCTTCCGCTGGCGTCCGAGTCGTTTCCGCTCCCATTCGCGCGCGTGACCGGAACCGACACGGGAACTTCGCCCAGCGACTCGATGCGGATGCCGTCGATGCGCACGCGGGGATGGGCCGGCGCGGCGGGCGCACCGGCCACGCGAAGCCGGTAGACGCCGGGTCCGCCCCAGCCCGCTGCAGCAGCTCGGCGCGAGGCGCTCCGGCGCTCGACCTCGGGTGCGGCCGAGTCGCCCGTGCAGGCAGGGCCGATTCCGATTCCGATCCCTGCATCGAGTTCGTCTCTAAAACCACCGGATGCGCGCGAGATCGACGCATCGAAAATCCCCGCATCGGAAATCCCCGCATCGGAAATCCACGTCGCCGGATCCGGGCCGCGCTCGAGCGTGGCGTCCCAGCGCGAGCAGTGGACATCGATCGCACGCACCGCGATGCCATGCTCGACCGCGTCGCGCACGAGCTGCGACGGTGCGTAGAAGCCCATCGGCTGGCTGTTGAGGAGCGCCGCCGTGAACGCGGCCGGATGGTGGCGCTTGAGCCACGCGCTCGCGTAGACGAGCAGCGCAAAGCTCGCCGCATGCGACTCGGGGAATCCGTAGCCGGAGAAACCCTTGATCTGCTCGAAGACCTGCGTGGCGAAGCGGCGCGAGTATCCGCGCGCGAGCATGCCGCCCTCGAGCTGCTCGCCGAAGCGGGCGATCTGGTTCCCATGCCGCTTCCACGCGGCGATGGCGCGGCGGAGTTCGTCCGCCTCGCCGGGCGTGAAGCCCGCGGCCACCACGGCGAGCGCCATCGCCTGCTCCTGGAAGAGCGGAACCCCAAGCGTCTTGCCGAGGACGCGCCGGATCGCCTCGTCGGGATACTCGACGGGTTCCTCGCCGCTGCGGCGCCGCAGGTACGGATGCACCATGTCGCCCTGGATCGGTCCGGGGCGCACGATCGCGACCTCGACCACGAGGTCGTAGAAGCAGCGCGGCTTCAGGCGAGGCAGCATCGACATCTGCGCCCGCGACTCGATCTGGAACACGCCGACCGTGTCCGCGCGCGAGATCATGTCGTAGGTCGAGGGATCCTCCGCCGGGATCGCGTGGAACTCGAGGAGTTCCGGCGGCTCGAGCGGGAGGCTCGGATCGAGCGGCTCCTGTCCGACCGCAAGCGCCGACGCGCTGGCCGCCGCGCGGTCCGCCCGCACGGGAGGCGCGTCGGGCGCAAGTGTCGCGGCCGCGCCGAGCGCGAGCGCCGTACGGTCGCCATTCACGAGGTCGATCGCCTTCCGGACGGCGGTCAGCATGCCGAGCGAGAGGATGTCGATCTTCAGCATGCCGAGCGCGTCGATGTCGTCCTTGTCCCATTCGATCACGGTGCGGTCCGGCATCGCCGCGTTCTCGATCGGGACGCACTCGGCCAGCGGCCCGTTGGTGATCACGAAGCCTCCGACATGCTGCGATCGGTGGCGCGGAAATCCGAGGACCTGCCCGACGAGGCGCGCGAGGTGACGCACCATCGGCGCGCCGGGGTCGAGGCCGGCCGCGCGCAGGCGCTCTCCCGCCGAAGCGGAAACCGGCGGCGGCCACGACGAAGCTGCGGAGCCGCGGGATCCGCCCGGTTCGCCGGCGGCCGCATCGACGAGGTCGGCCGCGTCGTCGCGGCTGCCGAGCCCGCCGCCGCTCCACCGGTCGACCTCGGATGCGAGCCGGTCGATCGTGTCCTTCGAGAAGCCGAGCACCTTCGCCACGTCGCGCACGGCGCTGCGCCCGCGGTAGCTGACGATCTCGGCGACGAGCGCGGCGCGGTCGCGGCCGTACTTCGCGTAGATGTGCTGGATCACCTCCTCGCGACGCTCGTGCTCGAAGTCGATGTCGATGTCGGGCGGCTCGTTGCGCTCGCGGCTCACGAAGCGCTCGAAGAGCACGTCGATCCGGTCCGGATCGACGGCGGTCACCCCGAGCGCGAAGCAGACGGCGCTGTTGGCGGCGGCGCCCCGCCCCTGGCAGAGGATGCCGCGCCCGCGTGCGAAGGCGACGATCTCGTGCACGGTGAGGAAGTAGTGCTCGTAGCGGAGGTCGCCGATGATCGCGAACTCGTGCTCGAGCTGGCGACGGACCTTCTCGGGGACGCCGCGCGGATAGCGTTCGGCCGCGCCTCGCAGCGCGAGCGCGCGCAGATGCTCCATCGCCGTCGTGCCCGCCGGCACGACTTCGGACGGATACTCGTAGCGAAGCGCATCGAGGGAGAATGCGGACGCCCGCTCGGTGAAGCGCCATGCCGTCTCGAGCGCCTCGGGCAGGTCGAGGTAGCGCCGGCGCAGGACCGCAGGGTCGCGCAGGCGGCGCTCCGCGTTTGCGGCGATACGCGTGCCCGCGCGGGCGAGCGTCGTCCGCGCGCCGATGCAGGCGAGCACGTCGAGAAGCGGACGGCGGTCGGCATCGTGCATGCGGACGTCGCCGGCCGCGACCGGCGGCACCCCGAGGTGACGCGCGAGGACGAGCGCGCGTCCGGATTCCGCGACCGATCCGGGATCGTCGATCCGCCGCACCGCGACGGCGATCCGGTCGGGCATGAGACGCGCGAGACCATCGACTGCCTCGAGGAACGCCTGATCTGGAAGCCACGGCGGCACGACCACGGCGAGCAGCGTGGCACCGCCGCGCGCGGCGACCAGGGTCTCGACGAGATCGTGGAAGCGAAGCACGCACACGCTCTTCGACCATCGCCGCGCCGCGGCGGCGTCTGGAATCCCGCCCGGCGCCTCGTCGCTTGCAGGCGCGGCGTACCCCCGCTTCCCGCGCGTGAGCAGCGTCGAGAGCGCGCCCCATGAGGCGCGGTCGGTGGCATAGAGAAGCACCTCGAGGGCGCGGCCCTCGCCGGGATGCGGACCGGCGTGCGGGCCGAGCTCGAGCCAGACTCGGGCGCCATGCGCGAGCGGAAGTCCCACCTCCTTCGCTGCGACATGCGCGCGGACGGCGCCGCCAAGGGTCTCCGCGTCGGTCATCGCGATGCCGGCATGCCCAAGCCGCGCCGCCTCGCGGACGAGTTCCTCCGGCAGGCTCGCTCCGGCGAGGAACGAGAAATTGCTCGTGACCTCGATCTCGCAGACCGGCTGCATCGCCGACTTCAGGCCCGAGATCACGAACGGGCCCGTGCTGCCAGGCTCGCCGACGACAGAGCGATGCGGCGGAACCGCCCGGATCGGCGTGTGCGAAGGCGAACGCGCGGGATGCGCGACATGCTTCGGCTGCGGCTCGTCAGGCATGCCGCACCTCCCGGAGTGACCGCCGCCACGAGCAGGTACGCGACGCTGCTGGACCCATGCTTGCGATGCAGATCACGCCCAGACCCCCAGCACCTCGACCTCGACTCCACGCGCGAGCGCATGCATGCAGGCGCGCATCCAGCCCTTCGGCGACGGGCGCCGCGACGAGGCACTGCACCTCGCATGCATGCTGGCGCCGATGTCATCGCCAGACGTCTCCGCACTGGCGTCATCGGGATACGAAGCGGACGCCGAGACTGACGAAAGCGCCGGCGGCGAATCTTCGGATGCGCACGAGCCGAAGCGCATCGGCCACCGCACCAGGAGCCACAGCCCCTCCTCGGTGCAGGCGCGCGACAATAGACGCCCTTCCGGAATCGCAGGCGATCTCTGCGACGTATCTACGACTGCGTCCACGTGGGTATCTACATGGGTATCCACACGGGCATCCACGCGGGCTTCCACGTGGGCTTCCACCCCGGCACGACGCGCGATCTCCGACGCGCAGCGGAGCCTCTCGGAGATCTCACTGGCGCCAGCGTCCGTCCACCACGGGCCGGCAATGCGCTCCCAGTCCTCGATCGCGACGATTCGCTGCCGGCCCGCTCGCCATCGAAGCGCGATGCCTGAGGACTCGCAGAGCGCACAGACGACACCGGAGCGATTCCGCGACATACCCGCGTCACGCCATGGGAGGCGGCTGGCCATGGCTGCAGCGAATCCCCGACAGCATCGGCCGCAACCCTCTCGATCTGCATGCTCGACGTCGGATGTGCATGCATGCAGCAAGTGATCGCCGGCGATTGCCACGACGCCGATGGTTGCCGACTCGGGGGTATCGAAGAACATCGTCGGCCGACACGGCCAAGGGGCCACGGCGCGATGCCGATCTGACGGCAACACGTTCCGCAGCGCCGCCGACGCATGAGACGCATGGGATGCGTTGATACACGGCCGCGCCTCATTCGACCACGGCCGCGCCTCGATCGACCACGGCCGCGCCTCGATCGACCACGGCCGCGCCGGCCGACACGGGTGCGTCACGCCCGACTCGCCAAACCGCGCACGGACGATGTCGATCCATTCCTCCAGCGCCGGATCGGATGAAGAATGACCAGTCTCGGCGACATGGCTGGAACCGATGCCGCTCTTGAGATCTGTCGAGGTCTTCGGCTGGCGGCCACCGCGAAGCGAATCCCTCGATGCACGCGATACGGTATCGGTCGCCACCACGCCTCCGCGGCCGACTGGCATCCCGAGTTGCCGGAAGCGCAGCCTGGCCGTATCGAGAACCCTCCACTCGATGCGCTCGATTCCGTACGCCAGCGAGACGGTCTCCAGCTTCGGCTGCACCAGCGACCAGAGATGCATGCGCCGCGCGGTCGCTCGGCCCGGACGGAGCTCGACCTGCGTCCGATCGGACCGCGGGGCACCGATGAGCTCCGTGTCGGCGGGAAAGCGTGCGTGCTCGAAGGTGATCACGGCATGGCGAAGTCCCTCGCGCCGCGCATGCAACGCCTCGGACATCCCCACGACCAGCACGCCCATCGCCCGAATGAGATGCTCCATGCGCACGACAGGCGAGTCGAAGTCGCGGACGATCGCCAGCGGCTCGCGTGGTCGCAAAGGCTCGATCTGCTCCGGAACCAAACCGAGCGCCTGATCGAGCCTTCGAAGCACTCCCTGGAACTCGTCCACACGGAACCCCGCTCCGAGATCCGCCGAGACGCGGCGACCAGCCGATGCCGCGCCACCCGCCTCGCCATGGCCGACGCGATCGTCGCGACCATGCGAGCGAGCCCTCGCCGTCGTTCGGGCGAACCCCTGATCGAACTGGGCGTCGGCGTCGAAGAGTCCCGGCGCAGCGACATTCCGGCTTGTGCGCCGACCCCGGCGCGGACTCGTCGATCCAACCGCAGCCGTTCTGACCGACCCAGAGCCGTCTGTCGCGCCTGAGCGCGGATCGTCGCCAAATCGACCGCTCCAACGCGCGGCCACGCCTTGCCTACCGAGGCGCGACAGTTGACCGATCGTGACGACCTCCACCGAACGGAGCGCCTCGATCGCCTCTGGCGCGATGCGCAGCGCCCCGACCGGGAGCGGATCGAGCGCGTCGCCCTCACGCCCCGCAGGAATGGCCCGGCAGGGAGAAGCTCCTGCCCTTCGACACACCGGATTCCACCCGGAACGAACGAGCGCCACCGCCGCACCGATGGTCGACGCCGTGGCAAGACGGCAGCGGAAACCCCGCCGTGCAAGCGACGCATGCACGCGGCGCATCAGCTCCTGCTCGGTGCCGTGCATGCGACGGAACAGCGGACCACACCCGGTGAGATCACCGACGAGCCCGGTGCAACCGATGGCGTCATGGCCGTCGCCATCCGGCATGACGGAAGGAATCCATCGTGCCAGACACTCGGCCAGCCGCGTCAGCATCCACCGACCGCGCCGCGGATCGGCGCGCAGCGCCACCACCCTTCCTTCGATCGACAGCAGACGACCGCGCCAACGGACATCCGCGCCGTCGCGAAGCGAGCGCAGGAACGCACGCATGCGCCCGTCGATGGCGTCGTCGGGACAGATCGACTCAGCCTCGGCGAGCGAGACGCCGGGCCGAATCGCCAGCGCGTGCGCTGCCTCTCCGACAGCGACGACGGTCATAGCCGACGCGCATTCCTCGACGACAACGATCGGCACGCGGCCGAGCGCATCCGGCGGCGCAGCCGAGCACGGACCTTCGTCGACACAATGGCGATCCCACGCCACGGCGAGCGGCCGCCGCACGACATCGAGCATCCAGTCGGTGAAGCCGATCGCGAGGTATCGCGCCTGCGCCATCGGATCGCCGGCCGTCTGCGCCGAAAGTTGATGGCTGCTCAGGCACTGCACGCGAACCACCGATGCCAGAGACGCGGGTCGTCCTGCAACTCGCCCTGCAGTTCGCCCTGCAGTTCGCCCTGCAGTTCATGTTGCAAATTGTTCGGCGATGCACACGACCATCTCGGCTGCATGGACAGGGCCTGATCGGCCGGATGCCTCGCCGCGGCTGCACCGACTTGCGCGAGCAGTCTTCGGAGCTCGCCATCCGCATCGCACCCTGGCCCATCCTGCGACGGCGTGATCGCGCTCAAGTCGAAACCGGCGTTGCGACGCGATTCCAACCCATGCAGCACCCCGCATGACAAGACGGTCTCGCCGGCCTCGATGCGCGCGCGTGCGGATGGCGACGAATCGGCTCCTGCACCATGGCGAAAGGCGACGAGACGGAGATTCCAAGCCGGATATGCCGGCATCGCCAACCCGCACCATAATGCCGACATCGATGCCGACATCGATGCCGATATCGATGCCGATATCGATGCCGACAACAGCGCATCGTCGTCCAGATGCGGCGCATGCGGCGAGACCACCCATCGAGTCGCCGCCGGACGCCGCATGCCGGCACTCGCATATGACCCGCCACATCCGGACGGATCGCGTGGACCAAGGCCACCTGACATGCCGGGATCCGCTGGAACCGCGACGAGGACAAGCGGTTCATGCTCGGCCTCCGCAGCCGCGAGGTGCAGCCTGCGCCACACGAGATCGTCGAAATTCCTGCCATCCACCACGACGATATCCGCCGCTGCGAGCCTGATCGCCTGCTCCGCCGCCCATGCGGCTTCGCACGCGTGCTCGCTGCGGGCACATGCGCTGCCTCGAGGTGCGCGCATGGATCGCTCCCGCCTGCGCCGAGCGCTTCCCTCGCCTTCCGCGCAGGCGAAGATCGACCGCCGCTGCACGAGCTCGGAGAGCGCATCCGACTCGCCGAAAAACGAACGGGAGTCTGGCCAGATCGATCGTCCGATCCACAGGACCGCGGTCGGGCGCCCGGAGTGCAGCGCGCCACCCGCCGGCTGCGCGACCGCCCGCCGCACCATGTGCAGCAACGCACCTCGTGGCGGCATCCATGAAGCGTGGCTGTGCTGCGGACCGAAGTCGCCTCTGCCAAGAAGCATGCCGGCGACGCAGTGGACCGCTCCCCTGCGCAGGCCGCCGCCCAGCACCTCGTCGCAGACCGACCCGTCGAGCGATACGAGCGAACGGGACTTCCCCGGCGCGCGTCGCCCTGAACCCGTCGCTCGCTCGCCGCATCCATGCTCGGACAGCGAATCTCGAACGAATCCGCTTGTCTCGTGCGCAGCTCTCGCGATGCGCGCGGCGCGCGGTTGCACCGTGACGGGACACGCATCCGCGCGCATGGCACGCCTCGCGCGGAAGGGAACGCCTTCCCTCCGCTCGCACCGCGCCGCGTCCGAATCCCCATGCTGGAGATCCGGAACAAACTCGAACCCGTCTCCGCGCTTCCGGGGTTTTTCAGCGCAAGGTCTGCCCGGCCACACCCCGGGATCACCCCTTTCTCTTCGGAGTTCCGTCACGCCCACATCGTCGCACGAGGCGACCCCGGGAGACTCCTCCTGCGCCGCGTCCTCGTGAAGAACGCCCTCGATCGCGTCCAACGCGCGCCTCGCCTTCGCGAGCCGGCCTCCATGGCCGGTCGCTTCAGGCGCAGCGCCGCGAAGATCGCGTCCGCACTTCTCCTCAACCTCAAGTCGAATGGACATTTCCTGCATCGTTCGCCTCGCTCCAGATCCTTCCCCAGATCTCTCATAAGACCGACTCGGCCCTCGCCTCCCCAGCTGCGTGACGAGTCTGCGCCGATAGGGCGCATGCTCTGCCGCGACGCGCGTTGACACGCCGTACGCACGACGAGACACCATGGCGAGACACCATGGCGAGACACGCACGACGAGACACCACGCGTCATCAGGCGCGCACGAAAACACCGTGACGCCACGCCACGCCACACCGCAGCACTGGTCGGCGTTGCGATCGGCTTCCACCAGCGGCCTTGACCAAGGCCAACACGCATCCGAGGTACATCCGAGTCACAACCGAGTCACAACCGAGGCGCATCCGAGCTCACGCGGCCATCGGTCGGCCTGCACTCGCGTGCCCCCTCGGCTCGCCTGAATGCCGTGTTGAATGCCGTGTTGAATGCCGTGTTGGTTGCTGTATTGGTTGCCGTGTAGGTTGACGCGTCGCTCAGGCGGCTCACACCAGAAGCGAGCAGGACCGATCGCGAACGATCAGGACCGTCTCGAACCACTGTGAATCGCCAGAGGCGGGCAGCCCCATTCGCGGCCAAGTTGGACCGAACATCTGTTCGGTGTTTGTTAGTATATGGTGCCTTCGGCCCTGCTCAAGGGCTTCGCTGAAAAATTTCGCCAAATGCGATCTCCGTCGGCCGGGCGGCATTCCGCTCACACTCGTCCGGCCGCGACCGCCGCCCGCGAGAGCGCGGTCAGCAACTCGCCGATCTCGAACGGCTTGGTCAGCGACACCGTGCGGCCGCCGCCCGAATCGGCGCCGGAAGGCTCGGTCGCCATGAAGATCGCCGCGAGCGGATGCCCGCGCGCCGCTTCGGCGCGCGCATGCAGGGCGGCGCCCTCGACGGCTGGAGGGTGGACATCGAGCACGAGCGCGTCGAGCGGGCGGCCGGCGTCGAGCAGCCAGCGCTGCGCCTCCGCCATGTCGCCGGTCGCGAGCACCTCGTGATCCTCGGCGCGCAAGGCCTCGACCAGCATCGTGCGGAGGAAGTGGTCGCGCTCGATCACCAGCAGCCGCATCGACCGTGTCGATGCAGCGGACGCGCGCTCGCCGCGAGCCACGCCGACGGCCGGAATGCGGATGACGAAGCGGGTGCCGCGGCCGACATCGCTGCCGACCGCGATCGTCCCGCCCGCGCCCGCGACGGCCTGCTGCACGACCGCGAGTCCGAGACCGGTCCCGATCCCCTTCGGCTTCGTCGTGAAGAACGGCTCGAAGATCCTCGCCTGCACCTCGGCGGAGATGCCGACGCCGCTGTCCTCGACCACGATCTCGATGACGCCCGCGGATCCGTCGCGCGCCTCGGCGTCATGGAACGCCGAGATGCGCAGGCGTCCGCCCTGCGGCATCGCGTCGCGCGCGTTGAGCACGAGATTCAGCAGCATCTGCTGCATCGCGCTCGGGTCCATCTCGACCTCGACGCCGTCGATCGGGTCGAGCTCCACGAGGATCGCGATCGAGCGGGGCAGGCCCGGCCGCACGATCTGCAGCGTCTCCTCGATGGCGTTGCGCGCCACGAAGCGCTCGATCCGCTCGCGCTGCGGCTTCCCGAGCGCGAGCATGTTCGATGTCAGCAGCTTCGCCTTCGTGGTCGCGAGCTGGATCGCCTCGAGCGACTCGATGGCCGCCGGCACGATTCCGGGTTCCGTCGCGGCGAGCGCGGCCTGCCCGCGGATCGCGGCCAGCAGGTTGTTCAGGTCGTGGGCGAATCCGCCGGCGAGCAGCCCGAGCATCTCGAGGCGCTGCGCGTTGCGGAGGCGCTCGTCGGCCGACTGCTGCTCGGTCACGTCGGTCGTCGTGCCGACGATCCGCGTCGGCCGGCCGACCGAGAACTCCACCGCGCGACCGCGGTCGCGCAGCCACCGCAGCGAGCCGTCCGCGGCGACGATGCGGTAGGTGCACTCGTAGCGCGCCTTTGCGCCGGAGACATGCGCGTCCCACGCCTCGCGCGCACGCCTGCGGTCGTCCTCGTGCACCCAGTCCTGCACAGGCGGCTCGACCGCCGCGATCGAACCGTCGGCGCGGCCGACGATCGCGTGGAAGCTCGCGCCATACGCGGTCTCGCCGCCCACCCGCGCGTCCCACCACGCGTCCGAGGTCGCGTCGAGGAACTGCTGGAGCCGTCCGCGCTCGGCCTCGCGCGCCTCGGTGCGGCGGATGCGCTCGGAGATGTCGCGGAGGACCGCGTGCACCACCTCGCGCGGTCGCTCGGAGTCGAGGAACACGCAGAGTTCGACGGGAATCCTCGCGCCGCTGCGGTGGAGCGCCGTGATCTCGACGCGCGCGCCGATCACGGGGCCCTTTCCGCTCGCGAGGAAGCGGTCCATTCCGCGGCGGTGCTGCTCCGCGAGTTCAGGCGGAATGATGGTCTCGGGCAGCGGAAGACCGAGGAGTTCCCCCGGCCCGTAGCCGAGCAGCCGCTCCGCCGCCGGGTTCGCCGCGAGAATGATGCTGCGCGCGTCGATGGACAGGATTCCATCGGGCGTCGCGGCGAGGATCGAGTCGCTGTAGGCGGCGGTCATCGAGACCGGATGGTACGGGAACGTCCCGGAAAAGCAGCGTGGCCCGCGGCGTGTGCCGCGGGCCACGAGTGTCGAGGGTCGCTGCGTTCCGGCCGTCGCCGGAGCGCGTCGCGTTCAACCCCAGTTCGAGAGCAGGATCGCGAGATCCGCCGGCCCGGTGATGCCGTCGCCGTCGAGATCGCTCGCGCCGGAGAGTCCCCAGCCCGAGAGGAGAAGCGCGAGGTCGGCCGCGTCGACCTTGCCGTCGCCGTTCACGTCGCCAGGCGTCGACGAGCCGCCCTGGGCGGGCACGAACACGTCGACCTCGACGAAGCAGCAGGGATGGAAGCTCTGCGAGTGCAGCCCGACGATGAGCTTGATCAGGCTTCCGGCGGGGAGCGCGGTGCTGACCGTGATGGCTCCGGTCGACACCGACGCGCCGTACGGGGTCGTCGGGATGTTGATGAGCGACGGCGACACGGTGGCGGCGTAGCCGGACGCGACCGCGACCGTGACCCATTCGCCCGGGAAGGCCGGCTGGGTGATGTTCACCATCGCGAGATTCACCGTGAAGCCCGTGCTGCCTGCGATCGCGTTGACGTCGGCGTCGTAGTCGAAGCAGCGGCACTCGGGGAGCGTGATGCAGATCTCCTCGGTGCAGCACTCGTCCTTGAAGCTCGCGGCGAGCGTCGCGGTGAAGCAGAAGGTGTCGCCCGGATTCGCGCCCGAGATCGGGATGTCGAGGGTCGTCGACTGGCCCGGGCCGAGCGGCGGGTTCAGCACCATCACGTTGTTCGGCGCGAAGACCGGGTCGCCGAGGATGAGCAGGTTCGCGGCCGGCGAATTCGCGCCGTTGGTGACGGTCACGGTCCAGAGGAAGTCCATGCCTCCGTCGGCCGTCGGGACGCAGTCGATGTCCTCGGTGGCGAACTCGCACGGCGTCTCGGTCACCGGGCAGGTGATGTCGAGCGAACCCTGCGCGGTCTTGATCGAGGTCATGTTGATGCCGGGACCGGCGAAGGTGTCGAGCTGGGCCCCGTTCGACTCGACGAGCGGAATGCCCGAGATCCCGTAGTAGGAGCCCGCCGAGCCCTGCGCGAAGAAGTCGCCGGTCAGCCACGCCTGCTCGCCGTTCGAGCCGTCGACGTAGTCGATGCCGCCGCTCGAGTTCTGCCAGTCGGTCTGGAAGCCCTGCGAGCCGACGTCGTAGCGGACCGCGTTCCACGAAGCCGATGCGTCGTCGAAGCAGGCGCGCCAGGCGCGGCTGTTGTGCGCGGAGGGGCTCGACTCGGTCGCCATCGAGCGCTCCGCGATCAGCATGCAGCAGTTCGCGTCGAAGCCGATGTCGGCGATCGGGCAGTTCACGTTGCCGTAGGGATGGCCCGGCGCGTAGGGAATGCTGAGTTCAAGCCGTCCGGTGCCGGTGACGAAGAGGCCGTTCGCGTCGATCTGGACCGAGTGGACCGTCTGGGCGCTGCCGTAGGACTGCCACACCGAGTAGTAGACGCGGTCGCCGGCGACCTTCACCGCGTAGGGGACGTTCCCGTAGCCGGCGAAGCCCGCGGGCTCGCTCGAAGTTCCGCCCGGATTCGGGCCCTCGGCGATCGCGGCGCCGTTGCCGGTCGCGGACTCGGCCTCGACCGCGCCGGTCTGGTGGTCGAAGGCGCTGATGGCGCCGGTCGTCGCGTTGATCGAGTAGATGCGGCCGTCCTCGAAGTTCGTCGCGAACAGGCAGTCGCGGCCGCAGTCGAAGTCGAGGTTGCCGAGGCCGACCGCAGCGCCTGCGCCGGCAGCCTGCGGCAGCGTGCGGAAGAGCGACGGCACGCCGGTCGCGCCGTCGATCCGATAGATCGCGCCGCGGCCGTCGCCGGCGCCCGAGACGCCGAGCGAGCCGACGAGATCGTTGCTGTAGGCGACCGAGTGGGCCACGTAGATGTTGCCCTGGCCGTCGAAGGCGACGCCGAAGATGCTGCCGAGCGTCGCGAGATCCCAGCTCGGATGCGCGTATTCCTGCGGGCTCCAGAGCGAGCCGGAGCCGACGAGCGGCGCCGACGACTGGTCGCCGATGTCGACGAGGCGGAGCACGCCGATGTTGCCGGCCGGCGAGTCCTCGCGGCCGAAGGTGACGGCCGCGACCTGGCCGGGCGCGAACGGCGTCGACAGGTTGTCGACGAGCGGCGGACGCGTTCCGCAGCAGTCGCCGCATTGCGGAGCGGTCAGCCCGCCGCCGTTTCCGCCGCAGGGCTCGCCCTGGCAGGAGATGCTCACCTGTCCCGGGAAGCCGATGTCGTTCGGCCCGGCGCCGACCTGGATCAGGTAGCGGCGGCCGCAGACGACCTCACAGAAGACCTCCGACTGCTTGCCGCAGGCGTCGTCGTTGCAGCAGAGCGGCACCCCGTCGCCCGGGCAGGCGCAGAACGCCGACTCGGGATAGATCGCGACGACGGTGTTGCCCTGCGTCAGACCGCAGGTCGAGATCCGAACCATGCCGGTGCACTCGGCGGTCCAGCAGAACCACACGTCGCGGCCGAGGAAGCCGCCGGTGCCTCCGTTCAGGCAGAGCCCCACGTTCCCCTGCCCGCTCGGCGTCGCGATGGTCAGGTCGAACGGCACCACGACGTTCCCCGAGATCGGGGTCGGCGACGCGCAGTCGTCCGACTGGGCGAAGGTTGCGGAACACGCGGCGGCGGCCGCGATCATCGAGGTCACGATGGTTCTGTTCAGGATCTGAAGCATGTACGGGTCTTTCTTTCCGAGGTGTCGAGCGAGAAGCCGGACGGGCCGCATCCGGCCGCCGGGGACCGGCGTCGCGTGGCTTCCGGCCAAGGCGCGCACGTCTCTCAGCTCCCGCCCCGAAATCGCCGAGAATCCGCGCGCCCTCCCGGAGGCCGCGACGGCATGCGGCCGGCCGCTACACTCCGGCGGCACCTCGCCGGTGTGGCGGAACTGGCAGACGCAGCGGATTCAAAATCCGCCGCCCCCGAAAGGCTTGCAGGTTCGATTCCTGTCACCGGCATTCCTGCGCGCGACCTGCGGCAACTCGCCGCGAATCCCGAGGCGGCGGCTCGGATTCCCGTCCCGATCCGGTAGCCTTCGGCGGTGCCCGCGACCGCGTACGCGTTCCTGATCCTGCTCGCCGCGGCACCAGACGCACCCGCGGCCGGAGCGGTCGACTTCGCCCGCGACATCGCCCCAATCCTCGCGGAGCGCTGCCTCGCCTGCCACGGACCGCAGAAGCAGTCGAGCGGCTACCGGCTCGACGTGAAGTCGATCGCGCTCGCACGGGGCGAACTCAGCGCGCCGAACATCGTGCCCGGCGATTCGGCGGCAAGCCCGCTCGTCCGCTACATCTCGGGCGCCGATCCCGAGATCGAGATGCCTCCCCGCGGCGAGAAGCTGACGGCGGCGGAAGTCGCGCTCGTGCGCCGATGGATCGACGAGGGCGCCTCGTGGCCCGAGGACGCGAGCGCCGCGGTCGCCGATCCGGGCGACTGGTGGAGCCTGCGCCCGATCGAGCGGCCAGAAGTGCCCGGTGGTGCGGCGAATCCGATCGACGCCTTCGTGTCCGCGACGCTCTCCGCGCGCGGCCTCGCGATGGCGCCGGAGGCCGATGCGCGCACGCTCTGCCGCCGCGTGTCCTTCGACCTCACCGGACTTCCGCCGACGGCCGAGGAAGTCGCGTCGTTCGTCGCCGACGAGGATCCGTCGAAGTACGAGCGGCTCGTCGACCGGCTGCTCGCCTCGCCGCGCTACGGCGAGCGCTGGGCGCGGCACTGGCTCGACGTCGTCCACTACGCCGACACCCACGGCTACGACAAGGACAAGCCGCGCGAGCACGCGTGGCCCTATCGCGACTACGTGATCCGCGCGCTCAACGAGGACCGTCCGTACGCGCGCTTCGTCGAGGAGCAGATCGCGGGCGACGCGCTCTATCCCGGGACGCGCGACGGCATCGAGGCCCTCGGCTTCATCGCCGCCGGACCCTGGGACCTCATCGGGCACGAGGAGGTGTCCGAGGAGAAGATCGACGGGATGTTCGCGCGGCACTTCGACCGCGACGACATGGTCGGAAACGCGATCGGGACCTTCGCGAGCGTCACCGTGCAGTGCGCGCAGTGCCACGACCACAAGTTCGACCCGGTCCCGCAGCGCGACTACTACGCGCTGCAGGCGGTCTTCGCCGCGATCGACCGCGCGGAGAAGCGCTACGACCCCTCGCCGGAAGTCGCCGCGGAACGCGTCGCGCTCGACGGCCGGCGCACGGCGCTCGTCGCGGAGCGCACCGCGCTCGACGCGGCCTTCCGCGAGGCTGGCGGCGCCGAACTCGCGCGCCTCGACGACGCGATCGCGCGCGCCGAGCGGTCCGGCGCCGCGCCCGAGTTCGGCTACCACAGCGAGCTCTCGCTCGACCCGACGGCGACGAAGTGGGTGCAGGTCGACCTCGGTTCGGCGCGCGCCTTCGACGCGGTCGCGCTCTATCCATGCCGCGACGACTACAACGGGATCGGCGACGGCTTCGGCTTTCCCGCGGAATTCCGCGTCGAGGCGTCGGACGACGCCGAGTTCGCCCGCGATGTCGTCGTGCTCGCGCGCGGTAGCGATGCGATGCTCGGGACGCCGCGCACCGCGCCCGTCGTCATCGACACGCCGGGCGCGATGGCGCGCCATGTGCGCGTGACCGCGACGAGGCTCGCGTTGCGAAGCGGCGACTTCAACTTCGCGCTCGCGGAGCTCGAGGTGCTCGACGCCGCGCGGCGGAATCTCGCCGAAGGGCGCCCGGTCGCGAGCCTCGACAGCATCGAGATGGGCGAGCGCTGGCGCCGCACGAACCTCACCGACGGCGTCGCACCCGCCCGCGTCGCCTCGCCAAGCGCGCTCGACGCGCTGCGCGCGCAGCGCGAGTCGCTCCGCCGGACGACCGAAGCGACCGAGACCGCCGCGCGGCGCGACGCGATCGGCCGCGAGCTTGCGGAGGCCGAGGCCGCGATCGCGGCGCTCCCGCCGCAGCAAACGGTCTACGCCGGCACCGTCCACGAGGGTTCAGGCGCGTTCCGCGGGACCGGCGCCGCCGGCGGCCGCCCCCGCGAGATCCGCGTCCTCGCGCGCGGGCAGGTCACGCAGCCGGGCGAGATCGTGCAGCCCGCAGCGCTCTCGGTGCTCGACCCCCTGCTTCCGTCGCGCTTCGACCTCGCGCCCGATGCGCCCGAATCCGCCCGCCGCGCGGCGCTCGCGCGCTGGCTGACCGACGCGCGCAATCCGCTCGTGTGGCGCTCGATCGTGAACCGCGTCTGGCACCACCACTTCGGCCGCGGCATCGTCGACACGCCCAACGACTTCGGCCGCATGGGCGGCGCGCCGTCGCATCCCGAGCTTCTCGACTGGCTCGCGGCGAACTTCCGCGACGAGATGGGCGGGTCGCTGAAGTCGCTGCACCGGCTGATCGTGACGAGCGCCGCGTACCGGCAGCGCTCCGACCGCTCCGATCCGGCGGCCGAGGCCGTCGATCGCGACAACCGCCTGCTCTGGCGCGCGAACGCCCGCAAGCTCGAGGCCGAGGCCGTGCGCGACGCCGTGCTCGCCGCGAGCGGTTCGCTCGACCTCGCGATGGGCGGACCCGGCTACCGCGACTTCGCGATCGAGCAGCCCGAGCACTCGCCGCACTACCGCTACGACCTCGCCGATCCGGACGATCCCTCGACCTTCCGGCGCTCGGTCTACCGCTTCATCGTCCGCTCGCAGATGCAGCCCTTCATGACCGCGCTCGACTGCGCCGATCCGTCGCAGCGCGTCGACCGGCGCAACCAGAGCCTTTCGCCGAACCAGGCGCTCGCGTTCCTCAACAACGGCTTCATGCTGGTGCAGGCCGAGCGCCTCGCCGAGCGCGTGCGCCGCGAGGCCGGCGACGATCCCGAGGCGCAAGCCGCGCAGGCGCTGCGGCGCGCGCTCGGCCGCGACGCGACCCTCGACGAGCGCGCGCGGCTCGCGGCGTTCGTGCGGGAACACGGGCTCGCGAACGCCTGCCGCGTGCTCTTCAACCTCAACGAGTTCGCCTTCGTCGACTGAGCCCGTCATGCGCAACGACTCGCCCTTCCATCGCATGACCGCCGAGCGCCCGCTCTCGCGCCGCGAGTTCCTCTGGCGCTCGGGCGGCGGACTCGGCGGCGTGGCGCTGGCGTCGATGCTCGGGGGCGACGCGCTCGCGATCGCGCCGCCGTCCGCGCCCGCCATCGCGCCGAAGGCCAGGCGGGTCGTGCAGCTCTTCATGTCGGGCGCGGCGAGCCACCTCGATCTCTTCGACTTCAAGCCCGACCTCATCCGCTACGACGGGCGCCCGAGCGACTTCGGCGAGAAGGTCGAGACTTTCCAGGACGGACTCGGTCCGTGGCTGCGTCCGGTCTGGGAATTCAAGCCCTACGGAGCGTGCGGCAAGATGCTCGGCGAGACGGTCGCCGACCTCGGCGCGCATGTCGACGACATCGCGTTCATCCACAACGTCACCAGCCGCTCGGGCGTGCACTCGACGGCGACGATGCTCGCCTCGACCGGCTTCCAGCTGCCGGGTTTCCCGGGCGCCGGCTGCTGGGTGAGCTACGGGCTCGGCTCGATGAACGAGAACCTGCCGACCTTCGTCGTGCTGCCCGACCACCGCGGCATGCCCTCGAACGGCGTGAAGAACTGGGACAGCGCGTTCCTTCCGAACGAGCACAGCGGAACGGTGATCTACCCGGGCGCCGAGAGCCCGATGGCGGACCTCCGCGCGCACGCGGCCGGCGGATTCGTGCGCGAGGCGAGCGAGCGCGACGCGCACGCGCTGATGGAGCGGCTCAACCGAACGCACGCCGAGGCGCGGCCCGGCGACGACCGTCTCGACGCACGCATCAAGAGCTACGAGCTCGCGGCGCGCATGCAGCTTTCGGCGCCGGAGGCCGTCGACATGAAGGCCGAGCCCGAGCATGTGCTGCGCCTCTACGGGCTCGACCGGAATCCCGGCACCTGGGACGCCGACATCAACGAGTCCGAGGAGTCGTTCGTCTTCGCGCAGAAGTGCCTCACCGCGCGCCGCCTGCTCGAGCGCGGCGTGCGCTTCGTGCAGGTCTGGAGCGGCAACGACAACTCGCATCCGCGCCGCAACTGGGACTCGCACGAGGACATCCGCCGCGACCACGGCCCGCTCTCGCGCGGCATGGCCCGCGGCGCGGCGGCGCTGATCGCCGACCTCAGGCAGCGCGGCATGCTCGAGGACACGCTCGTGATCTGGACGACCGAGTTCGGCCGCATGCCGAGCTCGCAGGGCGGGAAGGGCCGCGACCACAACCCGTTCGTCTACACCAACTGGATGTGCGGCGGCGGCGTCCGCGGCGGCGTCACCCACGGCGAGAGCGACCAGTGGGGCTACAAGCCGCTCGACCGGAAGAACCCGACGACCGTCTACGACATCCACGCGACGATGCTGCACCTGCTCGGGATCGACCACACGAAGCTCGTGTGGCGCCACAACGGCGCCGACCGGCGCCTCACCGACGTGCACGGGCACGTGATCGAGCCGATCCTCGCCTGACCGCCCCGCGGCTACTCGCTGCGGAGCCCGGCGCTGTAGTTCGGCGCTTCCTTGGTGATGTGGATGTCGTGCGGGTGGTTCTCGATCACCGTCGCGCTCGACACCTTCACGAAGCGGGAATTGCGGCGGAACTCGTCGATCGTCGCGCAGCCGCAGTAACCCATCGCGCTGCGGATTCCGCCGACCATCTGGTAGACGAAGTCGCTGAGGACGCCGCGATAGGGAACCATGCCCTCGACGCCTTCCGGCACGAACTTGCGCGTGTCCTTGATGTTGCCCTGCCCGTAGCGGTCGCCCGAACCGGCGCTCATCGCGCCCTCGCTGCCCATGCCGCGGTAGGTCTTGTAGCGTCGGCCGCGCGCGAGAACGACCTCGCCCGGGCTCTCCTCGAGGCCCGCGAGCAGCGAGCCGAGCATCACGCTCGACGCGCCGGCGGCGATCGCCTTCGCGATGTCGCCCGACTGCCGCACGCCTCCGTCGGCGATCACGGGAACTCCGGCCTTCTCGGCCGCGCGCACCGCCTCCATGACCGCGGTGATCTGCGGAACGCCCACGCCGGTGACGACGCGCGTCGTGCAGATCGAGCCCGGGCCGATGCCGACCTTCACCGCGTCGGCGCCGGCGTCGATCAGGGCCTTCGCGCCCGACTCGGTGCCGACGTTGCCGGCGATCACCTCGATGTTGAAGCGCTTCTTCACCTCGCGCACCGTCTCGAGCACGTTCTCGCTGTGCCCGTGGGCGGTGTCGATCACGATCACGTCGACCTCGGCCGCGAGGAGCTTCTCGACGCGCTCGAACTGACGGACGCCGATCGCAGCGCCCACGCGGAGGCGCCCGCGCGAATCGCGGCAGGCCTTCGGATGGGTGCGCACGTTCTCGACGTCGCGCATCGTGATCAGGCCGCGCAGCGCGCCCGACGCGTCGACGAGGAGCAGCTTCTCGACGCGGGCGCGGCTCATCAGCCGCTCGGCCTCCTCGGGGGTCACGTCGGGCGACGCCGTCACGAGGTTCTGCCGCGTCATGACCTCGGAGACCGCGATCGCCGCGAGGTTCTTTCCCTCGAGGAACTTCATGTCGCGCCGCGTGAGGATGCCGACGAGCTGGCCGCGGCGCGAGCCGTCCGCGGTGACCGGGAAGCCGGAGACGCCCTGCTCGGCCATCAGCTGCGCCGCGCGCGCGAGCGTCTCCGTCGGCGCGAGCGTGACCGGATCGACCACGACGCCGTGCTCGGAGCGCTTCACCTTCGCGACCTCGCGCGCCTGCACGTCGGGCGGCAGGTTCTTGTGGATGATGCCGATGCCGCCCTCCTGCGCGAGCGCGCGGGCGAGCGTGGACTCGGTCACCGTGTCCATCGGCGCCGAGATGAGCGGGATGTTGATCTGGATGCCCCGGGTCAGCCGCGTCGAGGTGTCGGCGAGGTCGGGCGTGATCCTGCTGTGGGCGGGAATCAGCAGGACATCGTCGAACGTGATGCCATCGAGGACGATCTTCGCTTCCATCGGGGGATCATGCGGCCCCGGCCCCGGTTCGTCAACGCCGCGCGCGGAGCGACGCGCGCGCCAGGAGCGCGTCCGCGAACACGGCGCGCTTTCCATCGCGAGGTTCTTTCCGTTACGCTGCGCGGCTTCCCCCGGACCGTCCGGAGGGGTGGCGGCCCCGTGGCTGCCGCGAACGCAGAGAGAGCGAGTACCACCGCATGGCAGCCGTCCGCAACGAACTCCTCGTCCCCCTCTCCATCGGCCACCGCGGCACCACTGCCGGCGAGGGCAAGCGGGCGTGGATCTCCTGGCTCGAGGCGATCATCCGCTTCGAGGGCTCCGACCTCATCGTGAAGAGCGGCCTGCGCCCCCGCATCCGCCACCGCGGCGTCCTCAAGGACCTCGAGACCGACCTCTGCACCCCGGACGTGATGTTCCAGGTGGCGAAGGACATCCTCGATCCGAACCAGCTCGACTACCTCGCCCGCCACGGCTCGATCGACTTCGCCTACGACTACCGCCGCGAGGGCGACACCGACGGCGCGACCCAGCGCCGCTTCCGCGTCAACCTCTTCATGGCGCGCGGCAACCCGTCGCTCGCCGCCCGTCTCATCACGAGCCAGATCAAGCGCTTCGAGGAGCTCTACCTGCCGCCGATCCTCGGCGACATCTCGATGGCCGCGCAGGGCCTGATCCTCTTCTCCGGCGTCACCGGCTCGGGCAAGTCGACCTCGATCGCGTCGATGCTGCAGTACGTGAACGAGCGCAAGAAGGTCCACATCATCACGATCGAGGACCCGATCGAGTACATCTTCAACGACGCGAAGGCGACGATCAACCAGCGCGAGATCGGCATCGACGCCACGAACTTCAACG
>Ga0315906_10001750_pt1 | contig 31616 bp, 22 predicted proteins | sample LakEriMetagenome_4_FD_203526 | JGI IMG/M metagenome (GOLD analysis project Ga0315906, IMG submission 203526) | Freshwater fungal communities from buoy surface, Lake Erie, Ohio, United States - Buoy 2 MA122 | ecosystem: Environmental > Aquatic > Freshwater > Lake > Lake biofilm | place: USA... | reverse complement strand
GGAATCGGTAAGACCAGTCTTGGCAAGAGTATCGCTGCTGCCATCAACAGGAAATATGTGAGAGTGAGCCTCGGCGGCTTACATGATGAAAGTGAAATCAGAGGACATCGCAAGACTTACATCGGCGCCATGCCGGGGCGAATCATACAGTCACTGCGAAAGGTACAGACCAGTAACCCGGTCATGATCCTGGATGAACTGGATAAGGTCGGCTCAGACCACAGAGGAGACCCCTCCTCAGCTCTGTTGGAAGTGCTGGACCCGGAGCAGAACAATACCTTCTATGATAATTATCTGGAGCTGGAATATGATCTCAGCAAGGTTCTGTTCATCGCCACGGCCAACGATATCAACACCATTCCTGCACCATTGAGGGATAGGCTGGAAATAATAGACCTAAGCGGATATGCGCTTGAAGAAAAGCTGGAAATCGCCAAGCGACATCTTATTCCCAAACAACAGGAAATGCATGGCCTCAAAAAGGAAAGTTTCAAATTCGGCATCGGCGTACTTGAAAAAATCATTTCTGAATATACCCGTGAAAGCGGTGTCAGGGAACTGGACAGAATGCTGGCCAGTGTGATGCGCTACCAGGCCAAGGAATTGGTTTTAAAAGACAAGCTGAAGGCGACCATCACCGAGAAAGATATCGAGAACATCCTAGGCAAGCCCAAGTATAGCAATGAAATTTATAAGATGTCGAACATGCCCGGCGTGGCAGTAGGCCTTGCCTGGACCTATGTTGGAGGAGACATCCTTTTCATCGAAACCCAACTCAGTGAAGGGAAAGGCGACCTGAAGCTTACCGGTAATCTGGGCAATGTGATGAAAGAAAGCGCCAGCACCGCGCTTACCTGGATTCAGGCCAATGCGAAAAAGCTGGGAATCGATTCCGAAAGCTTTCAGAAGAAAAGCGCACACATACATGTACCCGAAGGAGCCGTTCCCAAAGACGGGCCCAGCGCGGGAATCACCATGATGACCTCCCTTGTCAGCGCGTTCACCGGAAGAAAAATAAAACCCTTCCTTGCCATGACCGGCGAAATCACACTCAGAGGACAGGTACTGCCCGTAGGAGGAATCAAGGAAAAAGTACTTGCTGCCAAGCGTTCAGGCATCAAGGAAATCATCCTCTGCTATCAAAACGAGAAAGATGCGGAAGAAATCAATCCGGAATTTATCAAGGGCATCAAGTTCCATTATGTCAAAACCATGAATCAGGTGCTTGACCTTGCTTTGGTTTGAGCCTGACGGAAAGATATCAGGATAAAAAATCAGTCCCGGAAAAAATCCGGGGCTTTTATATTAAGTAAGTTCATGATGGTATTTATCTATCTATCCATCCAATCCTTTTCTTTTTCCGTTGTAAGTGCCTGCAGCACTCCCGTAAAAAAAAGAAGGGAAACATGCCCTGCGAGCAGGTATTTGTTGTAGGAAAGAAAAGAGGTGATGGTATTGACCGGCTCACGCACAAATGCAACCACATCCATAGCGAAGGAAATTAGCATCCATAAAGCAGCGGCTCCAATAAGAAAATAGGAAATCCACCTTACAAAACTTGAGGGATGATCGCCTGTTCTTCTGATAAAAATGACATAGGCGGTGGTCATGACAGCTGTCGGAAGGGATAAAATCAGCATGCGATAAGACCAGGTCATCCAGGGCATATTGCCGACCTGATCAAAGAATAGCCGAAGACCCAGCATGATCAGAACCAGAAAAGCAATGACCAGTAAAAAGGACATCAGCAGCAAGCCGAACAGTTTGATGAACCTGGATAATTTATCTTCCATATGAGGCCTCCGATCAGCTGAAATAGCTCAGATTAGTCTTCGGCGTCAGCTGCAGCAAAGTTTCATACATCAGCTTCACCGTATTTTCGATATCATTTTTGTGTAACATCTCCACCGTGGTATGCATATACCTAAGCGGAATGGAAATCAACACGGAGGGACAGCCATCATTGGCATAAGCGAAAGAGTCCGTATCGGTTCCGGTGCTTCTGCTCACCGCCCGGAGCTGAACCGGCACTTTGGATTTATGCGCCACCTGCTGTACTAAATCCAGTAATTTATTATGAACGGCAGGACCATAACAAAGAGAGGGGCCTTTCCCGCAAACGCATTCACCCTCGATGATTTTGCTGATCATGGGCGTGGAGCTATCGTGAGTGACGTCTGTAATGATAGCCACATCAGGCTTGATACGGCGCGCAATCATCTCGGCACCACGCAAGCCGATCTCCTCCTGCACCGCATTGACGATATGCAAAGAGTATGGCAATTTCTTTTTATTCAGCTTTAGCAGCCTGGCCACTTCGGCAATCATGAAGCCGCCGATACGGTTGTCAAAGGCGCGACCGATCAGGTGGTCATGTGCCAGCTCATCATATCCTTCGCAGTATGTGGCGATGGCTCCCACATGCACGCCCAGCGCCTCCACTTCCTTTTTATTCCGGGCTCCGCAATCCAAAAACAGATTATCCACTTTGGGAGAAGGTTCTTTGGTATCGGGATTACTCAATCGTGTATGAATGGCAGGCCATCCGAATACAGCCTTTACAGGACCTTTCTTGCCATGAATGATCACGCGCATGGAAGGGGCGATCTGGTGATCCACTCCTCCATTCCTTTTCAGATAAATCAGCCCCTCGGGTGAGATATAATTGACAAACCAGGAAATCTCATCCGCATGAGCCTCGATCACCACCTTGAAGGAAGCTGAGGGATTCACCACACCCACTGCCGTACCATAGGGATCAGTATACATGCTGTCCACATAAGGTTTCAGGTATTCCATCCACAATTTCTGGCCGCTGCTTTCAAAGCCGGTAGGCGATGCATTGTTGATATAATTTTTAAGGAAGTCGTAAGAAGACTGAGGAATAATGGATTTATTCTTTGCTTTTGCCATAGTTATCAGTTATAAAGGCAAGTTAGCCAAAAGCGCTGAAACTGCATCAACAGAAATGGCAGCATCATAAGCCCATCGGTTAACAAAGCATAGTAATAAAAACCCTTGCCTTTTCCGGCATGGAGATAAACCGGAAGGATGGCAAATCCGGCAAGCAAATAGGCTGCCATACGTTCAGGCATGTGTTGGTATTGCCAGACAGAAAAAAGCATATATACAATCCAGGTAATTAGAAAATAAGTCCCCCATTGCAACAGCTTGTTGGGATGAGGAGGATTACCGTGGCCCGCATTCATCGATTCTTTCTTCTCAAATACCAGACAAATCGGCAATAAAAACAAGAGCCTCCCGATGAATACCGGAATGACATCGCCTTGAATCACTTTGGATTCAGGCCCCGTCACAAAATAAACTGTCACATAAGCCCAAATCAAGGCCAGCCAACATGGTTTCAGCCATTGAAAAAAAGCCGGAACAGAATCTGTGTTTCGCAATAAAAGTCGCAAGAAATAAGGCAAGGCCAACAGAACCGAAATGCACAATACCGGCAACAGCGAATGATGACCCATCAGATAAAAAAACAAGCCACAGGCGGCCATTAGCATAACCCCGAGCCGGCCTGCCGCATTCCTATGGCTGAACCAACCACCGGCAGCAAAAGTTTCCCCTATGAAAAGATAAATATTATAGGTCAGCAGGGTGCAAAGAGAAGCAGGAATGAAAAACAACAAATCGCAATCAAGTTGAAGAACGAGGCAAGTTTCCGCACTTAAGCATCCTGCACAAATAGCGAGAAAAAAAGCATGTCTTAGTAAGAAAGATACCATTATTTGCAGGAACAAATCAGCGGAGCCTCCAATTCTTTGGTATTGATGACATTACTCTTATTGCCGGCAAAATCCTTCACGTAAGCGGTATAATAAACCTGAATCATGCTATCCGGCCCTGCCTTGGCACAAATGCCGCCAAGGGAATTGTACAGATTCACGACCAGGTCCACATTCATGTATTTTCCCGCAGCTGTAAGCAAATCAGGGAAGATCAGAGAATCCAGCCTGGGAATACTGTCGCTGTCGGTAAAGTAACTGAGATATACCAGAGAGGTATCCTTTCCCGGAAGAAAGCCCAGGTCGCCGTTTCCATCTTTGAGTTTTAGAATCAGTTTACTGGCATAAGCCTTGGTACCTTCATTCAGATTATCCAGAAAATTCCTGGTAAGATAATCAGGTTTGATTTCAACGAACTCCAGTTCGGGAGTGGACCCATCCCCTTGCTTTTCGCAGGAATGAAGCATAAAAGCAAGTGAAACCAAAGCGATAAACATGCGCATAATCGTAAATTGTGCCTCAAATGTAAGCAGAGAATTTCGGATAAAGCCTGAAGCGAAATGAGTCAATCAACAGACCGGCAAATCAATCAATTGGAGCAACGGATTGCAACTATGGAATCCGCTGATTTTGAAGCATTAGCACTTGACGTGTTCGACTATCAGTTTAGGGGCAATCCGTTGTATGGAAGCTATTGCAGCAGCCTGGGAAAGAAGCCCGGAATGATCCAAAAATTGGAAGACATCCCCTATTTGCCCATCGGATTTTTCAAGTCGGAAACTGTTTGCACGGGAACTTTTCAGCCGGAAATCATCTTTGAAAGCAGCGGCACCACGGGCAGTATCCCTTCCCGCCATGCCATCAAAAGCCTGGCCTTTTATGAGCATAGTTTTCTGCAAGGCTTCCGAAAATTTTACGGCTCCCCACAAGAATACTGTATTCTCGGACTGCTACCCTCCTACCTGGAAAGAGGACAATCTTCTCTGGTCTATATGACCAAGCGATTGATGGAAACATCTGCCCACCCGAACGGCGGATTTTATTTGCATGATTTCGAAAAACTGGCCTCTACCCTGTTGCATAATGAAAACAATGGAATTAAGACCTTGTTGCTGGGCGTCACCTATGCCTTATTGGATTTTTCCGAACAATTCAGTTTCCCCTTGAAGCATACCATCATCATGGAGACCGGCGGCATGAAAGGCCGAAGGAAGGAAATGCTCAGGGAGGAAGTGCATGCCCTTCTGCAGGAGCGATTCCATTTGGATGAGATTCACTCAGAGTACGGAATGACCGAGTTATTATCCCAAGCTTATTCCAAAGTCGGGGGCAGGTACCAATGTGCAGACAGCCTGGAAATATTAATCAGGGCGGAGGATAATCCATTGGAGGTAAGCAGCAGCAGGGAGCTTGATCAACCTATTCGCGGAGCCATCAACATCATTGATCTTTCCAACCTTTACTCCTGCTCCTTTATCGCCACGGATGATGCAGGCGTTTTATATACAGATGGAAGTTTTGAGGTCCGCGGACGGCTTGACCATACCGATCTGAGGGGCTGCAGTTTGATGACGGCGGATTAATATCGACAAGTTGAAATACTAACACTTGTTAGTATTGATCAGGCCATGATTTCCCGGACATTGCGACGGATATTATCAGCAATCATTTGCATTGGAAGATCATTATTGTCTTTTCCGAAAGGATCTTCGATTTCTTCCGCGATCAGCTCCAGACTGGCCAGTACATAAAAAATGAAGGTAACCACCGGAATGGAATAATAGCCAAGGTTGAAAGCAAACCCGAAAGGCAATGTCATCACATAGATAAAAATGAATTTCTTGATGAAGCTGCTGTAACTATAGGGAATGGGGGTATTTTTAATGCGTTCACAAGCGCCGCAAACGTCGGAGAAACTTTGCATTTCGTTGTTCAGGCTGATGAGTTCTTCAGGACTGATCTTTCCCTCCTTTCGGAGTTGATATATCTTTTCAAGGATGCCGCCTGCCACCTTGTTAGGCAAATGAGTGGCCGTATGCAAGTCGGGTAATTCAGGATGCGGAGCTTCATCGAGCTGCAGGCGGGTGGTTTCTTTCTGTAGATGGCGGCGAAGCACATCGGCAAAGAGCGGAATAGCTTGCCGGAAATAATCTCTCATCGCCTTTTCTTCCGCAGGCAAAATCGCTTGCAGTCTGATGGCGAGGTTACGGCTATTGTTGACTAGTGCTCCCCAAAGTTTCCTGCCCTCCCACCAGCGATCATAGGCGGTGTTGGTCCGGAATACCAGCAGCATGCTGATGGCAAAGCCCAGCAAGGTGTGCATCACCGTGATGTTTTTAGCATGACTATTATCACCAAGATGGAGATAGCCCATTTCGAGATAGACGATAAACCCGCTGTAACTCGCTACGAAAAGAAGTAACGGAAACAGCGCACGGAAAGTATCGGATTTATGCAATCTGAAAATAGCGAGGAGCCAGTCTTTGGGGTTGTAGTTAATCACTATTAATAGGTTTGAAGTTTATGGTTCATGGTTTATAGTTAAAAGTCAAAGTATGATAAACAACGCTAAATCCCTAATATCTTTCAAGTAACTATAAACATTAAACTATAAACCCTAAACAATAAACATTAAACCATAAACTTTAAACTATCGCCGCCTCCGGCGGGCGAATCACCAACAATTCTGCCAAGTGGTGCCGTCGTACACTCTCAGTTTGTTGAGTATGCCGTCATAATACATGTCTCCTCTAACAGGATTCTCAGGTGCGGTATTTCTGGGCTCAAGTCTAATGACATCCTTGATATGCAAACTACGCTGAGGAGCAGCCACATTCACGCCAACATTACCCTCGCTTAAATTGCTGCTTTGGGTTTTGTAAAGTTGAGTAGCTTCCTGCTGGGTGAGAGCTCGATTCCAGATGATGATGTCGTCAAGCAATCCATTAAAATATTCAATTGACAAATCATTACGAACACCTAGTTTTCGCTGACCATTCCATGACAATACATTAGAAGTTATATTTACCGAAGTGTCAATTATTCCATCCACATAAATAAAAACTTTTGGATTAGAATGAACAATTACAACTTGGTGCCATAATCCATCATTGAGAACTTTTTTAGAAAAATACCAAGGATCTGAGTAATGGTAGCCGATCTGACCATTTTGCTGATTGCCATTATTTAAGAAGGACAGCAAATATCCATTCTCAGGACCGTTGTGCTCGCCAAATGACATTACGGTACCTGTGGTAGTCTGAGATGTTTTGATAAAAAGAGAAATAGATATATTTCCTACAACATTTAAAGAGTTATTTGAACCTGGCTGAAAATCAATTGCATCATTCACCCCATCAAAACTATATGCCCTCCCAGAATCTCCGAACCTATCGGTTGTCAATGTAGCTCCATTCACCGTTCCATGATTCCCATTCCCTGATTCATCATTTGCATTTCCACAAAAAGGCCAATAGCCTACAAGTCCTGATTGAAGGTTGGAGGGTAAGCTGGGGCATGCAGGAGGAAGTGAGGCGTTATAGAGGTTGGTGATTTCTTGCTGGGTGAGGGCGCGGTTGAACACAGCTATGTCATCAATAAATCCATTAAAAAACTGACCTGAATAAGGCCCAAATCCGCAATAAGAAGGATAATTATATCCACCAATTTGAATGGGGGCATCACAATAATATTGACTTAGTGTGGTTGATGAAACATTTTCTAAAACACCATTGATATATATCTTAAAATCAGTTGTTGAATAAATTCCAACTACAAAAACCCAATTACTACTATCAACATCGCTTATTGAAACTACATAAGGAAATTGACCTGATGCAGTGCTCCAAGCTAGAACAGACTTATGAAGATGATTATCGGGAGAAAGTCCCATTCCCGGCCTTCCGTAACCCTGGCCATAAGTATGCTGTAAATTATTGACTCTCCCATTTGTTTTCATCCAATAGGATACCGATCCATTAGCAGGACTTAAACTATGCTTATAAGGAATACTTAAATAGTCATTTATTCCATCAAATGAAAAGCACGAATTAAAATTTCCGAATCTGTCAGTTACAATAGTTGCCCCATTCACCGTACCATTATTTCCATTGCCACTTTCATCATTAGCATTTCCATTGAAAGGATACCATGCCACTAGTCCATTTGTGGGCACATAGGAAGGAATATTCTGTCCATGACCTATGAAAGAATAGCCGGCAAGCAACAAAAGGCAAAGTAGTTTTTTCATGATCGGTACTGCTTTTAGGAGAAGGCAAATGTAGGGAGAAAAAGGTTTAAGGGGTTCCAGAGGTTCCAGAGGCTCCAGAGGTTCCAGAGGTTCCAGAGGTTACAGAGGCTACAGAGGCTACAGAGGTTCCAGAGGTTTAATGAGTTCAATGGGTTCAAAAAGCTTAAGGGGTTTAAGAAAACCTTTTAAACTTATTGAACCTATTGAACAAGCCTGCCCTCAGAGATTATTAATTCAAGCGAAAGATGATGAGCAGGCCCTTAAACGCCAAAAACCGACTTACGTCGGTTTTTGTTGGTGATCTGGCTGGGACCCCGACGATAAATGTCGGGGTCTATTCGTATCATAAAAAAGACCCAGCTAAAATTGCCGAGTCTCTTTCTTATGTGATCTGGCTGGGACCCCGACGATAAATGTCGGGGTCTATTCGTATCATAAAAAAGACCCGGCTAAAATTGCTGAGCCTCTTTCTTTCAGTGATCTGGCTGGGATTGAATTCGCTTCGCTCATTCCTCCCTTGGTGGAATTTTACCCAAAGCCCTTCAACTGCCTTCGGCAGTTGGGCATTTTTATTTGTCAGCTCTCACAAGAAATCTTGTGTCGCTACCAAATAAAAACGCCCTCCAATTTCATTGGAAGGGCGTTTGTGATCTGGCTGGGACTCGAACCCAGGACCCATACATTAAAAGTGTATTGCTCTACCAACTGAGCTACCAGATCTTACCACGCTTTTTCAAACGAGGTGCGAAAATAGGGCAAAAAGCATCTTTCTCCAAAATCAAACGATAAAAAACATATCCACATCGCTGAAAATCAAGGTCCGCCCTACTCTTTGGGGCCTATTTTTGCAGAATGCAAGACCTTTATTTCAGGGATAAGGTGGTGGCAGTAACCGGCGGAAGCGATGGCATAGGCCTGGCGTTGGTGGAGGCTCTTCTCGCTAAAGGAGCCAAAGTGGCCACCTGTGCCCGAAATGCTGATAAGCTGCAAACCCTGCAGCAAAGGCATTCCGACGCCCCTCTATTATGCATGACTGCCGACCTTAGCCAACCCGAAGGATGTCGCCATTTCATCGAGGCAGCGATCCGGCAATTCGGGAGCATTGACATCCTCATCAACAATGCCGGCATTTCCATGCGCGCGCTGTTCAAAGAAGCTGATCCGGAAGTGATAAAGAAACTGATGGACATCAATTTTTTCGGTGCCGTCTATTGCAGCAAATACGCCCTGCCCGCGCTTATAGACCGCAAGGGCACCATCGTAGGTATCTCCTCCATTGCCGGCTATCGCGGCCTTCCCGGGAGAAGCGGCTACTCTGCCAGCAAATTCGCCCTCAACGGATGGTTGGAAGCCGTCCGTACAGAACTGTCAGCCGACGGGGTTCATGTGATGTGGGTCAGCCCGGGCTTCACCCGCAGTAACATCCGCCATACGGCACTGGATGGCCAGGCCGGAGCCCAGGGAGAGTCACCACTGGATGAGGAGAAACTGATGAGTGCCGAGGAATGCGCGGACAGGATTCTGGAGGCCATCCGCAAGAAAAAACGGACGCTGGTGATGACGGGTCAGGGTAAACAAACCGTGCTGCTTAACAAGCTCTTCCCTGCCTGGACCGACCGCCTGATCAGAAATTTCTTTTTCCGCGACGGAAAACTCATCAAATAATATGAAAATCGGAAAGGCTGAGTAATTTTACAGCGCCGCAATGCAGATTCTAACCCTTACGAGCGATATTGGCCACAGTGACTTCCTCGTCGGAAGCATCAAAGGGCAGTTACTGCAATCCCTTCCGGGTATGCATACCGTAGATATCACCCATTCCCTATCACCCTTCAACTATCCACAGGCTGCCTACATCTGCCGTAATGCCATCCGAAGCTTTCCCAAAGGTAGCTGCCACCTGATTCTGGTGAACTTGTTTGACAGGCGCCCCACGCATATGCTGCTGGCCGAACATGAAGGTCAGTATATCGGCTGTGCAGACAACGGGCTGCTGACCATGATTCTGGAAACGGAACCTCAGGAGGTAGTAGCACTACCCATGGAAAAATCGGCGCATAAAAACACGGGCTATTGCGTATCTGTATTCGCCGAAGCCTTCAGAAAGCTGTCAGAAGGTCGCAAGCTGAAAGAAATCGGCGAACCGGGCATTGCCATTCAGATAAAAAATCCGCTGCGGCCACTTTTGGGTACCAACCATATCGAAGGACAGATCATCCTCATCGATAATTTCGAAAATGTGATTGTGAACATCAGTCAGGAAGATTTCGAAACCCAGCGAAGAGGCCGAAGCTTCAGCATCATCTTTAAAAGAGATGAGGTGATCGACCATATCAGTGACACCTATGCCGATGTCCCCGAGGGTGAGAAGCTGGCGCTTTTCAATTCGGCAGGTTATCTGGAAATCGCCATCAATAAAGGAAATGCGGCAGGACTGTTCGGCCTGCAGGGATATTCCGAAAGTCAACATCAGCATTCACAGTTGAATCAGCAGTTATTCTACCAGACGATCAAAGTTCATTTCCATTAATCTCAAATACAACAACATGAAAAAACTATTAGCCATTGCCTTATTCGGAATCCTCGGCGGAAACTCCTTCGCTCAGATCAAGTTCCCCCAGCCTTCTCCGTTCCAAACCATCACGCAGGACTTCGGCATGGGAAAAATCGAACTCAGCTATTACCGCCCCAGTGCCAAGGGAAGAAAGGTGATGGGAGACCTGGTTCCATACGACAAAATGTGGCGTACCGGTGCGAACGGTTCCACGCTGATCAAATTCACCGAACCGGTGGAGATCATGGGTAACAAACTGGATACGGGCACCTATGCGCTTTATACCGTTCCCGGAAAAAAAACCTGGGAAATTATCCTGAATAAAGGAAATAAAAACTGGGGACTCGATGGTTACAAGTCTGAGGAGGATGTGGCAAGATTTCAGATCACTCCCAACAAATCAAAGCAAATGACCGAAACCTTCAGCTTCCAGTTTTCCAATATGAAGGCGGAAAGCTGCACCCTGCTGATGAGCTGGGAAAATACCGAAATCGCTATTCCCATCAATGCCAGTTTCAGGGACAAATTAAGATCCCAGCTGGAAGAGGCACTGAAAAATGCGGAGAAGAAACCATATTGGCAAGCTGCCCAGTTCTACAACGAATATGACAAGAACTACGGCAAGGCCCTTGAATATGCCGGGAAGGCACTGGAAATAAATGGCAAGGCTTATTGGATTGCGTTATATAAAGCGAAGATTGAAAAAGAAATGGGCATGAAGGCGGAAGCGCTGGCCAGTGCAAGAAAGGCGAAAGATCTGGCGAAGGAAGGCGAAAATGATGATTATGTGAAAATGGCGGAGGAACTGATCAAAGAGCTGGAATAAGTAACAGTTTTATACATTGAATCGGGCCTTGGCGATGCCAAGGCCTTTTTTATTTCCCGTCCTTTACTCCTAAAATCCTGAGCAAATAGGCCATCAGCAACACAAGAATACAACCGATGGCATTGAGCCATAGGAAAGAGATCGTATCCGAAAAATAAATAGCCAGTACCGCCAATTCGGAGACAATGGCTGCATAGAACAACGGTTTGGCGGTTATGCGCTTAAAAAACAGGGCCACCAGGAAAATTCCCAAAATGACTCCATAGAAAATGGAACCCAGAATGTTCACCGCTTCGATAAGACTGTTGCCTATATTATTCGCAAACATGGCAACAATGACGCAAAACAAACCCCAGCCCAGGGTATATCGACGGGATAAGCGATAATCATGGTCAGGATCATTCCGTTCGCTGAAGTATCGCTTATGAAAATCCACCACGGAGGATGCCGCGAGTGAATGCAAGGCGGCGGCTATGCTTCCCCAGGCTGATAAAAAAATGATGGCGAGCACCAGTCCGATCAGACCCTTAGGCATCTGGTCAATGGCAAAATGAAGAAAGACATAATTGTTATCGTTGACCTCCTCGCCCGGAAGTGCTTGTTGCAGCAGCGACTTGTATTCTTTCCTGATGACATCCGCCTTTTCAAAATCCTGCTGACGGCAGGCTTGTTGAAAAGACAGGTCGGCTTGCTGCAAAGCGGGAGCCAAAGAGGTCTGCATGGCCCGCTCCACCTTGGCCGTATCAAAAAAAACAGGAGCGTCGGATGCATGCCGGTAAAAAGAAAAGATCAGCACGCCGAGCAGCAGGATGAAAACCTGCATGGGTATTTTCACAAAGCCGTTCATGATCAGTCCCATGCGGCTTTGTCGTATATCCTTCGCCGTTATATATCGTCCTACCTGGCTATGGTCTGTTCCGAAATAACTCAGTGACAGGAAAAATCCACCGATCAGTCCGCTCCAGATGTTATACTTGTCTTTCCAGTCAAATTGCCCTTTTTCATTTCCAAAGCTGATGATATTAAGCTTTGCCTCCTTCCCTGCTTCGGTCAATGCGGTGATCAGCGCATTGTCACCCGGGAGCAACCGCAGGGCCAGCCAGCCCACCAGCATCAGTGAAGCGAAGATGATGATCATCTGAAGTTTCTGCGTATGCGCCACGGCGGTCGCCCCGCCGCCCATGGTATAAATGATCAACAAGCCGCCCATCACCAGATTGGTGTAATAAATATTCCATCCCATCAGGGAGCTAAGGACCAGGGAGGGTGCGAAAATGCTAATGCCTGTGCTGAGTCCTCTGGAGAGCAGGAACAGGAATGCCGTGAGGCCGCGGGTACGCCCATCAAAACGCTGCTCGAGAAATTCGTAGGCGGTATATACCCTTAATTTATTGTATACCGGCACAAAGAATATACTGATCACAATCATCGCCAGCGGAAGTCCGAAATAATATTGCACAAAGCGCATGCCGTCGCTGTAGGCCTGCCCCGGCCCTGTAAGGTAGGTGATGGCGCTGGCCTGGGTACCCATGATGCCAAGGAGCACAAGATACCAGGGCATGCTATGATTGCCCATGAGATACCCTTCAAGGTCATGACTGGAGCGACTCTTATAAATACCATAGGCCAATACCGCTGCCAGCGTCAGAATCAGCACGGTCCAGTCGAGTATACCCAGCATCAGCCTTTGCCGAATTTAATGGTGATGAAATAATAAACGACAATCTGCAACAACAGGAAAAGGACCAATGCCCAATACCATTTGTTCCATTGATTTTCCTTTTCCATTGATTAATTTTTTTTGGCGGAAGTCTGCGCATCCTCCCTTGCCAGCAAATTGGCGAATAGCCGGTAAGCACCGGGTACTCCGGCCGGTAACTGTCGGAAGAAGGAAAGCCCGGTATAAACAAATCTTCCTTTCCCCCATTTTGTCACGATCAGGCTCCCCTCCTGAGCGGACTCTCCCGGATCCCTGAAAGAGAGGATGCGACTGTAGCCGGAGTCAATCTTGTCAGCATGATAAATACTGCGCTCTTGCACCCAGCCTTCAAAATCCTTCTTGCCGATCTTATTGGGATATTGGAGCACCAAATGATCGGGCTGCAGAAACTCTACGGGAGAAACCTCATCCGTGATCCTGTTGCGGCTGATGACAAAAGGCAGTGGACCGAAATTGGATTTGGTGGAAGAAATGAAATTACTGGTATTGTACTGCGTCAACAAAGTACCTCCCTGACTGACATACTCCATTAAAAGTTTGAAATGCTCATACAACCATTCCCTGGTATTATAGGCCCTCACACCGGTGACAATGGCATCATAGCGCTTCAGCTTTCCCGGCATCATGGCCGACTCATCCAGCATTTCCACCTCGTATCCCATTTGCCGCAACGCGTCCGGAACCTTATCTCCGGCGCCCTCAATATAACCTATTCGTGTACCCGAAGTTTTTAGGTCAACGTCCAGCACAGTCGTCTCCGCAGGCTTATGATAGCTGATGGCAGGAATGTGATCATACTCAATTCGGCGCCATTCGCGGCCCAGCCATCGACCCTTGTCAACACAACCAAGTTGCCATATTCCCGGAGCCTTTAAGGGCACTTTAAACAGCTTCTTCTCTCCGGCAGCCAGATGAATGGAATCCCTGGCGGCAATATCGATCCTGTTTTCAATCTTGGATTTACCGTCCTGATCCGGTCCTTCCCTGAAGGCCCGAAAAGCCCTTAATTCGGCAGTGCCGTCTGACGCCTTGCCATTTCGCATCAATTGCAGCGTCTCCTTGGATTTGATGGAAACAGGATCGGTCACGATGAGCGGATCGAAGATCTCCCCTCTTACAGGATCAGTGTGCTTATAATGAATCGGGCGGTCGTATTCCAATACCAGCCCTTGTATTGAAATTTGGAAAACGGCCTTCAGCGGCTCCGTTTCCGGCTTCCCTGTCAATCGGGGATCGGTCAGCTCAAAACAACCTTCTTTCATAGGAAGCTCCAGCCAGTAAGGCTGGGAAAGCGGCATCGAGTCATCCATGAAAAAACTGGCGACAACTGCCGCATTCTGGTTCTTTTTCAGGACAGGCATATTGAAGGATTTCCCCATCATGGTCAAGCGAACCGAATCAGCAGGCGTCGCCAATCTGCTATTAACCGTTGCCGTTAGTTTAATGCTGTCACCTCTTACGGCATATGGAACGCCGGCCGAGGCCTCCAGATAGATGCCGGCGCACTGGAGTATCAGCTCCCGAAGATGCTTCAGCTTATATTTTTTCCAGACCGGATCGAATCCGGCATTTTGAATACGGGCGTATAGCTTTGTCAAATCACCTAACGACAATTCAGGATGCAGCATATCCATCGATGCCATGATCCTTGAAATTTCCGCATCCATCAATGGCATCCCAGCGCGCGACCATGTCGTATCCACTTCTTCCAGCAGCGTCGTGGAAGGCTTCGATCCCTTCAACGTTTCAAAATATTCCAGTATGCTTCCCCGCTGAGACGGCACACCAAATCCCTGGCTCTTATGCTGACTCCTGCTTGCGGCCGCTATCTCGCCATAACTTTTTCCAATCAGGGGATTGTACTCACCGACGTCTACCTTGAACTGATCCTCTTTTTGTGTGTTGGCAGTTCCGAAATTGAAGGTATTCCACAACAATCGCTTAGGTCTCCAGACACTTACTCCAAGTTCAAATTGCTCCGGAAAAAAATCGGGATCCCCTGCCGCGTCGAAAGCCTCTGCCGCCAGTAAGGCGGAAGCGGTATGATGCCCATGCCCTCCCTCTCCCGTAGTGGGGAAACGGGTAATGATGACGTCCGGCCTGAACTGCCTGATCACCCAAACCACATCATACAATATCTTCCGCTTATCCCAAAACCTGAAGGTTTCCTCCGGAGTTTTGCTGTATCCAAAATCATAAGCTCTGGTGAAATATTGTTCGGCACCATCGATTTTACGCGCTGCCAACAGCTCCTGCGTGCGGATCAAGCCAAGCTCTACGCCCTGCTCTCCTCCAATCAGATTCTGTCCGCCATCGCCCCTGGTCAAACTCAGATAAGCTGTGCGATAGCATTTTTCATTGGCAAGCCATGACAACAATCTTGTATTCTCATCATCGGGATGGGCGGCAATATACAGCACCGAACCCATCACCCGGAGTTTTCGCAATTCGTTCAACAATTCTGAAGAAGAAGGTGTGCGGGTCACTTGACAAACTCCCGATATTGTCAGAGAAAAAAGCAGCAAAAACGTGGAAATGATTTGTCGCATAGGATTATCGTCTTATTGACCCACTAAAAATACCGCATTGGTGAAAAGCAATTTCCCGTTCTGCCAGAAACTCCTGAAAAGCGGATCATCCATGAGGCAGATGAGCTGACCCTTGCCAATGCCCTGTGCCGAAATCACGGTGCCATCCATTAATTTTTTACCGGCAGCGCTTCCTACAAAGCCTGCGATTTGCTTATCCTTTTTTACCACGCCTACGTTCCACGCGTTTTTTGAAAACTCAAGCAAGGAGGTGCTCTGTTTCAGACTGAAATAGTGATCAGGGTAACCATATCCAATCGGATGGGTATTATCCAGCTCCACCCTAAATATCGCCCCCGGAATATTATTCACGATCATATCACGCTCGCGGCTGCCGTATTTTCTGATATCGGCATATCCGGCTTCTTCATTCTTCTCCTCCGTTTTTTTCAGCTTGAGATCCCATTCTCCTGAAGCGATCACTCCTGCAGCCCCTTCCATCGCTATCAGCCTGCCACCCTGTCTTACCCAGGATTTCAACATGCCGGCCGTTTCCTTATCCGCCATCCAGGATTGTTCCCCATCGGTCACAATCAGCACATCCAATTTGCGCAGCACCGCTTCATTAATATTGTCGTACCCAAGCAATGTCAGCGGATAATCCAGCTCCTGTTCGAAGAAATGCCATACCTCTCCCACTGCTACCGGAGAAGCCTGTTTTCCCGTCACCAGGCCGACATGTGGCTTCCGAAGCAAATGAATCTTATCAGAACCAAAATCAGAACCGCTGTCCATGAAACCCGACCGAACCGGCATGACGGAATAAACGTTATCCTTCAGTAATTTTTTGAAGGACTCCATTTTTAATTCGTTGCCGGATCGTAAGACAAGCAAAGAGCCCATGGGAAATGACTCTCCGCCGTACTGCAAATCCTTTTCGGTGAAACGTACTTTGATGCCCGACCTGAGCATGGCTGCCAGCAGTTTGCCATCCTGAAAGGAACGATATCTGATGATGTATCCGTAAGCATCTTTAAAATCAAAGGATTCCGATTTAACCGATTCCTCTGTGGCAACCTCAAGCTTTTCCTTCACTGCATGACAACCAAGACCATAGGCATAAGGAATCGACCAGGCCGTAATATCATAAGTGGAGGAGTCCGGCAAAGCAGACCGCTGTTCAAATAATACTTTTATCAATGCGGATTTAGGCTGCAGTGCGCTCACCAACAAGTCGCCCTTATTGAGCGAGAAACTTTCTTCAATATCTTTTTCATAATTCCAGCCTTTCAGTTTCATGACTTTTTTTGCGCGCCCCCATTTTATGCCGTTCGTTTCGAACAAGTCAAACAGCGGTTTCAGTTTGCCCTCATGTGTATTTTGAATCACATAAGTCTTGTACTCGCCTATCCCTTTTTCCAATCCTTCCCTGAAATAAGCAGAGAACTCGCTATTGATCCTGACGGAATTGCCGGCGGAAATCTCAATGGTACTGAGGGAAGTCGTATGATGATGTTCAATGCGCTGTCGCAGGGTAAGCGTATCATCACCGGTCTTGATGGACAAACCGGCAATACCATGTCCGGCCTGCTCATAGGTCATCCCCACTGATCCGTTGTACATCGGGTAGGTATCTCCGTAAGCGGGATAAAAAAGATCGAAATACTCTCTCGTGAAATAGAGCCATCCCTTCTCATCAAAGTAACGGGCATGGTTCTTTCCGATTGCGGTCTGGAAATCTCTTTGCCACGGTGTAATCACTTCATGGAGCGGTTCCGCCGCAGGAGCGAAATAATAGGGGCTTCCCGGATATTGCTCATGAAAATCGACGTGTATGGCCGGCATCCAGCGGTGATAGGCCTTCAGTCTCTGCCTTGTTTCCGCCTGCGATTGCCAGGCCCAGTCCCTATTGAGATCAAAATAATAATGATTGCCCCTTCCGCCGGGCCATGGCTCCTCGTGCTCCAGGGCTTCCGGCTCCGGATTCGGCGCTTTCACCACCTGCTGGTTGTACCAGTTCACATAACGGTCCCTACCATCGGGATTCAGGCAGGGATCAATGATGATAACCGCACGCTTCAATTGTTCCCGCAAGGCTTTGTTTTTTCCCGAAAGCAAATCATACAACACCGTCATAGCCACCTCAGAGGAACTGGCCTCGTTGCCATGCACATTATAGCTGAGCCAGATGACTACCGGTAAATTCACATCCGCCTTTGCCCACCCGTCCATTCCCGCCAAGGCAAGGTTGTTTCTCCGTATATCCTCCAGTCGGGACAGATTGGAAGGATCTGTCACCATGGCAAGCATCAGGGGCCTTCCTTCATAGGTATTCCCATATTCCTCCAGTTTCATCATGCCTGTGCCGGCCGATGCCGCCATCCTGAAATAGGCCGCTATGGAAGCATGTGGCGTGAATTTATCCCCCGGCTCATAGCCTAAAAAATCAGATGGACTCCTGAGTGGCTGTCCTGTGGTAAACAGGCTGGTCAACAATATCCCCAATGCAAAACAGATCCTGATCATAAATTGTTATTGAGGCATGAAATTATCGAAACAGACGCCTATAAAAAAATTTACCTCCGCACATGATTGAATAGGTTAAAAAAGAAAACCCAAGCTTCTCAAACATTGTGTCTTAGGGCATTATTGATTAAATTCGCGTATAATTCCTGTTCTGCAAAAGACCCTGAAAATATCGGCCTACCTACTTCTCGGATTAGCATTGCTAATCCTTTTGTTGTATGGCATTTTGCAAATCCCCTCGGTACAAACCAGGATTGTAAAAGCCGTAGCTGAACGACTCTCCTCCGATATGGGCACCAAGGTATCTGTCAATCACGTCGACATCCGGTTTTTCAATAAGCTACAACTGGAAGGCTTATACATTGAAGATCGTAAAAAAGACACACTCTTATTTGCCGGAAAATTGCAGGTAGACATCAATAACTGGTTCTTTTTCAAAGACAAGATAATCTTGAAAGATATCAGCCTGGAAGATGGATTCATCAACCTCAACCGTCAAGATTCTATTTGGAATTATGCTTTTTTAGAAGACTATTTCGGGGGAGGCAGCGGGGGTGCCAAAAAACAAGGAAAGGGCGCCGATATCCGACTGAAGAAACTGAAACTCCGGAATGTACGAATTCATCAACGAGACAGCTGGATTGGACAGGATATGATCGTTAGTTTGGCTACCCTATCTATGAAAGTGAATAAGCTGGATAATGACAGTAAGGAACTGGATATCGAAGAGCTGACTACGACTTCCCCATCCTTTGCTCAGATTGAATACAAAGGAAACAGGCCGAAACGAATAAAGACAAAAGTCGTTGAATCGGAAGCACCCCTGCCGGGAATGCTCCAATGGAATACCGGGAACTGGAAGGTCAGGGTCGGCTTAGTTCAACTCAAGGACGGGGGTTTGCAAGTGGACAAGGAAACCGATCGTGCTGCATATGCAGACCGATTTGATGGCGAGCATCTTCATTTCAAGAAGATATCAGGAAGTTTCAAAGAATTGACGGTGATGGGTGATACCATCGCAGCAGCAGTAAAAGTCGAAGCTGAGGAAAAAAGCGGATTCAGGGTCAGACACCTGGATGCCGGATTGCGTTTCACGCCGGAGGTCATGGAGTTCAAGGAACTCAATCTGGAAACCAATAACAGTAAACTGGGCGACTATTTCGCCATGCATTATGATTCCTTTATTGACGACATGAACAACTTCATGTCCAATGTCAGGATGGAAGGCCGATTCAATGAGTCGGAGCTGAACAGTGACGACCTGGCTTTCTTCGACCCTTATCTTTCCGGCTGGAAGCGAAAGTTCAGATTCAGCGGCCGCGCCGAAGGAAGTGTGGAGTCCCTTGGTGCCAAGGACATGGACATACGATCTGGTGACAGCCGACTAACGGGAAGCCTATCTCTGAAAGGATTACCTGATCTTGACAGCACTTCCTTTGAAATCGTCAACGGATACCTGCAAACTACTTCATCGGAGATTACAGGACTAATTCCCGCAATGAAAGGAAATCCGGGATTTCAGTTTGAGAAATTCGGCAACATCCAGTATTTCGGTGACCTGAAAGGGAAGCTTGATCAGTTTCAGGTAACGGGGGATATCAAGACAGATATGGGGAATGCCTCAACCGACATGCAGATCAAATTAGGCGGAAACGGCAGCCCTGCTTATAATGGTAAAATCTTCGCTACCGGATTGAACATAGGCGCTTTGACGGGGATGAATGAAAAACTTTTGGTTTCTTACTCCGGAAAAATTGAAGGGAAAGGTACTATCCTGAAGGATTTGCGAATCAGCACCGAAGGAAAGCTCGGCAACTTGACAATCGGAAATCAGGTGGTTCAAGGCATTGACATATCGGCAGGATTAAAAGATAGCCTGGTAACCTTCAATCTCAATATAGAAAAGGAGAATCTCCGCATTCCGACCCTGGAGGGGAAGATCAATCTTGGAAGAGAAAGTTTGGAAGGTTCAGTGGAGGCGGAAATAAGTAAAGCTGATTTCAAGGGACTGGGATTGACCAGTCAGGAAATTTCTTTTTCCGGCATACTTACCGGCTCCTTTAAGGGTAACAATCTGAACGATATCTCCGGAGACATCAGGATATTTGAGGCAGGACTTGAACATCAGGGCAAATCATTGCCATTCGACTCCCTCAGGCTTTCCACCGCCGTTTCAGGAGAGAACAGAACACTGGATCTTGAATCCAATGAAATCAGTGCATCTATCGAAGGCAATTTCAATTTGTCGGACCTGCCTTCGGATTTTCAATATTTCCTGCATAAATATTATCCGGCCTATTTCGACGCACCTGCCAGTATCAATCAGTCTCACAAATATGATTACAGCATCGAGGCAAGGGATATCGATCCATACATCAGCCTTCTCAGCCCCGACTTCGGAGGATTCAATGACCTGGAAGCAAAAGGAAAGGTGAGTCTGCAGGACAGCTTGATATCACTCCGTTTGCGCATTCCCTCTTTCGTCTTTAAGAACCGTTATTTCAATGACTTCGAATTGAACAGCAGAGGCAATGCGGACAGTTTGGACACCCGCATCAACATTTACGATGTCGGGCTTACCGACAGCTTTCATCTGCCGGACACCAAACTGCAGGTTGTTTCCGGTAATAATCTGTCGAAAATAAAACTCAGCACCCGTGCGACAGAGGCCTTGAACGAGGCAGACCTGAATGCGAGTATCGAGACCTTTTCTGACGGGCTCAGCATTCAGTTCGAGCCCTCTTCTTTCATTGTGAATAACAATAAGTGGACGCTGGAAAACAACGGCAGACTGACCATCCGAAACGAAATGGTGGAGGCGAAGGATATCTTATTCAAAGAGGATGACCAGCAAATCCGCATTTCGACCGCCATGGACGAGGAGGCAGGCAAACCCATGCTGGTAGCTGAACTCAGTAATGTCAATGTGGAGGACTTCACCCCTTTTCTTTTCACGGATCCCGTACTGCAAGGTAAAGTGACGGGCAAGGCCACGATTAGGAACCCACTCAAGGATATCGCAGTCAACTTCTCAGGAAATGCCGATGAATTCTATCTCAATGATTCCTATATCGGACATTTGGAAATGAATGCCGTAACCGATCAGGAAACCGGCGAATTGAGTTTCAGCGGAAGGGCTGACAATGATCGTTATGACTTTGGCATCAGCGGCAGTTATAATCTGCGTGATACTACAGGGCGCGACATGTTCATTGACCTTAGCGGCAAAAAGATCAATCTCAAATTGCTGGAGCCATATATGGAAGGCATTTTCAGCAATATTGACGGACTTGCCAGCAGCCAGCTGAAGATCACGCGTGATGCCAAGGGTGCCTACCTGACAGGTACTGTAAAGGTGGAGAATGCGGACCTTGAAGTTGCGTTTACTCGTTGCCGTTACTTTATCAAGGATGAAGAGATCCGTTTCCGCAAGAACGAGATCGAGATACCTAATATCCGGCTGAAGGATGACCGCGGGAACCAGGGATCACTCAGCGGAAGCATACGGCATGAGTTTTTTGACAATTTCTCCTTCCGTAACATCAGGCTGGAAACGTCCAGGATGAAATTGCTGAATACCACCCGAAACGATAACAGTCAGTTTTACGGACAGTTGACCGGCAGTGCCTTGATGACATTGAATGGCCCTATCAGCAATTTGCTGATGAAAATAGATGGTCAGCCGGGCATACTGGACAGCAGTCAGATATACATCTCTGCCTCTGACAGCAAAGAAAGCAACCTGGTGGACTATATCGAATTTCAGGAGTTTGGAAGGGCCTATGAGACTGCGGTTCCATCCAGCGACGAGCTGGATCTGGTCGTTGATCTCAATATCGCCGCCAATCCAGCTTGCAAGGTGGATGTGATACTGGATGAGGCGACAGGAGACGTGATCAAAGGATCCGGAAGCGGACTCATCAACATACGGGTAGGCAATCGGGAACCGCTGACGGTAAGGGGTAATTATGAACTAAGCAACGGAGAGTATACTTTCAATTTCCAGACCTTCTTCAAGAGGCCATTCACCCTGAAGCGCGGAACACTCAGTTGGTCGGGTAATCCATATGAGGCGATCCTCGATATTGATGCGGAATATCTTGCTAAAAATGTGGACATAAGCAGCATTCTTCAATCGGGAGGTTATAAGAAGCGCGAAGACATCATCATACTTTCCCATCTGAAAGGAAAACTATCTTCCCCCGAAATAGATTTCGAATTCAAGGTGCCGGAGAGAAGTGAGCTTAACCGGGACTATATCACCTTGAAAAAACTGCAGGATATGCAGAATGACGAGAATGAAAGAAACAAGCAGGTAGCAAGTCTGCTGCTGTTCAACACATTCCTCACTGAAAACCAGAATTTCTTCTCCGGACAGAACACCCTATCCTTCGCCACCAGCACGGTGGGAGGCATCCTTAGCAGCTGGCTCACCAATCTGTTCAATAAGGAGCTGGAGAAAGCTACCAACGGGATTCTTTCCACCTATATAGACATCAACCCCACCCTCAATCAGCAGCAGAATGTGAATGAATTGCAGGCAAATGTGCGGGCGGGCCTGAAACTGTTATTAAGCAACCGTATTGTCTTTCTCGTAGGAGGTAATCTTGAATACAATAATCCTTACATACCTCTTCAAAGAAAAGGATTGCTGACTCCTGATATCAATCTGGAGTGGTTACTGAACAAGGAGGGATCTATCCGGGTGGTAGGTTTTCACCGCAGCAGCTTTGATTTCAGCCTCGGGCAGCGAAATCGGTCGGGAGCCCAATTGTCTTACAGAAAGGATTTTGACCGATTGGGAGACATCTTCAAAAGTCGAAGAAAAATCGAGGAGGATCGAATAAAGCAGGAGCTCAAGAAGCCTTGATACCTGTTATCACAACTTCAGACCATTCAGGATCTCATGCCCGAGTTTATCACGTTTGGTGAGCAGATATTTTTCATTATGACGATTAGGTTTCATTTCAATGGCGACGGTTTCTGTCACCTCCAGCCCGTAGCCCAGGAGTCCTGCTCGTTTACGGGGATTGTTGGTGATCAGTTTCATCTTTGAAACCCCCAGGTGACGGAGAATCTGGGCTCCGATACCATAATCACGCTCATCCATACCGAATCCGAGTTTCACATTAGCCTCCACCGTATCCAGTCCTTGCTCCTGCAGCTGATAAGCTTTCAATTTATTCACAAGCCCTATGCCCCTGCCCTCCTGATTCATGTAAAGCAATATCCCTTTACCGTCGGACTCAATCATTTCCAGGGCATGATGCAGCTGTTCGCCACAATCGCAACGTAGGGATCCAAGGATATCACCCGTCATACAACTGCTATGAACCCTTACCATCACCGGCTCATCCTTTTGCCATTCACCTTTTTTCAGTGCCATGTGTATCTCATCTGTATTCAATTGCCGGAAAGCGATAAGCTCAAACATACCATAGCGCGTAGGCATATTCACTCGTACTTCTTCCCTGATGAGCGACTCCGTATTCAGCCTGTATTCAATCAGATCCTTGATGGAAATGATTTTAAGATCCAGTTCTTGGGCGATTTTTTCAAGTTCAGGTAATCTGGCCATACTACCATCCTCCTGCATGATCTCAACCAGTACACCGGCGGGAGCAAGCCCTGCCAGCCGCGACAGATCAACTGTCGCCTCCGTATGTCCGGCCCTGCGTAATACGCCGCCCTTTTTGGCGCGCAAAGGGAAAATATGCCCCGGTCTGCCAAAATCAGAGGGCTTCATGTCAGGATTGACAAGCGCCTTTATGGTCGCGGCACGATCGTGAGCGGAAATACCTGTTGTACAACCATGACCCAGGAGGTCGATGCTGACTGTAAAAGCTGTTTCGTGCAGAGAGGTATTAGAGCTTACCATCGGTTGAAGGTCCAGCTCATCACAGCGTTGCTCGGTGATCGCCGCACAAATCAATCCACGTCCGACTTTGGTCATGAAGTTGATCATCTCAGGAGTGACAAATTCCGCCGCGGCAATAAAGTCTCCCTCATTTTCACGATCCTCGTCATCCACTACTATCACTACCTTGCCGTTCCTGATATCTTCTATGGCTGATTCGATGCTATCCAACATAAACGCGTAATATCTGCAAAGTTAAGGCAGATTAGCTAGAGGTCACCTCCAATAACCAATTCCTGTAGCCTCAAACCAGGTATTTAACAATTAACTTTGCAGCCGGAAAACGGAATGGCCATGCAAAAATTCCCTTCTAAAATAGGACCGGAAATAATACTGCTGATATCGGCATCGCAGGTGCCCCTTACACTCATCATGATTTTTCAAAAAGAATGGGCAGGCCTGCTCATATCCGCTCTGGCAATCGTCTTTACCATTCACATGTTCAAAAACACCTATTATTTGGTGGATGACCAATATCTGACTGTGCGGTGCAGTTTTTTTGTCAACCAGCGGATAGCACTTTCTGACATTCAAACCATCCGTCCGACCAACAATCCGATCAGTGCGCCGGCGGCATCCCTGGACAGGCTCGAAATAAGATTCGGCTACCGAAAGTCGGTCATCATCTCTCCCAGGGACAAGCAGACATTTATTAATGCCATACAGGCTGCCAATCCTGCCTGCGTTTATCACTCAAAATAATCTTATCTTTCTGATTCAGCCGAATATGGCCTGAGATTCTCAAAAAAAACTGACCATGCCCGGACTTTCATATAAACATTTCACCTTAGGAATCGAGGAAGAATATATGGTATTGGATCCTCTGACCAGGGAACTGAAAAGTCATGAACAACGCATTGTACAGGAGGGGCATAAACTCATCAGTGACAAGGTCAAGGCCGAAATGCACCAGGCGGTAGTGGAAGTAGGAACGGATATTTGCAAAGGAGTGGACGAAGCCATGCTGGATGTTTCCAACTTGAGAAAAACCATCAGCGGCATTGCCGGCGAACTAGGATACGAAGTTGGCGCCAGCGGCACCCATCCTTTCAGCCATTGGGAGCACCAGCTGATAACCGACCATGTCCGTTACAGCGAAATTATCAATGAGCTGCAAGAGGCAGCTCGCAGCAATCTCATTTTCGGATTACATGTGCATGTAGGCATGGAAGACAGGCGCATGGCCATGCATCTGGCGAATTCAGCCCGCTATTTCCTGCCACATATTTTCGCACTCAGCACCAACTCCCCTTTCTGGGAAGGCCGCAATACGGGGTATAAATCCTATAGAACCAAGGTATTTGAAAAATTCCCTCGTACGGGTATACCTGACTGTTATGACAGTATTGAAGACTACGACAATTATGTCAAATTACTAGTGAAGACCAACTGCATTGACAATGCCAAGAAGATCTGGTGGGACATCAGGGTACACCCCTATTTCAATACCGTTGAATTCAGGATTTGCGATATTCCCATGACCGTGAAGGAGACCATTGCCATTGCAGGACTTTTTCAGGCGATCTGCGCCAAACTATACAAGTTGAAAAGTCAGAATCTGAACTTCATGATGTACTCCAGAGCTTTGCTGAATGAGAATAAATTCCGCGCCAGCCGATACGGAATAGATGGTAAAATGATTGATTTCGGAAAGGAATCAGAGGTCAATACAAAGGTATTGCTGTATGAACTATTGGATTTCGTGGATGATGTTGTGCCACATTTAGGAAGCAGACATGCCATCAGTCAGGTACATGAAATACTGGAATCGGGTACAGGGGCTGACAGGCAATTAAGGCTTTATGAGGAGACAGGCAGCCTGGAAGCGGTGGTAGACATGATACGGAGCAGTTTTTTAGAGGGGGTTTGATTATCCGCCGTAAAAAAAGATAGGGCTTCATTCGCTGAAACCCTTTGCTGTCGCTGTGACCCCGTCAGGATTCAAATGCAGACGCTAAGGTCTGCATCCAGACATACAGTCTTTTAGAATAGGTTCAGATATTTAATTCATTCAGACTGTATCGTCTGGACCTGAAACAAAGACTCGATTTTTACTCAAAAATTTCGTAAGACCCTTATAATTAACCTGTTTCATGAGCTTTTGAAAGATTGTCTTAAAATTCATATCTTTACAACTCTTAAATGGCCCCGTAGCTCAACTGAATAGAGCATTTGACTACGGATCAAAAGGTTTCAGGTTTGAATCCTGACGGGGTCACGAAATGCCGGCTTCTGCCGGCTTTTTTGTTTAGTTCCAGAAATTACCCGTGCAGAAAACCGAATGATTTTTTTGCAATAAATATGCAATATTCACCATAGTAAAAGACTTTACAACAATATGAAAACTAAACTATTACCCCTAATCCTGGCTGCCTGCCTCTATTCTTGTTCAACTAAAGATGACAGCAAAAACTCCGGAGGCACCTATGTATCGCCGAGTATTAATTATAAAGGACAATTTAGAAAAGGTCATTTCCGAAAAGCAATGAGCACGGATAAGAATGTTTATAAAAACAGAAGCAGATCCAAATATTATTATCAAACAAGAGGAAAATACAGAAGGAAAAAGAAAAATAATTAACCTCTGGATATCAAAGTCCTGAAGACAACCTTGTACAATTCACTTCAACCTCTATAAAAATAACTTTCCTAAAAAGTGCTGGCACTGTAAGTTTGATAATTGTACCGGAAACAATTATTAATTCAAAAGCCAAAAATCTTCAATTCATAATAGTTTGTTAATACTAGCCATTTCAGTGAACTGCCATACAGGTCAATTAAGTCCAACACTTTGAATTTGTGGATTTTAGAATTAAGAAACCAAAGATGTTAATCAAATCATAATTGCAGTTCAATGCCTTGTAATTTGAAATTTCGATTTGATAAACTGATAATTTCGAGTTTCAATGTTTAACCTTTAATCAAATTAACCAGCTATGAAAAAGTTGCTACGTTCATTCTTTACTGGCTCATTAGCCCTATTTCTATTTAGTTCTTGTCAGAAAGATTCTACGGTGGGGTCAGTTCCTGAAACAGATGAGATGCAAGCCAAATCAGCGGCCAATCTCGCTGTGGAAAAAGCCAAAACAGACATGGGGATTTTCCAAAGGCAGTTTCCTGAATTCGCCATGGAAGTGCAGGCCCGCCAAAACAAGAACATTGTTCAGGTTGCTTCCTCCTACTCCATTTTCAGCTCCCTTGTTTCAGCTGTTGTAAAAACAGGTCTGGCAGGAACTTTGTCAGACCCTGCTCTGAATGCAACCGTTTTCGCACCTACCGATGCTGCATTTGCGAAATTGCCTGCCCCTTTCAACAACGCAGCGAACATCAGTGCAATCATTGATCAGTCTCAAATTGATGCGCTTCGCAATATTTTACTGTATCATGCGCTTGGATCTGCTGTATACAGCAACCAGATCGCCTCCGGAAGAAGTAGTGTTGCATCGCTGAAGCCAGCAGGAAGCACCAATGACAATACTTTATACTTGTCAAATACATTTGGAATCATTGTTGTCAATGGAAAATCACTGGTACTTGCTCCCAATGTCAGAGCTAGTAATGGTGTAATTCACGTTATTGATGATGTGCTGCTACCTCCAAGTCAAACTATTGCAGAGATTGCTATCACTAACCCTGCATTCTCCAGCCTTGTAGCTGCTTTGGTTAAGACCAATCTGGCAACCGTTTTCACAGGCGCGGGAGATTTCAGCGTATTCGCACCTACCGATGCAGCATTCGCTCAACTGCCTGTACCGTTCAATAGCGCAGCCAATATCAGCGCTATAACCGACCAGGCTCAGATTGACGCCTTGGCCAATATACTAAAGTATCACGTAACCGGAAGCCGATATTTTGCCTGGGACCTTGGCTTCAATAGCCGAATCACTACTATAGCAGCCGGCACCAACAACCAATTAATCGGTTATCTTGGATTAGACAGGGGTTATGTAAAAGGAAATCAAAATCCACGTTTCTCTGTAATCAACCCTGCGAACATTCTCGCTACCAATGGCGTCATTCATGTCATTGATAAAGTATTGTTACCATAACTAATCCGCTTCAAATCAATAAGAAGAGCTGCCGAAAATGGCAGCTCTTCTTATTATCCGGATATTCATCAAATATGTTGACGGATGATTTGCTCCAACTGCGAGGCTTCGATAATCCCAGAATGCCTCCATTGAACCTTGCCTTTTCGAAAAAATATCAATGTGGGAACAGCCTGAACCTGATACGCAGCCGAAGCGGCAGGATTCCTGTCCACATCAACCTTTATGATTGACACTTCATCGCCAAGCCTCCTTTTCAACTGCTCCAAAACAGGTTTCAACAACTTACAAGGTCCGCACCATTCCGCATGAAAATCAACCAGAACAGGCTTCGAACATCCTATCATTTCATAAAAACTTGACATGCTAAATATTTGTATTTAAAAATCATGGATTCCCAACATGAGCTATAGCTCAGTTTTGGCATTGTTGTTTCTCAATAAATCCAGCCGAACTCTCAAATATCTTCTCACCATAGAACATTATCTCCCATCTGACCGGCATCTCTTTTTCAGCGAATTACTAACGCCACAATATTTTTATTGATATCAATTTACCGCATCCAAGGCTGACAACTTAAAATGATCACTCCCCTATAATTCATCATAGATATGCATCAATATATATTCAATGGGAGGACGCCTGCTGATTTCTCCTTGCAAACAGATATCAATTGCATCCATTGGCTTATCCCATATAGGCAACAAGTATGCTGCATCCATAGCGGCACAACCAGCTAGCGGCAATAGGATAAATGTCTTGAGAATGAGACCATGATCCTCCCTCCCACTCTTACAGACGCATCCATCACGAGGGAATGACCTTCAACAAGTCCATTGAATTGCATCTCACCATTTCACCTGACTTCTATATGACGATTCATGAGTCATCTTTTTTACAGGTATTAATTCCAAAGGGTAAATAAATCGGACAAAATCCGACAAGGGAGGTCAATATGAATATTCCGGAAACCAAACCTAATATCAAGGTTATTTCATCGGCAATGATGCCAACTAAATAAGAAATAGCTGCCAAAGCCGCTAACAATACCCTGAATAATCTGTCAGCTAATCCTATATTTTTCCTCATCGTAATGACATTTCTTCAAATATCATTATTGAAGAGAAATTTAGAGGTGACTTTTGTTACCTAATAACGTGATTTTCGAAAATTGGGGGTTACAATAATGTAAAGTCATTGGCGAGAAAAGGCATTATTTTCACTACCTGATGAGCACCACGTTCCCTTTTAGGAATTTATCCGCTCCTGCCCTGTTTTTGCCTTTAAGTACCCAAACAAAATTTCCCGGATCCTGCGGAACACCTTTGAGTTTTCCATCCCAGCCTCGTTTAGTATCTTTTGTCTCGTAAACCAACTGTCCAAAGCGGTTATATACGCGGAAATACTCCAGATTCGCAACGCCCACCCAAGGCACGGGACTGAAATAATCATTCAAACCGTCTCCATTAGGAGTAAAAGCTGTCGGAACATAAAAGTTGGCGGGGTAAAGCAGTTTAATAAAGACAGAATCCTTGTCTTTACAGCCATATTGATCCTGAACAACGAGCTCGAACCAGGTATCTTCAGTCAATATTGCAATAGGATTCTGGGTGTAAGGATTATTCAATAGTGCAGGCGGATACCATGAATAAAAAAGCCCTCCGCTTCCACTCAATTGATATGGAGTATTAAACTTGACGCTGTCATCTCTTCCTGCATCAGCTTTGATTGGTGGGCGATATGCCAATGTAATATAAGCGGTATCGGAACAAACTGAATTGGAAATGAAAACATAGGTGCCTGACTCCGTGACATAAGTAGGTTCGGTAACCACTTTGCCATCCTTCATCCAGATTCCTGACGCTGCTGAAAAACTGTTGTAAAGATTGAACGAAGTACCAAAACACAAAACGTAATCAAGCGGCGGACCCAATTCAGGCTTGGCTCTGATGATTACCTGAATAGGCACACGGTCGCTTTCACAATTATTAACTGTCTGAGATGCATAATAGACAACTGATCCTGCAACAGTTGTGTTAGGAACGGGGGCACTTGCAAGTACACTGCCACCAATTGGCGTATTATGCCATGAAATCTGCCCCTGACCGCTAGCAGATAAGGTTGCAGCAGCACTGAATTGGCAATACTCAATTGATTGATTCACCGAAGGTGGAATCGGCGTTGGCTTTACTGACAGATTGAGCTCCATAATAGAATCACAACCATTTTGAGAAACAAGTGTATCGCGGTATTGCCCACCGGAAGAAAGCAATTTGTTATTCCAAAGAATGGGAAGTTCACTTGAACAGACTTCCTTAGACTCAATCTTTCCTGAAGGCGATGAAATAGAAATATTCAATACCTCCGTATTACAACCATTCACTGAAGTATAGCTACCCGACTGATTATATATCTGGCCATTGACGGACCAGGTATAGCTATCACAAGCGGCTGCTATAGTTGTATTTGTCGATGATGGAGTAATTGCCAGATTCAATACCTCCGTATTGCAACCATTCACCGAAGTATAGTTACCCGACTGATTGTAGGACTGACCGGTGACGGACCAGATATAGCTATCACAAGCGGCTGCTGAAGTCATATTTGTTGACGACGGATTTATGGTGAGATTCAATACCTCCGTATTGCAACCATTCACCGAAGTATAGCTACCCGACTGATTATAGACCTGACCATTGACGGACCAAGTATAGCTATCGCAAGCTGAAGCTGAAGTTGCATTTGTCGATGATGGATTAATTACCAGATTCAATACCTCGGTATTACAGCCACTCACCGAAGTATAGCTACCCGACTGATTGTAGGACTGACCATTGACGGACCAGGTATAGCTATCACAAGCGGCTGCTGTAGTTGTATTAGTCGATGATGGAGTAATTGTCAGATTCAATACCTCCGTATTACAACCATTCACCTGGGTATAACTACCGGATTGGCTATAAGTCTGACCATTTGTTGACCATGTATAACTGTCACAGGAGGATACGGCGCTGACATTGATACTGGCTATTCCGGTAATAGTCAACTGAAGAACTTCTATACTACAACCGTTAACAAAACTGTAATTGCCACTCTGAGTATAGTTAAGACCGGTCACAACCCAATTGTAATTGTCACAGGCCGAAGCTATAGTAGTGTTATTAGAAGACACTGAAATGGTCAGATTCAATACCTCCGTATTACAACCATTCACCGAAGTATAGCTACCGGATTGGCTATAGGACTGACCATTGACAGACCAGGTATAGCTATCGCAAGCGGCTGCTGTAGTTGTATTTGTCGATGATGGAGTAATTGTCAGATTCAATACCTCCGTATTGCAACCATTCACCGAAGTATAGCTACCGGACTGACTGTAGGACTGACCATTGACGGACCAGGTATAGCTATCGCAGGCGGCAGCTGTAGTTGTATTTGTTGATGATGGAGTAATTGTCAGATTCAATACCTCCGTATTACAGCCACTCACCGAAGTATAACTACCCA
>Ga0315906_10001749_pt1 | contig 31643 bp, 48 predicted proteins | sample LakEriMetagenome_4_FD_203526 | JGI IMG/M metagenome (GOLD analysis project Ga0315906, IMG submission 203526) | Freshwater fungal communities from buoy surface, Lake Erie, Ohio, United States - Buoy 2 MA122 | ecosystem: Environmental > Aquatic > Freshwater > Lake > Lake biofilm | place: USA... | reverse complement strand
ACATGGCGTTTTTGTCGCTGCCGTGGAGCCTAGAACTTTACGAACAAGCAGTCGGGCGCCTGCACCGCAGCGGGCAGACGCGCGACGTTTGGGTTTACGTCATGCTGACGGAAAAGACCATTGACGAACGCATCTGGGCGGCGCTGCACGACAAGCGCGCGGTGTCCGATACAGCGATTGGAGAATTGAAGAATGGCTAAGGTATCGTGGCAGACGCTGGCAGTGAAGCTGCCCAGCTATTCGGAGGCGGAGGTCGAGCAGATGCTGGCCGACGAGATCACCACGCACAGACGAGGCGCCATCGCCCGGCGCCTGCACCAGCGGCTGTGCAAGCTGCGGATGGCGCGGGAACGGGTCGAGATCATGGAAAGGATGAAGAAGAAATGATCGACGATCAGTCAGAGCCGGGTTCGTGGAAACGGGCGCTGGAAATGAAAGCCGACATGGTCAATCATCCAGACCACTATAAGGTTGGCGGGATTGAGGCTATTGACTACATTCAGGCCAAGCTGTCGCCGGAAGAGTTCGCCGGGTATTGCCGCGGTAACGCGCTGAAGTACCTGAGCCGCGCGGGGCACAAGGACGCCACGGCGCAGGAGGTCGGCAAAGCTATTTGGTATCTGAACCGCTGGCGGGACAGTCTTGTTCACACAGACACACCCAAGTAGAGTTGTGCGCTTCGATGCGCTTGACCGTCTCAGGACTGTCAGTCTGGCTGTTGTACCGGATCGGTTTGGTGATGGCGCAGTAGCTATTCGCCACCGGCGGCGGCGTCGAACCGTGCACGCAGGCGCTTGTCGCGCTCAGGATCAGGAGTGACAGCGACATGCGCCGCCAAGTCGATTTGCCGTTGAATTTCATCGGCCGCTTCCTTCGCTGCTTCTTGCCGGCCCTGCTGCCGCAGCTTGTGTTCGTTCCACGCCGCCCAAAGGCGGTCAAGCAGCGACAGCAGGGACGACAGAAGTTTGATCACGCCTTGGGCGTTTCCGAAAGAAACACAGCGGCGACACCTGCCAGACCAGCGACCGCCGTGGAGATGGCCGCCCACTGCGTGTCCGACAGGCCGAACGTCAGCGCGATGGCGGAAAACCCGGCGTATGTGCTCGGCTCTTTCAGGCGGTGGAGAAGCCAGTGAAGGATGTTCATGTCATTTTCCTTTCGGGTAAGCCTTCCAAGGAAGTTCCCAGTGCGGGCCGTCCTTGAAGGTTCGCCAGTCCCCTCCCCATTGGATGGGGACATTCTCGGCGGCGGCAGCCGCCTTCACGATCTTGGCCAGCCGGTGATAAAGCGGCCAGTCCCAAGATACCTTACCGCCGATCATCGGCGCGAGATCGACAGCGTGACCAGTCAGGTGACGCGAGTTCATGGTCTTGGTCGCGCCGTTCGCCATCAGTTGCCGCTGGCGTTCCAGCGTGCGCAGACCCTCCAGTACCGTGAAGTCGAGGTCCGACATTGCGGCGGCCTTCTTGACCACGCGGACGAGGTCCGGGTGTACGCCTTCAAGGCGCGACAGTGAGCGGGTGCCGAGGACGATGCTCATACGCCAGCCAACTTTATGAGAATGCCGATCAGCAGCATGATGATTGTCCCCGCAGCAGTCATACCGACACCTTCCAACCGCTTCAGCCGCGCGCAGATACTCTCGTACCGGAGCGTGCAAACCTGTTCGTGCGCGTCAAGGCGGGCTTCGGTGTGGTCGATAAGGCTCATAGCAGGCGTCACTCTACGGTAGTTAATCAGGCCGAACAGCCCATGCTGGAAGGTTATACTGCTGACGCAGACGTTGTGCCTCTTCGCCCCGACTTGTCGCGCGGGCGGATTGGCCGGCGGCGGGGAGCATTACGTAATTACGGCGCGGTACAGGCGCTTTACCGGTGGCAAACGCGTTGCGGGCAGCCGCGGCCTGACGGGTTGTCATGGCGTTGGCGCGCAATTTTGACGCTCCGCCGGCCAAGGACGTACCTAGCGCAACCGCAGCGGCCTCTGGTCCCAAGAAGGACAGCATAGACGCCGCGATGCCTGCTTCGGCGGCTAGCCCGCGGATAGAGTTCGGGGTTAGCCAATCAGCGATAAAACGAAGCGCCTTGTTTGACGCAGTGCCGCCGGCAATTTCGCGGATATACTTCTGCTCTTCGGCGCTGAAGCCCTTCATCCGTTTCGGGTTGTTGGCGATCTCGCCAAATTTTTGGCGCAACGCTTGCCCCATAGACGGGGGCTTTTCGCCGGTCTGCGAGCGGTTATACGCTGCCTGCACAGTGTCATCAAAGATTTCGGTGCGCGCTTTACGCGACCACAGTTCACGCGCTTTCTTCAGCGCGAAAGCGCCTTCAGGAGCGTTACCCGCCGAAACATTCTGCGGGTTCATCACGAAATCGTCGATTTTTTCGATAATGATCCGACCCAAGCGACGTTCATCCGGGGAAATGCTTCCCGCGGCGTTCTTAGCTACCCGGCGCAGCACATCAATGTCGTCCAAACCGAGCGGGTTTCCTGATTTGACCGCTGCGTTAAAATCGCGCAGCGTTGCGGCGACTTTAGGGTGCATAGTGCGGTTGAAGCCTTGGCGGGTCAGATCGGCGCCAATATCTGCAGTAAGCGTGGAAAAGTTCTGGTTGGGAAAAACCATCCCTGCGCTCTTCGCCTGTGTATACGCCGCGTCGGCTTGTGCGCGCAACTGGTCGATACTCGGGCCTTTATCGGTTTTGACGCCGGGTTTGCCGCCCAGAAAGCCGCCCGTAAATCCAAGCGCCGACAAAGCTAGGGGGTCAGTCACTTCACCATAGTTGGCGGCCGCAGACGGCAGACCAGCCCCAAATGCTCCAGACAGGGCTTGCGCGCCCGGCTGTTGGGCCATGACGTTTAGTACGCGCTGCGTAGTGCCCGCGTACCGCGGGGCCAGCGTGCGAAAAGCTGCGGCGGGCGAGACGGCGCTCGCGGTCCCTTCCAGCACATCGCTGTATACCTGCTGAGTTGGTGTAGTAGGCCGGGCGCCGATACCAGCTCTTTCATATACGTTCTGGATAGTCTGCGACGGCAGCGAAACCCGCGGACCGCCAAAAGCATTCGCCGCAGCGTTGTACCCCAGCGTCAAGAGATCACTAAGACCCAGCGACAAGACGCCGCCAGCAGCCCCCGGAACGGCGCCAATACCGGCGAAAGGCGCACCGGCAGCCGCGCCCGCGGTAGCCACCGTGGCATAAGGTGCTAGAGCACGCGTAGTGACGCCCAGCCAGCGCCCTGCCGAGTTATCCCGCGAAGGCTGCTGCCACTCGATTTTATTAGGGTCGATGGGTGGCGGCGCGGCGGGCGCAGCCGCAAACGCGGCTTCAGCCGGCGTTTCTTCATCCCATTTAACTTCAGCGGGATTAATCGGCATACTCGACGCTCCCGTCGCTGAACTCGACCACGCGGCGCCCTTGGTATGTTCCAGAGCGGACTACACGCTTTCCGGTGGCAGCTATCGGCGCCTTACCCGCTTGCGAAACGGGCGCCGCGCGGCCTTCCAGCTTGGCTTTACGCGCTTCGGCGCGCTCTAGCCCCCGCTGTACGATGTCGCGCAGTTCGGCGGCTGCCTGTACAAACGCTGCCTCAGAAATGTTGCGGCCGAGCCGGCTAATCGCCGCGGTAGCCTTTTCGCCTTCGACCTGAGTGATCGCGCCCCCACCGCGCAACTTGTCGAACGCCTCCAGAAACGCTGCGCCAGTTACCTGCTTGTACATGGCGTCAAAGTCGGCTTCTTTAGACCCCGAGAATAATCGCATACCGGGGATGCCTAACCCCACTACACCTTCAAAACCTTCGTGCGGCGCCACGCCGCCTTTTGGGATAAAAATTTTGCCGTCTTTACCGATGGTAGCGTCGCCGACCATCTGCTTCAGAACATTCAAGCTGCTGCGAGCAATTTCGGTGTTTTTCGCGTACTCGCTCAAAAACGCCACGTCGCTTTCGGCCTGTTTCGACGAGCGCGTCTCTTCGTAAGTTTCCTGCGGCGTTCTGCGTTCCGCCTTGGCTTTTTCACGGATAACCGGCGTCGGCACATTATAGACGCCGGGTGTAGGTGACTGCATCGGCGGCTTACCGCGGAACTGGACGCCCGTATCTTCATAGCCTTGCAGCGACTGCGTCTGCTGAAGCGTCGGTGCACCTTCTTCAGGGCGGTAGACGGCGCTGCGCATACCTTCCGGCGCCTGTTCGTTCGGCATGATCCGGATGTTGTTGGCCCGCAAAATCTGCGCCAACTGCTCGTCCTTGCCCGGACCGGCGGCAGCGCGCATAGCCTCGAAATCGGACTGCGACACGACGCCGGTGTCCATCATCGTCTGGACCATAGCGCCGAGGTCAGGCTGCGGTGCCGCACCCATAGACATAGGCTGAAGCGGGTTGCCCATCGGAATGCGGTTAAGCGGAATGCCTTGCTGAATAAGGTCTTGCGGCGTGGTGTTGACCCCGCGGGTTGCGCGTGCGGCAGGCCCTGCGGGCGGAGCGGCGCCCATCGAAGGTGCGGTGGCGGCTGGTGCGGGCGGACGGGCGCCGGCGGCAGAAGGCTTGAATTGGTTAAGCGGAACGATACCCTGTGGGCCGAACCCGCCAGTGACGGCGACAAATGTATCGCCCTTTTCGTCTTGCACGACTTCGGTTTCGCGGGGGCCGTAGGTAGCGTTAAACACTTGGTTAACGCTGCCAACCAGCTTGATCAACTTTTCTGGCGAAAAATCCTGCGGCGGAAGATTGGTTGTGAAGAACTCAACCATTTCTGGGCTGTCCTTACCGACAGCGTTCAACCAAAGCTGATAGCCTGCTTGGTTTTGCACTATCGGCGCCCGCGACGTATGGTACGCAAGCTTCTTGCCGGCCATCTCAATCTCAGCCGCCGATGCTTCGCGCTGTTCCTTGGCCTGCGCCAATTGCATCTGCTGCTGCGCGACCGCAGCCTGCCGCGCTGCGGCGTCTTGCTGGCGCATCATATTGATCATCTGCGCGCCCTGCTGGATAGCCGGGCCAAGTACGTTAACCTGTGGGGCGCGGGCGCCGAGGGCGATCATCTGGTTAGCCATCAGAAAATACTCGGATTGGCGGCAAAGGTGCGGTTGACATCGGCCGAAAGACCGCCACCGCGGTTAGCTAGCGAGTTCATGTAGTTCACCTGCGCCTGATACAGCGGAAACTGCGTGGCCATGCTGCCGATAGACCCAAGGGCGCTTCCGAGCGCGTTTGCGCTGCCGACATAACCCGACGCGCGGGCCGCGCCAGCGTTCATGATGTTCTGCGCTTGGCTTTGCCCGGCCTGACCGGCGGCGCCAGTTAGCACGTTAGCCGCGCTCTGGCCCGACCCCATCAGCGACTGAAGCGGGTTCAGGCGCGCGGCGCGCTCGACCTGATAGCGGTTGAACGCGTTCTGGTATTCCTGACTGGCCAAGTCCTGCCCGAAGCGCTGGATGCCCTTCAGCGTAGCGCCCGACATCAGACCGCCGCGTGCAGCCGCCGAACGCTCCAGCGCCTTCGTCCCTTCTGACTGGCGGAAGGCGTAGCCGGGGTCTTGCTGGAACTGTTCGGTGCCGAAGGGCTTGGCAAGGCTGCCGTAGCCGGCAGCCGTAGCGTCACCGCCGATGCCGAGCAATTGCATGATCTGCTGCTGCGCAGTGAGGCCAGCCTGCCGGAACGGCTCTTGCAGTTCAATCTGCCGCTGGAACATCCGCTCCTGCGCGGCCAGCGCTTCCCGCGAAGCCTGCTCCTGCGCGCTGGCAGCCTTCTTAGCGCCGCTCGACGCGATAGCCGCACCGCCAATGGACGCAACGCCGCCGATAATTGCACCTGCAACGGGCATCAGTCTAACTCCATCCTGAATATGCGGTGCGGAACACCGAATGTTTCTATCACTTCTCCGGTCGGCTGCATACCCCCTTGACGGGCAAAGCGTTCGACGTGCGGCGACCGCGGCGGTATCTTGGTCCAAAGTGCCTTGGCGCCGTGCCGGCGCGCGAAGTCGATGCCTTCAGCGCGGGCGGCGTTGCCCCATTCGCCGCGGCCGCTGCGCAGGATGAAGGTGTGGACTTCATACGTGCGCGGCGCAGTCCATAGCAGCCCAAAGCCGCCATGTTCGCCAAGCAGGAACCAGTGCTCTGGCCGTTCGACAATCGCCGACAGGTCCAGTTCGCCGGCTTCCGGCGCTCCCACAAACGGTCGCACGTCAGGGTGATTGACTACCCGGTTGACGGCGTCCGCGTCGTGAGTGCGCGCCAGCCGCATTAGCTGACCAGTCGGCCCGAGGCGCGGATATTGATGGCCGAAGCCGTGCCGGCGATGGTCGAGATGAACCCGTTGACCGGCAGCACATGCCCGACCAGTTCGGGGAACGTATATGTCTCGGACGGCTGGAGCGTCTTGGTCTTGACGATCAGGTTATCATTCGTCGCGCTGCCGGCGGCCGTGATCAAGTTGACGCTGATCGTCGCTGCGTTGGCGCTGTAATTGGTTGCCGTAAACTTGTCGATAATCGTCTGGACGCCATTCGACGTGTATTGCGTCGTCTGGCTGTTCTCCGCGGTCTTGGCCGGGATGATGTTGCTGATGGTAACGGCCATTTATACCTCCATGGAACTAATGTTATCGCTCACCGTGAGGATAACCGACGGCACCGCGGGGTGGACACCCGTCGCCGGATCGGCGTGCAGGCTGACACCAAGGTCGTCCACTTCCCACATCAGTTCAATATAGTCGCCGGCGTTCAGTTGTATCAGATAATTCCACGACACGACAAGTTCCGTGTTATTGCCTTCAAGGCGAATCACGCCGGCGCTTTCAGGAACATTAAAGCCGTTTTTGCGCAGCCAAATCCAAGCGCGGTGCGGGCTCCCGCCGGCATTAATAAACTGCGCGGAAAACTGAACGTTGTAGATGTTGGGGCGGTCAACGGAAATATGTGAGGTGGTAACGCCTCTGGTCACGCCGAATGATAAATCGGTCGTGTTAAACGTAATCGGGTAGGCCGTGTTGATGACGGCGGCCGTCTGATCGGTCGTATCATAAAAAGAGCCGTAGCGCGGGGTGCGGTACTCGCGGGCTGGCGGTGACAGCGCCAGCGCTTGAAGCTGCGACTGAATAACCGCGATGTCGGTTTCGCTGGCCGCGCGCGGTTCGGCGCCGACAGCTTGTGCCAGACTGTTGACCTTGGCGTCTACGTCGGCCGTAGCCGTGCAGCAATCAGGTGCGCTTTCCAGCCCCTGAATAGCTTCGCCGAACACGGCATCATAAGAGGCCAGCAGCGACGCCGTGTCGGGGGCTAGAACCGTTTCGTCTTGATTAGTTTGCGTTGCGGTCAGCAGCGACAGGAAGAACCGATACCACTCACGGCTAATCGCCCCGCTGCGCTCGTCGATCAAGGCGACGCGCGGCGGCGTAAGCTGTGTGGGGTTGATCGGTGCGGTCATCAGGCCCGCGTCCCGCTAAGGAGCAGTTCAGCGCCCATGATGTAGATACGCACCGGGTCGGTGCCTGACACCTCGTAAACGCGGTCGCGGATTTTCATCGTCGCGCCTAGCCGCCGCCAGATGGTACGGTAGCCGTAGCGGCCGATCTGGCCCATCGACTTCCAGTGTTCGTTTGACCACGTATGGCCGCCGTCGTCTGACCAGCGCAGCATGACCTGCGGGTTGCTGCCCTGCCCGACGTTCAGACCAACGCCTGTCTCGCAGTCAAGCTGCATCGAGTGCTGGATCGTGCGGGCCAGATTGTTAGCGCCGGTCGGCAGCGCGCGCCACGAGCGCAGCCATTTCTGCGGCTGGCCATCATCCGAGTAGACCTCAAGGTCGAACTTGTAGATTTTGCCGTTCTGGTAGTCGCCGATGACGTTTGTGCTGTTGAAAAACATCTGGCTATTTCCGCGATGGCGGTTAAACTGCCCGGCCGCAAACGAGGCGCGTTCGTGCCATGCGCCGGTCGCCACGTCGAATACCCACGTCGTGTTGGCGCTGGGGAAGTTCAGCACATAGAAGCTGTGGCCGTCCTGCTGATAGGTGTAGCCGACCGCGTCTTCGATGTTGGCGTATTCTTGTAGCTGCCACTCGATAGCGTGCGTCGAGACGCGCTGGCCAATATAGCCGGCGGCCCGGTAAACCATGCCTTGCCCGCGGGCGTCCTTGCCGAGCCAGTAAATCTGATTGTCCATCTTGGCGATGGAGTACGGCGCTGCGCAGCCCAGTTCGTTGTACGCGCCTTGGATGCGGGTCAGCGGGAAGTCCAGCAGACCGGCGTCGTACCAGACTTCGGTCGAGTTAGTGCCGAACACCCACACTTCGCGGTGGTCAACGAACACCGCCACGACATCGTCCGGGTTGCCTTCGGCGCTGGCAAATTCCAGCGGGTCAACGCTGGTGCCGTCCAGCAACTGCGTCACCCAAATCTTTTGGCTGTTGGGTTCGTTGAACGTGAAATAGCCGTCGATATAGCCGACCGTTGTCGCACCCGGGAAGTCCGGATCGGTAATCTGCTGGAAAACGCCAGTGTTGGCGTTGTAGATGTAGCCTTGCGGGTTGGCCGCGATAAACAACTGAATGCCGTTGTCGGCCATGCTGACCGAGCCGGTGCCAGCCACAGTGCCCTTAGCGACCGCGTTCCAATTGCTGTCGATTTGGAACAGCGTTGGCCCCGACACAACGTAGCCGTAATTGCCGAACGTCCACATGCCGCGGATCGGGCCAATGCCGACCGTAGCCAGCGCGGTTAGGCCGGGCGCGCGCTGAAGAAAGGCAGGCTCTTTGCCGCCTTCGGGGACAACCTCGGGATAAATGTTAATCATTCTGTTGTCAGCAGCGTTGACGCTGCGAGCGACATACGCCGCCCCGAGGATCGGCGTTTTCATCAGTAGTTCCCTGCGTAAACGTTGAACCGCTGCCTAGTCGCCACAATGCTATACGGCATCGACATGATGTCGTTCGGGTTGTTGATGCGCTTGAGGTTGCGCTTGCTGGCCATCGCAATGCGGCGCACTTGAGATGACGGCTCCGTGCCGAACTCCGGAGCCATTTCGCAGGCCAGATTGTAACGGAACGCCCGCAGATAGCCCGGCGGGAAATGAAGTTGGGTGGCCAACGTCGCCGGTCGGGTCAGTTCTTCAACCGAAACGAAATGCCACTCTAGGTCACGCGTCGGGCGCGGATAGATGAACATTTCCACGTCAGGAAACGTCTCGTTGACGAAGATAACCTGCGGGTACGTCGAGGTCACGGTTTTAACCGCGATGCCGTTGTACTGTTGCTGGTTGATAAACTTGATGCCGTAGCTGACACCGGTGCCCGGATCGCGGAAATAGGTACTGTCGTCGAGCAGCACGGGGCGGTTGCCGACGAAGTTGCCAGAAGGGCCAAGCGTGCGGCGAAGCTGACCGGCCGGCCAGATAAACACCTGATCCTGCGTTGCGAACACGGACAGACGTTCCGTATTCCAGCTATCCAGCATTTGGTTCATGGCGTTCAGCGCGTCTTGAGACGTTTCGGCCGAAGGCACTTCACCTTCGGCCAGAACGCCAAGAAGCCTGAGCGAACCGTTGATGATGTCGCCGGCCGATGCCATTGTCAGTCTTCCTGCTTGATGCGCGGGCGTCCACGGCGCTTGGGGGCCGCCAGTACGTTCACGACTTCGTCTTCCTCGTCGTCGCCATCGTATGCCGCCACGGAAGGCGTTTCAGGGTTATAGCGTTCCCAGCCGTGCATTTCATCATAAATCGCTTCGGCCTCGTCAATCGCGACCTTAGCGCCGTGCACCGCATGAACCATGTAGATAATAGCCATACAACCTCGCAAATGGGCGGCCCGAAGGCCGCCCATGTTTTTAGGCGATAAGCCCGAGCGCCGTAAGGCGGCTCTCAAGCTGTGCAACGCGGGTCTGAAGGTTAGCGATAACCGACAGAACAGTGTTGCCTTCGTCCTTAGTCGCAAAACCCCAAGCACTCGAATTGATGAGGTCTTGGATCGCGTAGTCCGGGGTGCCCGGAGCAGTCGAAGTGATCGACGTAAGCTGAGTGGTCAGCGCCGCGCCCTTGGCCGGATAGACCGGGTTGGCGATGGTGGCACCATCGAGGTACTGGTCCTCGTAAGCGACACCGATAGGCTTGGTGTTTGGCATGACAGTCTCCGTAGAGTTAGGCCCCGGCGGTTAAGCCGGGGCCAAGTCGATTACTTCAGGAACGCCGACCAAGTCGCGTCGCCGGTCTTGACGATTTTATAGGTATGAGCGCCAAAACGCGGCACCGTCACCGAACCGTAGACGGTGATGCCCGTACCGGCCGTAACCGGAACAGTCGAAGACGTACCCGAGTTGTTGTCGTTGCAGATGGTCAGGTCAAACGACGAACCCACCTTGGCCGACGGGATAGCAGCGTCAAGCTGCGCGCCCGTAGCGGTCGTAACGGTCAGGGTTGCGTCGCTGGCCTTCTTGCAAACAACAAGGCCGACAGCCATCTGAGCGCCGGACAGGGTAGTGTCGCCGGTCAGAGTGGCCGGAATCGACTGCACGCCGAGGACGGCTTCGTTCAGGTTGCCGTCGCCAAGCTGGTAGCCACCAGCACCATTAGGAAGAGCCATTATAAATCTCCTATAAGAATTTGCCCCCGGCCGAAACCGGGGGCGGTGTTAGGTTAGCCCCAGAGACGGCAAGCCATCTGCGGACGAATGGTGCTGTAGCCATACAGAACGTCAATACGGCAGGGCATACGGTCGTTGTTGATGTCGTACTGACGAACAACGCGGAGCGAGATGCCGTTGTGCACCTGACGCGACGCCATATCGACGCCCTGCGGCAGCAGGAGGTCGGCGGTGGCGAAGGTGATCGCGTCCTTGTGGTACACGAGGTTCTGCGCGTACTGACCGCCCGAAGCACCGACGAACACCACGGCCTTGCCGTTGCCCGGCAGCGACGAAACGGTGGCGAGGGCGTGACCGGCCGAATACATCGGAGCGACGGTGATGTTGCCTTCGCCCGAGCCGCCCAGCGTGACGTTCGATAGTGCGACGAACTGGAACAGCGAACCAGTCGACTCACGGGTCTGCGGGTTGACAGCGTAGCAGTCAGCGACGGTGAACACGTCGCCGGCCTTGACGGTGTCGCCGCTACCAGCGCCGGTGATGGCGATGGTGGTCGCGCCTTCGACCGTGACAGCCGCCGAGGTCGAACCGCCGGTGGCGTCGCGGGTGCCGCAGGTGAACTGCTTGATCGACTGCGACATGTTGATTTCTTCGAAACCAAGCACGCCGGTACCCATCAGGCCGTTTTTGAACTGACGGCTGACGGTGTCGGTCGGGTTAAACAGTCCCTTCATGCCTTCGACCAGACCGGCGTTGGCGGCCGGGTTGACGGTGGCATAGCGCGGCGACATCACGGCGGCGTTTTCGTTCAGCTTCTGCTGGGCCTGAAGCAGAACCAGCGAAGTGGCCGGCGTGGTGCCGGGGGTGCCGACCGAGTTGCCGATGGTCGAGAAAGCGTTGGCAACGTCCGCGTCAATGCTGGCAGCAAGCTGCGAGATACGCGGCTTGAGCACGCGCTCGGCAAAGTCGTCAAGCTGCATGGTCATTTCGGCGGTGGTGAAGTTCACGCCAATGTGCTTCTGGTTGGCAACGGTCAGCGTGGTGAACTGCTCGTTGTCGTCCTGCACCTGAAGGGCAGCACCGTCGGTGACGAGCGCACGGTCAGGCAGACGGATGCGCAGGGTCGAACCGATCTTGGCGCCTTCGACGGCAAAGCTGTCGTCGTACTGGCGGTTGACGTTGCGGGTGAGCACGAGGTTGTTCTCAAGGATTTCGAGAGCCTTCCGCGTGATCATGTCGATAGTAAGAATGCTGTTGGACATGGTGGTATTCCCAAATTAGCGGTTACGTTGTGCCTCGTACTTCTTGATCTGCCGTAGCCGTTCCGCTTCGATCCATTCCGACGTGCTCATTGACTTGGTCGAACGAGGGTCGGTGGTGTCGTATGCGGGTGCGCTAGAAGCGCGTGGCGTAACAGGAGCAATCGGTGCCGGGGCGGTTGAAGTTTTTCTAACCGGCGGATTTGAGGACAATGAAGCCTCAATCTTTCCGATTTCCTTTGCCTGCAAGATCGGGTGCAATCTGGCGATGCGGTCCGCTTCCTTGGGGTTGGAGCCGAGCCAGTAAAGGACATCGGGGCCAACATCCGAGGCTTGGATGCTCTGCGCCATGTATTCCGTGACGGGCAGGTTGGGGTTGTACGCGACTTGGTCGAAGTCGTCGTAACGGTCCCGCGTTGCCTCTTCACGGTCGTGGTACTGTTCAAGCAAGGCTTGCTGTTGCCGTGCGGCTTCCCGCTGGTTCAGCAATTCTTCCGCCTTACGTTCGGCCAAAGCCTCTGCGTATTGGTCGTAAGTCTCGAACTGCTCGGGACTGATGTCCGCAGAAGCGGCTGGCTTCTGGCGGGCTTCCATATCCGCAAGCCGTTGAGCCTGCTCTCGTTCCCACTTGCGCTGCTCTCTTGCAAGCCGCTTACCGACAATTGCGTCCAGTTCTTCCTGAGTGAAAGTCTTGGAGGCTTCCTGCTCGGCAGGCGTTTCCGGCGTTTCGTTTTCTACAGGCTCGACTGCTGCCGTGGCTTCGAGTTCTGGCGCGGGCACTTCCGCTAGTTCAGGAGCATCATCGCTCATTTGGTTTTGACCTTTCCAGTCACCTGATGTTCCGCATCAGTACGGTTACAGGCCAGTCTACAACATTTGTTGCAGGCTGGCAATCTCGTTAAAGGTTGCCTTCGCTGGTCCAAGTGCCGGGCGATCCGGCCACTGTACATACCCACGACTTTGGCTGACCAACAGCCGGCGATTGATTATACGCGCGGTCGCCAATCTCATATGTTTGGTCAGCGTCGCTAGGGACGCCCGAAGTCGAACTAATCATTTTTCCGTTAACGCCAATCGTTGCAATCATAGCGCTGTCTGGAAGATCGTCGTTCATCAAGCGCTCAAAAGGTGTATTAGCTTCGGCTAGGACAATGCTGTCAACAACGATATATTCGTTGCCGTTGGCTACATTTGAACTTTGGTTTACGTAAGTGTTTAGGAAAATCTGAGTTGCGTCTACCTGAACTGTTACTTCAGTCCACATAAACTGCCATTCCCCAACTGAAAAACGGTTGTTGCGGCTGTCGCTACTTACGGTCGCAGAGCCGTTAAAGCTATCTAGTGTGATTGACGGAAACTTTGTACGGGACGCAAAAACGTCGGTAAATTCGGAAATATCCGGAACATAAACCCAAGCGCCCATAACGATGCGTTTGCCGCGCAGTGACGTAACTGCGCTTCCAACTAGCGTCCAAGTCAAAACATTAAAGTTTTGGCCTGCCGTAGCGGTAATTTTAACCGCATTAGCACCTTTTCGCACCAACGTTGTTTCTTGGGCAAAAGTGCTGCGGTTCGGAGTTACGTTGTTCCAGCCACGGAACCACATATCAAAATTGCGGTTAGGAAAATAGTTGAAGCAAGCGCCTTCTTGCTTGCTACCTTCAGTCAACCAAGGTGAAGCGTTTAACGCTCCATTAGACCATACGTTCTGGCGAACATTAGTTGTATTGCTTGTGGTCAATACCGTTGGGCCACCGTTGACGCCACGCGAAACATGGCCTTCCACAAATAGCCCGTCAACGTCATCTGCAGAAAGCATAGCTGTGCCTGCGGTAACGTAATCAACCAAATTCATTCCAGTGATACGTATGCTTTGACACGCCGTTGTAGCACCAATGGATAAGTAAGGTGTTGCGCGAGGAGCGCTAACTACCTGCTCCCAGTAAGGCGAAGCAAAATGAACTCCCCCGCAACCATCTATTGTGGCCGCAAGAGGTGATACGTGTCCCCCTTCGTCGAGAAGTTGGCGAAAAAATACCCCGTAACTTCCGGTAAGGCTAAAAGCCTTTTTATTGTTTTCCGCCCTCAGATTAATATCTGAAGAGTTTAGATTGGTTCCGACTAAACCAACATCACAGCAGTTAACATGCACGTTGTCTAATGTGCCGATAAACCCAGAAATGTCCAAGCCTACAGCAACGCCATAGATAATGATGTTTTTGTAGTAAAATCGGTTGGCGTAAGTAGTGTGCTTAATTGCGGTGCAATTTTGCGCCGCGCCGCCAGCTATATATGTGTTGAAAACAACGCTCGACGCAATTTGCAAATCTTCAACCGAAAAAAACTGCGCATTTGCTGGGTAGACAAAAACAGCAGTACCGTCGCTGATGATAGGGTTAATCCTCGATCCTCGCCCATCACCATATATTTTTGAATTACCATAACACGAAATCGACGAACTTACTTTGTAAATCCCCGCAGGAATATAGACGCTTGCGTTATTGGCGTTCGCGGCGGTGATCGCGGCTTGAATGGCCGCAGTATCGTCCGCTGTGTTGTCGCCAACCGCGCCATAATCCAGTACATTTACCGGCGCGCCTTCTATCATTGAGTATGTTGCTTTGGTCAAAGACATGGCGGACACCTATTTTGAAAATGATTGAGTTTCGCTGTTTATCAAACGCTGGGGCCAATACGATAATTTTTTCATGTGACCAAACAGCGAAGCAAACCCGACTTGATGCCCAATATTAAGGGCACTGACAGCAGGAACTAACCCTAAGCTATCGGTCCCAACTGCGGCCCCATTGGTAGCCGCGACAAAACTGTCCGCTTTGTACGCAAAAGCTGTTTTGGTTGTGGTCTCATTTGTAAGTGTGACCCCAGTGCTTATGTTGGCTTGCGAGGAACCACTGGAATTAATAAACACGAATGGGATGGCGCTTGTGCTAATGTTAACATAAAGTCGGTTGTTTAATGTGGTATCGTTAACAGATATTACTGCTTTGCTAAAGGTGCTGGCCGTAGCAGCGTTAGATGAGTATTCAGCAAGAAACGCCCCTTCGCTGGCGTTGTACCAACTGCTAAAATTTGTCCCTGTCATTGATACAACGTCAGAGTTGCGCGTCAGGCTGGTCGTGGTCGTTGGGATGTAGCTGGTCGCAAATGCTCCTGCTTCGAGTTGTGCGCCCCAAAACAAAATATCCGCGGTCGTAGACGCGCCGACTGACCCGGCCAGCCGTAGCATAAAGTTAGCCCCGCTAGCGCCAGATACTGAAAACCGCGTAAATGAAGACGGTGTTACAGATATATTCTGGACATTGGAGCCAGTCAGAAGCTGGAGCGAATACGTGTTCGCGTCGTTGCTCTTTAAATAAACCGTGGCTGTGCGCGTATCGGTTCCGCCAATAAACTGAAAAACACGACTAAGATCACTGACAGTAGTGCCTGCGCCTCGGTTAAACTCAATGCGATCAGCAGTCGTAGTGCCATCTGGTGCAACGGCGAAGTTGGGTGTGACGACAGGGGCCACACCAGTGCCGGTTGCGTCTTTTGTCCACGCACTTTCGTTTGCGCCGGACGAATGCAAAAGCAAGTTTGCGCGTGTTTCTTCAATCAACAACCCTTTAGGCGCAAGTGTGGCGGGGTCGTAGTCGAAACGAGGCAAATTAGCGTTGACAGTCTCAATCAGGCCGCTGCTGTTGACGCGGGTAGCCGTGTTTAATGCCCGCGTGACAGTCACACGAGGATCAAGCACGCCAGTCGTAAAGTCCAGCGCAAGCCGAGGTAAAACCCGCTCGGTAGCGGTAGGTGCGTATGCAGGCGTTATCATGGGTTAGGCACCTTACGGACACGGATACGAATAGTCCCGCTTCCAAGATCAATCGTTCCGCCAGTTTCATTCTGAAAACGCACCGTGACGGTGTTGAGCGCAGTAACTTGGCCGTCCAAATTGATGCCTTGCGTATCAAGCGAAAACGAAATCTGATCGACGTAATCGCCAAGCGCCGCACCCGTTACGGTCACATCGGTTTCCGCGCCAGCACCATCGTTTAGGCTGGGTGGGTCATAAGTGGCTGAGGCAAACAAAATATAGCCTTGGTTTTCGCCGAACTCCGCTTCAGAAAACCCGCGAATACGTGCGGTCGATCCTGTCAAAGCGTTGTCAGCTACCCAGACATTCGTGTACGTTCCTACCCCAGTAAATTTGCGAACGCCGTGCGTCCCACCGCCTCCAACATTTCCAGTAATGGTCAACTGTGCAAAATTACCCGTTGCACCGGTCTGCACGCCAATTGCGTCCGTGGCGGCGGTCATGGTGATGCTGTTGTCGCGGACGCCACAGTTGTTAATGTCAGCGGTGTTGGCGTAGACATAGATGCCTTCGGCGCTGCTGCCGTAAATCGTATTGCCCGATATATCGACAGCCGAGATCGTCGCTGCTTCAGACAAAACATAGACGCCGCGACCAGTGCTGGAGATTACGGTGTTGTCTGAAATGTTTAGCCCGTTAATATCGCGGTTCGCAGTGTTCGACCGCGCTAAAATTCCGTGGTTCGCCGCATTCAGAACAGTGTTGCCCGTGATGTTGACGCCGCTAATCGTCCCAACGGTGCCAACTGGGAGAAGGTAGACGCCAAAAAGGCCGCTGTCACGGATTACGTTGCCCTTAACGGTTAAACCAGTTTGATTTTCAGGGCGGCGCGGCTCCAAAAAAACGCCATAGTTTTTGCAACCGATTAGGGTGTTGTCAGCGATGACAACGTCAAGGCCTTGCCATGTTATGCCATCAGAGTTGGTGCCGTTTTTGGCGGTCGCCGTGTTTCCGACAAAGTTCCAATACTGGCACGGGCTATGACCATCGTATGCGCTATCAAGGCCACCATAAGCATTGTTGCCAATGATGTTGACAAAGCGGTTTAAACCATAGCCACCAGTGTTCCCGCCGCCGCTAACGCCATGACGGCAATCAATGAACTTGTTGCCGATCACGTCGCCCCATTGGCTGCCGTCATAGATAGCTACACCATAACCAGTGCCAGCATTGTTGGAGCGATAGAATGAGCAATTGGTCGCGGAAAAATTAAGGGTGCTTTGGAAGGTCAAAGCCTCAAAATCGCCGTCCTCAAAAATGATGCTATCAACGTGAACATCGTTGCAGCGGTAAAACGTCAGCAACTTATCGTTCGTTCCAGAACCACGAATGGTGCCGCCACCAAAAACGCGGATATTGGAGACCGGGTTCAGCTTGCGAATAGACGCCGTGTCAGCCGTAGCATAATCACTCCACAGGCCGTCTTGAAGCGTAATTGATCCGCTGGAAGTCGATTTGACGATCTGGAACTCACCGTCTTTCTGCGCTGCGGGGTCGGGCTGCCGTTCAGAGTAGATCAGCACATAATCGCCAGCGGTAAAGGCAGCCTCGGCGCCTGCGGCTACCGCTACGCTAGTGTTGGTGCGTGAAGCATTAGACGCGAGCGGCACTGCCGTGCCCACGGTACCTTGCGCTTGCATTGCAATACCGCCCGACAAGGTGGCCACGTCAAGAACGGCTTTTGCGCCTATATTAAGATGCACGTTTGAAAGCAAAACTAACGCAGTGTCGATATTGTAGACACCTTCCGGGAACCAAAGTGTGCCGCCGCCAGCCGCGTTGAGCGCCGATATGACTGCGTTGATTGCTGGGCCGTCATCCGCCACGCCATCGCCTACAGCGCCGAAGTCCTTGACGGAGACGTATTGCTCCAGCTTGGTTTGGACGGTTTGCGCGGTGGCCCCGGTAAAGCCCGCAGTATACCCTACGTCGCTCGCGTCTACAGCCCCGGTGGTAGTTTGAACGGCCGTGGTGAACTTGACTTCGGCACCGACATGCAAGCCGCTGGTAAAGGTCACGGTGTCGCTGTCCGTCTCCAGATAGCTGTCGCCGACGTACTGGTTCACACCGTCAATGTAGACCGACAGCGAGTTGGTGCCCGGCGTGTAGTTGATCGTCGAGAGATTGAACACAGTCTGACCGGCCGTGGCCGTGATGACCTCTTCCTGCACCGTGTAGTTGACAAAGTTCGAGTTGACGCCGGTGATGTTATCGTAGGTGCCAATCAGGATTGCCGTCGAGGTTTCGATGACAAACTTGTAGATCAGGCTGTCGGTCAGCCAAATCTCGCCGCCCGGTACGCGCCCGGCGCTGTCCAAAACGATAGGATTGGCGTGCGGCGTGCCCCCGAGCGCGCTGGTGTACGTAGCCTGCGGCGTGGTAGTGCCGGCCGCGTAGGTGTAAATCTTACCCCCTGACAGCGGCTGGCCGTTGTTATCAAAAAACTGACCAGCAAAACCGCCGATAGGTGAGGGATTAACAGACATAGCTACACACCCAGATTGCCGGCCGCCACGAAGGTGTTAGCGACCGGGCAGATTAGCGAAATGACGGCGTACTGGCCCATAGTGCTAAACAGCGACGAGTAGGACACCAGCGTCTGCCCGCCAGCGGCCACCGTAACCTTGCCTGCGTCGCCCTGAATGATCGTCACGCTGAAGCCCGCACCCAGACCGGCCGCGCAGGTAATCGTTACCGCGGACCCGCTGGTGCAGTAGATGACCTTGCCGTTGTCAGCGGCCGACAGCGTGCGGCTGGTCGTGGCTTCGGTAATGATGCCGTCAGGCGTCAGAATGTAGCCCGCGGCAGACGCTGGCCCCGAGATGTTTAGCGGAACCCCCGTGACGTTCATCATGCGTAGTAACTCACGTTAATTTTTCCGCCGGCCACTGTGTTAATGAACCGAAGGTTGGTGAGGTTGCCGTCGTAGAGCAGCGACGTGCCGACATAGATGGGCATACCGACCGATGCCGTCGGGTCGGTGCCGTCGTCGCGCCAGCGCACATTCTGCCCTTCAGGGGTGATGATGGCGAAGGTCGCCTGCTGGACCGACCCGTCAGGGGCGCGGGCAGGGACCGTCAGGCTGGTAGCCGAGTTTGGGGTGAGCTGCTGATAGCCCAGACAGAAAGTGGTGGTCTTCAGTCCCATGATGTAACCTCACGCCAAAAATTTGAGTTTGTACAGGGTGGTATAATACAGCCCAAAAATCTCGTCGATGATGTTCTGGAGTGGGGTGCACTCCTTCTCGACGACCTTATACCGCATTTCCATCAGGTCGTCCACTTGACCTTCAAGGAAGTCTACGACGTTGCTGGTCTTCTTGGCTGACATCAGCGAAATAGGCCCGATCAGGCCGTATTTGCCCTGATAGGCTTCCGCAAACTTGTCCGCGAGATCAATGACCCCGTCGTAAAACTCGCCCAGCGCCGTGTGCTTGGCGTAGCTGCGCGTGTTCAGGTGCGCCGAATGCGTCACGTCGCGTGCCAGAAACAGCATTCCGATGAAGTCGTTACAGTTGCTCATTTTCAGCCATTCCTTCGGGCATTTCTGGCATCATTTCAGGCATTTCTGGCATCATTTCAGGCATTTCTGGCATCATTTCAGGCATTTCCGGAGCCTCTTCAGGTTCCTCGGCTTCAGGCATCTCGCGCATCTGCGGTGCCTCGCCGATCAGGTCGCCGGTGTCCAGCGCGGCGGCGATAGTGCCCATGACGATGTCCTGAATCTGTTCCGGCGTCATGCTGTTCTGGACCGCGGCGATGCGTTTGGTTTCGGCGTTGTAGGCGTCGATCTCGGACCGGTAACGGTCGATCTCGACCTTCTGCATTTCGGCGCTGTCCTGAATGTTCTGCATGATGTCGGTGACGCGATTCAGTTCCTGCGTCATTGCCTCGATCTGCTGCTGCGCCGCCATCATTTCGGGCGACTGATCGCCTTCGGACAGCACCTTCGGGTCCAGAATCTTCTTGAACCGTGCGGCCATTTCCTGCGCGCCCGGCCAGTCCATGTTCTTGATGAACAGGTCGCCGGCCACCGTCCAAAGCTGCGGGTTGGCCTGCAAAATCTGGCTCATGGCGTCGAGCGCTTCCTGACGCTTGGTCATGTAGCCGGGGCCGGTCGTGACCATCACGTCATAAGTGCCCACGCCGGGGTTGTAGATTTTCTCGATCATGGCGCCCGATTGGTCGCGGATTTCCTTGACCGGCTCCTGCTGCATCGGGTTGAACTTGACCATGCTCACGTCGCCATCGACACCAATGATGCGGGCGATGCGCTGCGTATCGTAAATCTTCGGGATCAGGTCGACGATCTGACGCGTGATGTGACGCACCGCGCGGGCGAGGTTATCGACGTAGTGGTACGTCCCCACGTCGCCCTGTTTTTCACGGGCCACGATAGCCTTGGCCGAGCGCTCGTTGCCGCCGATCCCCAGTGAGGCGTCGTACTGGCCTGTGGTGCCCTTGATGTCGTCAGCAGCCCCCATTTTGGCCTGTATCAGGCCAGTCTGGGGCAACGGAGGAGGTGCACGCTGCGGAAGAGGGAGGACATTCCCAGCGCCGTCCGTCACGTCGGGATTGACCTCCAGATACGGCCAGTTGGTCGTGTTGGCGGTCTTCCACTGCTGTTCGTAGCCTTCGAACTGGCCGCCGTAACCGATAAACGGCGCCTTGGGCGCCAGCGCCAGCATCTCTGCCTCTTGGCTGGTCCAGTAGTTGTACATGCGCTGCGCGTCCTTGGCGTTGCGCACAAGACCGCTGATGTGCAGTCGGCCGTCCACTTCCCACTCGTTGCCGATCACACGGACGACAGGAATCCACTTGCCCGGCCACTCGCGCTCGTCGAGCACGTCGAAGCCGTTAGTCTTCATCCACATGACCTTCTTGCGGTCTACCTGACGGCTGCGGACGGGTGCCCCGAACATGGCCATAAGCTGCTTGTCGCGGGGCGTGCGCGAGATGGCCGTCTGGTTGTCAGGGTAGAGGTGCAGGGTGGCACGCTCGTACTCGCAGTAGAAATACTCCGCGATGCGGATGGTGTCTTCCTGAAGCCACGACGAGATGCCCTGATCGCCGACGCCTTGGCTGTACAGCGTCGAGATCGGCGTCGCGTCCGGGAACATCCGCTCGTATTCGCTCTTGAGGATGTCTTCCGTAACGAAGCACCACTGCGCGTCAGCCCCGCACGGGTCTTGGATCGTCGGGTCCATGTAGACGCTGAACGAGTTGCGCACCCGCCCGATGCGGATGTCCTGATCGAACGTCTCGTCGTTGCAGTACTCGGTCAGCAGGCGGAGGTAGCCTTCACCGTAAGTGACCTGATTGTCGCAGGCCGTGTCGTAGGCCACGTCGGCGTCCGACATGTACTCGATGTGGCGCACCACGCCGTTCAGGATTTCCGCGACCTCGATGTCGGCGTTGTCATCAGCCGGGATGACCTTGCCGCTGGGGCGGTTCTGGCGCTGCTCGTTCGTGACCTGACGGACGTGCTGCGGCAGCTTGTTGATCGTCAGGCACGGGCGGGCGTTGATCGTCTGGCCCTGCACGGCCCCGCGGGTCGCCAGCACGTCGGCCGGCCACTGCCACTGATTGTCAGGGCTGCCCGCCATGAACCGCAGGTCGTCGAGTTCATCCTCGCGGCTGTCCGAGTAGGCCGACTGCGCCATTTGCAGCCGGTGGCGCATGGTCGCCATCTTGTCGTCGCTGCCCGACGACTTGGCAGGGTTAGACCCCACGTTGGCGACCTTGCCAGCCGTATTGATGCCCGTGGGATCGGCCATATTACTTCTTCTTGCCCTTCTTGGCGGCTTCGCGCTTTACCGCATAGGCGATAGCAACCGCTTGTTTTTGCGGCTTTCCAGCGGCAATTTCAGCCTTGATGTTTTTGCGGAAGGCGGTTTTGCCCGCCGACTTGACCAGAGGCACGTCAGCGGCCCTTCTTCACAGGCGTCTCGCGCATGCGCGTGACGACGCTAATCACGTCCTTGGCGGGCCGACGCCGCATCAGGGCACTTTCGCCTGCTTCTTCGCGCTGAATGCGCTCAGCGCGGCCCAGAACGGCGCTGGTGGACATGTTCGGGGCCGGTTTGGTAGCCGGCTTGGGCTTCGGCAGGGTCATGCGGGGCGGCTTGGCCATTTTACTTGCCTTTCTTCGCGGTTTTGGCGCTGTCACGGAACGCTTTGGCGGTCGGAGCGCCTTTAGCGCCCGGTTTGCGCATTTTTTCGCCTGATCCGGCCGCAATTCGGGCCTTTTTGGCGTGAATGTTGGCGTATAGTCCCGGTTTCATGAGCATTTCCACCGCTTGAGGCTGGCCTTGGCACGTTCGCCGTCCTTGGCCTTGGCTGCTACCGCGCCCATTCGGGCGCAAAACGACTTCTTACGGCCTGCATCGGCCTTTGTCTTGGGGTTCGGCGCCGGTGCCTTGAGGTTTGACCCAGTTTCGCGGTTATACTTGGCCCTGCCTTTAGCGGTCAGCCCTGCGCCCTTGGACACCGGCAGCTTTTCGCCGCGCCCAACCGCCAGTGATACTGACTTTTTCTTGTCGGCCATGTGTCAGGCCCCCAGCCAAGATGTAGAAATTCCGCTCATAGAGTACCCTTTGCGCGGTGTTCTGTCAACGCGGGCTTCGCGGGACGCCAGCGGGTATGCGAAAGTCAGCGCGATGGCGTCGGCAGCGTCTGGCGAGGCCAGCCCGCGGGCTTTCATGTCCTTCTTGCTTTCAAGGAACAGCGTGCCTTTGCTGTCAGGCTTGACGCGCGGCCCGATCAGGTCGGTTTTCAGGAAGCGATCCTCGGGGATCGACGCTTCCTTGAGCCAGTCGCGCATGGCGCCCCACATTTCGGCGCGCTTGTTGCCGTACATCATCTGCTTCTGCGCCTTGTTGCCGAAGTTGACGCCCCTGATCTTGTACCGCTGCTCCTTCAGTCGGTCCACGACGCCTGCGCCGAGGCCGCCCTCGTCGATGCAGACCAGCGCCGGTTTGTACTCCTCGATGGCGTCGATGACGTGCCCGACCACTTCCATCGTGTCGGCCCCGCGCATCCGCTTGATGGCGACGATGTCGCGGCCCTGCCGCACGGCGATCACGGTTGCGTCCGACCCGAACCGCGCCGGATCCACTCCGATAGCGATGGGCGCGGACGCATCCTTGTAGCGCGGCCGGCGCATGGCGTCATCGACCACGTTGACTGCGATGAACTGGTCGTCGCCCTCCGACGGGAACTGTCCGTAGACCTCGACGTTGGCTTGGTAGCTGTCCGGGCCGTACTCGTCGATGATCTGCTGGTAGAGGTTTTTGTCGGTTCCTTCGACCTCGCGGGCGTCGATGTTGCGCGTGTGCCAGAAGCTGCGCTTGGAGTTGAACGTCTCGTAGAAATACCCCGTGTTGCGGCGGGGATTGGAGAAGGCCAAATGGAAGCGATTGGGCGTGTTTTCCGTGAAGAAGCCCTGCGCCACCGACCAGATGCTGTCGGGGATACCGCTGGCTTCGTCGAAGATCAGCAGCACACCGTCGAAGTTATGTACCCCTGCGTAGGCGTCAGGGTTCTCTTCAGACCACAGCCGCCCTTCGACCGACCAGTAGCGCGTGCCTTTCTTCAGGTCGCGCTCGACGATTTCCGTCAGCCATTTGGCGGGCATGATGCGGGTGGCGGCTACCTCGAACCAGTGGCTGTTCAGCGACATCGCCAGCCACTTGGTAATTTCCGCCCATGTGACCGAGCGTAGCTGCGCTTCGGAGTTGGCCGACACGATAGTGGTCGAGCCTATCCGGGTGGATAGCATCCAGATAACCAGCCAACTAACCAAGGCAGACTTGCCAATACCGCGACCCGAAGCCACCGCTTTCCTAAACGTATCATAATCCAGCTTTCCGCTGTTGGCTTGGATATGATTACGTAAATCTACTAGGATGTCACGCTGCCATTTGCGCGGGCCCGTAAAATGCTCCAGCGGCGTGCCGCGTTCGCCCCACGGGAAGGCCAGCAGCACGAAGGCCAGCGGGTCGTCCTTGATGGCGGGCGACCACAGCCGCGCCATCAGTTCCATCTCGTCCTGAGCGGAGTAGACCGGCTGCTGCATCAGAACATGTTTTCGTAGGGGTTGAAGCCGCCTGCGTTGCCGTAAGTGCCTCCGTAGGCCCCGCTACCGTATGTCCCGTAGGTGCTGGGCGTCCTGTACCGCCCGAACGGCGACTGCGGCGGTGGTGCGTAGCCGGCGCCCAGCATGGCGTTGCGGGGGCCGCCTGCGCTGGCGCCGCGGCCTTGGAAGCCCTGATAGGGCTGGAACGGCGTCATGGTGCTGAATGTCGGCATGGCGGGCATGTCCGCCAGCGTCGGGATGGGCGCGAAGTCCTGCGTGCGCTGCATGGCCGCAGAGATCGGGGTTACAGGCGCCACTTGCGTAGCGCCGCGGCCGCCGCCGCCAAGGTTGAAGTTCATCCCGAACGCGCCGGGCGTCGACATGCCGCTGGCATCCCCAAACGGATCAATCCGCATGACTGCCGGACCGCCGCTTTCCACGGGCATGTAGGGAATGAACCCATTAGTCATCGCGTTGCGCATGGACCGTCTCCGTAGGGCTGGGCACCGTGGCCGTCCGGTCTTCTAGCGCATTTACCGGGCTATAGATACCCTCGATTACGCGCGTCTGCGCCCGCTCCAGCGCGCCGATCACGCTGATCTGCTGGTCGACGTTCACGTCGATCTGCTGCTTGGCTACCCACCCATGCTGGTGCTTGAGGATGTTCAGCGCCGCGGTGGCGTCGCCGTCCGCTGCTGCGTCGTGCAGCGTCTTGGCCGCGAGGTATTCGCCGTCCGCCCGGCCTTTCAGTTCCGCCATCTCCACCAGCGGGTCAAACTCCTGCAAGCGGCGAAACTGCGCCGGCGTCAGTCCAGCCTTAAGCGCGAGGCTGTCACCCTTCAGGCCGTACTTGGCGGCTTCATAGATCGCTTCCAGACGCGCCTCAGTGGCTTCGACGCGTTCGGGCGTGAACGGCAGTGAGTAGAAGGTCATAACCGTAATCCTAACGCAATTTCGGCACCTTTTCTAGCCGCCGCCGCTTCCTCCTTAGTTTGATAGAGCCCAAGGTATATGGCTTTGCGGTTTACCGTTATGCGCGCTTCCCAAGCATTGCGGTTTTTTGACGCCGCCGTCACGCCTTTTTCGCCGGACGAGGCTCTGCCAGCTATATTGTGGCAATTAACAGAGCGCGTGACAGACCGCAAATTGTCGATACGGTTGTCTAGCCTATCGCGGTTTATGTGGTCAACGTCGGCGGAAGGCCAATCTCCATAGACCCATAACCATGCCAGTCTGTGCGCTGGTGTTGCTCGCCCTTTAAACGTCAAATATCGGTATCCTTGCGGCGATATGCACCCTGCTATGTCGCCTGCTTTTTGCCTACCCCAAGACGTGCGGCGGCGAAATTCGCCGGTGTTGGGGTCATAATCGTATTTGGTTTTTAGGGCGTCTAAATCGGTCATAGCTAACCATACCGCAGTTTTTAAAAAATAAAAAGAAAAAAATTAATTTTTGTCTGCGGACCGTGCCCGTGACAATCACACGGCGCTCGGCCCCACCCCCTCCCCCTCCAGCCAACCGGCAATCCGGTTTTATGCTGCAATGCAGCAAAGCGCGTGGCCCTTTTGGCTGTGGGCAATGTGGGCAATGCGCGGGACCATTGCTGGCTGGCGATGCACGAGCACACATTGTCTAGCTGGCAGGTAGACAAATGAGAACATCGACGAGGGCGGTCAGCCGATCGCGCAACTATCAGACAGCCATGAAACAGATTGTGTTTCACATCGCAGACCCGGCGAAACTTACCCTCAAAGCCGTCACACTTTTTGTTATTTTGTTGTTTAGAACAAACCGTAAACAAATCGGGAAGATTAGTTTGAGGGTAGCCGAGTAGCCAAAATGCGCGGCCGCGCTCTAAGGGGCCTTTCCGGGCAATTTAGGCGTATACATTTTTGCAACACTATCTGTTGCAGCACTGCCACAAACTTTGATGTCACAAACTTTGAAGCGCGGCGGGCTAGAGGCGCCGCGGGCTGGGGGCGTGGGTCATGTGGGCAATGTGGGCATACAGTTTTTAATCGCGGCCATTTCTATCCTTATTGCGAATCATTCTTAACTAGCATTTATAATTTTTCCAACCTTACAACTGATGACCCACATGACCCACAAGCCCTACGCCCTCAGGATTGCCGCGCCTTTAGCCGTGGGCAATACCCCCAAAAATGCACCGCCCACACACCACCCAAAATACCCACAACCCGCGCTATTCGCCACACCCCTATAATAGAGCGCTGTTAGCAGCGCCTCGGTTGTGGGCATTCCGTGGGCGATTGTGGGCAGTCCGTGGGCGATTGTGGGCAACGCCTGAACGAAACACTTTTTGTTTGACCCTACCCTCAATCTATGCGACAAGACGCCATCAACACCCGTAGGAGCAACTGACATGACCATCGAATTGACCCTCCCGACCGACACCTTCGACCGCGACGCCCGCTTCGCGTTTGAATACCTCGACTACAAGAAGCGTCCGACGCGCGGCGAGGGCTACCTCTTTCACGATGATCGGAATGACGAAATGTTTCTCATGCAGGCTGCCGGTTGCCTCAAGTCGCACTACACCGACGCGGACCGCGCACACATCGACCGCATCTACAACGGCGAACAGGTCGTCCGCCACGGCGACACCGTCTCGGTCGGAGGCAAGCTCTACACCGTCAAGGTGCTGGGCAACTACAGCGACGCGGGCCGCCTCATTCCCGCCTGACCATCAACCCGCCGGGCGGCGACAACCGCCCGGCGCAACAACATGGAGCAACTGACATGACCCGCCGCCTAATCCTCGACGCCGCCGCTATCCTGATCGCGCTGCCCTGCCTCGTGCTGGCGCTGGCGCTCATCCTGCCGAACTGACCATAACTAGGAGCAACACGACATGGTTACACAGACTGTCTCGCAAGCGTATCTCGATGGCATCATCGAGGGCCGCGACTTTAAGCGCCACTGCGTTGCAGCGGGCGACACGATCGACCGCGCGTTCATCACCGCGCATATTGACGCGATCGAGCGCACCATGCGCGGCTTTAGCGGCACCATGCGCGATTTCATGCGCGGAGAGCGCGACTACTGGCGGGGTCAGCTTAAGAAACACTGACAAGCCGAAACAGGCGGCCCTAGCGCCGCCTGTCCGCGCCCGCTGGCCTAGGCGCGCTGATGAGGCAGGCCACACCATAGGAGCAAACGACATGTCTATGAACCTATTCATTCACCCGGCAGAGCCTAGCGAGGCCGCCCGCGAACTGTACCTGTATACGTCCAACTGCGCGCCCGCATGGCGCATGGCCGAGGCTGCGTTCCGCAACTATGAACGCAAGCGCGCCAAGGGCCAGTACGACGCCGCCCTAGCCCGCAAGGGCCTGATCTACGCTGTGGAGCAAGCCGCGCGCGAATATGTCCGCGAACATGGCGCGCCGGGCGACAAGTGGCACGCGCTGTTCCTGCCAGCCGACCGCCGCGCCGCCGCGCACATGATCATGACCGACACCGAAGCCGAATGGGCTGCCGGTAACAATTGGAGCAACTGACCATGACCGACGCAGACTTTCACGAGCAACGCCTGTACCTCGCCCGCGAGGCCCTGAACGCCTATTGCAACGCGCGCGGCACCATCAACGCGCCCGACGAGGACGTCACCGACCTGATCACCGACCTGTTGCACTTGCTCGACACGTACGAAGGGCAAGCCAGCGTCGAACTGGTCCTGACCATGGTGAAGAGCCACTATGAAGCTGAAACGGACGCCTGACCTATGGCTGACCCCAAACAGCATTACTGTCCGACCGAGGCCGAGCGGCTGCACCGCGAGTACATGCGGCGCGCAAGCGAGGCCCTGCTGAACCAACTGACCGATCGACACCCGCGCATTGTGCAGGCCCTGCAAAAGCGCGCACAACAAAGGAGCAACTGACCATGTACGACCCTTTCTATGACCGCACCGACTGGCGGCGCTGCGACGACCAGCGCCTGACCGCCGCCGCCCGCGAGAGCAATCACGAACTGTGCATTGCGCTGGGCGAACGGCTGGAAGACCTGACCGACATCGACGATCAATTGCAGGACGTGATCGCCGAGCGCGACGAACTCGACAAGCGTGTGGCGCTGCTGCTGACCGAACTCAATGAACTGCACGAGGCGCTAAAGGGCACCGGGGCCGGGCTGGACTGATGGGCGCGGCGATATTCGCCCTAGCGCTAGGGCTGCTCTGCCTACTCTTGGAGGAATGACCATGACAACCGAAACGACCGAACGTATCCCCGCCGCTGTCCTGACCGAGCAGGACGTGCTACAGGAAGCCGCCACGGCCCTACAGGAGCACGAACGGTTGCGGGTGGCCCTACGGACCAGCGAGACGCGTCTGCGCACTCTGTGCCGCCAATTTGACGCCGCCAGCGGCTCAACAGGCTTCGCACCGCACCATCTGGCACAAGCCTGCAAGGCTAGGGGGCTGTTGTGACCGCCCCCGGAACTGACTGGCTGCGCGCCATTCCGACCCGCGACTTCAACTGTCGGCTGGTCTACCTGACACCGGCTGGCCATCGCCGCACGGCACACGTCAAGACCCGCGCGGCACTGGCCGATGCAGCGCTCGACGTGGCCGAGCGGCTGCTGGCGCGCGACCAGCGCCGCCGGGTGGCCCGCGTCGTCTACGCAGAGGCGATCGAGCAATGACGCAGACGCGCGACGAGGCGGCGCTGGAGATCGGCCACCACCTGCTGGACGATGCCGACAAGCTGCGGATGTTCCTTGGCGACGGCTTCGAAGCAATCTTTCCGATTGCATGGAAAGGCCGAACCTATACTGTAACCCTCAAACTGGAGCAAAACGACCATGAGACTGGATAATTGGCCCATGCTGTTCATCCTGAGCGTTCTGGGCATCGCCGCGTGGCTGGCATTCACGACACCCGACATCGAGGACTTGGAACTCACGGACGAGGACTGGGGACTATGACAGACGAACTGAAAGCGCTGGTCGAGGAATTATGCGACAGCCTAGAAGCAGAGGTGCGCGACCGTTGGGGCTATGATGAGCGCCTAAAGCGCCAGCTTGACCGCGACATGGAGGTTGTGAACCGCGCCCGCAAATTGCTCCCCACCATCCTCACCGCCCTAGAAGCCCTGCCTGTGATGCGTGAGGCGTTGTCAAAGATAGCAGCCGAATGCTGGGTCACTGCGGGAACCGATGCCCAGATGTATTCGCGCTGGCGCAAGCTGGCTGTTGAGCGAGTGGACATCGCCCGCGCCGCCCTCGCCAAGCCCATGAAAGGACAGACCGATGCCGAATGAACGCTACGTCACGTTTTGGCGTAAGCTTGGTGAAGAATGTTTGGATTGGGGCCACCATGTCTCATTCAGTTCCGCCGATGCCGAGCAAGTCGTCGCTAATCTCAAGAAGCGAGGCATTCGCGAGTATCACACCGCTCCGCTGGGTGAAGGGATACCCGAACTTTCCTACCCGCTCCCGAAAGGACCGACCGATGAAGCCTGATAACCCGCCTGCGTTTCCGTCATTGTCACCGCCCGGTAGCTGGGATGATCCCGGCCACGGCATGACCCTGCGCGACTGGTTTGCTGGGCAGGCTTTGGTCGAACTATCTAGCCTGATCGAAGTTAACAATCCCGGAACTTACAAGGTCGTTGCAAGTTTTTCATATCAACTTGCCGACGCCCTGCTTGCCGAACGGGAGAAGCGCAATGACTGATCCGATTGAAGCGATGGCGCGGGCCTTGTGCAAGGCTGACGGGTGCGATCCAGACCGCAGTGTCAAAGTGCTTCGGAAGGGCGATCCCCATGTGGCTTGGCAACTTTACATTGAGGACGCCACCGCCGCCCGCGATGCCCACCTCGCCGCACCCCCGCCCTGCGCCACTGGCTTTGGGCCAACTTCGGTTGGGATTGCTACGAATGGAACGACGATGACATCAGGTTCTAAGCCCTTTGGGCGGCCACGCACTTACCCGCTGGCACCCATGCAGCCCGGCGACAGCGTGACGCTGCCAGCGCCCACCAGCGCCGACATCAAGCGTATCTGCCGCAACGTCAGCCAGTACGGGCTGCGCCATGATCGCTGCTACCGCTGCCGCACGACTGACGGCGTGATGACCATCACGCGGATCAGGTAACAAAAAGCCCCGGCGGAGTGAGGACCGCCGGGGCTTAAGTTAACCAGTGGAGCAAACACTGACTACCGGATGCCTACCACCTTACGGTCGTCCGATGCAACCCCCTCGACGCCTTCGACCATGCGGCGCAGTTCAGACTTCGAGTAGCGCTCGATCATCGCCGCCCGGGCAAAGATTTGCTTCTTGGTCGGGAACTCCCGCGAGTGCAGGCGCCCGCAGTCTACCCAGCCAGCTTCCTTGAACGCGTGCAGCAGCGCCGCCTGCGGCACCTTCGACACTGGGATACCCAGCTTCGTCGCAACCGCGTCGCACACCTTGTGGAACGGACTGGCGATCACACCGCACGCGAACACATCCATGCCGTGCGTCATCATCTCAACCATATGGCTTTCCGTCATGCTCATGCCGTGCTCGACCATGTTCAGCTTCCACTCGGTCACTGGCGGCGCTGCCGCCGGGTTGAACGCCGACACGTCACGCTGATGCAGCCAAGCCGCGATCTTCTGGAAGCCGCCCTGCTTGTACCACTTCCACAGCGCTTCGGCGTCGTCTTCGTGCATCCGCGGCGCACGCGACCAGAGGCAGAACCAGCGGCGGTCCTGCGACGGGAGCGAGATAGGGACAGGGTCGTTCGTGAACGCCACGACCAGCAAGCGGTTGATCATCTCATACGGATGCAGCCCCTTGCGGTTGACCGTCAGCGTCTCAGGCGGCGCGGCAATGATCGGCTTCAGCCGGTTCGCCAGCGCCCGGCGCTCTTTCGCTTCGGGTTCCTTCAGTTCGTTCAGGATCACGACTTCGGCTTGCAGGTTGTATCCCCACTGGCTTTCCAGCCCCTTGTTCTCGATGATCGACCGATTGTGCTGGTGATCTCCGCCGATCGCCCACAGGAACGGCGCCCACAGGCTGTCCTTGCCGCTGCCCTCGTCGCCGCCATGCAGGACGGCGTGATTGATCTTGACGTTCGGGCGCTGGACCTTGAACGCCATGACGTTCAGCACATGGTTCAGTTCGCGCTCGTCTGGCACCAACAGGCGGCAATGGTCGAGCCACGGCGTAATGTCGCGGTCAGGAATTGGATCGCTGCCCGACATGTCTGGCCGGTAATTGATCCATGTGTTGCCGTAGACCAACCCATCGCGCGCCACCAGCACGTCCTCGCCCGGCGCGTAGGTCACACCCACCAGCGCCTTGGCGCCGTACTCTTGCCTACGCTCGTCGAAGTAGACGCTGGCCTGCACGCGGTTCTTCTTCGCCCCGTGCATCGACTTGCACTCGACGTGCCGAAACAGCGCGTTGAACACATGCCGCGGCGTCTCCCGACGCGTCACCATGTCGAAATAGCTGTCATCCGACTGAATGTAGGCGAAACGGTCGAACCACTCGGCCTTCTCCAGCCGCCCGGCTTCCTTGCGCTCCACTTCCTTGACGATAGCCGCGGCTTCGTCCGGGTAGGCGTCGGTCGGCATGATCTTGTCGGCCATGCGCTTCATATGCTCCGCGATCAGTTCATCGCGCAGCCCCGGCGCGGTCTTCGGACCGCCGTTGTCATGCACCCAGTCGAGGAACGTGCGGCTGTCGAGGTGCTGACAGTGGCCGTGGTAACAGCAAAACGAGCGGTCCAGCGGCTTGTAGCGCGCTTCGATGTTGCCGTCGCTGTGCTCGGCGTGGTTCGGGCAGACGATGCCGCACCAGCCTTCGTGGTTCGTCTTGGACAGCACGAGGCTGTTGTCGGACA
>Ga0315906_10001747_pt1 | contig 31704 bp, 82 predicted proteins | sample LakEriMetagenome_4_FD_203526 | JGI IMG/M metagenome (GOLD analysis project Ga0315906, IMG submission 203526) | Freshwater fungal communities from buoy surface, Lake Erie, Ohio, United States - Buoy 2 MA122 | ecosystem: Environmental > Aquatic > Freshwater > Lake > Lake biofilm | place: USA... | reverse complement strand
TTAAATGTCACTATGGTCAAATACAGACGCTAACACAAGCGCACCAAAATTTGTAGGAGTAGGTGGTTCACCAACTCAAAGCGGCTTAACATTGTATGCGAATACGCAAACAAGCGCATTCATCACTGACCAACAAGTTGGCGTCTTCGGCGTTGACGTAACAGAACGAAGCGTTGCTGGAAATCCAAAAGGCGGTCATTCTGGTTGGAACTTAGTTAAAACTGGTACCGGTGGTCGTGCAGGAAGAACTCACTCCGAAACATTAGTTGCAATGGGTTCTATGGTTAACGTTGCTGGTGGTGGTTCTGACGGCTCTGCAACTGCTAACGATGACGTTACATTTGCTGACGCTTAATGATTAACTTTAAGGCATACTTGACCGAGGAAATTCAATCCGGTCAAGCTGTTTTGGCACATGATCCCAACGATAAGCAATCGTTATCGGTGAATAATCCTGTGCTAGTTGCTAAGATAAATTCAGTTTTTACTATAGAACTGAATGATATCTTTTTGTCGCCAGAATCTGGATTCCAGAAAGTGCGTAAGGTATTGCATAGATTTGGTCTAGACATGCCACCAATGTACGATATGGATCCAGATGGTGATGAAATTGTTATAGATGTAACTCAGTTTGGTGATGCATCATTAGGTTCGGGATTACTTTATATCCTATACAGCCTCAACGATGAAGGTTATTATGATTTCTATGCTGAGATTAATGATGAAGCTGGCATAGAAGAACTACTGTCTTCTGGTATTGAGGGAGAAGACGAAGAAGAATAATAATGTCCTTTGATGATTTGACAAGTGAGAATTTTCTGCTGTATGCAGTTAAGGCTTACGATAAACCAAACTGTATTATGAGCGAATTCAAAGAAGATATGAAGCGATTCAACTATCTTAAACGATTGTTTCGCCGATATCGTAAAATGGATGATTTACGAGAAAGACTTGTAATAAACCATTTAGTCGTAGTGTATAATGTTTTTGGTGTAGAAGTAGCAACAAGAATGCTATTTTATAAAATGAGCAAAGATGATTATTCAGCATTGAAAACTTATTTGATATTTTTAAATTATATGCCAACAGTTGTTCACGGTATTAAGGGCCAAGATATCATATCTTCCGAAATACCAGTTGACATGAAGATAGCAGAGGTCTTAAGAGAAATAAAATGACTATAAAAGAAGATGCTCCAACTAATTCTGTAGGCGGTGGTGCTGTAGCAGGCATTGGTGTGCCTAATCCAAATTTACCAAATCAGGCGGAACCAGGTGTAAAGAAACGCAAGAAGTTTGCAGGTTCTACCGTATTCACGGTACCAACAAAATCTTTTGTGATGGCTAAGATGCTAAAGCGCAAAGGTGTTCGTTTTGAATCTTATCTTGGCGATCCAGATATCGCTAAAGAAGTTAGTGAGTATGCTAACAAGAATTGGCATGAAGCAATCATTCTTGAAGATGAACAAACTGGTGCTATGGTATATCTAAGATACGGAAAAGGTAACAGATAATGTGGATTTTGCAATGGTTACCTAACTGGATATTTTATGCAATATTTTTTGCAGGTCTATTAGGACTGGTAGCAACATTCGTAATGAAATTCATTCCGCTTGTATATGTGTATCGGACACCAATACAAGCGGTTTCTGTTGTCCTGATTGCGATTGGAACTTATATGGCTGGTGCAATATCAAATGAAGAAGCATGGCAAGCTAGAGTAAAAGAGATGGAAGCTAAAGTGGAAGCGGCTGCTGTAGAATCAGCACAAGAGAATGTGAAGATAGTTGAAAAAGTTGTAAAGAAAACTGAATACATCAAAACACGCGGTCAAGATATCGTTAAGTTTATAGACAAAGAGATTGTTAAGTATGATACTAAGTTTCTTCCAGGTGGTCAATGCGAGATACCAAAAGAATTTATTGAAGCGCACAACAGAGCGGCTGAGGCACCTAAATGAGAAACGTTGAGAAACAACAAAAGATTAGCACTATACTGTTTGTGATAATAACAGCAATATTCTTTTTTGCAATGTTATCGGGATGTTCAACTACAGTACCAGTTACTGCTAAATTTCCAAATGCGCCAGAAAATTTATTGGTGAAATGCCCTCAATTGGAAAAGTTAGGTAATGAAGTAAAATTGAGTGATATAAGTAAGACGGTTACTGCAAACTATACGACTTATTATGAATGCGCTGTGAAACATGATGCCTTTATTGAATGGTATAACATACAGAAAAACATTTTTGAAAGTGTAAAATAATGCAATTATCTAAAGAACAACTAAAAGAATTATTGCCAAAGAATCCATACATTGACCAGTGGCATCACGCACTAGAGCAATTGTTGCCTGATTATGAAATCAATACACCACAACGTATTGCCGCCTTCATTGCTCAATGCTCACATGAATCTGGTGGTTTCACAGCACTACAGGAAAATCTAAACTACAAGCCACCAACTCTACGCAAGTTGTTTGCTAAGTATTTTCCTAATGATGAAATTGCAACACAGTATTGTTCTAAGCCAAACAAACAAGAAGCCATCGCAAACAAAATCTATGCATCACGCATGGGCAATGGCGATGAATCTTCTGGTGATGGATACAGATACCGTGGTCGTGGTCTAATTCAATTGACTGGTAAAGATAACTATACCTTCTTTGCTGGCTCACTACAAATTTCTGTAGAAGAAGCAGCCGAGTACATGGCTACATTTGAAGGCGCCGCACAATCAGCTTGCTGGTTCTGGGAAACAAACAATCTAAATCAATGGGCCGACAAAGGCGATATTGTTACCTTGACAAAACGAATTAACGGTGGTACCATTGGTCTTGAAGACCGAATCAAACATTACGAACATGCACTTCATGTCTTAGGAGTTTGATATGAATGATAAGAAATTATTATATGTAGCAATTGCATTAATTATTCTGCCATTATCATTAGCCTTCTTTGGTGGTGATAGATTTCGTTATCCATGCCAAGACCCAGATAACTGGGAAAAAGATATTTGTAAACTACCAAGATGTGATGTGACAAGAACATGTCCTGAACATATTTTTAAAGGTCAACGTGACCCCAGAATAGGACCGCCAAAAGATGGACAAACTCAAGCAACTGCGCCAGTGGTTTCAACGCCAGCTTGCCAAGCACCAACAACACAAGGAGCAAATTGTGGAAAATAATCAAATGTATACCGAAGACCAGTTGATGGCAAGATTGAAATTCTTTATTGGAATTTGCTTAGCCCTAACACTAACAGGCATTGTATTCGTTGTTCTATACTCAATCATTTTTGTTACTCAACCATTGAATGCTATCAGTCCTATTGACCAGAAATTCTTTGAGTTGATTATTCCTATCGCTACATTCTTGACTGGTACTTTATCTGGTATCATGCTTGCAGGTAATGATAAAGATGCACAGAAGGCTGCGCTACAAGCGGCTAACAAAGGCTGGGATAAACCACCAACACCAATACAAAAAAATGAAACAACAACCAGCGCACCTTCCTTCTCTCCAGCACCTAGCGTTTCTCCAACAGTCACGAACTCGTTTGGAACACAATCAATGGGCAGCGGAAATAGCTTTGGAAGCGTATCTCAGCCCCAAGTTATCACAGGCTTCGGAGGCAAACCAGCTCCAGCGCCAGCTCCTCAACCAGAACTATAAATGAACTTTATACTAAGCATGTTATCTGACGGTATCAACGCTACCGTTTCTAGTAAAAGAGTAGTTACCATTCTCGCATTCTTATTGTGCGGCGGAGGGTACATTGCTATGGTGTGTGGTTACTCAATAGATTCAAAGATTTTTGATTCTATGATGTACATTGTAATAGCAGGTTTAGGTTTTACAGCATCCGAAAAATTCACTAAAAAGGAATAAAAATGAAATCAATAGTATTATCCATCGCTTTATTGTTCGGTATGTCAACAGCAGTTTATGCTGATGCTGAAAAAGCAAAAGTTTGCGTTGATGTTAAAGACAAAGAAGGCAAACCTGTTAAAGATGCCAAGGGCAACGTAAAGCAGAATTGCAAAGAAATGAAAGTCCACAAGAAACTAGAAGGCACAGAAGTTCCTGTGAAAAAGTAATGGCATATTCTGCCAAAGTCTTGGATCATTATGAAAATCCCAGGAACGTCGGATCTTTTGATAAGACTGGTGATAATATTGGCACTGGCATTGTTGGTGCACCTGCCTGTGGTGATGTGATGAGATTGCAAATAAAGGTTGAAAATGACATTATCACAGATGCGTGTTTTAAAACATATGGGTGTGGTTCAGCGATTGCAAGTAGTTCGTTGGTTACAGAGTGGATCAAAGGCAAAACATTGGACGAAGCATCAACTATCACGAACACGACCATCTCGGAAGAATTGGCTCTCCCGCCAGTTAAAATACATTGTTCAATACTCGCTGAAGACGCTATAAAAGCCGCAATTAACGATTACAAAGGTAAATATGATAAACTTAACTGCGAATGCAATTGAACAAATAAAAGAGATTCTGCTGGAAGAAAATAATAAATACGTCAGAGCATTTATCTCTGGCGGTGGTTGCTCTGGTTTCAATTATGGTTTTACACTAGATGATGATAAAAATGAAGACGATTTTGAGGTATCTGAAAATTTACTTGTTGATGCAATGAGTATGCAATATTTTTCAGGCGCCACAATAGATTACACAAAAGATAAATTAAAGGGATCACAGTTTATAATTAGCAATCCAAATGCTAAAACAACATGTGGTTGCGGTAGCAGTTTTAGCGTATAAGAAAGAACAAAATGGCAACCACTGTAGAAAGAATTGGTATAGTTGAAACTAAGGTAGAAAACCTTAGCGAAAAACTGGATGAGTTAAAGGTTGGTGTTAAGGAGATGCATGATTGCCTTGACAATACCCGTGACAGCTTGACAGATAAACTAAATGAGATGTATAATGCATCATGTGAGCAACACTCCGAATTGGCCAAGAAGATTGGTAACTTGGAACAAATTCGTCAAAAAATGATTTGGATGGTAGCTGGTGGTGTTGCATTTGCAGGCATTCTTTCCGGGCATTTTGAGAAAATTATTGCGTTTATTCGTTGACATTTGTGCGGAGTTGTTATATAATGAACCATGCTTTCTACAGACTTAAAATTTACATTATTAATCTCACCGCGGTTTGAGAAGTTTCAGCGCAAATCTGACTATCTTTTCAACTGTCGGTGCCCTTTGTGTGGCGATTCACAAAAACACAAAGCGAGAATGCGAGGGTACATTTACCGCAAAGGTAATGAGTTGTTCTATAAATGCCACAACTGTGGCACTGGAACAACAATCGGCAATCTTATCAAACAAGTAGACTCCAATTTATACAAGGAATATGTCCTTGAGCGATATAAATCTGGTGAGATTGGCATGAACAATAACAGAGCAAAGTTATTTGATATACCAGCGCCACGCTTTGGTGTATTAGATAGTGCCGTCTATGAAAATGCGGAGAGGTGTGATAAACTACCCGATACACATTTTTGTAAGATTTATCTGACACGCCGCAAGATACCAACAGCAATGTTTGAGAAGTTATATTTCACAGCAAACTATAAAAAGTTTTGTGATGAAGTATATCCTGAGCATGGGAAAGATATCGTATCAGATGCAAGACTTGTGATACCATTCTATGATGAATGGAATTCTATGAGTGGTGTATCTGGTCGTGCATTAGTGAATGCTGAATACAAATTACGATATGTCACCATCAAGACAAACGATAGCCCAAACAAACTAATATACGGACTAGATAGAGTTGATTTTAGTAAGCCAGTTAAGATTGTTGAGGGTCCAATTGATTCGTTGTTTTTAAGCAACTGTCTCGCATCTGGTGATTCTAGTTTATCGGTAACAGCAAAAAATATTTCAGCAGAAGAAAAAATATTAATTTTTGATAATGAACCTCGCAACAAAGAAATTGTGAAGTTAATGAAAGATGCTATCAACTTAGGTCACAATGTCGTAATTTGGCCCGATAACATCGTAGGCAAAGATATCAATGAGATGGTGATGAATGGCATATCACTTGATGAAATTGAGGCGATTATAAGTAATAACACATTTAAGAATATAGAAGCACAAGCAAGATTTGTTTTTTGGAAGAAAGTATAAGATGAAAGTTAAGTTAGTAAGTCATAGCAAACCATCCCGTGAGATTGCAAGCGAAGGCCTTTATGATATGCAAGAGTTAATTGCATTTTGTGCCCGTGTATCCAATCCCGCAAATCAATTCAATACCGGTACGTCAGATAAATTAATTAAATATCTAATCAACAACAAACATTGGAGCCCACTAGAGATGGTCTCTGTTTGTTTAGAGATTGAAACAACTAGGGATATCGCAAGACAGATGTTACGGCATCGGTCATTCTCATTTCAAGAGTTTAGCCAACGATATGCGGACCCAACAAAAGATTTAGATTTTGTGTTGCGTGAGGCTAGATTGCAAGATACAAAGAATCGCCAGAATAGTATAACAACAGAAGATTTGCAGTTACAAGCATTTTGGCAACAGCAACAACTTAGAGTTATCAATGCGGCTAAAGAAGCATACACATGGGCTATTGATAATGGTATAGCAAAAGAGCAAGCGAGAGCGGTACTACCCGAAGGTAATACTGTATCACGACTTTACATGAATGGTACCCTGCGTTCGTGGATTCACTATATAGAACTCAGGGCTGAAAATGGCACACAGAAAGAACATAGAGATATTGCCGTGCAATGCGGAATAGTAATCGCTGAAGTATTTCCTCTGGCGAATCAGTTAACAACAAAATAAGAAAATTGGAGCAATAAATGGATATCGTTCACGGTATTGAGGTAGACTATTCTCGGGATAAATTGTTTGATGAACTTGGCATAAAACGATTAAAAGAAAGTTACATGAAAGATGAAGAAGTCTCACCTCAAGAAAGATTTGCTTTTGTTTCTAGGGCTTTTGGATCAGACAACGAACACGCCCAAAGACTTTATGACTATTCTTCTAGACATTGGTTGTCTTATTCTACTCCTATTCTCAGCTTTGGGCGTTCTAAGCGTGGCCTTCCTATATCATGTTTCTTACCTTATCTACATGATAGCGCAGAAGGTTTGGTTGATTGTCTCTCGGAAGTAAATTGGTTGTCAATGTTAGGTGGAGGTATTGGAATTGGTCTCGGTATTCGTTCTGCTGATGATAAATCTACTGGCATTATGCCTCATCTACGCACTTATGATGCATCCTCACTCGCTTACCGCCAAGGGCGGACTCGCCGCGGTAGTTATGCTACTTACTTGGATATCTCTCATCCCGATATTCTCATATTTCTTGAAATGAGAAAGCCAACAGGTGACCAGAACATGCGTTGCTTGAATTTGCATCAAGGCATCAACATCACCGATGACTTCATGCGATTGATTGAACAATCTATGCTTGATCCACATGCTGATGATACATGGGAACTAAAAGATCCACATAGCGGTGTTGTGCGTGATACAATACCCGCAAGAGAATTGTGGCAAAGAATTCTTGAAGCACGAATGCTAACTGGTGAGCCATACCTACATTTCATTGATACCAGTAATCGTGCTATGCACCAGTTTCAAAAAGATTTAGGATTAACCATTAGACAAAGTAATTTGTGTAGTGAAATTATTCTACCGACAGACAAAGACCGCACCGCAGTATGTTGCTTGTCATCAGTCAACTTGGAGTACTATGATGAATGGAAAAATGATACCTTATTCCTTAAGGACATTGCTGAAATGCTTGATAATGTTTTGGAGTATTTTATTGCTAATGCGCCTGATACCATTTCCCGGGCTAAGTATTCTGCTAGTCGTGAGCGTTCTATTGGCATTGGTGCCTTAGGCTTTCATGCATTTCTACAGAAAAGTGGCATTGCCTTTGAGGGTGTTATGGCTAAAGTTATGAACAATCAAATGTTCAAACATATTAAGGAGAAACTTGATGAAGCGAATATTCAATTGGGCAGTGAGCGAGGCAGTCCTCCTGATTGCGATGGCACTGGTCGTAGGTTTGCTCACGTTATGGCTATTGCTCCCAATGCTTCTTCTTCTATTATTATGGGTAATACCAGCCCTTCTATTGAGCCGTATCGTGCTAATGCTTATAGACAAGACACCTTGAGTGGTTCATCATTGACAAAGAATAAGTGGTTGGATAAAGTTATTGAAAAACACCTGGCGGGTGATGGTGAAACAATATCAACAAATGATTATAATGACATTTGGTCATCAATCATCGCAAACGATGGCTCTGTTCAACATCTGACATGGATGGATGAAAATACAAAAGAAGTGTTCAAGACTTCAATGGAGATTGACCAGCGTTGGGTTGTTGAACATGCCGCAGATAGACAGCGTTACATTGACCAAGCACAATCATTGAATCTATTCTTTAGACCAGATGTAAATGTTAAGTACCTTCATGCTTGCCACTTCTTAGCATGGAAGAAAGGTCTCAAGACATTGTATTATTGCCGTAGCGAGAAGTTAGCTAAGGCTGATAAGGTATCAAAACGAATTGAACGTGAAGTAATCAAAGAAATAGATATGACACAAATTGCACAAGGTAATGAATGTTTAGCATGTGAGGGTTGAATGAAACCTATTATAGCATTGTTTATACATGATCCTAAGTGTTCGGTGCAAAGTGGCAATGGAATTATCAAAGCATTAAATTCAAAGTATGAATTCAAAATATTTTCAAAGAATGAACTAGAAGATGATTTCTTTGATGATGTGCAAATGATTGCAGTACCAGGTGGCTTTGGTGATTCCGATTCATATGATTCATTATTCAAACACAATTCAAAGAGAGTTGTGGAGTTTGTGCAGAATGGCGGGCATTATCTTGGTATTTGTATGGGCGCATACTGGGCAGGTAAACACTATCTCAATATCCTAGGTGATGTGGAAGTTGAGCAATATATAAAAAGACCGAACACAGATACAAGGCGACCACATGCAAAGAATATGCCAATCATTTGGAATGGTGTAGATGACAACATGTTCTTCTATGATGGCTGTGCATTCGGACCAGGTCAGTACGATATCGTAGCAAAGTATATGAATGATGATCCGATGGCTATCATAAAAGGACGAATCGGTCTTATTGGTTGTCATCCCGAAAGCCAATTACATTGGTATGAAAGTTATAGTTGGATGAAAGGTAAGTATCATAATGGTAAACACCACACACAGCTACTAGAGTTTGTGAACAAATTAATGGAGAAATAAAAATTGTCACACATTGTCGCTAATCTTCCACCAATAAAATGTTTTGTTCGAAAAGAGTTCCTTTATGATTTTGAAAAGGGGCATGGAGAACTTGAGCCTTGTTGGTGGGTAAGTATTAAATCTTTGAGGGGTCAAGCATTTCGCATTGAAGCATACTTGAATAACTATGGCGCTTTGTATGATAAATTACCATTACATGCATTTTGTTGGAAACCAATTGAGAATGAATTACCACTAGATTATTTGCAGTTGTGGGATTGTCTTTCATATGATATAACTGTCATAAAGAAAGCACAATTACAATCAATGAAGTGTAAGTTTAAATTAAAGAATGGAGATTGGCAGTATGGTGTTTATATGTTTACAGTTGATTCTGCTCATCCTGATTTTAACATACTTGATACAGGGTTTTCTGAGGATATCGAAGACCACAAGTCTTATAATTTCATTATGTGTGATAATGGGCAGTTTGCTTCTCAGCCAAACAATCGTTTAATTATATTAGAACCAAGCAGTAATCCAACAGAATTAAAGATGCCAGACTTTAAAGTTGCAACAAAAAAATGGTCAGTTGAAACAGATTCAAAATGGGCATTAGGTGATACAAATACGATAATGTATGAAAAAATAGAAAAGAAAGAAAAGAAATGAAAAAAATAATTATAAGCGTAATAGCAATGCTATCCATCGTAGCATTTGCACAGGGCAAACAAAAAGAGGGTGTCATTTATGATGCAGTTATCACCAGAGTTATTGATGGTGATACTGTAGCATTTCAAGCACCATTTCTGCCAGCACCGTTGAAGCAGGAACTATCTATTCGTGTGTTCGGTGTTGATACACCAGAGAAAGGACATAGAGCCCAATGCCCAAGCGAGGATCAAAGAGGACAGGCCGCATCCGCATTTACTAAAGCACAAATAAGCGCATCAACAAAACGTCAGGTGATTCTAATGGACTGGGACAAATATGGTGGGCGTGTGTTGGGTGATGTTATTCTTGATGGTAAGAGTTTGCGTCAGATGTTGATATCAAATGGTTATGCCCGTGAGTACTACGGTGAAGCCAAACAAAGCTGGTGCAATTGATATGAGAATTTTAAGATTTACAGCATCATGGTGTGGTCCATGCAAATTATTGGCAAAGAATTTGGAAGAAGCCGACATTAGTATACCAATTGAGGTTGTTGATGTTGATGTTCATTCCGATGTTGCAGTAGAATACGGCATTCGTGGTGTACCAACATTAATTTTATTAGATGAAAATGATAATATATCTAAAAGACTTGTTGGTAATAAAACAGTTTCAGAATTAAAAGAATGGGTCATAACATGATTAAGAAAACAACAAGCAGACTAACGGATGAAAGAAACCATTTCAAGCCGTTCAATTATCCATGGGCCTATGAAGCATGGCTAAAGCATGAGCAATCACATTGGTTGCACACCGAGGTGCCGATGCTTGAAGATGTAAAAGATTGGAAGAAGAAACTAACAGTTGAAGAAAAACAATTTCTAACACACATCTTCCGATTCTTCACACAAGGTGATATTGATGTTGCAGGTGGTTATGTTAATAATTATCTACCACATTTTCCACAGCCTGAGGTGCGAATGATGTTGATGGGCTTTGCCGCAAGAGAAGCATTGCACGTAGCCGCATACAGTCACCTAATTGAAACTCTAGGACTACCAGAGACAACATACAACCAATTCTTAGACTACCAAGAAATGAAGGACAAACATGATTACGTTCTGGATATATCTTTACAAAATGATTCAAGTAGTTCTGTTGCTACTCATATTGCAGTATTCAGTGCTTTCACCGAAGGGATGCAACTATTCAGTTCCTTTATCATGTTACTTAACTTCCCTAGAACCGGTAAAATGAAGGGCATGGGCCAGATTGTAACTTGGTCTATCGTTGATGAAACAATGCATGCCGAGTCCATGATTAAGTTGTTCCGTACATACATTGAAGAAAACAAGGAAATATGGAACGATGAACTTAAAGGAAAAATTTACTCAATTGCTGAGAAAATGGTTCAGTTGGAAGACAAGTTTATTGATTTGGCATTCAGTATGGGTCCTATGGATCGCCTTACTGCTGATGATGTTAAACAATATATTCGTTACATTGCTGACCGTAGGCTTATTAGTTTGGGTCTTAAGGGAATAATGAAAGTCAAACGTAATCCACTACCATGGGTGGAAGAAATGATTAATGCGCCAACGCATACCAATTTCTTTGAGAATAGATCCACTGATTACTCAAAGGGTGCCCTATCTGGTACATGGGATGATGTTTGGGGCAAGGCGGCATAATTACCTTGACAGAATGATTATAATGTTATATAATGTATTATGCGTATAATTGACTTGATTAAAAAACTTGAGGACCTCTATTGCACCTATGATGATGAATACAAACATCACATGGGTGAGCCAGAGATTATGATTGATGTGTTTGGTGATACCGATACACCACACTTGTTTGAATATAGAGGTTTCTCAAAAGACATTTGCATAGACAAAAGTGCAGATGGTGTGTATGATATTATTAGAGCATTTGACATAAAGGAAGAAAATAATGGCTGACGAAAAAACTGAATTGAAACAGGAATCTGGACCAAAGCGCAAGATTACACAGATTGCTACAGCAACAACAAATTCTGGTAGAATTATTGTGACTGCATTATGCAACGATGGTACATTGTGGCGCCGTGATGTAATCAATGATAGCACCGAATGGGAACAACTCAAAGGCATCTAATGACGATAGCAAACATGATTGCAAATAATCCAGCACAATTTAATTGGGCTGATGAAGAATTTACATTCAATACAAAAGACTATCCTATTGGTGGTAAATTAGTAGGCACATCATTAGATATAACCTTTGCAGATGTTGATAGATTTTTAACTGATGAAGATTTTAAGGACGCTATTAAAGGAAGAATGGCAACAGCATTAGTTAAGTTTATGATAGAAAATAAACTGATAGAGTTTACGAAAATTCAGGAACCAACCACCGCTTCATTCAGATTATATGCAAGGTGTTATGTAACTTCCGATGACCAAGTGAGAATATTAAGGACACATTATGGTTCAACTTGAATGGTTCATATACGGAGCATTTGTCGGTTGGTTAGCACAGCCAACATGGGAAGTAATTAAGAAAATTGTAAGTGAAGCAAAAAAAGCAAAGGAAGAATGGTAATGGATGTAGAATCAGCATTGTATTTTTTAGGTGGCTCAATCTTTATTGGGCTTGGTATTTGTGTTATCGGCATGTTTTTATTGTTGATGAACAATATTTACCACAAGTTTTGGAAACCTGTTGAGTGGACAATACCACAATATAGATTCATTGACGCAACCGCAGAGCCAAAGCCCGTTGATAAGACCAGTGAGCCCAAGCTATAAATTAGACATGGTATACTAGTAGAAACACTTAGTTTTTATTGCAACGCAACATATATATTTGTATGACACAGGAGTGCATAACAAATGAAAAATCATATACAAGAACTTTACCACGAATTAAAATTGCTTATTAAGGAATTTAATTCACCAATCGCTTATCAATAAGGAAACAAAATGGATATCACACAAATTCAAACCAAATCAAAAGAATTCACAATCGCAATGATTGATGCAAACGAACAAGCATTCAATGCTGGCGTCAAAGCATTCAACAAATTTATAGGTTCCGATTATGCTACATATACGTATGGGCTAACATTTATGGGATCGGAACTTAGCAAAAATGCAAGAAAAATCGTTGAAGAATTCTCAGACCTTGCGCCAGCAGGAAATAAAAAGTAATTTAAATTACTTTCACCCGGTCGTTCGCAACGGCTGGGTTATTAAATTCTCCATCTATAAGAATACCGGCATCCTTTTAATTTTTACCTCAAAATATACTGGCCAGACGATTATCCGATATTGCGATTCGGAAGATGGTGCAGTAGACTATATAAATATAGTCATAGAAAAAGATGCAACGGTCCATCAAGACCACAGAGAATTCTGAAAATTTATATCATAAAGGATAAAAAAATGTCTTACTTATTTTTCAAACATCCGTCTACTGGCGAAGTACATGCTTACGACCAAGAAGACGAAACTCAATTGCCATACATTCAAAAAGCCCAAGATGAAAATTGGGAAGACATGACGGGTAGATGGCCACCTGCTCCAACGGAAGAGATTCTTCTTTTTAGAGTTAAGAATGAAGCACTTGGATTAATTGTAACAACAGATTATACACAATTACCTGATGTTGCAATCCGATTAACCGATTCTTCACGGGACGCATTCACTACTTATAGAGCAGCCGTTCGTGAAATTTTTATAAATCCAATGCTAGATCCTGTATGGCCAACAAAGCCAACAGTGGAATGGAAATAACTCTCAGTTAGGATTATATATTAATGGCGACAATATTATCAGGATCATTAGCAACATTTAGTGATAGCAGTCAACAAGCTGTAAGTACGGATTCTTTTGCGTTAGGAGTTACTGGACCTGGCGTTGGTCAGTCATGGGTAAATGTAACATCAAATAGGGCTTTGGCAACAACATATACAAACAGTACCGGTAGACCGATTATGGTTGCAATAACAAACTACTTTTCACAGTCTAATGCTTTGGTATTGAATGTTGATTCGTTTGGCGTTACGGCTCAGTTTAGTTCAGCATTTAACACCGGCGGAGGCGGTACTGTTGGTAGTCCAAACTTATGTGTTGTTATTCCAATTGGCGCTACATACATAGTACCAAATACATTTTGGCCCTTTGAATATTGGTGGGAACTTAGAACTTAAATAAATGGATACAATAAAATGGCAATAGTTCTTAGTGGTACTGGAATACAGTTTACCACCGGACCCGAGCAACAAAAAGCGGCTAGTAGTTTTGTTCTTGGTTTCGCACAAACTTGGCAGAATATGCTTTCACCAACAGTCCAGCGGGCAACACAAGTAACATACACAAACTTCACTGGCCGTCCAATTATGGTTTTTATCAGGATGACCGATTCTGGTTCAAATGCTTGTGTGTTTATGATTGACGGTGTTAATGTAGCTACAACATCACACAATGGCGGTAATGCTGGAGCACAAGTACAATGCATTATTCCAACAGGATCAACATACAGAGTTGATAGCGGCAGCTGGCCTATGAATGGTTGGTATGAACTTAGATAAATGGGTACAATAAAATGGCAATAGTTTTAGGAGCATCATCCGTAATGATTTGGCCCGATTTGTCCACACAAACAGCCGGTGGTTATATTCTCGTTCCAGGAATGATTACCTCTTCCAAATGGGTAAATTTTACATCGTCTAGAGTAAATGGTACAACTTATACAAACTCTACAGGATATCCACTAGCACTTATTATAACCATAGGCAACAATAATTATAATTCCCTTTATATAGACAATTCGTTAGTTATGCATCCATATCACGGCAACAATGGAAATTTCATGGTTAATGCTATTATCCCAAATGGCTCCACATACAGAAAAGAAAATGGCGGTATTGTGACTTGGTATGAACTTAGAAATTAAGGTTATATATTAATGACAACAACATTATCTGGAACAACATTAACATTTAATGATAGTTCTACTCAAACAACAACTACAAATTCTTTTGCTCCTGGCGTTGGTCAAACATGGCAAAATGTAACATCATCTAGGGCTTTGGCAACAACATATACAAACAGTACCGGTAGACCGATTATGGTTTCAATATATAATAATTTTAATTCATCTAATGCTTTGGTATTGACTATCGGTAGTACCGGAACATTGGATCAGGGATTTAATGGTAGTAATGGTGCACCAGGGTTTGTCGCTATTATACCAACAGGCTCCACATATAGTCTGCCATATACATATTGGTCTTTTGCTGGTTGGTGGGAACTTAGATAACTATTATGAGTAAAATAAAATGACAGTAACTCTAACTGGTACTTCAATAAATTTTCCTGTTGGTACACAAGAAAAAAGTGTTAGTGGCTTTGTTCCTGGTATTGGTATGACATGGCAGAGTGTGACCTCAAGCCGAGCGTTAGTCACAACATACACAAACAGCACTGGCCGACCAATTATGGTTTTTGTTAGAATGGCCGATTCTACTTCAAATGCTTGTGTTTTTGAAATTGATGGTGTTACTGTATCAGCAACATCACACAATGGCGGCAACGGGCAGTCCGCATTTCATGGCATTATTCCAACAGGATCAACATACAGAATTAGCAATGGCAGCTGGCCGATTGGAAGCTGGCAGGAACTCAGGCCTTAAGGAAAAAATAATATGACACTGACCATATCAGGAACAACATTAACGTGGAACGATAGCACAACACAAACTGTTGGCGGTTATACTCTTGTTCCCGGAATGACTAACAAATGGACAGCACCGAGCCGAGCCGCAGGTACGACTTATACAAACTCTACAGGATATCCACTAGCAGTTATTATAGGCATACCCGCTAGTGGAAGTTGTTTCACAACCTTTAATATAAATGGTACGACAATTTTTAATCCATATTACAGTGGTTCAAGTGGATGCTACATGGTTAATGCTATTGTTCCGCCTGGTGCTACATACGGATTGGGAGGTAGCCATGGGCTTTCATATTGGTTTGAACTTACAAATTAAACAAGTTGAATGCATTACACAAAACGATTCACACTAAACAAATATGAGTTAGTGCTTGCATACAGCATCAAGTGGAAATCATACCCAGGCGATGATGGTAAATATTATGAGAGTGAAGAAGTAAAGTATATTAAGTTTGGATTGGCAAATAGAATGATTAGGGCTGAATCTGAAGATAACTACCGAGGCTTTACATTACTCGGACTTGATGTTGGCATTGGTACCAAAACACAAACCGAACAGATTATTTAATTTGTGACAGTTTTGTTTCAACCATTCATTAATCTACATAATGAATGAGCACCAAAACATATCGTTCAATATTCATATCCGATGTGCATCTCGGGACAAACGACTGTCAGGCCGAGAAGTTAAATAATTTTCTCAAACATAATTCATGCGATACATTATATCTAATCGGTGATATAATAGACGCATGGAGAATACAACAAAACAAATGGCGTTGGAAGCAATCACACACTAACGTGGTACGTAGAGTGTTGGGTCATGCTAAAAAAGGAACTCGGGTACTGTACATAGCAGGTAACCACGATGAATTCCTTAGACCAATGATACCATATAATTTCAGTTTCGGTCTAATAGAAATACACAATCAAATGGAACACATCGGTGCAGATGGCAAACACTATCTTGTCACGCACGGAGATTTATTTGATGGTATTACAAGACTTGCACCATGGATTTCATTTTTAGGAGATAAAGCATATGATGTGGTTCTATCACTCAATAGTAAACTTAATTGGTTATTGCACCGCTTTGGTTTTAGGTACTTTAGTCTTAGCCAGTATCTTAAGTACCGAGTAAAGAAAGCGGTAGATTTTATATTTCAGTTTGAAAAGAATCTAGCCGCTTATTGTAAGAAGCGAGGCTTTGATGGTGTTATTTGTGGTCACATCCATCATGCAGAGATAAAAGAAGTAGATGGCGTTACATACATGAATGATGGTGATTGGGTTGAATCATGTACAGCATTAGTTGAACATCATAATGGTCGTTGGGAAATAATTACATGGACCAAGGAGAAAGACGATGTGGTTACTGATACTGTTAGCGATCCACACGAATAATCCAAGCGACCAGCCTGGGCGCATAGAAATGCTATTTGATGATAAGCAAACCTGTGAAAAGGTTTTGGCTACAATGAAATACGAATTGAAGTTTAAAAGTTTTAAGGTAACAGGGCAATGTCAAAAACTATCCTCATCATCACCGACAACCTAGATGACCAAATCAACGGTGTCGTTACAACCTACAAGAATATTGAGGCACATGCGATTCTGGATGGTTATAACTTTGTTTATCTTAATCCCGGGGACTTCCGCTATGTTAATTGCCCTGGCTACAACGAGGTCAAGATTGCCTATCCGAGAGCCTTGGGCAAGAAGATTAAGGAGATATGTCCATCTCATATCCATATTGCCACAGAGGGTCCTCTTGGTCTGTGTGCTAGACAATATCTTGACAAACGTGGCTATCGGTATAATACTGCTTATCACACTAAATTTCCTGAGGGCATAAAGAAACTAACTGGTGTGCCTGAGTTTATCACATGGGCTTATGTCCGTTGGTTTCATAAGCATTCGGGTAAAGTATTAACAACAACCGACACAATGGTCAATGATTTACTTGACCATGGATTTAAATCAAATATCATACCATGGACCCGTGGTGTTGATAGAGAGATATTTCATCCAAATTATCCAAAGATGTATGAAGATGATAAGCCTTTATTGGTGTGTGTATCCCGTGTGAGTAAAGAAAAGAACCTAGAAGATTTTTTCAATTTGGATTATCCAAATGCACGAAAGGTTATGGTCGGTGATGGACCAATGAAGGCTGAGTATGAAAAGAAATATCCAGATGTAATCTTTACTGGATTCAAAACAGGCCGAGATTTGGCTATATGGTATGCAAATGCGGATGTATTTGTATTCCCAAGTCGGTGGGAAACATTTGGATTGGTAATGGTTGAAGCGATGGCCTGTGGCGCACCAGTGGCCGCATATCCTGTTGCTGGTCCTTTGGATGTAGTAGATAATGGAAAGACTGGATATCTATCTGGTAATCTTTCCGAAGCGGTTGAAAAGTGTTTGACATTAAATCGGAATGATGTTACAATGCATTCAATGAAATGGTCATGGGAAAATGCATGGACTATTTTTAGGGATAATCTAATTGAAATGTGACAGTTTTGTTTCAATTACATTAAAATCTAGATAAGTGTATGGGGTTGTCCCATATCAACTATAAGGATTCAAAATGAAAAGACTAATTGCAAGCATATTAGCCACTATATCAATCACAGTATCAGCCGCAGATATCACAGGCGCTGGTGCTACATTCCCTTATCCAATCTATGCTAAATGGGCCGAAGCCTATAGTAAAGAAACTGGTGTTAAATTAAACTATCAATCAATCGGTTCATCTGGTGGTATACGCCAGATTAACAACAAGACAGTTACATTCGGTGCTACCGATGCACCAGTCAAAGGTGAAGAACTTGATAAGTTGGGTCAGGTACAATTCCCTGCTATCATCGGTGGTACTGTGCCGATTATAAATCTTGAGGGCTTCAAAGCTGGTGAGTTACGTATCACTGGTCCTGTTCTAGCAGAAGTATTCATGGGTGATATTGTAAAGTGGAATGATCCAAAGTTACAAGCATTGAACCCAGGTAAGAAATTGCCCGATACTAATATCACAGTGGTACACCGTGCTGATGGATCAGGTACCACATTTAATTGGACTGATTATCTTGCAACAGTATCAAAGCCATGGGCTGATAGAGTTGGCAAGGGCGCAGCCGTTAAATGGCCCGCAGCCTCATCCGTTGGCGGTAAGGGCAATGAAGGCGTGGCTGCTAATGTAACCAGAGTAAAAGGTTCTATTGGGTATGTTGAGTATGCGTATGTAAAGAAAAACAATTTGGTCTTCATGCAATTGCAAAACAAAAATGGTAAGTATGTTAGCCCAGATGATTTGACATTTGCATCGGCTGCGGTCGGTGCTGATTGGTTCTCAGTACCAGGTATGGGTGTATCCATTGTGGATCAAAAGGGCGATAATACATGGCCTGTGACAACAGCATCATTCATTATCATGTACAAGGATCCAGTTGACAAGAAAGCATCCGAAGAAGTACTAAAGTTTTTTGATTGGTCATTCAAAAATGGTAAGAAACTATCCGAAGATTTGGATTATGTTCATCTACCAGAATCATTGACAAACCAAATCAAATCTAAGGTATGGTCACAGATTAAATAATTACCTTGACACCACACCAAGGCTATGGTATAATGATACTATAGCCTTTTTTATTGGACGATTATGTTTATATTTGATGTTGAAACTCTCGGTAAAGATTCCGATGCTGTGATTCTATCCATGGCCGCAATCTATTTTGAACCAGATAAAGAGCCAAGCCACACACAGTTGCGAGAGTCCGCATTCTTTTGTAAGTTTGATGTGGAGCAACAAATCAAAGAACTAAATCGGAGAGTGGACAAAGGCACCGTTGAATGGTGGTCCAAACAATGCGAGAACGCACGGAACAAATCATTTAAGCCACATGTAAATGATGTGCCGTTTGAGATTGGTCATGGTGCAATGAGCAAATGGGTCAAATCAAAGAGTGATACTAATTGTTGGGTATGGGCCCGTGGTAATTTGGATCAGATGGTGTTAAGCCACATTGAGGATCAAATGGGTCTTGAAAACATCTGGTCGTATGCTAGATGGCGTGATGTAAGAACCGCAGTTGATTTTCTGTATGGTACCAAGAATGGATATGTTGAAGTGGACACACCAGGCTGGATAGAAGCATTTGATTCTAAGCTACATATTACAAAGCATAATCCAGTGGATGATTGTGTATTTGATGCAATGCAATTAATGTATGGAAAAAAGAACCAATGAAGTATTTTGTAATTACAGGCACACATTCCGAATTTGAATTTTTTGTAAGAAATAAATTGAAAGCCCACCCAGAGTTATATGAAAGAAAAGATTTTGTTTACGTAGCAGGTTTTGAAACGTTTATGGGTCATACCAATGTAAAAGGCTGGTTCTATGGCTCCTGGCGTGACAGGGAAGATATTCGGTTAATTCTGGATATTCTATCAACAAAAGCAACAATGCCATATCCAGATCCACTATTAAAAATATTCCAAGAATTCAAATGAAAATATCACCAGTCCAACAGAGAATAGAGTATCACCGAATCAAAGACAAACAGGAACGGATTCACCGTGAGCATCTGGAATATGTCAGAAAAGCAAATCAAAAGAGAACCGAACACCCAAGCAAAGGTAAAAGGATAGACGTTTATGTATAATAATGATATTGATGAATACGTGAAAGAACTAGAGCAAGAAATAATCCGCCTCAAGGCCATTATAGAAAAACTCAGCAACACCGAGGAATTAAATCCTCAAGCAGTATTTCCATTTCCTAGCCCACCAAGGATTGATAGATGAAAAAGTGGCAAGAAAAAGAATACTCTCAATGGGTATATTATGATGATATTGATGGTAAAATCATCGGCGCATCCTACAAGGTCGGCACTCAGAATAGTATATGGGGAGCCAAGATATACAAAGAAACCGAGTATGTTCTAGGTACCTATATTGATTCAGATTATGCTAGGAGCGCGGTAGAAAACTATTGGGACATTGAAAGTAGGACATTATTAAATGAGTAAGATAGCCTTAAACAAAAGCGATATAGAAGAAATCACCAAAGTATTAAATGACCATGAAATACAATATTTCAATCTGGTATATAAACAAAATGCTATTGGATATTGTGTTGACTTGGAGTATAATACCGCAATCAATGGTACAATGTGCAGAGTAATAGTACCAGTCGTGGGGACAGAAAAATGGTAAATCCTATCACAGTATTAATAATCGCATTATATAATCTATGCCTATTTGCAGGAACAGCTTATCTTGTCATAGAATACGATTGGTCAGCCTGGTGGTTCCTATTGACTGTGGGAATAATGAGTATGTATGGGAGTAGTAAGAAAGATGAAAAGTAAAGGAAGAGCCAAAGGGCTAGGCTTCGGCTATAATGAAGTAACTAAAGATATTAATAAAGTATCCTGGGCTAAGAACAAAGAAACTATTACCATTAATGATGCATGGCGAAAAGCCAAAGAGAATGATCCAACACTGGAATATAGATTATCCTTTGTGGAATATAAGAAGTTATATAGAAAAAACAAGATATAATTTGAGCGATTAACGCACCGCAACCGAACTAGCGAGAAATGCCGACTATAAAGACATGCCCTAAGTGTGGGATCACTCACAAAAAAAGAGGACCATTCTGCGGGTACTCCTGTGCCAATGCCCGTGAACAAACGCCAGAGATCCGACAGGCCAAGAGTAAGAAACTAAAAGCATATCACCAATCGCCAGAGGGAATCGCAACCGCCTCAATGAGCCGAGACTTTATGAGAGCCATTAACAGAGAGCGGGCCAATGACCGAAGCGGCGAATACACCTTAAAAGACGAAGACTGGATGCTTGACATTCCGGTACCTCATGATGAAGAAAACGGAGATACATATAGCGACGGAAACGATATATGGAGATCCTAATGAAGACATTAAAGCACACCTGCGACAACTGCGAGGCCCAATTCAAAATAGTTTACGATGGCGACCAAGCGCCAGATGATCCGACCTTTTGCCCATTCTGTAGCGAATACATAATGGAAGAGAGTGAGGATTCCGATGACTTGGACCTATAATAATGAGAGTGTGAGTGATGAAGTGATTGGCGATGCATACGGCTTCGTTTATATCATAGAGAATTTGATAGATGGGCGCCGATACATTGGTCGCAAATACTTGACTAAGGCCGCATACAAAACGGTGAAGGGCAAGCGAAAGAAGATCCGCAAAGCAAGCGATTGGGAAACCTATTGGGGTTCTAATAAGATGCTGATAGAGGATGTGAAGACTCTCGGCGAAGTGAACTTTACTCGGACCATTGTGATGTTTGGTCGTAATCGCTCCGAGTGTTCATATTGGGAAACACACTACATCTTTTCATTGGGAGCCCTGCTGAGTGATGCATTCTATAACGAGTGGGTGACTTGCAAGATATCAAAGAAGAATATAAAACGACCCGGAATAACCTAATGGCCACAAGCGTTTGGAGAGGTCTTTTTCGGATATCCATCTCCAATGAGCATTGTTGCACCGGACGTAGGCGCCATGCTTAACCTTCAATTATAACACACTTTCCTGGATTTGTCAACACTTGACAGGATTATCTTTTTGTGGTATAATTAATCTTTACGGAGAATTACCATGGACGAAGCGCAATTAAAATCCCTTTTAGAAACTCTAGCGGACCTTTCCCTTTACGGAGAAACCTTCCAAATTTGCCATGCCGCTCTGCGCCTGCAGACTGCGCTGATGGATCATTATCAGCCTGATTGAAGTTTACCAAAAATAACACTTGACAAGCCTGTAATACTTTTGTATAATGGGGCTGTGGGGCTCTCAGATACTTGATTATTTTAGTCTGGTATTGCTTGACATTAGTACCAGTCCTGTTATACTGAATCCATGTTGAAAGAGAAATCAAATATGAATACCGATGTTAAACCTTTTGTTTTCGGATTTGTTTATGCACTAGCCCTTGCTGTGCTGGTGCTTGACTTGATGGTCTGGAGATCCCTATGAGCCGCATGTCCGACTTAGCTATTGATATCCAATGTGATTTGGAAGAAGGAATACTTTCGTTTGCAGAAATTGCAGCCAAGTACGAGGTACCCGTTACATGGGTTGTTGAAGTCCTGGAGATTTGTAATGAATAAGATTTACTTTGCAGAAAAATTTGAATTGTCTCCTGGGAAATTCGTAATGAAATTTTCCTGTACTGACTTGAAGGCTGTTCGCACCGAACTATCGCCTTGGGCTAGGTCATCTTTTGAAAACGATACGATTACTTCCATACGGGAACGTATTGCTTTGTCGTTACAAAAAGTCGGTTTTGAAGTGCAAAGTATAAACTTTGATTCTATGTCCATCACAGCCCTCAAAAAGTAATACCTTTTCTGTACTTGACTTTTACCAGGATTCTGGTATAATAGAATACATGAAAAGCAGAAAATTAAGATCCGACAGAAATCATGTCCTGTACCGCGTCACCTGTGTAGATACCGGTGATTCATACATTGGTGTTACAGTAGCCAAAGGGCATGCATTTGTGAGATCCGTTAAGGTCCGCTGGCAAAAGCATGTTAGTCGGGCTAAGTGTGAAAACAAGGCTTGGGCATTTTGTGAGGCTCTCCGTACTCTGGCCGAATGTGAATGGCGTTATGAAGTACTGGATGTGGTACGCGGTCGTAAACCAGCGCACCAGAGTGAACGTGCATTGATTGACCTGTTTGAACCCACTTTGAATACTTTTTAACTAGAGCAAAAAAGTCAAGTATTGATTGACAAAACTCCAAAACCTGGTATAATTAACCCATAGATTGATTGATAAGGAAACCGAAAATGACAAACCTGCAGATTACCCTCGCTAACTTGCAAAGCGAGTACAAGCGAAATTTTGAAATTAACAAGTCCCTACGGGCGCAGATCCGAGACTTGAAATTTCAGGTCGTAAAAGAAAAAGCCTTCGCTAAGGTACTCCGTCAGAGTGCTAAGATGACTAAACGTGCGGAGATTGATGCGAAAAGAGCGATGCGGATTGAAGCCCTAGAAAAAAAGATAATGGCGCTTAGAATGCGTTAAAGGAGTTTATTGTGGAAGATTTTGTAAGAGTTGAAGATATGATAGAGGCGCTGAGAGCATTGCCCGCTGGCGCTAGACTGGTGGTGACGCATTCGGGTTATTACTGTTACAATGAGTTGGCTGGTGTGTGTATGCCGGAAGTGTACACGATGGAATCGGACGAAGGCGGTCTTTCCGAAGGGGAAGTAGTGTATCGGCTGGGCCATTCGCACCAATCTTATTGATTGGTTTCCTGATGCTAGGCAGGTCAAGGCCTAGCAGTCCTATCCCAAGGATCACCGATACTAGAATGTTGGGCCGATGAGCATCGCAAGCCTTACCACGGGTGCCGATGGACGATGAATTTGGGAAGCAGTAGTTAGCAGTGGGAGACTTTGGTCGGCTCAGGTAAGACTGGGTTCCCTCTAATCTTTTTAATGAGTTTTGAAATGAATAAAGTTAAAGTTAAAAAAGTGCCTGGTTTTGAGAATTATTCTGTGTCCAGTGATGGGCGAGTGTTTTCCTTGCGTGGAGAATTGAAAACTTCAACGTCCACTGGATATGCTAATGTAAAATTGTCTAATGGTCCAGAAAAACAGAGTTGCCAAGTCCACCGATTGGTTGCAAAACTTTTTATTCGCAATCCTAAAAATCTGGAGATTGTGAACCATATTGATGGCAATAAGCTGAACAATGACGTATCCAATCTGGAATGGGTTGACCGCAAGGGTAATGCTCGGCACTATGAAAGAGAGTTGGCGCCATTACAACGTGCAAAGCGCAAAGCTAAAAAAGACAATGATATGAAGGCTAGGTTGTCAATTGTGAATTTTTCACATTCCGCTTGTACCAGCAATCCTGCGTTATTTCACTCAATTTATAAAACCGTAATGGGTGAGGGTTAATACTTGACTGGAAAAACTGAGAACTTTCGTAGTATATTGACAAATTGACTCATTGTGGTATACTGTAGTCTGGAGATTGAAATTTATGAGCAAAACGATTTACATTTACACTATCAAGAAATCATACACAATGACAAAAACCGGCCTAGAGAGGGTTGTCTGGTACATCATGGATGAGGATTTTGTGGTAGATGTGTGTGACCTCAAGCGGGATGCCAAGTACTATTGTGACCTGTGGAATTCTGCAAAATAGTTGACTAAAAAAACTGAGAACCTTTGTTGTATATTGACAATTCTTGGATTCCTGGTATAATTAACCCATAGATTGATAGAAAAGAGGAAAAAGATGAATTACGGAATGTTCTCGCCAGAAGGAAACCTTGCTGTTCATGGTATCGTGTTGTACCATAAAGCGATTGAAAGCCCTTGGCTTGTTGTCTACAAAAACCTGTGTGATTTGGCCGATTCTAATCCTGACCGTTTTGGTGAAGCTACCGACACCGAAGTGCGTGAAATGGTTTATATTGCTGTTGGTGCGGCTAATGAGGACTTCTATGTGTGAAGCCTTTAGAGGTTATAAAGATATCCCTAGTCAGGTCGTTGCTAGGGACTTGAAGGAAAAGGGTATTTCCACTTACAGTTGGTATGCCGCTAATGGCTGTATTGGCGTCACTTACGGAAATGTTAGTTGTTACTACTATGTCCGTGACGGTAAAATTGTTGACATAATTTTTGATTGAGGTTTTTCATGGCTAAGCTATACATTTTCACACAAAATTACGAGAATTATGGCGATGAGGAAAACCCTCACTGGAAAGCAAAGGGCGGTTCGGATTACTTTGTGCCGGACTTCAATGGAGACGAGGCTACCACTGTGATGCTGGTCCGTGACCAAATTGAGTGCAATAATGAGTATTACAAAAGCTCCATTCTTGGCTGGGAAGTAGTACCTAATGACTACATGACGGAATACGAGAAAATGCAACTGGAATACGAAGGAAGTATTCGTTTTCCTACCCGTGTCATTTCCGCAACAAAGTAAAAAACCGCTTGACAATCTTTACCATCCTGTTATACTATATTCATAGATTGATAGAAAAGCGAAGGAAAAAAAATGTTGTTAACTCTCTTATGTGTTTTTGTTGCTCTGGTTCTTGTCGGAGTTGTTGTTAGTTCTTCCGTAACTTCTTTGGGATAATATAGAATGCGTACCAAGACAATCATAGATGGTTTTAAAAATTCTCAGAAATTCCGTGTTATCTTCAAAGGTGACGGTTCTGAAAATGACATTGGTCTTTATCTGACCATATCGCAAATGACAACCCAGTTTGCTACTGTGACGGCCCGAGTTATTTGTTGGGAAGCGTTGATTCAATTATCATACGAACGGCGTACCGCTGAGGCTACACGGAAACCTATTCCTACGGGTCTTGGCACTACCATTCGTGGTAAGCAGGTCCAAGTTGATTTGGTTTAAGGAATTATCATGGACAAAGCTATTCTGGAATTCTTAGCATCTGGCGGTAAAATCGTGAAGTGTAAACCACGTGCGCCGCGCAAGGGTGAAAAGACTTGGACGGCTAGTAAATATTCCATCGCTAACATTGGCGCTAAAGCTATGGCGATTGGATCACGTGGAATTAAGGCAACGAGGGATTATGTTTAATATTGAATACATTGAAGTGGATCAACCCGTCAAACATGCTCGGGAAATTGTGTCGGATTTGCTTGGCTCAGATTGGCTTGATTGTGGTGCATTTGCTCAAGTTTATCGGTGTGGTGATGAAATCTTGAAAATCTTTGAGGATGACAAAGGCTACCTAGCGTATCTGGAAGGCTTGTCTAAACTGCAGGAAGTGAATTCCTATGCGCCAGTTATTTACTATGTAAAGGTCTTTACTTCTCCTTTGAAAAAAGTCGGTCTAGTATCCATGGAGCCTTTGATTGGCATTGATAAGATTCGTGGCGAAAAGTATAAGGAATTTAAGCGGACTGTACACCAGATTAGTGCTTACTTTGATGATGATAGCAAGAATTTTGTGATTCCTGAGGAACTTGTAAAATTGAGTAAAATCATCAAGGAAGCAAAAAAATCAACACGGCGAGCCTGTTATGATATCCATATCGGTAACATCATGTTGCGGGCTAACAACAGTCTGGTAATTACTGATCCTCTAGCGTATTGACATTGGTGAGATTTTTAGATATAATGAAGAAATGAAAATCATCTACGTAATCGAAATTAATATGGGACCAGAAATAACGACCTTATCATGGGCGCCAGATTGTTGGGAACCGAAACGAGCCTATGCGACACGGCTAGAGGCCGAAAAGCATATAGAATGGTGCTTGCAGGAATACGGTGACAGGCTTGAATACTGCATTGAGGAATTGGAATTGTATGAATGACCGGATTGAAAAACTTTTAGAACAGGCTGGATTCCAATATATCAAAGATGAAGGAATTGGTTGGGCTGGAAATTATAATGCCAGTCTACCAAAATTCGCCCTCCTGCTAATGCGTGAAATTGCGATGGTTCAAATCACACATCAAACAACCATGGACCTGGAGAATAAAAAAATGGATAATCCTGCCAGAGAATTGAATTATGCAGTGATTAAACATTTCGGAGTTGAAGAATGACCAAGCGTAAAATTACTACTCGGGTTGTCCTTGACGGTATTGTGGACAACACCTTTACACAGATGCGACAAGTGTATACTGATGAAGTAGGCGAATATGTAAATTGCGACCGAAACAAGTATTACATTGAGAATGATAGTTTTGATATTGTATATACCACAGGCACAGCGATTACATTTTCTGAGTTGGCTAACAAGTTTAAAGAAACATTTCGGAGTTGAAAAATGAACGTTTATATTTTAGTAAGAGATTGGGAATCAGAATCTAGTTTTGAAAATCTTGGTGTATTCGGTACTAAAGAAGCCGCACAGAATTATTTGTACCAAACGGTTCGGGAAGAGTTTTCTATAGAAGATGATATTCCAGATGAAAAGTTGATGGATGAACTTCCTTTCGGTATTCGGTATGATATTGAAGAACATGTTGTTTGGGGTAAATAAGTATATTTTTAAAGAACGGAGTAAAATATGAAAGTTTTAATAAACGGTTGTTTTGGCGGCTTCGGCTTGTCTGATGCGGCATTTGAGAAGTTGCTTGACCGCAAGGGTATCGCATGGGAAAAGCGTGAGGGTGATTATTTTGGCGGCGTAGAATACTACAAAGCTGGGCACGTGGGTGATAGTGACCACTATCTGTATGAACATGATTTTACTGGTCAAGAAAATCGTGCTGATCCTGACTTGATTGCTGTTTTTGAGGAAATGGCTCACTTAGCTAATGGTAGTTTTTCTCGCTTAAAAATCGTGGAAATACCTGATGGTGTGGAATGGACAATTCAAGAATTTGATGGCAATGAATGGGTTGCTGAGAAACATAGAACTTGGGAATAACAAAGGAGAACGATATGCCTAATTGGTGCGGTAATACACTTACACTTGAACATGAAGATCCCGAAATGATTAAGCGGGCTGAGACTGCGTTTGCGGATGGTAAATTCCTTAAGGAGTTTGTACCACCTCCGCAAAAAGACTGGGACTATAATTGGTGCGTTGAGAATTGGGGCACTAAATGGGACGTTGGTAGTTCCGATGGTATCAACGTAGTGGAAGAAAACTCAATTGTATTTTATTTTGATAGTGCATGGGCACCTCCTATTGCGGCTTATAAAGCTATGGAAGAATTGGGCTTTACTGTTAGTGCTATGTACTACGAGCCTGGTTTGTGTTTTGCTGGTATCTACGAGGACGGCCATGATGATTACTATGAATATTCCGGTATGACAAGTGAAGAAGTGGCTGATTTGCTTCCGGCTGAATTGGATGAAACTTTTAACATTAGCGAACAACTTGCTGATTGGGAAGCGGAGAACGAGGATGAGTGAAGGCGTATTTGGATTTTTTTTAGGTATTCTTTTTGGCGTAGCTTTAGTTGGATTAATTCAATCGGTTAACCCATCTGCTTCGGTAAACATTGTGGGTAAAGCGATGGCAGAATGTGAAAAGTCATTGCCTCGGGACCAGAAGTGTGTTATAATTGCTGTTCCTCCTTCTAGAGATTAAATTATGAGCCTTGATGTTAGTTTGATTGCAAATCAACCCGTATCAGTATTTGATGCGAACATCACACATAACCTTACTGAAATGGCTTCCGAAGTTAAGCTATCTAATGGCATGACTTTGTATCAGGTTCTTTGGCGCCCCGATGAATCTAATTTGAAATACGCTAGAGATATTGCAGATTTGCTTGAAGAAGGATGGAATATACTTATGGCTGATCCAGAACACTTTAAGAAATTCAATCCTGAAAATGGTTGGGGTTCATATGATGGGCTGGAGAAATTTGTATATAAGTACCTGGAAGCATGTCGGTTTAATCCAGGTGCTGAATTGGAAATTTCAAGATGATTAAAGAAATTATACATTGTGACAAGTGCAATTCCGATAATGTATTGCATGAACGAAAACGTGAACCTGTGCAAGAGAATCATCGGACTATGACTGAGGTTGTTGAACAATCAAAGAAAATGCAAATGGTTCATGCAGTTTATTACTATAGTTATTGGATTCTTTTGTGTAAAGATTGTGGGCATCGTTTAGAGTATTACGTATGAATGAGCGAATTAAAGAATTGACAGTAAAGGCTGGTTTCCCTGATTGGTCTAATCATGCGATTGAATTTGAATTGGACCAGTTTGCTGGATTGATGACTGCTGAATTTATTCGCTTACTTGAATATGAGATTGCTATGTTGGAAAAATATAAGACTACATCATGCAATGATTTTGACCGCAGGTGGCATGAAGGTAAGATTGTGCATTTTAAGCGAATGATAGATAAGACTAAAGACAACTTCGGAGTTGAATGATGTACCAACTACTGCTATTGACATTGTTAGTTACCAATGGTAAGTTAGAGATACAACAAAACAAACTGGATACATTCTACACCGCAAGAGAATGTGAACAATTCAAAATTGTATTGGAAAACAAAACTCTGTTGAAGTTAAACTCCAATACAACAAACGCAATTATTGTTTTTGAATGTCGGAGAGAAGTATGAGTGCTGTTGGAAATTTTAAGATGTTTAAGTGGGTACCTGATGGCACTTATGACTACAGTGGATATCTTGTGAGGTATGTTATCGTTGATTGTAATCCTGTGACTACGATTGCAAAAGAATGGTTAGATAGAGGCGGACCCGATGATGTATCGGATGAATTGAAACAATCGTGGGGATCTTTTCCTGATTTTCCACCAAAGTGAGGTTTATATGAAAGAAGAATTAGATAAATTATTGTGCGAGAGATATCCAAAAATGTTTGTTAATCGTGACAAGTCAATGCAAGAAACCGCTATGTGCTGGGGTTTTGACTGTGGCGATGGTTGGTTTGATTTGATTAATGCGCTTTGTGCTTCCATTCAAAACTACATTGACAACAATTCACGACCTGGGCAAGAAATTCCTCAAGTAACTGTGAATCAAGTAAAAGAGAAGTATGGTACTTTGCGTTTTTACACAACTGGTGGTGATAGATTGACCGACGGAATGGTTTGGTTTGCTGAGAGTATGAGTGCCCACACTTGCGAAACTTGCGGTCACCCAGGCAAATGGCGTGGCACTGGTTGGTTCTATACATCATGCGATGAACATGCGAAAGATGGCGAATAATTTTTTTAATGGAGTTTGATATGACTTTTGAAGATGTGATTGAGACACTGGCTCTCCGTGCGGCTAATCGGTTTGTTCATCGGATGCCATCACCGTGGTTGATGAATGATGAAGATGTGATTTATGCGAAAGCATTTGGGCATGATGTTGATGCGGTTCACTTCGGCGTAACCTCATTGTTTCAAGATGCGGTAAGATACCTCGGCAATAACAAATGAGTTTAATTTTTCCTGGGCTTTTTGTTGCGTGGTCAGGTTGGCGCCTGATTAACCTAGATTACAAAAAACTTCCGAAATGGCATTATTTGCTAGATGGTATCGTTTTCTCATTTAACCTAAGTGTAATACTTTTGAATCTATTTCCTTAATGTTGTAATTCTGCAACAAAGCACTTGACATGGTACGTAATCCTGCTATACTATACCTATAGATTGATAAAGGAACGAAATGTCTATAGCGATTCAAAACTCCCGTGAAATCCAGATGTACGGCTCACCAAAAGCTCAAATCATGGAATCAATTGAGCGGTCAATTACCTATAAATTTTCAGGTATCGGAATGATTATCTGTGGTTACATGTCCGACATTCAAGAAATGAATGAACGGAATCAAAACGGCATCTACACCGAGACAATTCGGCAGACATTGAATATCTGCAAAATGCTTATGATGGATAATGAATTGGGTTTCAAAAATGTCTAAGGGATTTAAAGTTTATTGTGAATGGTGTAGCGATTGGCATTCTACCGAAGATGTTTATTTTTTAAACATTGAGGAAGATTTTGGGGGCCGTGATGTGATGCATTTTGAGTGTGGAAAACCTCCATCTTGGAATGAAGAAGAATCACGGTATGAGGGTACATCATCTTTAGTTTATTCGGAGTAAAAAATGGGTACACGGTGTTTGACTTATGTTTATGCGGGTAATTCTCCTCTGGTTTGTTTGTATCGCCAGTTTGATGGTTATCCATCTGGTCATGGTGCAGAGTTGGCTGACTTTCTAAATAAAATTGAAGTCGGCAATGGTATCCTCGGCAAGCCTGAAATGGGTGAATTTGCTAACGGCATGGGCTGTCTAGCCGCTCAACTAATTGCACACTTCAAAAAATCCGTTGGTGGTTTTTATATCCATGCGATAACGGATTCTGTTGGTGTGGATTATGAGTACCATGTTTATGCCAATAAAGTTGTGGTAAAAGATTCTGATGAAGAAGTTGTTTTTTCAGGGTCACAGAATGACTTTGTTGAATATTGCAAAGCGGAATAATGCGTAAACGTGACATTGCCTACCTTGTGAATAATCATATAATGAATGATATGTTATTTGCTAT
>Ga0315906_10001746_pt1 | contig 31712 bp, 29 predicted proteins | sample LakEriMetagenome_4_FD_203526 | JGI IMG/M metagenome (GOLD analysis project Ga0315906, IMG submission 203526) | Freshwater fungal communities from buoy surface, Lake Erie, Ohio, United States - Buoy 2 MA122 | ecosystem: Environmental > Aquatic > Freshwater > Lake > Lake biofilm | place: USA... | reverse complement strand
GGTCCTTGGCATCGAAGACCATGCGCACTGCACGCTCGATCACCTCGGGGGAAAACTTCGGGGACTTCCTCATATCGGCTCCATTCTCAATCGAAGGAGCCTCCTCAAAATCCGGGGCGGTTCAGGAGTCCATAGCAAGTAGTTCTAGAGCCCGATCAACCCGAGACGTGGATTGGACCGATGAAGAAGCGATACGCCGTGCAAAGCCCAGGCCCAGGTTGCGCCGCACGGCCTGGCGGGTAGCGTTCACAAAGCCACGAGGGCTCGTTGCCTCAACTGCCTTGAGCGGTGCAGTTGGGCGTTGATCATTGGGTTGTGTGACAGGATCTCAGCCGGGACTAGCTTGGCTGATCGCCCGATCAGCGGCAGCTCGTTTCTCGAAAAAGCTGTGGATGTGAGCCTGCGGAGCGCCGGTATCAAACGCCTCGCGGTAGTAGGCGCCAGCCATCCTCATGGCTCTTTCATAGCGGTCTTGGTCAAAGTCGCGATTTGCCAGTTTCGACAGCCTGAACGCCACACGAGGTTGCTGAGACAACCGTTGCGCAGCACGAAGGGCACCAGCTAGAACTTCCTTCTCCTCAAGAACTTCCTGAACGAAGCCCAGGCTCTTGGCTTCATCGATCATCATCAATCGGCCCTGCAGGGCAAGCTCGACCGCCCGACGACCAACCCGCTCCCACATGAGCCAGGTGCCGAATACGCTCGGCAACCCAGAAGTCACTTCCGTCTGTCCCATACGGACTCCCGGATGTGCCACAACGTAGTCACAGAACTGCGTCACCTGGAAGCCCGACCCCGCTGCGACTCCATTTACTGCAGCCACCAAAGGTTTGGAGAAGGCTCGTACGGCGTCGTAGCAGACCGTCAATCGCCTGAGCCAGGCCTCAATACGCTCCCCGCTGGTGAAGACCTCCAACTCACTGAGCTCTTGTCCGGAGCAGAAAGCCCTTTGACCCGCACCGGTCAGAACAGCACCCCGGATGTCGGGGTTGGCATCGGCCGCGTTCAATTGCACGGCCATCGCATCCCGTAGCGCAGACGTCCAAGCGTTGTAGCGGGCTTGCCGGTTGATGGTCAGCACGAGGATGCCGTCGACTACCTCGCTGAGAAGATCTTCAGGATGGTGATCAAAGTTTTTCAGCGTGCCCATTTCATCCTCCAGTGGTGTCTCGTTTCGGTCGCCAGCCGGCACGCTCGCAGTCGAAAGCCTGCTCGGTACTGGTGTCGAGTTCGCCCTTGCGAATTCGCTGTGTAGGGCCACGGGGAAAGTCGCTCACTACCTTGACGTAACGCGGAACTTGGTAGTAAGCCAGTCTTTCGCTGCAAAACTCAAGCAATGCCAAGGGGTCAGGACGCGCTCCATCCTTGAACTTGACGATGGCCAGGATGTCTTGCTCGCCAACGGCCGAGTCAACGCCGACAACAGCGGATTCCTCGACCCCGGGTGCTTGATTGAGCACGCGTTCGACTTCCCAGGCCGAGACGTTCTCTCCTCGTCGTCGCAAGGCGTCCTTCTTGCGACCTTTGAAGAAGAAGTTGCCATCAGCATCCTGATAGCCCGTGTCGCCCGTGTAGACACAGCCATCGTCTCGCAGCACCTCGCGCGTCTTGAGAGGTTCGCCGAAATAGCCGCTCATCGTGATCCCTGGTGCCAGAGGTTTCAAGACGATTTCGCCGACTGAGCCAACCGGCGCTGGCCGGCCACTTTCATCGGCAATCCAGCTTTCAAACTCAGGCACCGGCCGTCCAATGGAACCGATGACACCTTGCGTGTTCACATGTGTGAAGTTCTGACCCTCGCTGATGCCATACCCTTCGCGTACCTTCACGCCAAAACGCTCTTCGAACCTTCGCCAACTGTCAGCAGGGCAGGCAGCCCCCCAAGCTATCGAAAGGGTGTTATCGCGCTCTGCGTCCACAACAGGCTGGCTAAGCATGATGTTGACCAATCCCCCCAGGTAATGGAACTTGGTCGCCCGTGCCGTGGCTATCTCACCCCACAAATGAGAGGCGCTGAATCGGTCCACCATGTAAATCCGCAGGCCGTGCTGAAGGCCCATGAGGATCGTCATCCAGGCGGCCACGTGGAAGAACGGTTCCCACATGAAGTAGGTGTCACCGGCATGTGCCTCAGACAGCAGCCCCGCATTCTTGGCGCCGAGCCAGTAGAAGCGCTCGGACATGATCACGCCCTTGGGTGCACCGGTAGTGCCCGAGGTATAGGAGATCGCGATGGGGTCATCCAGCCCCCTTTGCGATGGTTGGCGTATCGCGCTGCTTGCCCGCAATTCATGGGCCACCGTAGTCTGCAGGTGGTCAACCACTCCATCCTCCAGCCAAAGCAGCCTGGGTGGCGTGGGCAAACACTTGACAGCGTTCAGCAAGTGCACCGCGAAGGCACGGCTGGCGACCATCACTTTGGGCTGACTGCTCAGCATCTGCAGCTCCAGGCCGGACGACTTCAGATGAACACTGAACGGCACGGCACAGGCGCCAACCCATGAGGCTGCCAAGTAGAGCTGAATGTGCTCAAGCGAAGACGGCAGCATGTAGCCCACACGTGAGCCTGGGGTGACGCCTGCCCTTAGAAGTACCCCTGCCATCTCCTGAACGCCAGTAAGCAACTCGGAGAAAGTCAGCCTAGTGCCCTTGAATTCGCAGAAGATTCGATCGGCGCAATCCGCCGCTCGAGCTTGTAGGAGTTCCGATACTGTGTACATGGCAGGGGGGTCATCGCTCCAGGACGGAGCGCAGAAACACACGTGTGCGTTCAGAGGTCGGTTCACGAAAGATCTGCTCAGCGGTGCCTTCTTCGACGACATGACCGGCATCGAAGACCACCACCCGGTCTGACACCTCGCGCGCGAATCGCATCTCATGGGTGACGATCAACATGGTCGTCCGGCCAGTGCGAGCGATTTCCCGGACAACGTCAAGCACTTCAGCGACAAGTTCCGGGTCCAGTGCCGAGGTGATCTCGTCGAGCAGAAGAATCTCGGGTCGCAAGACAAGTGCTCGGGCTATTGCAATACGCTGTTGCTGTCCGCCGGAAAGACTCCCAGGCCAGGCAAGTGCCTTGGATTCGAGCCCGACCAGCCTGAGATGCTCGATGGCGAGTTCTGTAGCCTGTGCCTTGGACATTCCCAGCACTGAACGCGGTGCCAGCAGCAGGTTGTCAAGCACGGTCAAGTGCGGGAAGAGATTGAACTGCTGGAAAACCATTCCACAGCGCCTGCGAATGCGCGCTTCTTCTGAAGGTTTCAAGGGTCTTCCATTGGCATCGTTCACGATGCTCTCGCCGAACACTCGAATGTCACCAGCGGTCGGCCTCTCCAGTGTCATAGCCAATCGAAGCACTGTCGTCTTGCCGGAACCACTTGGGCCGATCAGCGTGACCCGCTCGCCTCGGTCCACGGCCAGGTTCAGAGCCTTCAGGACAGTGAGGTCACCGAAAGATTTTGAAACCCCGCCGAAGGCAATGGCAGGCACCGCTGGTTCAGAAGCCGAGCTAGGCATTTCCAGCCTTGTACTTGTTGAGTAAGTAGACAAATGGCAGGTTCAGAGCAAGGTAGAAGAGACCTGCCAGCGTGAAGGGCTCGAGGTATCGAAAACTCTGATACCCGGAGACCTGGGCCTGACCCAACAGGACCGGCACTCCGATAGCAAACAGGAAGGATGACTGCCTGAACAGCACCAGCACGTAGTTCAGAAGGGCTGGAGCCGCGCGACTCACTGCCAGAGGAATCAGCACCTTGCGCCACGCAACTGAAGGACTCAGACCCAGAGCGACGCAAGCGTCACGGATTCCTTGGGGAATGGTGAGCAGACTGCCGCGGAACACCTCCGAGCAGAACGCTGCGTAGACAAGCCCGAGAACTCCTATTCCCAGCGCCATCCCAGACAACGTGATGCCTGCCTCTGGAAGCACATAGAACCCAAAGTACAGCAATACCAGGATCGGTACGCCTCTGAAAAACTCGAGTACGACCCTGACGATCATGTGTCCCAGTCGGCCCGTCGTGGCGTCGAAGATGGCAATCATCAAGCCACCGATCAAGGCAAGTAGTGAACTGGCCAACGTGACCAGCAAGGTGTACCAAGCACCGATCAGCAAGTCCGGGAGGATCTTCTGGACGTAGGTCCAATCCCAAGTCATCCTCGCACCTCCTCGCCCGACCATCGTTTCTTGCGGGAGGACATAGCGCCGGTGGCGTTGAGCGCACGATTCAAGGGAAGAACGGATTCCAAGGCACGAAAACCGGCACCCGAGAGCACGCACAGCGCCCAGTACATCACTGCCAGAAGACAAAACACTGGCACCGTGGCATACGTCGCGCTTCGAACAGAGTTGGCTGCGTACAGCAGGTCCTGGACTCCAACGAAGCTGACGATCGATGTCCACTTCACCATGTCGGCCGCCAGGCTGCCAAACGCCGGAACGATCTGAGAAAGCGCCTGTGGCAAAACGATCCTGGTAAAGGCTTGGTACCGCGTCAGACCCAATGCATGGCAGGCGTCCAGCTGCCCTCTTGGAATGGTCTCTATTCCGCTGCGAACAATCTCGGCGCCATAGGACGCCCCAATGAGCGACAGCACCAGGATCGCTGCTGTCATCGGCGACAGGTGAGGCATACCGGGAACCAGGGGCAGCGCGTAGAAAACCCAAAACAGCAGCACGAGCGCAGAGGCGCCCCGGATCAATTCGATCAAGACGATGGCTGATATCCGTACTGCCTTACGCCGTGACAGACGCAGACTGCCCAAGAGCAGGGCGCCCGCTGCTGCTCCGGTGATGCTTGCGACAGCTACCCAAACCGTCACCATCAACCCTTGGAGCAGCGCGGGCCAGTACTCCAGGACCTGAGTCACGTCCGACTTCTCACGCAGGCCTTCTCAAGTACTTCCGTGGGATCACTCGCAGCCGGGGACGACGTCATTGACCTTGGTCACCTTGGCCAGGGTATCCCAGTTCGGCATCGCGTACTTGCCAGCGTACAGGTCTTTCATGGCGCCGCTGGCACGCATAGCATCCAACTGCTTGTTGAACGCATCGCGCAGCTTCGCGTCTTCCTTGCGGAAGGCGATGGCGATGCTGGACACCGGCGCTTGCCTGTCCACCATCACTTCGACTCCCCGCTCACTCGGTTTTGGCACGCTGAACTGGCCTACCGCAAAGGCGTTGGCTCTGCCTCCCACTACCGTCGCCACACCGGCTTGGATGTCAGGCACCCGAACAAGTTGATCTGCCTTCACGCCCTTGCTCAGGGCGTATGCCTCCTGGGAAGAACCTGTGAGCACCGCAAGTTTTACGTCCGCAGCGGATGCCACATCGGCATATCCGTTCAGGCGCTTGGGGTTTCCGGGAATGACGTAGAGCGCGTCTTGTTGGGCGGTGATGGGCGAGGAGAAGGCAACGACCTGACACCGGGCTGCCGTGATAAGAAGCCCCGCAGGCACCAGATCGAAGCGCTTTGCCTGAAGGCCAGGGATCATGGCGTCCCAAGTGGTCACCGTGGGCGCCAGTTTGGGCACCCCCAACGCCTTCAGTGCCTGACCACTGACCTCCACCAGATAGCCTTGTGCTTCGCCGCTCGGAGCCAGAAAAGCCCACGGCGGTGCCGCCGCGATAGCAATCTTGGCTTCGCCAGCCTTGCGCATCGCGGCCAACGCCGGGTCGGCATCGGCTTGAGCAAAGGCGGTGGAAGCAACGAGCAGCAGGCTGACAGCACCGACTGCAGCTGACATCCGGGTGTACTGAGTGCGCATGACGGGTTCTCCTTTGGGTTGAAGGCAGCCGTGTGATGTTGACTTGGACCCACAGGCCGTTCAAATACTTTCTGTCGTCTCATCGATTCCTTTTTGGTATCGTTCAAGCAAGCTCTACAAGCGAACCGGCCCATCATGGAAATACGCCATCTGCGCTATTTTTTGGCCGTGGCTGATCAACTCAGCTTCGGCAAGGCAGCGCGATTGCTGCACATCAGCCAGCCCCCTCTGTCCAAACGAATTGCCGACTTGGAGGCCGAGTTGGGAACGCGGCTCTTCGATCGAAGCCCCCGGCGGGTGGAACTGACGGCATCTGGCATGGCTTTGATGCCCCACGCAAGACTGGCGGTCACTGCTTTCGACCAAGCTGTTCGGGCGGCTACAGCGCTGTCGCCGTCCCGCGCGCAGAAGCTACGTCTGGCCCTGCCCCCAGAGACATCGAGGTATGTGATTCTTGACATCGTGAACAGGCTGAGCCGTCAGCGCATCGAGATCAGCGTTACCGAAGCGTCAACCGCTGAGCAATGCGAGTTGCTGGACGCCGGCGAGATTGATGTCGGCGTTGTGCGACAACCTTGCTCTGCCAGAGGCTTGCGCTCGTCAGCCCTCTTGCGCCAGGAGCTGGGAATCCTGATGCATTGCGACCATCCCCTGGCATCTCTTGAAGAGGTGTCCCTGGTCGCCCTGCAACCGTACCCTCTGGTGATGTTTCCGAGAGCCTCTTCTCCCGGCCTTTATGACGAGCTGCTTCGGTTGTGCAAAGCAGGAGGCTATGTACCCGGTCGTGTCCTTCACGGCGTACGAATGACCGCCGCGCTGTTGATTGCGGAGTCCGCGGTCACGCTGACCACGGAGCGCATCTTGCGACGGCGGGGCCATGGTGGCCTGAGAGAGCTCGTATGGAAGAAGCTCAATGGTGAGCCGATTCACTGGAAGACATCAGCAGTTTGCAGGTCGAACGACCACGACCCGCTCACAGCCTTGGCCATGGATGTGGTGATCGACGCGTTGCAGAGTCATGAGCAATGGGAGTCGGAGCCCAGTTGACCGGCGGCCCGGCTGCCCACTCATTTCCAGAGTCTTGCTCTGCGCAGCGTGGTGAAGTCCGATGGTTAGCAGCAAAGGAAACGGCTCTGAAATCGCATGCCTTGAGTGGCACCCTGGTCGCCTAGAACAACTGCAAAGCCGAACTGCTCTTGACCTCTTCCATGACGGCATAGGTGCGCGTCTCGCGCACCCCGGGCAGTTGCCACAGCACCCGTCCCGCAAAGACACGGTAGGCGTTCATGTCGGCACTGCGTGTCTTGAGAAGGTAATCGAAGCCACCGGCCACCATGTGGCACTCCAGGATCTCGGGGTGGACCTGCACGGCGGCCTTGAACTGCTCGAAAACGTTTGGGGTTGTGCGGTCCAGCAAGACCTCCACAAAGACCAGCATGCCCGCCCCGAGCTTCACGGGGTCCAGCCGGGCCCCATAGCCCAGGATGAACCCTTCTCGGGTGAGCCGCTGCACGCGTGCGAGGACTGCGGTGGGCGACAAGGCCACTTCTTCGGCCAACTTCAGATTGCTGATCCGGCCGTCACGCTGCAGCACATCCAGGATGCGCAGGTCGATTCGGTCCAGCTGGATCGGGCCTGAGTTCATGAAGCTACTTATTCGGTATGAGCGATTGAAATTAGCGAAAGATTCTGTCTGAAATCCGCATCATGGAGACCTTGGGCGGCCAATCGGCCTCTGAGTGAATCAAGTTGATGGAGGCCGGGATGACCGTGAATCAAACAAACCCTGCTCGCTTTGCAAGACCAGAGCAAGGGGCGCAGGCAGACATGCGAACGGATATCACGCGGGAGCAGGCACTGCATCATGAAGCTCTCGCAGCGCCGCCAGGGGCTGTGTTCCACATTGGTGCCGCTGCCACGGCCAGAAGCGCGCTGCGGGACGCCGTGTCCCGTGCCACTCGGGCTCCGGAGTCCGAAGTCATCCGGCCGCTGCTGTCATGGGCCCGGCCAAGCCAGCAGCAGGCTGCTCGAACAGGCGCCATAGCACGCGAACTGGTGAAGGCCCTGCGCGCGGAGCCAGCGCAGGGCGGCCGCGCCGGTCGCGTGCAGGCCCTGATGCAGGAGTACGCCCTGTCCACCGAGGAAGGTGTGGCGCTGATGTGTCTTGCCGAGGCCCTGCTGCGCATCCCTGACGATGCGACGCGGGACGTGCTGATCCGAGACAAGATCGGGCGCGGGCAGTGGCAGCAGCACCTGGGTCAGAGCGGGTCGCCTTTTGTCAACGCCGCTTCCTGGGGGCTGCTGCTCACTGGCAAGCTGGTCAGTGCCCACAGCCAGGCATCACTGGGCGGCGCGCTGGTACGCCTCATCAGCCGAGGCGGTGAACCTGTGATCCGCAAGGGGATGGAACTGGCCATGCAAATGCTGGGCGAGCAATTCGTCACCGGGCAGACGATCGCTCAAGCGCTGGAGCGGTCGCGCGAGATGCAAACGCAGGGCTTTAGGTACTCGTACGACATGCTGGGCGAGGCAGCGCTCACCAACGAAGACGCCCGGCGCTACTTCGCCGCCTACCAGGACGCGATCCATGCCATCGGCCGCTCAGCCGATGGACGCGGCGTCATGGACGGGCCGGGCATATCGATCAAGCTGTCGGCCCTGCATCCACGGTACACGCGAAGCCAGCGCGACCGGGTGATGCAGGAACTGCTGCCCCGCCTGCTGACGCTGGCTGAACTTGCGTGCCAATACGACATCGGCCTGAACATCGATGCCGAGGAGTCAGAACGCTTGGACCTGTCGCTGGACCTGCTGGAGGCCCTTTGTCAGGCCCCCAGCCTGGACGGTTGGGCAGGGATCGGGTTTGTGGTGCAGGCCTACCAGAAGCGCTGCCCGGCAGTCATCGATTACATCGTGGACCTGGCTCGCCGCACTGGGCGCCGACTCATGGTTCGGCTGGTCAAGGGTGCGTACTGGGACAGCGAGATCAAGCGCACCCAGGCCGAAGGGCTTGCCGACTACCCGGTGTACACCCGCAAGCACCATACGGACATCGCGTATCTGGCGTGTGCACGCCGCATGCTGTCCGAACCTGAGGCCATCTTTCCCCAATTCGCCACCCATAACGCCCACACCGTCGCCAGCATCGTCTGCATGGCGCAGGAACTGCGCGGGGACTTCGCCCACGGCCAGTATGAGTTCCAGTGTCTGCACGGCATGGGGGAGGGGCTGTACCGTCAGGTCGTGACACATGGCGAGCGGGCGCGCCCCTGCCGCATCTATGCCCCGGTGGGCACGCACGAGACCTTGCTGGCCTATCTGGTCAGGCGTTTGCTGGAGAACGGCGCCAACAGTTCCTTTGTGCACCGCATTGCGGACCCCAGCGTGTCGATCGACGAACTGCTGAAGTGCCCGGCAGAGCATGCGCTGGAGGAGGCGGAACTGTCGGGCCAGGCGCCGGGCCAGCCGCATCCGGCGATCCCGTTGCCCTCGCGGCTGTATGGCTCGGCACGCCTGAACTCCCAAGGCCTGGACCTGGCCCACGAGCCCACGCTGCAGAGGCTGTCGCAGCAGATGTCCGCCTGCCTGGATCCCATCGCGGTGGCCCCCCTGTTGGCGAGCCCGGTGGCGACCCCGGCAAGCACAGGGACTGGCGACAAGCCTGTGCTGCTGCGCAACCCCGCCGACCCGGCAGACCTCATTGGCACAGTCAGGCCGGCCGGTGCTGCGGAAGTGGAGGCTGCACTGGCCAGCGCAGCCGAACAAGCTGGCGGCTGGGCCCGAACGGCACCGGCTGTCAGAGCCGATCTGCTGGAGCAGGCCGCCGACCACTTGCAGTCCGACGCCGCGCGATGCCTGGCTCTGCTCATCAGGGAGGCGGGCAAGACCTGGCCGCATGCCGTGGCCGAACTGCGCGAGGCCGTGGACTTCCTGCGCTACTACGCTGCGCAGGTTCGTCGTGACTTCGACAACGCCACCCATCCTGCGCTGGGGCCAGTGGTGTGCATCAGCCCCTGGAACTTTCCCCTGGCCATCTTCACGGGGCAGGTCGCAGCTGCTCTGGCGGCGGGCAACACGGTCCTGGCCAAGCCCGCCGAGCAGACGCCGGCCATCGCCGCCCTGGCGGTCCAGGCCCTTTGGAAGGCAGGCGTTCCCCGGTCAGCAGTGCAGCTCCTGCCCGGCACAGGGGCACAGGTGGGTCAGGCGCTGGTGGCAGACGCACGCGTGCAGGGCGTGATGTTCACGGGGTCTACGCAAACGGCCAGGCTGCTGCAGGCCACCCTGTCCAGGCGGCTCGACGCTCGAGGTCGGCCGGTCACGTTCATCGCCGAGACCGGGGGACAGAACTGCATGGTGGTGGATTCATCGGCCCTTCTCGAACAGGTGGCCGCCGATGCGGTGGCCTCGGCCTTCGAAGCCGCTGGACAGCGTTGCTCGGCGCTGCGAGTGCTCTGCGTCCAAGAGGACGTGGCTCCTCGCTTGATCGACATGCTGCTTGGAGCGATGGCAGAGCTTCGCCTGGATGTGCCCACTCACCTGCACACCGACGTGGGTCCGGTGATCGATGAACGCGCCAGAGCTGCGATCGAGGCCCATGTGGACGCGATGCGCGCCAAGGGACGACGGGTGCACCGACTGGGGCACAGCCCGGCCGACGGCACCTGGGTTGTGCCCACCCTGATTGAAATCGACCGCATCGACGAGCTGGAACGTGAGGTGTTCGGTCCCGTGCTGCATGTGCTTCGCTGGCGCCGGGATCAGCTGGACTCGTTGCTGCAGGACATCGAGGCGACCGGCTATGCACTGACGCTGGGGGTTCACTCGCGCGTCGATGAGACGATCGAGCGGGTGGTGCAGAACACCTCGGCTGGGAACGTCTACGTTAACCGCAACATGGTCGGGGCCGTGGTGGGTGTCCAGCCGTTTGGCGGCCACGGCCTGTCGGGCACGGGGCCGAAGGCCGGTGGTCCGCTGTACCTGCTGCGGCTGGTGGCCCGGTGCCCCGAGGACGCCGCACTCAGCAGCCTGCGGTCATCTCGCGCCCCGCACCTGGCCGACGCGACGCTGGTGCTTTCGGCATTGCACCGGTGGGCCTTGGACACGCAGCGTCCGTCTTTGGCCGATGCCTGCATGAAGTTCGCAGCCAGCCATCTCTCTGGGCTTGAAGTTGAGCTGGCGGGCATCACGGGTGAACGCAACCTGTACCAGTTGCGAGGCCGGCAGGCCATCACCTGCCGCGTCGGACGCCAGGCGACGGCCGCGGACGACGCTTTGGTGCAACTGGCGGCGGTGCTCGCCGCTGGGGGGCAAGTCTTCTGGCCCAAGAACAGCCAGACTCAGGCATGGCGTGATCGCCTGCCCAAGGCCGTGCAGGAGCAGGTGTGGCTAGAGAGCCTCGATGCGGCGTCACCTCATCCAAGTCCGTCCTGGCTCGTCCACGCCAGCCCGCAGGAATTGGAGGCCTTGGTGGCGGAAGCCGCAAGCTGTTCTGGGCCCATCGTCCGCCTCATCGCCCTGCAACCTGGTGAAGTCCGGATCCCCTTGCATCAACTGATGGTCGAGCGCAGCATCAGCACCAACACGGCTGCCGCCGGCGGTAACGCCAGCTTGATGATGCTGGCAGCCTGACTCGGGCGGGTGCATGGTCGGAACCCCGGCTGGTCGCTCCAGGCGGCCCGCCCGGACCGAGTCTTCGGATTCACGGTGGATGCAGCCTAATGGCTCAGACCAGCGAGGCGGCAGTGACAGGCCTGATGCGCCATGCAATACTGTCGACAGTCGACTATTTGCAACGTGTCCATTCTTGCTACACCAAACACCCGACCGGTCGCTGATGACGCGATGCCGCTGGGGCGTGTTGCAAAGTCGACCATCCGTATCGAGGTTGCGGACCGCCTTCGACAGGCGATCCTGGGTGGAGACTTGTTGCCGGGTAGCCCGCTCATCGAGACCATGCTGGCTGCTCAATTTCAAGTCAGTAGGGCACCACTGCGCGAGGCCATCCGGCAACTGGCAGAAGAGGGAGTGGTGGTCACGGTGCCTTACATCGGCACCAGGGTCATGGCACTTTCCGTCGATGACCTGCGCGAGATTCAATCGATGCGAGTCACTCTGGAGCGCTTCGCATTCAGACAAGCTTGGTCGCGCCGCGATGCTGAGTTTTCTCGTGAGCTCAGGCGGCGCCATGATGCGCTGACAGAGGCCATCGATAAAGGCGATGACGCTTCAAGCATCAACGCCGAGTTGGCGCTGCATGGTCTCGTGTACGAGGCCAGCGGGCATCGCCTGCTGCTTCGCGCGTGGGAAAGCCTGAGGGGCAAGCTCCAGCTTTACTGGGCCGCACACCATCGCGCCCACGGATCTCGCGGACCCCGTCGAGACAGTCACGATCAGTACGTCAATCTCGCGCTCGGCGACGACCTGCGAGCCATGCTGGCCGAAGTGACGTCGCACATGAAACGTGGCTCGGAAGTCACCGAGCGCTTTGTCAAGTCCCTTTCGACCAACAGCACTGAAGGAGTTACATGATGAGACGTCGCCAAATGGTTGCGGCTGCCGCTGCGGCACCCTTGACTGCCCTGCCATTCGCCGTCCAAGCCCAGGCGGGAGGCACGATGGCAGCAGTCAAGCAACGAGGAGTCCTGCGAGTTGGCGTGACCCAGGCACCACCCTGGTACAGCAAGGATCCCAAGAGCAATGAGTGGACCTCTGGCTTGGGCGTGTCGATGGGCAAGGCCATGGCCAGCGCACTGGGCGTCAAGTTTGAAGCCGTCGAAGTGACGTGGGGCACGGCCATTGCTGCCCTTCAAAGCAACAAGATTGATCTCATGTACATGCTGGACGCAACGCCTGAACGTGCACAAGCAGTGGACTTTCCGGCCACTGACTTGCTGTATTACTCGTTGGCGGTCTTGGCGCGTGACGACCTGCCGGTCAGGGCCTGGGCTGATCTGAACAACGAAAAAGTTCGCATTGCCGTTCCGCAAGCAAGCACGATGGACAAGTTCGTCAGCGAAACCACGCCGAAGGCTCAAATCCAGAGGTTCCCCGGGAACGCTGAAGCGATTGCAGCGTTCCAGGCAGGGCGCGTGGAGGCGGTGTGCCTGTTTCATCCGCCGTTGCTGGCCGCTCGCCAACGGCTGGGAAGTGGCAAGATCGTTGTGCCGACGCCAGTGCGCTCCCAGGCATCGAGCGTCGCGGTACGCAAGGAAGATGACAAGTCCTTCGTGAATTGGGTTGATCAATCGATCGCCGCTCACTACAAGAGCGGCCAGACTCAGAAGTGGTACGAGGAATTTCTGGTCGGTTTTGGACTCGACCCGAAGACTGTCCCACCGGTCATGAAGGAAATGCTGGGCAGCTGACGCCTGAGCCGCTGCTGCATGCACCGCTGGGATTTCGGGCCGGTCTGGGCCAACGCCGATCTGCTGCTGCTCGGGCTGTGGCACACCCTGCAGGTCACGGGAACGGCGCTGGCATTCGGCGTTCCACTCGGCTTGGTACTTGCGCTGGCCCGGCTCTCCAAGCGCAGCCTGCTGCGCTGGCCAGCGGGGATCGTGATCGAAATTTTTCGCACGACCCCGCCTCTGGTGCAGTTGTTCTGGTTCTTCTTCGCACTGCCGATCCTGGTTGGCGTGGAGATGACACCGTTTGCCGCCGCCTCGCTCACATTCGCGATCCAGTCTGCGGCCTTCTTTGCTGAGGCGTTTCGAGCGGGGATCGTGTCAGTGGACCGAGGCCAGTGGGAGGGTGCTCGGGCATTGGGCATGACGCAGCGCCAATTGATGCGCCGGGTCGTGCTTCCACAGGCCATCAAGCGCATGCTGCCGGCGTTCCTGGAACGTGTCATCGAGCTCATGAAGACAACGACGCTGGTGGCCACGATTTCCTATGCAGACTTGCTGTTCCAAGCGAACGAAGTGGCGCAAAAGACCTTCCGTCCGCTCGAAGTGTTCACGGTCGCCGCGCTGATGTACTTCGTTGTCATCTACGGCTTCAGCCTTGCCGCCGGTCGTCTGGAACGTCGTTGGCTGATCAGCGGAGAGGGGATGAACCGCTGATGGCCTACCAGTGGAACTTTGCTCCAGTCTGGGACAACGCAGACGTCTTGCTCAAAGGTGCCTTCGGCACTCTGCGCTTGTTCGCCATTTGCGCGATGGCTGGCTTGCTGCTTGGCTTGCTGGTAGGGCTTGCGCGGAACTCGAAAAGGCCATGGCTGCGAATGCCCGCCACAGTCTTCGTCGAATTCTTTCGCAACACGCCAGTGCTTGTTCAGATCCTTTGGTTCTACTTCGCGCTGCCCTTGCTGCTGCCCTTTGAGATCAGTCCACTTGCCGCCGCAGCCTTGGGCATCTCATTGAACTCCGCAGCCTTCACATCCGAGATCGTCAGAGGGGGCATTCTGTCCATCGACCGCGGCCAGTTGGAAGCTTCCCGGGCCCTGGGAATGAACCACAGCCAGGCGATGCGCCGAGTAGTGCTGCCACAGGCTCTGCGGCGCATGCTGCCTGCCCTTACCAACCGGGGCATAGAGATCTTCAAGATGACGACGCTTGCGTCAACAGTCGCCTACGTCGAACTGCTTCAGCAAGGAAAGCTGCTGGCGTCCCTGAACTTCAACCCCATCGAAACCTATACCGTGATCGCCGTGATCTTCTTCTTGTGCCTCCTGCCATTGGTACAAGCCACTTACTGGCTGGAGCGCCGGCTCGGGCGGGTGGACGCATGACGAAGGCACTCCTATCGATTCAGGCCCTACACAAGAACTTCGGCGCAGATGAGGTTCTTCGCGGCGTTGATCTGGAGGTGCAGCAAGGCGATCGCATCGCCATCTTGGGCGCCAGTGGTTCAGGCAAGAGCACTCTCTTGCGATGTCTGAACTTCATGGAGATTCCTTCCAGTGGAAGCGTCTCCATCGGCGGGCGAACGATCGATGCGCGCAACGACATGGAACTCACGCAGGTCCGCCAGCGGGTTGGCATGGTGTTCCAGCAGTTCAACCTGTTCCCGCACATGACGGTCTTGGGGAACGTGATGGAGGCGCTGCTCACGGTCAAGCGCATGCCTCGCGATGCGGCGCGCGAACTTGCCCTTGCGGAGTTGTCGCGCGTCGGGTTGGCCGACAAGGCTGCAGCCTGGCCAGCAAGGCTTTCTGGTGGGCAAAAGCAGCGCGTGGCCATTGCCCGAGCTCTTGCGATGCAGCCGGAATTGCTGCTGTTCGACGAACCCACCTCCGCTTTGGACCCTGAACTGGTGGGCGAGGTGCTTCGCGTCATTCGCACCCTGGCTGATGAGGGTCGGACGATGCTGCTAGTGACGCATGAGTTGGGTTTCGCGTACCACGTCGCCAATCGAGTTCTCTTCATCGCAGATGGTGTGATCTACGAGCAGGGCCCCCCAGAGCAGATTCTCAAGAACCCAGCCAAACCGCGAACGCAAGCCTTCTTGGCGAGCCACCGCGAATTCGATTTCTGAGAGCTCCATGAATCTCCAGCATACCGACAGTGCACAGGCATATGTGAGCGACCCCAGGAACGACTCGGTCGAGGTCTACGTCAACGGCCGATTCGTGCCCCGCCATGAGGCCGTGGTGTCAGTCTTTGACGCTGGCTTCGGGCTCGGTGATGGGGTGTGGGAGGGGCTGCGATTGGTCAACGGCCGAATCATCAGCCTGCAAGCCCATATGGACCGGCTGTACGAGGGTGCTCGGTCCATTGCGTTGGATATCGGGCTGACCCAGCAGGAAATGATCGATGCTGTGATGCAGACATTGAGGCGCAACGGCATGCAGGACGGCGCTCATGTCCGGCTGATGGTCACACGAGGCGTCAAGCGCACGGTGAATCAAGATCCGCGGTTTGTGATCGGTCCGCCAACGATCGTCATCGTTGCGGAGTTCAAGACGCCACGCCCCGAGAGCAAGGCCAAAGGCTTGACCTTGTTCACCAGCACGTTCCGCACCAGTGGACCGGACGTCTTCGATCTGCGCTTGAACTCACACAGCCGGCTGAATCTGATCCAGGCCCTGATTCAGGCCATCCATGCGGGTGCTGATGAAGCCCTGATGCTCGATCCGAGAGGTTTCGTCGCCAGTTGCAACAGCACGAACTTCTTCATCGTACGCGGCGCAGAGCTTTGGACGAGCACTGGTGCCTACAACTTCAAAGGCATCACCCAAGCAAGCGTCATGGATGCGTGGCGCGCAGCGAACGGCACGGTCCGCGAGTGCGACTTCACGCTTGCACAGGTCTACAACGCCGACGAAGCTTTCGTCACGGGCACTCTCGGGGGCGTTACTCCCGTTGTGAAGATCGATGGCCGAGTGATTGGCAGTGGCCGCCCTGGAGCCATGACACAGCTTGCTGCTGAACGATACCTCGCAAAGGTTCTTTCCAGCTGAAGCTCGGGAGCCAGGCTCAGGAACAAGGGCTCATCGGGGCCTGTGCAGATGGGTGTCGCCCACGTTCCGACAGGAAGGCTCATGAGGCGACCGTTCGGCCGGGGAGTCTGCATGCGCTTTGCAGCGGTTGCGGTCTGTCGCGGCCGGCGGTCGTACTCACGGTAAGCGTCATCAAGCCGACGTTCGGCTTGACTGCTGACGCCGGGCTGAGCGACAGCTTGGCGAGGTGATGCTGACGTAGGAGGCACCGACCTTGGGCGGCACCACCGGAACCCAGCCAGTGACCGCTCCTCACAGCCACGAACTCACCCACTCGACCCCTATGCATAGGGGGTCGCTTTGGAGAGCTCTGCATAGCGACCCAAACCTGCCGGTCGGGCTGCTTCGGATCAACCTGGCGAGCAGCAATGGGTCCAAACCAGGCCCACGCGAACCCGATCTCGATCCCGTAGATTTGCCGGACGAGACGGACTGCCAGATGTCCGACTTCCGAAGTCCGCAGTGGAGCTCGGTCAACCGCCGCCGACCGCGCCGTGATGCAGTCGCCCAAGGTGTACTTCTACGACACCGGACTGGTTCGGGGCGAAGAAGGCGCGCGCCTACGGAACACCGTGGCCGCGATGCTGCTCAAGTATGTGCAGTTCCTCGCCGACTCACAGGGGCGGGACACGGGCTGCTGGGCCAGGCGCTGCAGGCGCTGGCCCTTCGGGGTGGCAGCGGCCTGCCAGGCTGGCTGGTGCGCAGCCACGTGGTGCTGGCCTGCACGCTGGTGGCGCTGGGCGTGGCCAATGCCATCGTGGCAGCATTGCTGTCACCCGACTGGAAGGCGCGCACCGAAAACGTCACCGAGTGGTGGGGCGCCCTCATCTTCGTGCTGTGCTTCTTCACGCTGGCCGCGATGTGGGCACGCTGCGGGCTGCGGCCGCGCTTGCAGTCGGGCTGAGAGCGTTGGGTGCCGGACCTGTAGAGCACCCGTCTGCTCGGTCAGCAACTGCAGCAGCAGGCACTGACGGATGCCGCCGTACCGGCAGTGGCCGATGCCGCATCCCCCGCGGGGCGGCGCTTCAGGTCTTTCGCTTCGCGATCAAGGCTTCGAGTGCGGCTTGTTCCTCCGGCTTCATGCCGTAGGAATGGTCGGCATCGGGGAAGCTGCCCTCGCGGACTTCTGCGGCAAATCGTTGCAGGGCTTCGACCGCGATCTCCGAGAGGTTCGCATAGCGCTTGGTGAACTTCGGCTTGAACTGGTCGAACACGCCGAGCAGGTCGAACGCCAACAAGAGCTGGCCGCAACTTGCATTGCCCGCCCCGATGCCGAACGTGAAGATCTTCACCGCGTCGTCGACCGCCTTGGCCACCACCGCGGGCACGGCTTCGATCTCGAAGCCGACCGCGCCCGCAGCTTCTATGGCCTGGCCGTCTTCAATGATGCGCAGGGCCTCGTCGGCGGTGCGGCCTTGAAGCTTGAAGCCACCGTACAGGTGCATGTAGTGGGGGCACATGCCCACATGGCTCATCACCGGCACGCCGGCGTCGGCGATGGCACGGACGATGTGCGCCTTCTCCTTGCCGCCCTGCATCTTCACGACATCTGCACCACCCTCCTTCATGAGGCGCACCGCGTTGTGCACACCCAGTTCAGGCGTGGCGTAGGAACCGTAGGTCATCGACACCATGATCATGCAGGTCGGTGCCCCGCGTCGCACTGCCTGGGCATGCGCGATCATGGTGTCGATGGTGACGGGCAGCGTGTTGGGCAACCCGTAGCTCACCATGCCCAGGCTGTCACCCACGGCGGCGATGTCGATGCCCGCGCGTTCAGCCCAGACCGCGCTGGGGTAGTCGGGGATGGAGGCCATCACCACCTTCTGGCCTGCCTTCTTGCGCAGCGCGAGATCGGGGACGGTCAGCTTCTTGCGTTCTTCGGCCATGTGTTTGCCCCTTTGCAACGACGCGCCTTGGAGGCGCGCAGGTTTCTCGGACGACTCGGGCTCAGGCCCGGAACTCGGTCTTCTCGGTGCCTTGGTAGAGTGCCTTCACCTGGCGTCCCATCGCGTCGGCGTGGGCGGCCAGGGCGGCCTCGTCGAGGTCGGCCCTGGGGCGCGGCTCGGGGTCGAAGTGGTGGTACTTGTCGGTGCCTCTCACGAGGACGGCAGAGTCACGCACCTTGGTCTGGCGCACGTAGGTCGGGATGTAGCGGACGGCCAGGCCGATGCGTCGGTCGTTGCTGCGGTTGGCGTCCGAACCGTGCACGAGCTTGATGTGATGCAAGGACATCTCGCCGGGCTGCAAGGTCAGTCCCACAGCCTTGCTCTTGTCGACGTCGACCGCGATCTCCTGGCCGCGCGACAGCAGGTTGTCCTTGTCGAAGGTGTCCACGTGGGGCAGCTGATCGACCTTGTGGCTGCCGGGAATCACCTGCATATAGCCGCTCTCTTCGGTCACGTCGGACAGTGCGATCCAGGCCGTGATCACTTCGTCCGGGTCCAGGCCCCAATAGGTGGAGTCCTGGTGCCAGGAGACGAAGCCAGGACTGTGGGCTTCCTTGATGAAGAAGTTGGTGTTCCAGCAGAGGATGTCCGGGCCGATGGCATCCTCGATGGCGTCGAGCACCTTCGGGTGATGCACCAGCGCATCGGCCCAGGTGAACAGCAGGTGCACCTTGTGCCGTAGGTTGCCCTGCAGGGGCTGTCCCAGCTTCCCCTCGTGGGCCTCGAGTGCCTGCCTGTACTGCAGCGCCTGCTCGGCTGTCATCACCCGAACCGGCGCGAAGTAGCCGTCGCGGCGATAGGCCTCGACGGCGGCGGGCGACAACAGCTTGGGCATGGCGAGTATCCTTTGCGGAATTGGCTCTGTGAGCCTCTAACATATCACAAACATGTCTGAAATTCGGCCCACTCGATGATCAAGCCCCAGCGTCCGAATCCCCAGCGGGCTGGCAAGACGCCGGCAAGGTCTGCGACCCAGCCACCGGTGCGGGCACGTCCAAGATCCACTCTGCGCACTGGGGCGCGCGAAGCTGAATCGCCCACCGCACCCACCGACACATCGATCACCACATCGCCCGCCCTGTCGACGGGACGAATCGGCGGCCCTGCACTGGCCGACCAGGCGCGCGCGCAGCTTGAGGAGTTGATCGTCCAGCTCGAGCTGCCACCGGGCAGCGTGTGGTCGGAAGTACAGCTCAGCGAGAGGCTGGGCATCGGCCGTACGCCGGTGCGGGAGGCATTGCAACGACTGGAGGGTGACCACCTGGTGAGGATCCTGCCCCGGCTGGGTGTGCAGGTCACCGAGATCAACGTCACGCAGCAGCTGCGGCTTCTCGAGGTTCGTCGTGTACTCGAACGCCTGGTGGCCCAGAACGCGGCGCGGCGCGCTACGCCCGAGGAGCGCGAGCAACTGCTGCGCATGGCCGATGCGCTGGAGGGGATGGTCGACGGCGACGTGCTGAAGTTCCTGCGCTACCACTACGAGATCAAGCGCTACATCGCCGAGTGCGCTCGCAACCCCTTTGCGGCGGCCGCCATTGCGCCGACCCACGCCATGTCACGACGATTTTATTTTCTGCACTACCGGCGGGCGCATGACCTGCCGGTCGCGGCGCGGCACCATGCCGATGTCATCCGCGCCATCGCGCTTGGGGAAGAAGCTCGTGCCGGTGCGGCGGCAGAGTCGCTGATGGACTACGTCGAGCAGATCACGCGAGACACCGTCATGCTCAAAAGCTGAAGCACGGCGTCCCGGCCGTGCTGCGATGCAGCAGCCGAAATGGGCCCTGACTTCGCGCTACCACCGTTGACATTGCTGGATGGCGGCACGTATCATGTTTGTGCCATATCACGATCCGCCAACCAGGAGTGCATGCGCATGTCGACAGCCCGAAGGAAGTTTCTCAGCACCTCCGTCGCCGCCGGCGCGGCGGCCGTCGCTCTCGGTGCGCCCGCGATTGCGCGCGCGCAGGCCGTCACGACCTGGCGCTGTCAGTCGATGTGGAGTGCCGCCGAGCTGACCTACAAAGCTTTCGAGGACTTCTGCGGCCGCGTCAGGGCAGCGTCCAACGGCCGACTTGTCATCCAGCCTTTCGCGGCCGGCGCGGTGACAGGTGCGTTCGAGTCGCTCGACGCCGTGACTGCGGGCGTTTTGCAGGGGCATTCGTCGTGGCCCGGCTACTGGACCGGCAAGGACGCCGGGCTGGCCGTCATCAGCGACTTCGTTTTCGGCTACCAGCATCCCTGGCAGGCCGAGGCCTGGTTTCACCACCGCGGCGGACTGCAGATGCTGCGCGAGGCCTATGCCAGGTACAACGCCTACCCGGTGGGCGTGAGCTGGTGGGGCGTCGAAACCGTGGTGGCCAAGAAGGCCATCAACCGCATGGAAGATTTCAAGGGCGTCAAGTTCCGTTCGCCGCAGGGCATGACTGCCGAGATCCTCACCAAGCTCGGTGCCTCTATCGTCGTGCTGCCGGGCGGTGAGGTGTTCTCGGCGCTGGACAAGGGTGTCGTCGATGCCGCCGACTGGGGCACGCTGTCGATGAACCACCGCATGGGCTTCCACGACGTGGCCAAGTTCCCGACCAAGCTCTTCCACTCGATGCCGGTTCAGGAGTTCACCGTCAACCTGGACGCCTGGAAGAGGTTGCCCGACGACCTGAAGGCGATGCTGACCGGCCTGACGCGGGAGTGGACCTGGGACCAGGTGCAACGTGTCTCCGTCGACGACTCCCGCGTGACGCGCGAACTGCTCGGCAAGGGCGTGACGCCTGTGAACTGGGGAGACGCCGAAATGACCAAGATCCGCACCCTGGCCCAGAAGACCTGGGAAGACTGGGCGAAGAAGACGCCTTTGGCGAAGGCCGCCTACGACTCTCAACTGGCCTGGCTCAAGGAACTCAAGGTCGTCGCATAATGGTGACCGACGACGAGGGCACTGCGGCCAGCGTCGCGCCACCGATCTCGCTGTCGAGGGCCGACCGCTTCTGCGACGCGGTCGACCGAATCAACAGCTGGGTCGGTCGCAGCCTCGCGTTGACGATCTTCATCGTCACGGGCGTCATCCTGATCGAGGTCTTCGCACGCAGCGTGCTCGGGCAAGCCACCAGTTGGGCCAACGAGACCACGATCTATCTTTCGGCTTGCGCCTACCTCCTGAGCGGCGGCTATGCGCTGGCGCACCGCAGTCACGTGCGCATCGACGTCATCTACGAACGTCTGACAGCCCGGACCCGCACCCGGCTCGACCTCTTCACCTTCATGTTCTTCTGCTTGTACGTGGGGGCGCTCATCTGGGTCGGCAGCACGCTCGCCTGGACCTCGTTCCTTCAAGCTGAAGGCACCGGTACGCCTTGGAACCCGCGCATCTGGCCAGTGAAGCTCGCCATCCCATTGGCCGGGCTGCTGCTGCTGCTGCAGGGCATCGCCAATCTGCTGCGCGATCTGGGCCTGGCGCGACGCGAGGGGCGCGCGACATGAGTATTGAACTGCTCAGCTTGCTCTTCGTGGCGGTGTTCGTCGCCGTCCTGCTGACGGGCTTGCCGCTAGCCTTCGCCACGGGAGCGGTGGCAGTCTTCTTCTCGCTCGTCCTTTTCGGCGTGCCTGGTCTGACCCTTGTCGTCGGCCGCGTGTTCACGCTGATGGGCAACTACGTGCTGCTCTCGGTGCCCCTGTTCATCTTCATGGCCTGTGTGCTCGAGAAGGCCGGCATCGCAGAAGCCATATTCCGTGCCGCGCATGTGTGGGCAGGGCGCCTGCGGGGCGGGCTGGCCGTGGCGGTGATCATCTCCTGCGCGTTGATGGCTTCGATGGTCGGCGTGATCGGCGCCGAGATCGTGACGATGGGCGTCATCGCACTGCCGGCAATGCTGTCGCGCGGCTACAAGAAGGAGCTGGCACTGGGCTGCATCTGCGCAGGTGGCGGACTGGCCACCCTCATTCCGCCCAGCGTCGTCTTCATCATGTACGGGCTGACCGCGGGCACATCCATCGGCCAGCTCTACATGGCGGGCGTCGTGCCGGGGCTGATGCTGGCAGCGATGTATATCACCTACATCATCGTGCGCTGCAAGTTGCGGCCCGACTTTGCGCCGCCGGCCAGCGACGAGGAACTCGCTGTGCCGCTGCGGGAAAAGCTCCTGTTGCTGAAGGAACTCATCGTGCCTGGCCTGGTGGCCTTCGGCGTACTCGGCTCGCTGTACCTGGGCATCGCCACGCCCACCGAGGCGGCCGGGGTCGGCGCGGTGGGCGCCATCGCCGCCATGGCCTGGAACGGCAAGTTCGGGTGGGACAAACTGCGCAGCGCCGCCTTTGACACCGCCAAGGTCACGGTGATGCTGTATTGGCTCTTCTTCGGGTCGTCGGCCCTGATAGGCGTCTACACGCTGGCCGGCGGTACCCAGCTGATACAGGACATGATGACCAATCTGCCGGTGAGCCCTATCGGTGTCGTCATCCTGATCATGATCATCTGGATCATCCTCGGCATGTTCATTGACTGGATCGGCATTCTGCTGCTCACGGCTCCCATCTTCGTGCCGGTGGCGACCAAGCTGGGGTTTGACCCGGTCTGGCTGGGGGTGCTTTTCTGCATGAACATGCAGATCTCGTACATCTCGCCACCTTTCGGCCCCGCTGCGTTCTATCTCAAGGGAGTGACCCCGCCGGGCATCACGCTGACCGACATCTTCCGCTCGATATGGCCGTACGTGGGCCTGCAAGTCATCGCACTCGGCCTCGTGATCGCCTTCCCGCAGATCGCGCTTTGGTTGCCCGGCACCATGGGTCGATGAGGAGTCGGCATCGTGTTGCGCTCGCTGGATGCCGTTGTCGATGTGATGCACGTACCCGCCACGGGCGATGCAGGCGCAGCTGTTCGCGCGGTGCCGATCCTGGACTCTGCCTGCGACCGGGACTGCGAAATCCTGATCGTCGGCGGCGGCACAGGGGGCGTGGCCGCGGCGCTGGCTTCAGCACGCGCCGGCAGGCAGGTGGTACTGCTCGAAGAGACCGATTGGCTCGGTGGCCAGATGACCTCGCAAGGGGTTAGCGCGCTGGACGAGCACGAGTACATCGAGACCTTCGGCGGTACCGCGAGCTACATGCAGTTGCGAGCGATGCTGCGCGATCACTACCGTGCCCAGGCGGGTGAGGCGGGTCGACGCCTGGACTTCAACCCTGGGCAGTGCTGGGTGACGCGCCTGGCGTTCGAGCCGCGGGCAGCAGTACGGGTGGTCGAGCGAATGCTGCAGCCGCACGTGCTCGCCGGGCGCCTGACGGTGCACCTGCGCAGCAAGGCGGTGGCTGCCGAGGTGCAGGGTGATCGCATAGCCGCCGTTGTCGCGATGGACCTGGACGATGCGAGCCTGCTGCGATTCCATCCGCAGCTGGTGATCGACGCCACGGAACTGGGCGACCTGTTGCCGCTTTGCGGCGCAGAGCACGTGGTCGGAGCCGAGACCGTGGCGGAGACCGGCGAGCCGCAGGCGCAGCCTCTCGAGCCCAAGCCGCACTGCGTGCAGAGCTGCACCTACACCTTCGCCTGCGAGCGGCGTGACGAAGGCGAGAACCACGCCATCCCGCGGCCGGAACGCTACGGTCACTACCGTGCTGCGCAGCCCTACAGCCTGCGCATCGAGGTGCATGGCGGTGAGATCTATGGCGAATCGAGCGGCTGGCTGGACTACAGGATCTTCGACACCCTGCCCGGCACCAAGGGCGGGCTGTGGACTTATCGTCGGCTGCTGGACCGCCGTGTTTTCGAGGGCAGCGTCGCGCACGACCTGACCTTGTTCAACTGGCCGGGCAACGACTACCGCGACCGCAGCCTGCTGCAGGGGTCGGCCCTCGACATGGCGTGCGCGCTGCAGGACGCCAAGCGCGTCAGCCTGGGCTTCCTGCACTGGTTGCAGACCGAGGCGCCAGCGTCGGAGTCGCGTCTGGGTGCCCCGGAAATCCGCCTGCGACCCGACGTCATGGGCAGCTCCGACGGCCTTTGCAAGTTTCCGTACATACGGGAATCGCGGCGCATCCGTGCGCGCAAGACCATCGTCGAACAGGAAGTCTCGGCCCACCATCAGCCGGGACCGCGCGCTGCATTCTTCAGCGACTCGGTGGGCGTAGGCTGGTATCCCATCGACATCCATCGTTCGGGCCCCGACGACGTGGGCGCGAGCTGCCGCACGCGGCCGTTCCAGATCCCCCTGGGCGCGCTGCTGCCCGTGCGGATCGGCAACCTCATCGCCGCGGCCAAGAATCTCGGCACCACCCACATCACCAACGGCTGCTACAGGTTGCACCCCATCGAGTGGAACATCGGCGAGGCCGCCGGCATGCTGGCCGCACTGGCGATGGAAGAACGCGTGGCACCCGCGGCAGTGCATCAAGACGCCGACCTGCTGGCCCGGCTGCAACGCCGGCTGCTCGATGCCGGCGTGCCGCTCGCGTGGCTCACCGATATGGCAAGGGACGACCCGCTTTTCGTCGGCAGCCAGCTGCTCTTCATGCGTGGAGCGCTCGCGACCGGCCCCGACCTGCGGTTCGATCCTGCAGCAGCGATGTCGCCCCAGGAGTGGCAGCAGTCTGGCGGGACCGAACCGGTGCCGGCGACGCGCGGCGATGCGGCCAGGCGCTGGAGCGAGCGCGCCTGGGTGCCCTGATTCAATCCCGAAGGGAGAACGCCATGACGCCCGATCAGATCCTGAAGACCCCACCCAAGGTGCTCACGCAAGCGCAACGCGAGTTCTACTTCAGCGAAGGGTATCTGTGCGTAGAGCGCGCGATCGATGCCTCGTGGCTGGCGCGCTTGCGAGCAGCGACCGAAGAGCTGGTGGAACGCAGCCGCGCGGTGGCGAAGGCCGACGTCGTCTTCGATCTCGAGCCTGGACACAGCGCTGCCGCGCCGCGCCTGCGCCGCGTCTCCAACCCGGTCGAGCAGCACCCGGCGTTCTGGGACTATTGCGTCAAGTCACCGATGCCCGACATCGTCGCCGATCTCGTCGGTCCCGACGTCAAGTTCCACCACTCCAAGCTCAACTTCAAGTGGGCTCGAGGGGGTGAGGAGGTGAAGTGGCACTACGACATCAGCTTCTGGCCGCACACGAACTATTCGCCGCTGACGGTGGGCACCTACCTCTACGACTGCGGCATGGACCAGGGGCCGCTGGCGGTGCTGCCGCGCAGCCATCTGATCGAGCCGATGCTGTCTCAATACGACGCGAGCGGGCAGTGGACCGGTTGCCTGTCGGCCGCCGATTGCGCCCGGCTGGACCTCACCAAGGCTGTCTACCTGCCGGGGCCGGCCGGCTCGCTGACGCTGCACAACTGCCGTACGCTGCACTACTCGGCGCGCAACGAATCCGATCTCGGCCGGCCCTTGCTGTTGAACACAATGACTTCTGCGGACGCGTTCCCGTACACGGTGAACCCGATCAAGCCGCTGCACGACCAGTTCATCCTGCGCGGCGCACGCGCGCGGTTTGCGCACCACGATCCGCGGCCCTGCCTCATTCCGCCGGACTGGTCAAAAGGCTACACGTCGATCTTCGCGCTGCAGCAGGAAGAGGCGGTGCAGATCGTCGAGCGCTGAGCCTTGCGGCGACGCCATTGCGCCATGAGCGCTCGGCGGTGGTTTCTCTGGCGACCCACCTTGCCTGAAGCGAGCCGGGGCTCAGGGGCCAGGTGACTGCGATCTGCGCTCAATGCGCGGCGAAGAAGCGCCGCAGGTGGTCGGCCAGCAGTTCCGGCTGCTCGTCGGGAATGAAATGCCCGCAGTCGGGCAGGCTGGCGCCGCGCACGTCGCTGGCGATCGTCCGCAAGGACTCCAGCGGCTCCTCGCCGCGGCCCCGCGACTCGGCGCGCGCTCCCCCGAGTGCCAGCACCGGCATCGGCAGGCGAAAGCCCGATTCGAAGAGGGCCAGGTTGTCTGCGTGGTCGCGGGGCATGCTGCGGTAGTACGCGAAGCCGGCGCGCAATCCGCCCAGCTTGCTGTAGCAGCGCACGTATTCGTCGACATCGGCCGGGCCGATGGCGCCGCGTTGCCAGCTGAAATTCTCGTAGAACCAGCCGAGGTAGGTGCGTTCGCGGCCTTGAACCAGCGCTTCGGGCAGGTCGGGCGTCATGTGGAAGGCATGGTGCCAGCGCTTGCCGCCCTGTGTGATGTCCGGCCCGAGGCCTGGGATCGTCACGTCCAGGATGCTGAGCGTGCGCACGGCCGACGGCATGGCGCAGGCCAGAGCGAAGGCCGTGGGACCGCCCCAGTCGTGGCCGACGAGATGAAAGTGCTCAAGCTTCAGCTGCGCGCAAAGCTCGACCAGGTCGCGCGCGATGGTCTTCTTGTCGAAGCCGTCGACGGGCGCAGAGCTGTCGCCTAGGCCCGGCAGGTCAGGCGCGATCAGGCGGTACTCGGGGGCCAGCAAGGGCATCAGCTTGCGCCACTCGTACCAGGTCTGCGGCCAGCCGTGAAGCAGAAGAACCGGTATGCCCGTGGGCGATCCAGTGCTCGCCACGTGCATGGAAAGCCGGCTGAGACGAAGGGTCTGGTGTTCGATATGCATGCCTGTCTACTGCCTCCTGTGTCGTTGTCGCCCTGCTCGTCGGAGCTGGCGCAGAACGACGATGAATCATGCCGTCTGGCAGGAGTTTCGGACTTGTCCTTCTCCCGCATCAAGTGTGGTCGACCACATTTGATGCGGGAGATCTGCATGTCCGGTTCGATGAGCGGGATGTGGAAACGGAGCTACGGCGAGGTCACTCGGGCACCGCCAGACGAAAGGGGCGGCAACAGACAAACCGAACCTACTGCCACCGCGCCACATCTCGACTCTACCGACCAACGACAGCCCTGTGCCCGAACTAACCGCCAGACAGCCGAGACCCGAAGTGGGTGGCCAAGCCATTGGATTCTCATGGTTGACCGGCGTTCGACTCTTGCGGCCCTGGCGCCCCACCACTGCCCGGAGGCAAGCGGCCGCTCTGACTGCACTGCCGCCGCTCAGGCAATCGCGGTGAAGGACAGCAGCGGGTCGTGCCTTGAAAGCCGATCTACCGAACCAGAAGCTCGCAACCTGCCATCCGACTTGATGGCGCCGGCGAGCCGCCGTGCGCCCCACATCTCGTAAGCCGCGACAGGCGCGCTGCCACGGCCGCGGCCGCCGAACAGGGATCGGATGGCACCGCAGCCGACGCCGGGCGCACCTGCCTTTTCCCGGGGGCGCGTCTTTCGCAACCCCTACAATAACTGCGGCCAGTCTGCCTCCCACCATGACCCCACTTTTTAAGTCCATCGCGGTCGTCGGTGCCGGCGCCGTTGGCAGTTTCTACGGCGCGATGCTGGCGCGTGCCGGCCACGCGGTGACGCTGATCGGCCGCGCGCCGCATGTGCAGGCCATCTCCGAACACGGGCTGCGCCTGCAAATGAAAGGCCAGGTCCACACGGTATTGTTGGCCGCCAGCACGGACCTGGCGGCGGTTGGCGACACCGACCTGGTTCTGGTGTGCGTGAAGTCGCCTGACACCGACGCGGTGGCGCGCCAGTTGGCCCCCCTGTTGAAGCCCGACGCGCTGGTGATGAGCCTGCAGAACGGCGTGGACAACGCCGAAACCCTGGTCCGCCACCTGACCCAGGCCGTGGTGCCGGTGGCGGTGTACGTGGCCACGTCCATGCCCGGGCCGGGCGAAGTGCATCACCATGGCCGGGGCGACCTGGTGATCGGACCGATGCATGCCGCCGCGGCGGCCGATGCCGCATGGGCGGCGCGTCTGCAGCGGGTGGTGGACCTGTTCGCCGGCGCCCAGGTGACGGTGCGCGTTTCGCCCGACGTCGTCGGCGAGCTGTGGCGCAAGCTGATGGTCAATTGCGCCTACAACGCGGTGTCGGCGCTGACCCGGCAGCCCTACGGACACATGGCCGCACTGCCTGCCGTCGTCGATCTGCAGCGCGCCGTGGTGCGCGAGGTGGTGGCCGTGGCAAACGCCGCGGGCCAGACGATGGAACTGGACGCTTCGCTGGCTGCCATGGCCGCCATTGCCACGGCCATGCCCGGCCAGCACTCGTCTACCGCGCAGGACATGGCACGCGGCAGGACAACCGAGATCGACCACCTCAACGGCTTTGTGGCTCGGCGCGGCGCCGAGCTGGGTGTGCCGACCCCGGTGAACCAGGCCCTGCATGCGCTGGTCAAGCTGATCGACATCAACCGAACGCCGGCTGAGAGGCCGAGCGTGGCCAACGCCGAGCTTCAGCCCGTCCCGGACGCCTTCGCCCAGGCGCTGCGCCAGCTGGGGCTGGCTGGCGGCGAGACCTTGCTGGGCCTGCCGCTGACCGGGGGTGTCTCTTCGGACATCTGGCGCATCGAAACCGGGCGCGGCCCGGTTTGCGCCAAGCGTGCCTTGGCCAAGTTGCGCGTGGCCGCCGACTGGCACGCGCCTGTCGAGCGCAACCAGTACGAAGCGCGCTGGATGCGCGTGGCGCAGGCCGCAGACCCCGGCTGCACGCCGCAGGTGCTGGGCCAGCACCCCGGTCTGGGCGTGCTGGTGATGCAGTGGCTGGCGCCGGCCGAATTCCGCTTGTGGAAGTTGATGTTGCGCGACGGGCAGGCCGACGCCGCCACGGCGCAGGCGGTGGCCCGTAGACTGGTACGCATTCACGCATATGCCGCCGCGCGGGCCGACGAATGGGCTCCGCTGTTCGACACCGACGCGACCTTCTTCGACATCCGTCTTGCGCCCTATCTGTTGGCCACGGCGCAGCGCCACCCCGATCTCGCCACGCGCTTGCAGGCGCTGGTGGCGCAGACGCAGTCAAACAAGCGCACCCTGGTTCACGGCGACGTCAGCCCCAAGAACATCCTGATCGGCCCCAACGGCCCGGTGCTGCTGGACGCCGAGTGCGCCTGGTGGGGCGACCCCGCGTTCGACCTCGCGTTCTGCCTGAACCATCTGCTGCTGAAATGCCTGTGGACGCCCGCGGCGCAAGCTGACTTTCTGGCCGGGTTTGCGGTGCTGGCCGAGACCTACCTTGCCGGGGTGGACTGGGAGACGCGGGAGTCGCTCGAGCGCCGCGCTGCAGCGCTGCTGCCCGGCCTGCTGCTGGCGCGCGTGGATGGCAAATCGCCGGTCGAATACCTCACCGCCGACTCCCAGCGCGACGCCGTGCGCCGCGTGGCGCGGCCCCTACTGCAACAACCCGTGGCCCGTCTGGGCGACATCAGTGCCGCCTGGCGGCAAGGACTCGAACCATGACCGCTGCCACCTCCATCCGCGCACTGCACGCGCGCCGTGTGTGGGACAGCCGTGGCCGCCCCACCGTGGAAGCCGAGGTGCAACTGCATGGGGGCGCCATGGGCAGCGCCATCGTGCCGGCCGGCGCCAGCAAAGGGGCGCGCGAGGCGCTGGAATTGCGTGACGGCGGCGAGGCCTTTGGGGGGCTGGACGTGCAGCGCGCTGTTCGCAACGTGAACGGCGACCTCGCACCTGCGGTGATCGGCCTGGCGGCCGATGACCAAGCCGCTCTGGACGCGGTGTTGATCGCTCTGGATGGCACGCCCAGCAAAACGCGCCTGGGCGCCAACGCCACGCTGGCGGTGTCCATGGCGGCTGCGCACGCCGCCGCGGCGGCACACGGCGTGCCGCTGTACCGGTACCTGCGCGGTGACGGCGGGTTGCTGCTGCCGATGCCGCAGATCCAGATCTTCGGCGGTGGCGCGCATGCCGGCCGGCGTGTCGATATCCAGGACTTCATGGTTGTGTGCCCGGGCGCCGGCAGTTTTGCGCAGGCGCTGGAGTGGACGGCCGAGGTCTACCGCCATGCCGGGCTGCTGATGCGCCAGCGCGGCAGCCTGGCCGGCGTGGCCGACGAAGGGGGCTGGTGGCCGGCCTTCGATACCAATGAAGAGGCGCTGGAGGCGTTGGTCGAATCCATCGAAAAGGCCGGTTATGTGCCCGGCGAACAGGTGGCCATTGCACTCGACATCGCCGCCAGCGACTTCGGCCACGGTGGCCGCTACACACTGGGGCTGGAGCGGCGCGAGCTGGACAGCGACGGCCTGATCGAGTTGCTGCTGCGCTGGTGCGAGCGGTTCCCGATCGTCAGCATCGAAGACCCGCTGGCCGAAGACGACCCTGCGGCCTTCGCGCGCTTCACGGGGGCGGTGGGCCATCGAATGCAGGTCGTGGGCGACGACTTCCTGGTGTCAGATGCTGTGTTGTTGCGCCAGGCCGTGGCCGCGGGCGCTGCCAACACGGTGCTGCTGAAGCCCAACCAGCGCGGCACCCTGAGCGAAACGCTGCAGTGCTGGCAGGCCGCTCAGGATGGCGGCTATGCCGCCATTGTGTCGGCGCGCTCGGGCGAGACCGAAGACACCACCATCGTCGACCTGGCCATCGGTTGGCAGGTGGGCCAGCTGAAGGTGGGCTCCTTTGCACGCAGCGAGCGCATGGCGAAGTGGAACGCGGTGCTGCGCATCGAGGAGCTCGCTGGCGCAGCAGGGCGGTTCGCGGGGGCAGGAGTGTTCGGGCGCAGCCCCAGTGGCCTCAACGATCCCCCCACTCAAGCGCGGTGACGATCCACGCTGGCGATCTTCGCCGGTCAGCTGGTGGCCGCGCTGGTGCCGGACCCTACGGCAGCGGCCCTATCGACCGAACAGGGGCCGAGGGCGCCAGTACGAACCAGAATTCCCTGCACCGATGTATGCGCTCGATTGAAAAGCTGGGCAATCTGATGAAGAGGCCAGCCTTGCCTCCAGCGTTCCCACATCAATGCCTTGTGGCTGTCAGTGTAGAAAGTTCGCGTCCGGTACTTCATCTGCAACACTCCTTCTGCTCACGCAGCGAACGGTGCGTTGCATCGACCAGTTGAGTCCGCCTTTGAAACCGGTCATTGACGCGGCGATTTCCTGAACGGTCCTACGAAAGCTCTTGGCCGGGTCAAGTCAAAGACGGCCCCAGACTCGGCGCCGGAGACCTGTCGTTTAGCCGCTCGCCTTGGCGATACCTGGGCGTGCGGGGCGACCGACCGGTAGTGGCCGTTATGCACAGTGCTCAGTTGTGTGCAGGACACCGACGCCGTCAGGCTGCAGGCCGCATGAACGCTGGCGTTACCTGCATCAAGGCCGAGGACGCGCTGCACATAACGCTTTATTTCCGGCCAGGCGAGACCGAGGGCAAACAGTCTTGTCACGCGGTAGCCGCCGACCCGATGGCGATGGCACACCGCCCAACAGAGTTCGCCCGCTTGTGACGGGTCTTCCCTCGACAGGGGCCAATGAGGTCCCTGGGATCGGAACAGTTCGCCGCACGGCTGGAGATGAAGCCGCGGTGCGCAGCCTCAGCAAGGATTCGTCGCCTTTGGCACCTCTGAGCATGACTGTCAGGCGACACGACAAACTGACCCCCTGACGACACGAGGAATTGACCCCTTCGTGGAAGGAGGTCGAAGGTAAGCGTGGCCTGAACACCCTCTTGACGAGGGTTTCGTCTCAGACGTCGACCACTGGTCGCAGCAGCGCGAACCCGACCCGCCAGGTGGTTCCGTCGCCTGGGTCGATGCTGGCTGTTCGCTGGTT